>Ga0207675_100001677_pt1 | contig 22149 bp, 22 predicted proteins | sample KBSSwiS42_FD_184305 | JGI IMG/M metagenome (GOLD analysis project Ga0207675, IMG submission 184305) | Switchgrass rhizosphere microbial communities from Kellogg Biological Station, Michigan, USA - KBS Switchgrass S4-2 (SPAdes) (version 2) | ecosystem: Host-associated > Plants > Roots >...
AACAAGGAGGCCGGCGACGAGGAGGCGATGTACTACGACGCCGACTTCATCCGCGCGCTCGAGATCGGCATGCCGCCGACCGGCGGCTGCGGCATCGGCATCGATCGCGTCGTCATGCTGCTCACGGATGCGCCGAGCATCCGCGACGTGCTGCTCTTCCCCGCGCTTCGCAATGAATAGGGCGCTTCGCTGATCTACAGCCTCTCGCTGCGCGAGAGGCAAAGGTCATTTATTCTTGAAGTCGGCCTTGCGCTTGGCGAGGAACGCCGCCATCCCTTCGTTCTTGTCCTCGGTCGCGAAGAGCGAGTGGAAGAGGTGGCGCTCGAACGCGATGCCGTCGGTCAGAGGAACCTCGAACGAGCGGTTCACCGCCTCCTTGGCCATCCGCACGCTCGGCCCGCTGAAGGCGCAGATCGTCTCGGCGGCCGCGAGCGCGACGTCGAGCAGCTCGGCGGCGGGGACGACGCGCGAGACGAGGCCCGCGCGCTCGGCCTCGCCGGCGTCCATCATCCTGGCGGTCAGCACGAGGTCCATCGCCTTCGCCTTGCCGACCGCGCGCGGCAGCCGCTGCGTGCCGCCGGCGCCCGGAATGATGCCGAGCTTGATCTCGGGCTGGCCGAACTTCGCGGTGTCGGCGGCAATGACGATGTCGCACATCATCGCGACCTCGCAGCCGCCGCCGAGCGCGAAGCCGGCGACGGCGGCGATCACGGGCTTCTTCACCCGGCGCATCGTCTCCCAGTTGCGGCTGATCAGCCCTTTCGTGTAGGCGTCGACGAAGCCGTAGGGCGCCATCGCCTGGATGTCGGCGCCTGCGGCGAACGCCTTCTCGCCGCCGGTGACGACGATGCAGCCGATCGAATCGTCGGCGTCGAACGCGAGCAACGCAGCGCCGAGCTCGTCCATCAGCGTGTCGTTGAGCGCGTTCAGCTGCTTCGGCCGGTTCAGCGTGATGACGCCGGTGCGGCGCGCGCCGCTGCCGCGGACATCGGTGAGGATGCATTCGTAGCTCGTCGTCGTCATGGCGTGGTCCTCGATGAAGATGCGACGAAGGTCGCTCGCGGTGCAGGTTCGGGCTCGATGCTCGCGATCTCGGGCTTGCGCGAGATGACGAGGTCGACGAAGTTCGCCGCGTCCTGCTCGATGCGGATGCGCACCGGCAGGTAGCGCAGCTCGGGCGCGATCCAGAGCTCGGCGGAGAGCTGATTGGGGCGCTTGGGTGTGCGCGGCCGCGGCTTCAGGTGGAACGCCGCGACCGGGCCGAACGGCGTGATCACGCGCTGGTCGTCGACGACCTCGTACGCGTAGTTGTCCATCGTCCGCGGCAGCGCGAGCGGAAAGGCGACGATGTTGCCGACGCGCAGCAGCTCGGGCTGGGTCGAGAACATGTACGTGAGCTGGACAAACTGGCTCGCCGTGTCCTGGACGCCGGCGAGCCGCTCGCGCCGCTCGCCGTTGGCGAGAACGACGGCGTCGGCCTCGAAGACGACGCTCAGGCGACGGCGATCGCGCATCACCATCTGGGTGTCCTCGTCGTAGCGCTCGGGGACGAGCCCGCCTGGCGTGAGCTTGCCTTCGCTCGTCATCCGCCGGGTGATGATCGGCGCGAAGTCGGGGCCGACGACGAGGTCGAGGTTGACCTGGTAGCGCTCGTTGACGCGGATCCACTCGACCTGCGCGCTGCCGCTCACCTCGCCGCGGTAGTTGCCGGTGAGAGCGTAGCTGACGCGGGTCGCGCCCGGCCATTGGAACGTCGCAACGTTCGTCGGTGCCGAGGCCGCCGACGCGGCGGCGATCGTCGGCGCCGCAGACGCAGCGTCGTCGACGGGACTGGCGCTTGCAACCGCGGGCTCGCTCGCCGACGCGCTCGCTGCGAGCGCGGGACCCGGCTCGACCGCGGATGCCGCGACTTCGGGAGCGGACGCCACCGGTTCGGGGGCCGACGCCGCGGCGACGACCGCCTCCGGTGCCGATGCCGCCGGATGCGGACGCCGCGGCGCCCGCGACGGCGCGCGCTTCGCAGCCACCGGTGGCGGCGCCGGCGCGGCAGCGACCGCCGCCTCCGGCTCGATCGTCCGCACGTACGCGACCTCGATCCGCTTCGGCATGGCATTGGCGAGGTCGAACGCGGCCATGCGTTCGCCGACTTCGTGCGTCGCGAAAGCGTGCAGCAGCAGGACGAAGCCGACGACAGTGAGCCAGGCGAGACGGCGGCCGAGCGGCGGCGGACCGTCGCCGCGGCGAAATGTCAGCCGGCGATCCATGCCTCGTAGCGTCGGCGCGCGTCGGCGTCGGCGTCGGCCGCGGGCTTCAGCTGCACCGCGCCGGCGCCGGTGAGCGACGCGGCGTCGATCACGAGCGTCAGCACGCGCTGCTCGCGGCCGACGAGAAGCTCGGTCTCGCCGACCGGAGCGATCGCGCGCAAGGCGTCGTCGAGCCTGCGCACGCGCCAGCCGCCGACCGCGATCAGCTCGTCGCCGGCCGCGACGCCGGCGCGCTCGGCGCCGCCGTCGCGCAGCACGTGGCTGACCTTGACGCCGGTCAGCGCGCTTTCGCTGACGCGAACGCCGAGCCGTTGCGCGAGCGTCGCCGGCTGCGACTCGACCTCGACCGCGAAGCGCTGCAAGAGCTCCGCGAGCGGCAGCTCGCCGGTGCCGTGCACCCACTCGGCGAGCTCGCGCGCGAACGAGCGGCCGCCGACTTCCTCGAGCGCGCCGGCGATGTCGGCTTCGTCGATCGCGCCGCCCGAGCTCTTCTTCCAGAGCAGCCGCATGACGTCGTCGAGCGAGCCGGGGCCAACGCCCCGCAGCGTCAGGTCGAGCGCGAGCGCGACGAGCGAGCCCTTGGCGTAGTAGCTGATCGTCGCGTTCGGCGTGTTCTCGTCGCCGCGGTAGTACTTCACCCAGGCGTCGAAGCTCGCCGCGGCGACGCTCTGCACCGCGCGCCCCGGCGAGCCGAGCACGCCGGTGATCGTCGTCGCGAGCAGCTTCAGGTAGCGCGGCGCGTCGATCAGGCCGCTGCGCAGGAGCAGCAGGTCGTCGTAGTACGACGTGAAGCCCTCGAAGAACCAGAGCAGCTCGGTGTAGTTCTCCTGCGCGTAGTCGAGCCGAGCGAACTCGCGCGGCTTCAGCCGCTTGACGTTCCAGGTGTGGAAGTACTCGTGCGCGACGACGCCGAGGACGCCGACGTAGCCGTCGCTCGGCTCGTTGCGGCCGTTCGTCTTCGCAGCCTCGATCCCCGCGAGCCGCGGCAGGTCGCGGCGCGACGCGACCAGCGCGGTGCTCGAGCGGTGCTCGAGACCGCCGCGGCCGTCCTCGACGGCGTTGAGGAGGAAGACATAGCGATCGAACGGCGGCTTCGCGTCGCCGTGCCAGAAGCGAAGCTCGGTCGCGCAGATGCGCGCGACGTCCGCCGCGAAGCGGTCACCGTCGAAGTCCGGCAGCGCGCCGGCGACGACGAGCTCGTGCGGCACGCCGCCGACCTCGAAGCACTTCCGCCAGAAGCGGCCGAGCTCGACCGGATGGTCGACGAGCGCGTCGTAGTCGGGGGCGACGAACTCGCGAGGAGCACCGTCGGTGCGCGCACCGAGGCTCGTCGCGACGTCCCAGCCTTCGGGCAGGCCGACGATCGCGAGCGCGTGCGGCGCATGCTCGCGACCTTCGACGCGCAGGCACAGCGCGGTGCCGTTGAAAAAGCTCCGCGACGCATCGAGAAACGCCGTGCGCACCGACGTGTCGAACGCGTAGACGCGGTAGCGGACGACGAGCGGGCTGCCTTTGGCGCAGTCGGCTTGCCAGCTCGCCTTGTCGAGCTGCTCAAGCGACACCGGCGCCCCACCCTGCTCGGCGGCGAGGCCCGAGAGATGGCGAGCGAACTCGCGGACCAGATAGCTGCCCGGAATCCAGACCGGCAGGCTGAGGCGCTGGCCGGCTGCGGGGTCGTCGACGACGAGCTCGACCGCGAACGTGTGGCGATGGGTCGCGGCGACGTCGATGGCGTAGCGGATCATCGGGCCATTGTCGCCGCCGGCACGCGACGACGATCGCAGGCAAGATGGCGACCCTGCCGGACGGCGCTGCATTCTGTTGTGAGCCACGACCGACATTCGCATCGGGCGTGTCGCGGCTGCACCGGCGAGCCGAGATGCGCCTGATGCCTGCGACCGGGAGCCATCGATGACTTCGAATCCGCCGCGCGCCGCCTTCGTCCGACCGACGCGCTTCGCCGTCGCCGAGTGGGACGCGCGCACCCAGCTCGCCGCCGCGTACCGCATCTTCGACCACCTCGGCTGGACCGAGCTGATCTACAACCACATCTCGCTGCGCGTCCCCGGCGAGCCGTCGCACTACCTCATCAATCCGTTCGGGCTGCACTACTCCGAGGTCTGCGCATCGAACCTCGTCAAGGTCGACCTCGACGGCACGATCGTCGAGCACTCCGACTGGCCGATCAACCCGGCCGGGATCACCTTCCACGGCGCGATCCACCGGACGATGCCGGAAGCGCACTGCGTCATGCACGTCCACACGACGGCGACGCAGGCCGTCTGCTGCCTCAAGGATGGCCTCGCCTTCACCAACTTCTACGCCGCGCAGCTCTACGGCAAGGTTGCGTACCACGAGTTCGAGGGCATCACCGTGCACGCCGACGAGGGCGCGCGCATCGTCGCGAGCTCGCACGGGCGGCCGGTCGTGCTGCTGCGCAATCACGGCCCGGTGACGGTCGGCGAAACGTTGCCGCACGCGCTGGCGCTGCTGTGGACCGTCGTGCGCGCATGCGAAGTGCAGCTGGCGACGCAAGCGATGGGCGAGGCGATGCCGATCCCGCGTGCCGTGCTCGAGAAGTGCGTCGTCGACTCGCTTCAGTTCCACCCGAAGCACGGCGCCGGCGAGGACGTCTTCGCCGCGCTGCAGCGCATCGTCGACCGCAAGGACCCGAGCTACCGCATGTAGCCGGGCGCTAGCGCGCTAGCCGTTGCTCTTGGCGCGGCTCTGGACGAGCTGGCGCTCGACGGCATCGGCGCCGACCGCACCCGGCTGCATCTTGCCGTCCTCGTAGACGACGCCCGGGGTGCCGGTGATGCGGTGCTTGCGGCCGAGCGCGACGTTGCGCGACAGCGCCGAGGTGTCGCACGTCGCGCTCTCGGCGATCGGCGTGCCCTTGATCATCCAGTCGCGCCAGACCTTGGCGTTGTCCTTCGCGCACCAGATCTGCTTCGACTTTTCGGTCGAGTCGGGGCCGAGGATCGGATAGAGGAAGGTGTAGACCGTGACGTCCTTGACCGTCAGCAGGTCGCGCTCGAACTTCTTGCAGTAGCCGCAGTTCGGGTCGGCGAAGATGACGAGCTTGCGCTCGCCGGTGCCCTGCTTCCACACCAGCGCGTCTTTCAGCGGCAGCGTCTTGAAGTCGATCGCGGTGAGCTTGGCGACGCGCTGCTCGGTGAGGTTGGTGCGCGTCTTCGTCTCGATCAGCTGGCCCTCGATGATGTAGTTGCCCTGCTCGTCGGTGTAGAGGATGTCGGTGCCGATGCGAATCTCGTAGAGGCCCGGGATCGAGGTCTTGGTGACCTCGTCGATCTTCGGGAAGTCGGGAACACGCTCGCTGATGTTCTTGCGGATCGCCGCTTCGTCGGCGAACGCGGCAGGCACGAGCGCGAGCGCGAAGACGAGGGCGGCGGCAGCGCGGGCGATGCGTTTCATGGCGATCCTTCAGGAGTCGAGGGCGCGGCCCGTGAGCCAGCGCTTGAGCGGCGGGACCCGATTGACGAGAGCCATGCCATTGTTGCGGAGTTCGCGGATCGGTGCCGAGGAAGCCGCGAACAAACGCAACAAACCGTCGGTCATTTGCCGCATCGCCCACGTCGGCGCGGCGCGCTGCCGTTCGTAGCGCCGGAGCAACCGCTCATCGCCGAGCGCGCGCCACGGCTCGCGGCCGGCGACGGTCGCGGTCAGCGCAGCGACGTCGGCGAGGCCGAGGTTGAGGCCCTGTCCTGCGAGGGGGTGGACGACGTGCGCGGCGTCGCCGACGAGCACCCAGCCGGGGCCCGACCAGGCAGCAGCGCCGCCGACGACGAGCGGCCACGCGGCGCGCTCGGTCGCGAGCGACAGCGCGCCGACCTCGCCACTCGCCGCCGCGGCGAGCTCGAGCTCGAACGCGGCGGCATCGAGCGCGAGGAGCGCATCGGCACGCTCGCGCGGCAACGACCAGACGAGCGCATACGAGCGCTCGCGCTCGGGCCGATCGAACGGCAGGAGCGCGAGCACGTCGGGCGAGCGGAACCACTGGCGCGCGACGTTGCGGTGCGGCAGCGAGGCGACGACGCGCGCCGCGATCGCGCGCTGGCCCGTGTCGCTGCGCTCGAACGCCGTCGCCGCACCGAGCGCAGCGAGCGACGCGGCGGCGCGGCCTTCGCAGTGGGCGACGAGCGTCGCTTGGACGTCGACGTCGACCCGCGTCACCCGCGTCGCGCCACCCAGCGCGGCGTCGAGCACGCGCTCGAGCGCGCCGGCATCGGTGATGACGGCAAGCTCGGCGACGCACTGCTGCCAGGCCGAGAACTCGAGCACCCCGGCCGCTGCGTCGCCGTGCACGACCATATCGTGGACCGGGGTCTTGGCGTCGTCGGGGAGGGTGTCCCAGACGTGCAGGCCGCGCAGCAGCGCGATCGACGCGGGGCTGAGCGCGTAAGCGCGCACGTCGTCGCCGCTTGCCGCCGCGCCGCGCAGCGCGACGTCGAGGCCGATCGCGGCGAGCGAGAGCGCGAGGCTCTTGCCGACGATTCCGGCGCCGCGCACCTCGACATCGAACGACTGCATCGCTGCGATTCTAGGAAGCGCTGCGCGCCCTCGGAGACAATCCCACGCTCGTTCGCTGTCATCCGATCACAGGCACCACCGTGAGCGACCTCGACCTCCGTCTCGAATCGATCCACATCTATCCCGTCAAGTCGTGCGCCGGCACGTCGCCGGCGCGCGCGGTGCTCGCCGAGACCGGCTTCGACCTCGACCGCGAGTGGATGGTCGTCGACGCCGCGGGCTCGTTCGTGACGCAGCGCGAGCTGCCGAAGATGGCGCTCGTGCAGACCGCCTTGAAGGGCAGCGAGCTCGTCCTGCGCGCGCCCGGGATGCTGGCGCTCCACGTCGCCGTCGATCGCATCGAGAGCCGCGCCGAGGTCGAGGTCTGGGGCGACCGCGTCGCCGCCTATGACATGGGCGCGCTCTGCGCGCAGTGGCTCACCGATTTCCTCGGCAAGCCGTTGCGCCTCGCGCGCTTCGACCCCGAGGTGCCACGCCGCGCCGACCGCCGCTGGACGAAGACGATCGACGCCGCGACCGCGTTCCAGGACGGCTTCCCGCTCCTCGTCGCGTCGACCGCGTCGCTCGCCGAGCTGAACCGTCGTCTCGTCCTCGGCGGCGAAGCGCCGGTGACGATGGCGCGACTGCGGCCGAACCTCGTCGTCTCGGGGCTCGATGCGCACGGCGAGGATCACCTCGACGAGATCGTCTTCGCCGCCGACGGCGGTCCCGTGCGCCTGAAGCTCGTCAAGCCGTGCGCCCGCTGCACGATTCCCGACGTCGATCCGCAGACCGGCATGCGCGGCCATGCGGTCGGCGACGTCCTCGCGCAGTACCGCGCCGACCCGCGCCTCGACGGCGCGCTGACGTTCGCGATGAACGCGGTGATCGTCGAAGGCGCCGGCTGCGCGCTCGCGGTCGGCATGCCCGCAACAGCGACGATCGCGTTCGCGTGACGCCGTCGCGATGGAGCGTCTGCGCACCTGGCAGCTGTTCGCGATCTGCGTCGGGGTCTGGGGAACGACGTGGCATGCGATCACGTACCAGCTCGCCGGCTTTCCCGCCGAGCTCGGCGTCGCGGTGCGCTTCGCGCTCGCCGGTGCCGGCGCGCTCGTCGTCGCGCGCTGGCGCGGCGACCGGCTCGCGTTCTCGGTCGCCGACCATGGCGCGCTCGCGCTGCAAGGGACGTTCCTCTATGGCCTCGCGTACGTCAGCGTCTACCAGGCCGAGCGCTTCGTGCCGTCGGGGCTCGTCGCGGTCGGCTACTCGGCGTCGCCGCTCGTCTCGGGGATCGGTGCTGCGCTCCTGTTCGGCGCGCCGTTCGGCAGGCGCTTCGCGACCGGGGGTCTGTGCGGAATCGGCGGTGTCGCGCTGATCTTCTGGCCCGAGATCGAGCGCCACGACAGCGCGGGAGATGCCCGGCTCGGCGCCGTGTTCACCGCCGTTGCCGTGCTGCTTTCGGCGATCGGCAGCCTCGTCGCGAGCCGAAACCGCACGCGCGGCATGCCGCTCCTGCCGGCGATCGCGTACGGCATGCTCTACGGTGCGCTCGCCGCTGCCGTCGTCGGCGTCGTGCTCGGCGACGGCCGCGCGCTCGCGCTGCCGTCGGCGGCGAGCTGGTGGATTTCGCTCGTCTATCTCGCGTTCGCCGGATCGGTGCTCGCGTTCGCGTGCTTCCTGACGCTGCAGGACCGGGTCGGCGTCGGCCGCGCCGGAACGGTGGGCGTGATGACGCCGCTGCTCGCGCTCGTCGTCTCGCTCTTCTTCGAGGGCTTCCGACCGACCGCCTTGACCGTGGCCGGCGCGGTGCTCGCCGGCGGCGGCAACGCGCTCATGCTGCGCCCGGCACGGTCCGGTCGTCGGGGGGCAACGGAGGCCGCTCCGGAAGCGGGATGAACTCGGTCTCGCCCGGAATCGCGGCGAAGCGCTGCGCGCGCCAATCGTCCTCGGCGGCGCGGATCTTCTCGCGCGACGTCGCGACGAAGTTCCACGACAGGAAGCGGTGGCCGAGCGGCTCGCCGCCGATGAGCACGACCCGACCGCCGCGCGGCGCGGCGAGCGTCGGCGACGTTCCCGGCGCGAGGACGACGAGCGTGCACTCGTCGTAGGGCTCGCCGTCGACCTCGATCGGGTGGTCGAGCGGATAGAGCGCGCGCTCGTTCGCGTCGCCGGCGGGAAGGACGAGCGCCGGGGCACCGAACGCGCCGAGCGCGATCACCGCGGCGAGCGTCGGCGACGCCGTCTCGACCGGCGACGTCGCCCCGAACGCCGAGCCGACGACGACGCCGATGTTCGCCCCGCCGATGCGGAGGCTCGGGAGGCGCTCGGCGGCAACGTGCTGGAACGACGGCGCCGAGCCTTCGAGCGCTTCGGGCAGCGCGACCCAGAACTGCAGTCCGTGGCTGCGGTGGGCACGACCGATCAGCTCCTTGGGGGTCCGCTCCGAGTGGACGATGCCGCGCCCGGCCGACATCCAGTTGACCGCACCGGGCTCGATCCGCTGGACGATGCCGGTCGAGTCGCGGTGGACGATCGCGCCTTCGAACAGGTAGGTGAGCGTCGCGAGCCCGATGTGCGGATGCGGGCGGACGTCGTGGTGCGCCCCGACAGCGACGTCGATCGGGCCGAAGTGGTCGAAGAACACGAAGGGCCCGACGGCGCGGCGGTCGGCCGCAGGCAGCAGCCGGCGGACCATGAAGCCGCCGCCGAGGTCCTTTTGATGCGGAACGAGAGTCTGCAAATGCGTCACGGAGCGCCTCCTGCGGCCGCCATCGTCCCAGTGTAGGCGCCGCCTAAAATCCGCCGTTCTCCCGCTGCGCCAGGAGCTTCCTCCTGAGCCCCTCATGAGCCTCAAATGCGGCATCGTGGGCCTGCCCAACGTCGGCAAGTCCACCCTCTTCAACGCTTTGACCAAGGCCGGCATCGCGGCCGAGAACTATCCGTTCTGCACGATCGAGCCGAACGTCGGCATCGTCGAGCTCCCCGACCCGCGCCTCGCCGCGCTGGCGGCGATCGCCAAGCCCGAGCGCGTCGTTCCGGCGATCGTCGAGTTCGTCGACATCGCCGGGCTCGTTGCCGGCGCGTCCAAGGGCGAAGGCCTGGGCAACCAATTCCTCGCCCACATCCGCGAAACCGACGCGATCGTCAACGTCGTGCGCTGCTTCGACGACGCCAACGTCATCCACGTCGCCGGCAAGATCGATCCGGTGTCCGACATCGAGGTGATCCAGACCGAACTCTGTCTCGCCGACCTGGCGACCGTCGAGAAGAGCCTCGCGCGCTACGGCAAGGTCGCCAAGGCCGGCGGCGACAAGGACGCCAAGCGCCTGGTCGACGTCCTCGCCAAGTGCGAGCAGGCGCTGAACGAGGCGCAGCCGGTGCGGGCAGTGCCGTTCAGCAAGGAGGAGCAGGCGGTGCTGAAGCCGCTCTGCCTCATCACCGCGAAGCCGGCGATGTTCGTCGCCAACGTCGCCGAGGACGGCTTCGAGCACAACCCGCACCTCGACCGGCTCCGCGCCTACGCCGAGAAGCAGCGTGCCCCGGTGGTCGCGATCTCCGCCAAGACCGAAGCCGAGCTCGCCGACATGGACGAGGCCGATCGCACGATGTTCCTCGCCGAGATGGGCCAGACCGAGCCCGGGCTCGCACGGCTGATCCGCGCCGCGTTCTCGCTGCTCGGGCTGCAGACGTATTTCACCGCCGGGCCGAAGGAAGTCCGCGCGTGGACGATCCACGTCGGCGACACGGCGCCGCAGGCCGCCGGCGTGATCCACACCGACTTCGAGCGCGGCTTCATCCGCGCCCAGACGATCGCCTACGACGACTACGTCGCGCTCGGCGGCGAGCAGGGCGCGAAGGAGGCCGGGAAGATGCGCTCCGAAGGCAAGGACTACGTCGTCAAGGACGGCGACGTGCTCAATTTCCTCTTCAACGTCTAGGACACGAGCGGCCGTCCGCCCATGCAGCGCGCCGCTCCCGTCGTTCCGGTCTCGATCGCGCCGCCCGCCGGCTGGGTCGAGTGGCTGCTGCCGCTCGCGCTGACGGCGCTCGCCGTCGCCGTCGCCGGCGCGATCGCGCTCGTCCTCGGGGTGTCGCCGAGCCGGGCCTCGCCGCTCAGCCCCGCCGCGGGGATCGCGCTGGCGGGCGTCCTCGTCTACGGCTGGCGGATGCTCGGCGGCGTCGCCATCGGGGCGCTCGCCGTGCAGCTCGCGCTCGACGCCTCGCGCGGCCGCCATGAGCCGACGACGACGCTGCTGCTCGCCGCCGCGATCGCGATTGCGGCGACGCTGCAGGCCGCGCTCGGCGCCGCGCTCGTGCGACGCTTCGTCTCGCGGCCGCTGACCTTGACGGTGCCGCGCGACATCGCCGCGTTCCTCGCCTGCTGTGCGGTGAGCAGCGTCGTCGCGCCGACGATCGCCGCGCTCGCGCTGCGCGCGACGAATGTCATCGCGGTCGGCAAGGTCGCGTCGACGTGGGGCGTGTGGTGGATCGGCGACCTCGCAGGTCTTCTCATCGCGACGCCGGTCGTCCTCACCCTGCTCGGCCGGCCGCGCTCCGAGTGGGCACCGCGGCGGCTTTCGGTCGGCTTGACGATGTCGCTGGTGATGCTCTTCCTCGGGCTCGGCATCGCGCAGGCGACGCGCTGGAACGAGGAGCGCGTGCGGGCCTCGTTCACGCACGATGCCGCCGGCGCGTCGCAGACGCTCCAGGCGAAGCTCGAGGAGCCGCTCGACGCGCTCGAGGCGCTGCGCGGAGTCTTCACCGTCAGCCGCCACCCGAGCCGTGCCGAGCTGCGCACCGCCGCGCAGCGGTGGCTCGGCTCGAGCGCAATCGCCGCGATGGGCTGGAGCGAGCGCGTGCGGCGCGACGAGATCGCCGCGTTCGAGGCCCGCGCACGCAGCGAGGGCCTGGCGGGGTTTCGGGTCAACGACGGCGGCGACGCGTTCGCGGCGCCGGGTGCCGCCGCGGGCGCGCTGCTGCGCGGCGACGACGTCGTCGCGGTCCGGCTCGTCGAGCCGGCACAGGGCAACGCCGCGCTGCTCGGTGTCAACGGCCTCGCCGGCGCGACGTCGCGGCCCGCGATCCTGCGCGCAATCGACAGCGGCGAGCCGGCGGCGACGGCCGGCGTGCCGATCGCGCCGAACGATCCGAACGATCGCCGCGTCGCGATCTCGATCTACCAGGCGGTCTACGACGGCGAGGCCGCGAGCACGGCCGATCGCCGCGCGGCGCTGCGTGGCGTCGTCTTCGTCACCGTGCAGATGGAGCCGCAGTTCGCCGCCGTCGTCGGCAAGGTCCCGGCGTACCTGCGCCTGTGCGTCGTCGACGGCGATCCGTCGGCGAGCCGCAAGCGCCTCGCGGGCGCGGCGGGCTGCGAAGGCGAGCGCGCCGCGCTCAGCCAGGAGCGTCCGCTCGTCTTCGCCGGCCGGCAATGGGAGCTGCGTGCCAGCGCCGAGAGCGACGAGGTCCCCGACGCCGCCAACCGGAGCGCGTGGACGATCGCGGTCGTCGGGCTGCTGTCGGCAGCGATGCTCGGCGCGTCGCTCCTCATCACGACGGGCCGGACGCGACGCATCGAGAGCGCCGTCCGCGATCGCACCGCGGCGCTACGCGCCGAAGTCGCCGATCGCCATGTCGCCGAAAGCGCGCTGCGCGCGAGCGAGCAGCGCTTTCGCAACATCCTCGACAACGTGCCGATCGGCGTCGTCTACACCGACCTCGGCGGCCGGATCATCCAGGCCAATCCGCGCTTCTGCGAGCTGACCGGCTACAGCGAGGCCGAGCTGACGCAGCTGAGCCCGGCGGCGCTGACGCACCCCGAGGACTTCGCCAACGACGAGCTGCTGACGGCGCAGCTCATCGGCGGCGAGATTCCGATGTATCGCCGGCACAAGCGCTGCATCAACCGCGCCGGCGAGATCGTCTGGGTGCGCTCGACGGTCTCGCTGCTGCGCGGCGCCGACAACGCGCCCTGGCGCATCGTCGGCGTCGTCGAGGACATCACCGAGCACCTGCGCCTCGAGGAGGCCGAGCGGGCGCGCGAAGCCGCCGAGCTCTCGAACCGCGCCAAGAACGACTTCCTCTCGCGCATGAGCCACGAGCTGCGGACGCCGCTGAACGCGATGCTCGGCTTCGCCCAGCTGCTCGAGATCGACCGCCGCAATCCGCTGACTCCGGGCCAGCGACCGTGGGTCGCGCAGATCCAGCAGGCGGGCTGGCACCTGCTCGAGATGATCAACGACGTCCTCGACCTGTCGCGGATCGACTCCGGCAACCTGCGCCTGCAGACAGGAACGCTCGACCTGCGCGAGCTCGTCGACGCGACGACCGCGCTCGTCGCGAGCGACGCCGCGAAGCGCGGCATCCGGATCAGCGCCGAGCTCGCGCCGGAGGCGTCGGCGATCCTCGGCGACGGCACGCGGGTCAAACAGATCCTCACCAACCTGCTGAGCAACGCCGTCAAGTACAACATCGACGGCGGCCGCGTCCACGTCGCGAGCCGGCTCGGCGGCCCCGACCTCGTCGAGGTGTCGGTGACCGACACCGGGCTCGGCATGACCCCCGAGCAGATGGAAGAGCTGTTCCGGCCGTTCAACCGGCTCGGCCGCGAGCGGACTGCCCTCCAAGGCACCGGCATCGGGCTGGTCATCAGCCGCCGGCTCGCCGAGCTGATGGGCGGCTCGATCCGGGTCAAGAGCGTCACCGGCCAGGGCTCGTCGTTCATCCTCCGGCTGCCGAAGGCGATCGACCCCGACACGGTGCCGTCGTCGCTCGACGACCTCTCCGCCCTGTCGGCGGACTACCACCGCCGGATCGTCCTCTACATCGAAGACAACGAGACCAACATCGAGGTCATGCGCGGGATCGTCGCGCAGCGCGCGCAGGTCCAACTCGAGATCGCGACGACCGGGCTCGGCGGCCTGGCGGCGGTTCGGGAGCGGCGGCCGCACCTGCTCCTGCTCGACATGCACCTGCCCGACATGGCCGGGCTCGACCTGCTCCATCACCTCAAGGCCGACCCGGCGACCTCGACGATCCCGGTGATCGTCGTCTCCGCCGATGCGACCGCCCAGCAGGTCGACGCCGCGCTCGACGCCGGCGCGGTCCGCTACCTGACCAAGCCGGTCGGCGTCAACGAACTCCTGTCGGCGCTCGATGACCTCCTCGAGCGGGCGGACACCGGCTTCAGCTGACTGAGTCCTCGGGCGCCACTTTTGCCCGGTCATAGGCAGGCCTGATCGTCGCGATTGCCGCTGGCTTAGCACTCCGGCACCCAGACTGCTAATATGCACGGAACCGATACGGCCGGAAAGGGTCTTATTCCGCCATGACTGCTTCCTCCCTGAACGCTGTCGCCCTGCGGGATCCGTGGGCGATGGTCCCTTCCCTCGGCAACCTCGACGCCTACATCGGCGCCATCAACCGCGTCCCCCTTCTGACCCAGGAAGAGGAGACCGAGTTCGCGCGCCGCCTGCGCGACCACGACGACCTCGCGGCAGCGGGGCGACTCGTCGTCTCGCACCTGCGCCTGGTCGTCTCGATCTCGCGCAAGTACCTCGGCTACGGCCTGCCGCACGGCGACCTGATCCAGGAAGGCAACGTCGGCCTGATGAAGGCCGTGAAGCGCTTCGACCCGGACCAGGGCGTCCGCCTGGTGAGCTACGCGATCCACTGGATCAAGGCCGAGATCCACGAGTACATCCTCAAGAACTGGCGGATGGTCAAGGTCGCCACGACCAAGGCGCAGCGCAAGCTCTTCTTCAACCTCCGCTCGATGAAGCAGAGCCTGAAGGACGACGCCAGCGACGAGGACACGCACCGCGCATCGCTGACGCAGGGCGAGGTCGACACGCTGGCCAGGAGCCTGAACGTCAAGCGCGAGGAGGTCCTCGAGATGGAGACGCGTCTCTCCGGCGGCGACGTCGCGCTCGAGCCGCAAGTCGAAGACGGCGAGGAGGGCTATGCGCCGATCTCGTACCTCGCCGACGAGAGCCACGAGCCGACGCGCGTCATCGAGAGCAAGAATCGCGACTGGCTCGCCGGCGACGGCATTGCGCTTGCGCTCGAGTCGCTCGACGCGCGCAGCCGGCGGATCGTCGAAGAGCGCTGGCTCAAGGTCAACGACGACAGCTCGGGCGGCATGACGCTGCACGATCTGGCGGGCGAATATGGCGTTAGCGCCGAGCGCATCCGGCAGATCGAAGTCGCCGCGATGAAGAAGATGCGCAAGGCTCTGGCCCACGCGGCCTAAGCCGCGCGGGCATCGCCTTCCGCACTTCTTCGAAGACAGGGCTGCTCCCTCCCCGCTTCGCTCCCCTCCCTCCGAGAGGGAGGGGCCGGTCCCTTCGGGACCGATCAAACACGGGCCCTCGAGGGCCGTTTTTGTTTATGCGGCGAGAAGTTGCTTGAGGTCGCCGGCGAGAAGCTTGGTGTCGGCGCCGTAGGGCACGAAGAGGCGGACGCGCCCGGCGGGATCAAAGACGAACGATGCCGCACTGTGGTCCATCGTGTAGCTGCCTGCCGTCTTGCCCGGCACTTTGGCGTAGAAGATCTTGAACTCCTTGGCCGCGGCCTTGGTCTGCTCGGCATCGCCGCGCAGCCCGACGACATTCGGGCCGAAGTTCGCGAGGTACGCCTTCAGGACCTCGGGGGTGTCGCGCTCAGGGTCGATCGTCACGAAGACCGTCTGCAGGCGATCGCCGTCGGCGCCGAGCTGGGTCCGGATCTGCGCCAGCTCGGCCATCGTCGTCGGGCAGACGTCGGGGCACTGCGTGTAGCCGAAGAAGACGACGACGACCTTGCCGTGCCAGTCGGCGAGGCTGCGCGGCTTGCCGTCGGCGTCGGGCAGCTCGAGCTTGCGCGCGAACTCGGCGCCGGTGATGTCGGTGAAGTGGAAGGTCGGCTTGGCGCCGATGCCGGCGATCCGGTCGCAGCCGCCGAGGACGGCGACCGTGCCGATCGCGAACGCGCGTCGGGTCGTGGTCATGCGACGACCGGCCAGAGGTAGTGATCGACCAGCAGCGCGGCGAACAGCAGCGTCAGGTGGACGATCGAGAAGCGGAACGTCCGCCGCGCGAGCGCATCCGAGTAGCTGCGCCAGAGCCGCCACGCGTAGCCGCTGAACATCGTCCCGAGGACGATCGCGGCGGCGAGATAGATCCCGCCGCTCAAGCCCGCGACGAACGGCAGCAGCGTCGCCGCGAACAGCACGAGCGTGTAGAGGAAGACGTGCAGCCGCGTGAACTCGGAGCCGTGCGTCACCGGCAGCATCGGCAGGCCGGCGCGGCGATAGTCCTCGGCGCGGTAGAGCGCGAGCGCCCAGAAGTGCGGCGGCGTCCAGACGAAGATGATGAGGCTGAGGATCAGCGCTTCCGGGCCGACCTCGCCGCGCATCGCCGCCCAGCCGAGCACCGGCGGCATCGCTCCGGACGCGCCGCCGATGACGATGTTCTGCGGCGTCAGCGGCTTCAGCACGAGCGTGTAGACGACCGCGTAGCCGATGAAGGTCGCAAGCGTCAGCCACATCGTGAGCGCGTTGACCGCGAACCCCAGGATCGCGCTGCCGGCGACGCCAAGCAGCGCCGAGAAGACGAGCGCCTGCAGCGGCGTCAGCTCGCCGGTCGCGGTCGCGCGCCACGACGTGCGCGCCATGCGCCGGTCGATGTGCTGCTCGACGAGGCAGTTGAAGGCTGCCGCCGCCGCCGCGACGAGCCAGATGCCGGCGACGCCGAACAGCGCCGGCCGCCACTCGGGCAGCCCGGGCGTTGCGAGGAGCATGCCGATCGCCGCGCAGAAGACGATCAGCTGGACGACGCGCGGCTTGGTGAGCGCGTAGTACTGGCGCAGCTTGGCGCCGAGCGAGACGACGCGCGGGGCGGCGGAGGCGAGCGCGTCGGACATCATCCGATCCTAGTGCGCAGCGCAGGCGGCGGTGACGTCGCACGCCGATCGTGGGCTTCCGCGGCGATGACCTCGCGCGGCGCGCTGCGCACGATCAGCAGCGTGAGAACGACGACGAGCGCGGCGGCTCCGCCCGTGTGCGCGACCGCCGCGAAGAGCGGCCAACCGAGCACGACGTTGCCGAGGCCGCTCGCTGCCTGCCATGCCGCGATGGCGAGCAAGCCCAGTGCCCACGGACGCGTCGCGGCGCCGGCCGCATGCAGCCGCCACGCCAGCAGTGCGAGCGTTGGGAGGACGACGAGCGCGCCGATCCGATGCGCCATGTGGATCGCGGTCAGCGCTGCGAACGGCAGATAGCCTTCGCCGCCGCTCTCGCCGAGCGGTCGGGCAATCACGAAGCCGGCAGCGGCGTTCATCTCCGGCCACCAGCTGCCCTGGCAGGTCGGAAAGTCGCGGCACGCGAGGACGGCGTAGTTGCTGCTGACCCAGCCGCCGAGCGCGGCCTGTGCGACCGTCAGCAACGCGACCGCGAGCAGGCCGCGCCGCAACGCCGGCGAGAGCGCGAGCGCGCGCGGCGCGTAGTGCTCGGCCTGGACCGCGAGCAGCGCAAGCAGGCCGTAGCCGGCGAGCAGGTGCAACGTGACGATCGCCGGATAGAGCCGCATCGTCACCGTCAACGCGCCGAACGCGCCCTGCATGCAGATCCACATGAGCGTCAGCAACGCCCAGCGCGCGCTGATCCGGCCGTGGCTGCCCCGCGCCGCGCGCAGCGCCATCGCGAGGAGAGCGATGACGAGGACGCCGATCGCGGTCGCCGCGTAACGGTGCAGCATCTCGACCCAGGCCTTCGACGCTGTGACCGGGCCGGTCGGGATCGCGGCCTCGGCTGCGGCGATGCTGGTCCCTGCGCCGATCGGGCTCGCATGGCCGTAGCAGCCAGGCCAGTCGGGGCAGCCGAGCCCGGAATCGCTCAGCCGCGTGTAGGCGCCGAGGAGAACGAGGTCGAACGTCAGAAAGAGGACCAGCCACGCGAACCCCTGCAGACGAAGCGCCGGCGCGTCGCCTTGCCGCCGCCGCCAGCTCCAGGCGAGCGGGACGAGCGCGATCAGCGTGCCCACGGCGAGCACGCCGGCGAGCGGCGCGAGGTCGTAGGCGGGGACGGCCGCGTTCATCGTCGTCAGCGGCCGGGCTGGTCCCAGCCCGCCGATGCGCCGAGCAGCTTGTCGAGGTCGCGCTTCAACCGCGCCGGCTCGGCATCGACCGGAACCCGCATCATCCAGTCGCCGCGCGGATCGACGAGGTAGAGGTGGTCCTCGAGCGCGTGACCCGGCGCGGGGGCGAGCCAGCCGGCGAGCGCCGCACGCGGCGTGCGCAGGACCGTCGTCGACGCGAACGTCGTCTTAGCGTCGGCGGTCGCAGCGATCGCGCGCAATGTCTCGGCGCGCGGCGACGCGTCATCGTCGACGAGCCAGACCTTGTCGACGCGGCCTTGCTGTGCGCCGAGCGCCGCGTGGAGCTGGCGCTGCAGCCAGAGATGGCGCTCGCAACGCGCGTCGCACGCGCCGCCGGCAACGACGACGACGAGCCACTGGCCGGCGAGCGATCGCGGCGCGACCGCGCTGCCGGCGAGATCGGTGAGCGGCAGCGTCGCCGGAATCGGCCGCGTCGGCGTGATCAGCTCGCTGTAGTTCGTGCGCGCCTGCGGACGCGAGACGAAGTACGCAAAGTACGACGCCACGACCGGGGCTGCGCAGACGAGCAGGATGAGGACCATCGTCCAGCGGCCGCGCTCGGTTCGCCGCAGCACGGCGGCGTCGCGCGTCGACGGCAGCGAGTGGACGCTGAAGTTGACGAGCAGCGACGAGTCAGGGCTTGCCGGGGCGGATGAATCGATGCCAGACATAGAGGATCGCGATGCCGGCCGCGATGGCGAACCACTGCGCCGCGTAGCCGTAATGCTTCTGCACGTCGGCCGCCGGCGCAGGCCAGTGGCGAACGAGACCGTCGGCGGCATCGCCGGCGTCGCTCTGCACGATCGAGAGCGGCAGAAGCGCGAGGCCGGTTTCGCGCGCGAACGCGTCGATGGCGAGATTTTGCCGGATCGCGCCGCTCGCCGCGCCGGCGAACTCGAACAGCCGGGCGGGCTCGGGGGCAACGACGCCCGCGACGGTGACAGCCGACGTCGGTGTCTCGATCGGTGGCAGCGCTTCGCGCGAAGCGAAGTTGCGCGGCGCCCAGCCGCGCTCGACGAGCACCGTCGCCGGCGCTGCGTCGAGCGCGAGCGGGGTGACGACGAAGAAGCCCACCTTGCCGTCCATCTGCCGGTTGTCGAGAAAGATCGTGCGGTCGGCGAGCCAGCGGCCATGGACAACGACTCTGCGGTGCTGCTGCGAGCGGGCCGCGTCTGCGCTGCGCGCGAGCGACGCGGCGTCGAGCAGCGGCTCGTGCGAGCGCGCCTCGAGGCTCGCCTGCAGCGCGAGCTTCTGGTGGGCGCGGTCGAGTTGCCAGACGCCGAGCCGCGACGCGAGCGCGACGGCGGCGATCGCGGCGACGAGGACGGCGATGGAGCGCCAGCGCACTCGTCGCGCCTGCATCTCGGGCGCTGCGACGGGCGCGCTCACGAAGACCTCGGTCGCCGCAGCGGCGCGCTGCGCCGCCCATAATCGTTTGCCATGAGCGTCCTGATCGGCATCGCCTTCGCCGTCATCCTCGGCGCGCTCGCCTGGGCCGGCGTTGCGATGCTTCGCGGCGGCCGCGAGGGCGGCTCGAAAGGCGGCGACATGATGCGCGCGCTCGCGGTGCGCATCGCGATCTCGGTGCTGCTGTTCGCGTGCATCCTCATCGCCTGGTCGCTCGGCTGGATCCACCCGACCGGCCTGCCGCTGCAGCACGGCTGAGCCTCGCGCGGCACCGCCTCCCGGTCGGCGCCGCGCGTCTCGCTACAGCCAATAGACGACGATGTAGAGGCCGAGCCAGACGACGTCGACGAAGTGCCAGTACCACGCCGCGCCCTCGAAGCCGAAGTGCCGCTCGGGAGTGAAGTGGCCACGCATGAGCCGGATCGTGATGAACGTCAGCATCGTCATGCCGACGAACACGTGAAAGCCGTGGAAGCCGGTCAGCATGAAGAACGTCGAGCCGTAGATCCCCGAGCTCAGCTTGAGGTTGAGCTCGGTGTAGGCGTGGCCGTACTCGTAGGCCTGGAAGCCGAGGAACGTCAGGCCGAGCAGCACGGTGATCCACATGAAGAAGATCGCGCGGGCGCGGTGGTTCGCGATCAGCGCGTGGTGCGCGATCGTGATCGTGACGCCAGAGCTCAGCAGCAGCGCCGTGTTGAGCGTCGGGATCGGCCACGGGCCCATCGTCAGGAACGGATCGATCGTGCCTGCGGGCGACGCCGTGTAGCCGGGCGCCGCGCTCGGCCAGACCGCCTTGAAGTCGGGCCAGAGGATCGCGTTGTCGAGGCTGCCGAGCTCCGGGACCGAGTACGTCCGCGCCCAGTAGAGCGCGCCGAAGAACGCGCCGAAGAACATCACCTCGGAGAAGATGAACCAGCTCATGCTCCAGCGAAACGACACGTCGACCTTCTTGCCGTAGGAGCCGCCCTCGCTCTCGCCGATCGCCTGGCGGAACCACTGCTGCAGGACGAACATCCAGAGGACGAAGCCCGCGAGGAGGACCCACTTTGCCCAGTCGTGGCCGTTGACCCACTGGCTGGCGCCGAAGATGACGAGCAGCAGGCCGAACGCCGTCGACGCCGGGTGGCGCGAGGGCGCGGGGACGAAGTAGTAGGGCTGTCCGCCCGCCGGGGTCACTGCCGACATGTGATGGTCTCCTGCCAATTCCGAAATCGTCTCGGCCCGCTCAAGCAGCGATGCCGCTCTTGATCACCCACTGGACGAGCACGAACAGCGCGCCCACGAACAACGCGGCGACGATGACGCCGACGATGACGACGTGCAGCGGATTGAGCTCGCTGACGTCGCGCTCGAGATCTTTCGACTTGCGAACGCCGAAGAACGACCACAGCACGGCAAGCAGCGTCCGCTTGAACGACACCGGTCGGCGCCGCTCGCGGCGCTGCTCGCCGAGCCGGCGCTCGTCGTCGCTCACGATGCCTTCGCTCCCGGCACCGTCGTGCGCGCGGCCGAGCGCGCCGGCTCGACCGGCGTCCGGCCGCCGACCTCGAAGAAGGTGTACGACAAGGTGATCGTCCGCACGTCCTTCGGGAGCTTGCGGTCGACGACGAAGACGACCGGCCAGCGCTTCGCCTCGCCTGGCTTGAGGACGTGCTCGGTGAAGCAGAAGCACTCGAGCTTGCGAAAGTGCGGCGCCGCGGTCTGTGGTGCGTAGCTCGGGAACGCCTGCGCCGCCATCGTGCGGTCCTGGCGGTTGCGGAACTCGTACATCACCGTCACGACCTCGCCGGGATGGACCTCGACGCGCGCCGTCTCGGGCCTGAAGTCCCACGGGCCGCGCGCGTTGGCATCGAACTCGACGGTCACCGTGCGCGAGAGGTCGACCTGCGTGCTCGACGGCGCATCGCTCACGCCCTGCTGCTCGGTGCGCGCGATTATGTTGACGCCGAGCGCTTCACAGATCGTGCGGTAGATCGGCACCAGCGCGTAGCCGAACGCGAACATCATCGCGACGACGACGACGAGCTTGCCCACCATGCGCCGGTTGTCGGCGACGAGGCTCGCGATCCGTGCCGGCTTCATCGCGGTCAGCCGAAGACGGTCATCTTGGCGATGAAGCCGACGAAGAAGACGATCGCGATCGACGCCAGGATCAGCGCGAGGCGCAGGTTCGCCTTGCTCCGCCGCTCGTCGGCCACGTCGCTCACTCCGCTCAGGCGTGGGCGCTTGGCGCCGCGCCGATGATCTTGGTGCCGGCGGCGTTGAGCAGCGGCGGCGTCTCGAAGGTGTGGAACGGCGCCGGCGACGGCACCTCCCACTCGAGGCCTTCGGCGCCTTCCCATGGCTGCTGCGACGCCTTCTCGCCCTTGCCGCGCATCATCGGCAGCACGACCGCGAACAGGAAGTACACCTGTGACAGCCCGAAGCCGAACGCGCCGATCGACGCGACCATGTTGAAGTCGGTGAACTGCATCGGGTAGTCGGCGTAGCGACGCGGCATGCCGGCCAGGCCGAGGAAGTGCATCGGGAAGAAGGTGAGGTTGAAGAAGATCAGCGACGTCCAGAAATGGAACTTGCCGGCCGACTCGCGGTACATGACGCCGGTCCACTTCGGGCCCCAGTAGTAGACGCCGGCGAACATCGCGAACAGCGACCCGGCGACGAGCACGTAGTGGAAGTGGGCGACGACGTAGTAGGTGTCCTGCAGCTGGATGTCGATCGGCGCCATCGCGAGGATGAGGCCGGTGAAGCCGCCCATTGTGAAGACGAAGATGAAGCCGACCGCCCAGAGCATCGGCGTCTCGAAGGTCATCGAG
>Ga0207675_100001678_pt1 | contig 22145 bp, 19 predicted proteins | sample KBSSwiS42_FD_184305 | JGI IMG/M metagenome (GOLD analysis project Ga0207675, IMG submission 184305) | Switchgrass rhizosphere microbial communities from Kellogg Biological Station, Michigan, USA - KBS Switchgrass S4-2 (SPAdes) (version 2) | ecosystem: Host-associated > Plants > Roots >...
AACGGACCCGGAGCGGCAACCGCGCCGCGCGCCACCACAGGGGATTCCATGGATTTTGCCAGGCTCAAGAAGACGATCGGTTTTTACGGCCGATTCCTCGTCAGTTTTTCGGCGCTCGGCTATCGCGCCCGTGCCATGGTCTGGCAGCGGCTGCGTGCCGACTTCACGGGCCAGACCTGGGTCGTGACCGGCGCCACCGGCGGCATCGGCCGCGCGGTCGTCGAGGGCGCAACGAGTCGCGGTGCGACAGTGCTCGCGCTCGGACGCAGTCATCAGAAACTGGATGCGCTGGCGCGCGAAGCACCGGGCCCGGGCCGCGTGATTCCGATCCTCACCGATCTCTCGCTGGTCGCCGATACGCGGCGCGCTGCCGCTGCGATTCTCGCGCGGGGTGCTCGCGTCGACGTGCTCGTGAACAACGTCGGCTTGTTGCTCGACGATCTGTCGATCACCGCGGAAGGATTCGAAACGTCCTACGCGACCAATCTGCTCACGCATTGGGTGCTGACCGATGCGTTGCTGCAAGGCTCGGCACTGACGCCGCAGGCGACGATCATCGAGATGTCCTCCGGCGGCATGTACAACGCGCCGCTGACGCTCGATTACATGGGCATGAAGGATCCGAAGAAGTACAACGGCGTGTACGCCTACGCCGTGCACAAGCGCGGCCAGGCCGAGCTCGTGAAGTATTGGCAGGGGCGCTACGGTGTCGGCGGTCTGCGTTGCTACGTGATGCATCCGGGCTGGGCAGATACCGACGGCGTGAAGACCGCGATGCCGAACTTCCGCCGGCGCTTGCGCAGCGTGCTGCGAGATTCGGCGCAGGGAGCGGACACCGCGATCTGGCTGGCAGCGACGCGGCCGACGAGCGAGGGACCGGAGGCTTTCTGGTTCGATCGCAAGGCGCGCAGCCCGCATGCGTTCCCGCACACGGTGAAGAGCAAGTACACGGCCGACAATCTAGCTGAGTTGCTCGCGAAGGAAGCAGCGAAGGTCGGGCCGACCGCCATGGTGGCGTGACGCCCGTGGGTCAGACCTTCAGCCTGACAGTCTTTCTCTCTTCAACACCATGCCCGCCGCGACACGATCCCAGGTGTCCGGCGTCACCCCCGCTTCCCGAAACGGAAACTTCCTCTGCTTGTTCGTCTCGGTCTTCGGAATCGCAGCGACGATGCGCACGAACCGCGGCACTGCGAAGTACGGCATGCGCGGCGTGAGCCACTCGATCAGCGCCTTCGGGTCGATCGTCTGACCGGCCTTCGCAACGATCACGACCATCACTTCTTCTTCCGACTCGACCGGAATGCCGACCGCGATCACTTCATCGACGGCCGCAAACGAGCGCACGGCCGCCTCGACTTCGAGCGATGAAACATTCTCGCCGCGGCGGCGGATCGCATCCTTCAATCGATCGACGAAGAAGTAATTGCCGTCGGCGTCCTTGCGCAGGATGTCGCCGGTGTGGAACCAGCCGTTGCGCCAGGCGCGCGCGGTCGCTTCAGGCAACCCGTCGTAGCCGAGGTTGAACGTCCACGGCATCTCGCTGCGAACGATCAACTCGCCGGGCGTGCCGTCCGGCACTTCCAGGTCGTGCTCGTCGACGAGCCGGCACTGCACGCCGGTGCGCGGCTTGCCGCAAGCGCCGAACACGCTCGAGTTCAGCTCGCTGACGAGCGGCGCCGACAGCTCGGTCATGTTGAAGCCGGTCACGAAGTCGATGCCGAAGCGATCGCGAATGCTCACCGTCTGCTCGTTGATCGGGAAGCCGGTCATGCAGCGGATGCCATGCTGGCGATCGTCCGGGCGCGGCGGCGACTTCATCAGGAACGCGCCCATGATGCCGATGAGGCCCGAGGTCGTCGTGCATTGGCCGCGTCGGATCTGATCCCAGAAGCGATCGGTGCTGAAGCCGTCGACGAGGTGGAACGAGCCGGAGCGGATCAGCGCGATCATCAGCGAGCTGGTGCCGCCGACGTGGAACATCGGCAGGTTGACGAGAATGCCCTCGCCGTCGCGCAAGTAGCCGTACACGATCGTGGCCGTCGTATAGAGCTGCAGGTACGGCGACAACACGCCTTTCGACAATCCCGTCGTACCGGACGTATAGATGATCGATTGCGCGTCCCACGGCTGCGGCTGCGCAGAGTCATCGAGTTGCCGCGCATCGCCGTCCAGCGGATCGGTACCGATATTGATGATGCACTCGACGTGCTGCAGCGACAGACCCTGCAATCGCTCGACGAGCGCCGGATGCGCGAGCACGAGCTTGGCGCGGCACGCGTTGATCGTGTGTTCCAGCGACGCGCCGCGATATGCGGTGTTCAGCGGGACGAAAACTGCGCCGAGATAGTTGATCGAGAACCACGCCAGAACGAGCGACGGCCCATTCGGCAACCACGCTACGACGCGATCGCCTGCGCGAACACCGAGCGCTTGCAACGCCGCTGCTTGTGCACGCACGTGCTCGCGGCACTCACCCCACGTCCATTCCGTTCCATCTTCGAACAATGCAATGCGCCGCTCGGGCACGCGCACCGCACGATCGTCGAGAATGGCCTTGAGAACGCAGTCCTCGCGCCGTGGCATGCGAGGATCGAACCAGGGCGGATGCACGGACTGCGATGCCGACATGGGCGTACGTTACGCACCCGCCGCCGAATCTGGCCACAGGTGATGCCCGGGAATCCAGGCAGCGTGGAAGCCGATCGGCACGCGGCCCGGCAACGCAACGCGCGCGATCGGACCTTTGCCAATACGTTGCGCGTCGAAGATCCAGGCTTCTGACGTGTAGTCTTTGCCGCGCGTCGCGAGCGTGACGACGTAGCCGCGATCTTCTGCTCCGCCGCGCGTGCTCTTCGCGAACGGCGCCTCGTTGCCGTACCAGCCCTGCGGGTATTCGTAGACTTCGTGCGAACCGCTCTCATGGTCGTACTTCACCAACCCGTCGAACGCGAGCGTCTGCATGTCAGTCGGAATGTGCTGGTGATATGAGTAGCGCGTCTTCACGCCGTAGAGCTGCGTGTCGGGCAAGCAGAACTCGGTGTTGAGATCGCTGAGCTGCTGCTCGTGCTTCTCGCCGGTGCGCAGGTTCATGCGCCAGCGACGCAGGTGGCCGCGATAACGCAGGTACGCGAGCATCGAGCCGAGAGCGCCTTCGGTAGGATCGCGGCGAATCGTCGGATCAGGCTGGAAACAGCCGTCCATCGTGATCCAGTCACCCTCCTCCCACGCGTTCACCATGTGCAGCACGTAGCCGGGCTCGAATTCGAACCACTTGATCTGTTCCTGCGTGCCGTAGCGCGGGATCACACCGAAGCGCGACGGCGTGTCGCGATGGAACTCGACGACGCGGTGACCGGTGTTACGCAGCACGTTGATGTCGTGATAGAGCGGGAAGTCGTGCAGGATCGTGTAATTCGGCGTGATCGTCGTGTCATGCGGCAACCGCGGCCCGGCCAGGTCGACGCGTGTCTTGTGCTTCAGCTTGCCGTCGGCGCCGATGACGTAATAGGTGAGATAGGACCTGAAATCGCCGTAGTCGTAGTTGATCAGCTCACCGGTGCGCGGGTCGCACTTCGCGTGCGCGTTGAACGTCGCGTCGACGGCACCGCCGAACGTCTCGTCGGCAACCGTATCGAGTGTCAGCGGATCGAGGGAATAAGTACGACCGGCGTTGTACCAGTTCGAGAGCACCCGGCCGTTGTGCCAGGTCAGCGTCGTGTTGCTCGTATCCTTGCAGTAGTCGGAGTTCGCAGCACGCGAGCCGTCGCGTGGCAATTCGAACGGGCCCATGATGCCCGACAACGTGACGCGGCCATTCTCGATCTCGTCGCGCAGCGCGCTGGTGCGCACCCAGCGGCGGATGTAGCTCGCGCGACCATCGCGAAAATACACGGCGTGCACCATCCCGTCGCCGTCGAACCAGTGATACAAGCCCTTCGGCTCAAGCACGGGATTCGGCCCGTTGCGCATGTAGGCGCCGCTCAGGTCTGCCGGAATCTCGCCCGCCGACACTTTCAGGTCGACCGCGGTGATCTCGGAAATGACGGGCGTGTACGGCCCATGCAGGTAGGGATTGTCGATGCCATCCACCCACGTGGGGCGGTCGGCCGGATCGACGCTCGACTCTTCCTTATATGTGCGCATAACCCTGTTCCTGCCTCGGCTTGGCCTGTATGCTGTTGACGGTTGCACTACGAGACTGACTGTCCATGGTACTGCCTCCGAGCCTCGACGCCAACAAGAGACTGGTCCGCGAATTCCTCGATCACTATGCGCATGGCCGCTACGACGCCGCGCTCGCGCTGCTGGCGCCGGATTCGCGCTGGTGGCTGCCCGGACACGTGCAGGAATTTCCGGCTGCAGGCTGGGTCGACAAGGCGACGGTGGAGCGCCGGCTCGCCGCCAATCTCAAGCTGCTGCCGCACGGGCTGGAGATCATCATCGGCGACATGACCGCCGAGGGCGACCGCGTCGCTGTCGAAGCGGAGAGCAAGGGCAAGCTCGTGAACGGTACGCTCTACCACAATCGCTACCATTTCCTGTTCGTCGTGCGCGACGGGCACATCCACGCCGTCAAGGAATACCTGGACACGCTGCACGTGATGAACGCGCTCGGCAAGGCACGCGCGAGCGGCTAGGTTGCAGCAATCTGGGAAATCTCGCCGCGAATGACTTTGCCGAGCGGATTGCGCGGCAACCGCTCGACGATGCGCACGCGCTCCGGCCACTTGAACACCGCAAGCTCGCGCGAGCGGAAGTGAGCCTGGAGCGTTTCCACGGTCACCACCTTCCCCGCCTTCGGCACCACGACCGCACAGATGCGCTCGCCGAGCACGTCGTCCGGATAGCCGACGACTGACGCTTCCGCGATGTCTGGATGCTCCGCGAGCACCGCGTCGATTTCGTCCGGTGAAATCTTTACGCCGCCGCGATTGATCAGCTGCTTGAGACGTGCGACGAACTGGTAGTAGCGGCCGCTCGCGTCGATCTCGAACAGATCGCCGGTGCGGAACCAGCCATCTGCGGTGAAAGCACGCGCAGTGACTTCGGGCACGCCGAAGTAGCCGTCGAATACCACCGGCCCGCGAATCTGCATCTCGCCCGGCCGATGCGGCTCGACGATCTCTTTACCGTTTTCCGGATCGACCAGGCGCGTGTGCGTGATCCTGGCGATGCGCTGCGGCCAATCGAGTTCCGGCCGGCCGAAGCGCGGGAACAACCGCGAGCGCGCTTCGGGATCGGGCGCCTCGCTCGGTCCGCTGACCAGCGCGAGCCCTTCGTTCGAGCCGAAGTTATTGATGATCTCGATGCCATAGCGCTCTTTGTATGCCTTGATCATCACCGGCGGCAGCGGCGCGGAACCCGAGCCCACGCAGCGCAGACACGACAGATCCACGCCATTCAGCAGCGATTCGTTCTGCAGCAACAGCATCAGAACCGCGGGAGGCGCGATCGCGTACTCCGGTTTCTCGGTCGCGATCTGCTGCAGGTACACGGGCAACTCGAACGGGTGATGCAGGATCAGCGTGCCGGCCGCGCGCAGCCAGCTCATGAAGCAGCCGCCGAGCGCTGCCATGTTCACGAGCGGAAATGGATTCAGCAGACGATCGCCGCGACGAATCTGCGCGCCGTCGTAGTGACACACACTGCCGGAGATCCAGTGATTGTGAGAACGCGGCACGCCTTTCGGAACGCCTTCAGTTCCCGACGTCCAGCAGATCGTGACGATGTCATCCGCATTGACGTTCGCCGCGCTTTCCAGCTCTCGCACGCGGGCGGCATCGGTCGGACCTGGCTCTGGAACGAACGCTCGGGTCCCGGGCGGCGTCTGGTTGCCGAGCACGAGCACCTGTGGCCCATCAGACAGCGTCGTTGCGAGACGCGCGTGCTCCGTTCCCTTGAACGTAAGCACCGTGAGCACGGCCCGAGCCTTCGTCAGCCTGGACAGCGGCTCGATCTCGCCGCGACGGAATTGCATCGGCACCGGACTCACGACGATGCCGAGGCGCGCGCACGCGAGATAGACAGCAACATATTCGACGACGTTCGGCAGCTGCGTGATGAGCACGTCGTCGCGTCGCAATCCCGCATCGGCGAGCGCGACCATCGTTGCATCGACGAGTGCGCAGAGCGATTGCCAGTCGAGGCGCCGTGGAACGGCCCCGTCGAGCGCGGCGCGATTAGGGGGGTCTGCTATCGCAAGTCGCGCCGGCTCGACGGCGGCAGAATCAGCGAACAGGTCACCGATGCGCTGCTCGGACCACGCACCGCTCGCGCGATACTCGGTCGCGAGATGCTGCGGAGTCGTACGCATCGTCCTTCGCGGCGGCGTCAGCTCACGCTGCCGGCGGGCGATTCAACTGGAAGTAGTCCCGCCAGCGCGCGATCTTGCCGTCACGAAACTCCATCGCGCCCATGTAGCGGTTCAGGACACGCTCGCCGGTGGTCGTGTCCGTGAACTCCTCCCAGCCTTCCATCAGCAGCGTGTCGCCGCTCTGCGCGAAGGTCTCGATCTTCCACACGCCGTCCTGCGAACGGCCCCAGTAGTTGTCGAGAAAGCGGCCGAGGCCTTCCGGGCCCTTCACCGGCTTCGAGCCCACGTGATAGTGGTACTCGAGGTCGGGCGTGACCATCGCCAGGATCGCGGCGCGGTCGCGCTTCTCGGCGAGGTCCTGCAGCTTCTTGACCAGTTCGATGTAGGCGGCCATTAGAACTTCCAGCTGAAATCGACGCCGTAGGTGGCGGGCGCCGCGAACTGCGACACTTCCTCGCCGAAGAACGAGATGATGTTCACGCGATACAGCTCATCGGTCACGTTCTTGCCCCACAAAGCGACGCTCCACGGCGAGCTCGGCGGCGACAGCGCGACGCGCACGTCGAGCAGGCCGTAGGCGTCTTCTTTCGCGATGTTGTCGGTCGCCCAGAACATGTCGCTCTGCCACGTGTAGTTCACGCGGAAGTTGAGCGCATCGCCGAGCTGGCCCAGCGGCAGAGAGAGATCGACGCCGCCGGTCAGCTGCGTCTCCGGCGTGCGCTGCAGGCGATTGCCGGAGCTGTCCAGGTTACGACCGGTGGTCGGGTCGATCGCGGACTCGATGAAGTCCTTGTACTTCGCATCCACGTACGAGCCGGCGAGCGTCAGCCGCAGCCGCTCGGTGGCCGCGAACGCGAACTCGGCCTCGACGCCCTTGATCTCGGCGCTCGCGGCGTTGTCCGTGATGTTGCACAAGCAGGCTGCGTTGGTCTGCGTGACCTGCAGATCCTTGTAGTCCATGTAGAACACGTCGGCGTTCAAGCGCATGCGGTTGTCGAGGAAGTCCGTCTTGATGCCGATCTCGTAGTTGGTCGCCGTTTCCGGATCGAACGGCGTCGTCGCCTGCGCCACGTTGGCCGGCGTGTCATCGAAGCCGCCGCCCTTGAAGCCCTTGGCGACCGTCGCGTACGTGAAGAACGTGTCGGTGACCTGCCAGTCGAGGGTCGCCTGCGGCGTCGTCTCGCTCCAGGTCTTCGAGTAGTCGGTGTCGAAGCCGGTGCCGGCGGAGAAGATCCACTGATTCGGCGCGACGCACGCTGCCGGCTGGCCGCCAGTGGCCGTGCGGATGATGGTGCCATCCGGCGCGCGGCACAGACCCTCGATCGTCACGTTCGGTCGCGGATCATTCGGGCTGAAGCGGTCACCGGTCGCGACCACGAAGCCGCTGACGTTGCCTTCCTTCTTGTCGTGCGTGTAACGCGCACCGACGCTCAGCTTCAACGTGTCGGTGAACTTGAAGCCGAGTTGCGCGAAGCCGGCGTAGTTCTCGATCTTGCCGTCGTTGACCCAGCGGTTCTCGCCCGAGAGCGTCGAGAGCGGATTGTTGCCGCCCGGAATCACGCTGCCGAGGAAGTTCTCGCCGATGAAGCGGTCGGTCTTCTTGATGTCGTCTTTCTTCAAGTACACGCCGCCGATCCAGTCGAGCCGGCTGTCCGGATTGTTGGACGTGAGCCGGAACTCCTGGCTGAACTGCTCCACTTCCGCGTCTTCGCCGACGGGTTGTGCGAACAGGAACTGACCGTTGTTGGAGGTCGCCGCGCGCGTGCCATACGTCGTGTTGATGAATGCGATGTACTGCGCCCACTGCGCCGTATCCCAACCGAGCGCCTCCGGGCCTGCGCCAGTCTGGTCGTACACCTGCTGACCTTCGCCGTTTTTGTAACCAGTCAGCGAGTTGAACGTGAAGCCAGTGGCCTCGTACTGCAGATCGAGCACGGCGCCGAAGCCGTCGCGCTTCATGAACTGCTGGATGCGCGGCTGGCCCGCGTACTGAATGCTCTGTGCGACGTCTTTGCGCGGATCGTTGAGGCCGAGGTACAGACGCAGGTTGCTCCACGGACGCGTGCAGTTCGTCCGCAGGTAGGTGGTCTCGCACGACTTCGTGCCACCCGCCACCGCAACGGTGTTGAGACCGTTGGTCTCATCATGGTTGTAGTCGAGAGCGAGGCGGCCCGTGAACTTCGAGCCGTCCGGCCCGTACAGGAATTGCAAGCGGCCCTGATACGACTCCAGATCCTCGACGTCGCGATGATGCAGAACGTCTTCTGCATAGCCGTCGTGCTTGCGGCCCTGGAACGACAGACGGCTCGCCCACGAGTCGTTGAGTCCGCCGTTGACGAAGCCGCTCAGCAGCATCGAGTTGTAGTTGCCGTAGCTCGCCAGCACATTGCCGGAATTCTCGAACGTCGGCTTCGCGGTGATGACGCTCAACGCGCCGCCCACCACGTTCTTGCCGAGCAGCACGCCCTGCGGGCCACGAATGACTTCGATGCGCTCGAGGTCGTAGAAGTCGTAGTTCAGATCGCCCGTGCGGCCCATGTACACGCCGTCGACGAAAGTGCCGACCGAAGGATCGGCCGTCGGCGAGTCGAGACGCGTGTTGGTGATGCCGCGGATGTTCAGCTCTGCGTCGAGCGGCGTCAGCGCCGTGAGCGAGAAGGCCGGCACTTCGGCCGCGAGGTCGTTCACGGTGAAGATCTTGTTCTCGACCAGTTGCTCACCGCCGTACGCGCTGATCGCGACCGGCGTCGTCTGCAGATCTGTCTCGCGTCGCTGCGCCGTGACGGTCACAGTTTCCAGTGTCGGCTGCGTCTGCGCATATAGCGGGGGCGCCGAGGCGGCGAATGCAGCCGTGCCTAGCAGAGTGGAGATGACGACGCGCAGCGTACGCGCGCGATGGTTATCAAAGCTCATCATTGCCCCCTTGAGTCTCTTGGCGTGTTCAGCTTCGCGGTCTGAACTAACTTGCATAACGAGACGTGGTCAGTCTACCCGCCCCCGCCTCGCGGTTGCAAGACGCTGGCAACGGGAAAAAAGCCCGGTGGCGCCGCGCACACCGCCGGGATCGTATTTAGTGCTACCGCCACGGTGGCGTCGACCGCGGCACGCATGTGCGGTGCGGCAGGGTCCGGGTCTTCCAGTGCAATAGTCGCTTTCACATTCGGACGTCCACTGATCTCGATGCGCCAGGCAGCCGCTTCCCTGTGACTCGCGCCGTGCAAGGCCGGATCGGCAGTCCAGGTGACCGAGTGGAGCACCTCGACGCCGGATTCGAGCCGCGCGCGCCAGCGCCACTGTGTCGCAGCGACCCTGCCCTGCGCAATCGTGCCGGCGCGTATCTGTATCTCGCGCGGCGCAAGCGTCACAGCGTGCTCGGGAGTCAGCGAGGCGACACGCGATCCCAGCGCGTCCGCGACCGAGTGCAGCACCTCCATGAAAAGTTCTCCGTACATCGTCGCGATCGGCTCACGGGTCACATCGCGCTCTGCCGGGTCCGCGCCGAAGCCCATGAGCCCGAAGACGAATTCCGGCGCCGGCATGCTGGATGCGTCGGCAACTTCATAGCACGCAACAGATTGCAGCTGCGCGCACAGGCCGGTGAGCAGCGTCGCGACCTGCTCCGCGATGTAGCCGGGATTCAGACCCACGCCGGCGAGCGTGCTCTCGCCGCGCTTGCAGGCTTCGAGCAACGGGCCGGCATAGGCAAGTCCATGACACGCGGGATGGTGGAAACCCGCAGTCGAGATCACATTGATGCCGGCGGCGAGCAGCGTCGCGACGTCGGCGTTCTGCTTCTCATATGGCAACGTGATGCGCGACATGTGCAGCACGACATCCGGACGCAGAGCAATGATGTCCTCGACGCGATTGGTAGCACGCACACCCGTGGGTGGGCGGCGCGCGATCTCGCCGGCATCGACGCCGACTTTGTGCGGGTCGTACACGTAGACGCCGACCAGTTCCAGATCCGGATGGTCAATCACCCGCCGCAGGGCGGTGCGGCCCATCGACCCAGTGGCCCACTGCACGACGCGATATTTACCCGACGCTCTCAAGAGCCGCGCGGAAACCACGGGAAAAACCCCGGCGTGCGGGCGACATAGGCGGCGTAATCCGGGCGCGCTCGCGTCATGCGCTTCTCGAGCAGCTTCTTGCCGGTGACGTTCAGCAGGAAGTGCGTCATCAGGATCGGCGAGAACACGGTGGCGATGCCGACGGGATTGTCGCAGGCGATGAGCCACAAGCCCCACCACAAACACGAGTTGCCGAAGTAGTTCGGATGGCGGCTGTAGCGCCACAAGCCATCATCGAGCACGCGGCCACTGTTCGCTGGATTGCCTTTGAAGCGTGCGAGCTGCCAGTCGGCAATCGCCTCGAACAGGAAACCGATGGTCCACAATCCGGCGCCGGCGATCGCGGCCGGTCCGAGCGTGCCAGGGAGCACGAGATATTGCGCGAACTGCACCGGGATCGAAATCAGCCACACGAGAGCCCCCTGCAGCAGGAAGACCTTGGTCAGCGTGTGCCAGTGCAGGTTGGTCGGAAAGCGCTTGCGATACGCGGCGGTGTAGCGCGGATCCTCGCCTTTACCGTGGTTGCGCCAGAAGAGATAGCCGCCGAGCCGCACCGCCCACAGAACGGTGAGTACCGTGATGAGCGTGCGGCGCACTTCGATGCCGTGCCCCTGGCCGAGCACGTAGCCCACCAGCGCCACGACGCCGAATGCCGGCCCCCAGAAAATGTCGATGATGCTGGCGTCGCGCAAACGAATGCTGAGCAGCCACAACGATACGACGCATGCGAGCAGTACCAGGGCCGTGACCCATAGGTTCTGCCCGAGACCCGGCGCGATTCCCCCCATCCGCCCCCCGCTTCGTGCCAACTGAAATCAGTTTTTTATCCCAGTCAGTCTTATAATGCCAGTGACCCGCAGCGTGCAACCCCGGAGCCCCCGATGACCGACCCTAGCCGTGCCGCCGCATTGGATCGCATGCTCGCCCGCGATGCCATCCGTGAAGTCCTCGCTCGCTATGCGCGGGCTATCGACCGTGCCGACAACGCGCTGCTGAAGTCCTGCTACTTCGAAGACGCCATCGAGGAGCACGGCAGCTCATTCACCGGGCGCGCGCACGACTACGTCGATGCCGCCATCCCCAAGGTCCGCAATATGGGTGTGATGCAGCACCTGCTCGGCAACACGCACATCGAGCTGGACGGCAACCGCGCGTACGTCGAGACATATATATGGACTTTCCTGCGGGTCGAACGCGACGGCCGCAGCTGGGACACGTTCACCGGCGGCCGGCTGAACGACAAGTTCGAATGCCGCAACGGCGAGTGGAAGATCGCCCACCGGCGCACAGTGTTCGACTGGAACCGCGACACGCCTGCGAACGAAGGCTGGTGCCTGGGCTACATCGATCCGAAAGCCGCCGGAGTTCTCCGCGGGCGGAAGGACAAGTCCGATCCGACGTACGAGCGGTTCTAGGTACCCACGATCAAACTGACGGTCGTCGTCGCGCTGCCGCCGATGTTCAAGGTCGCCAGCGTCTTCGCGCCCTCGATCTGATAGTCCCCGGCAGTTCCGGTGGTCTGCTTGAAGCAATCGAGCGCCATCCGGACGCCGGTCGCGCCGACAGGGTGACCTGCGCCGATCAGTCCACCGCTCGCGTTCACCGGAATGCGGCCGCCGATCTCGATCTCCCCTTCCTCGATCGCGCGCCAGCTCTGCCCAGGCTCGGTGATGCCGAAGTGATCGATCGCCATGTACTCCGTGCTGGTGAAGCAATCGTGCGTCTCGATTCCATCCAGCTGCTCGACACCCGCGATGCCAGCGCGCTTGAACGCGTCGGTCACAGCACCTCGGACGTGTGGAAACACATACGGCTCGCCGGCACTCGCACGCACCTTTGCTGCGTACGTGATCGGCGCCGTGCGATGACCCCAGCCCTTGATATACGGCAGCACATCGAGATCGATGCCAAGCCGCTTGGCGTGCTCGCGAGCACGCGCTTCGCTCGCAAGGAACACGACCGCGGCGCCGTCGGTGATCTGGCCGCAATCCTGCTTGCGCATACGGCCTTCGATCGTCGGATTCGCGGCTTCGTCCTGCGTAAAGCTGCGATCGTTGAATTGCCAGCGACGCGTCTGCGCGTTGCGATTGCGCCGGCCGTTGGAGAAGTTGATCTCCGCGATGCGCGCGAGATGTTCTGACTTCAGACCGAAGCGACGGTCGTACTCATCAGCGACATCGCTGAACACGCGCGGCCAGGGATAGCGTGCTTCCTGGTACTCGTGACCTGCCCACATCGCGGGTCCACCGATGAATTGCGCGGCCTGCTCGCCGGGTACGTTGCGCATCTGCTCGATGCCGACTACTGCCGCAAGGCTGTAACGCCCTGCTTCGATATTCGACGCGGCCGCCAACATCGCGAGACTGCCCGACGCGCACGCGCCTTCGTGCCGCGACGCCGGTAGGCCTGCGAACGCTGGATCACTGGCCGCGAACAATCCGCCGAGGTGCCCTTGATTGCAGAACAGCTCCGCAGCGAAGTTACCGATGTGCGCGACCTCGATGTCCTGCGGCTCGAGCTTCGTCTCGGTCAGTCCGGTCATGACCGTGTGGCGCATCATGTCGGCGATCTCCATGCCGTTGCGCGCCCAGTTGTCGGCGAAGTCGGTTTGATAGCCGCCGAGCAGGTAGACTCGAGTCGTCATTTGGCTTCTCCCGCGAGCGCGCGAAAGCGGGCGCTCGCTTTTACGTATTCGTCTTCGAGACGCTGCACGATCGCCGCCACCGGCTCGATCGAGCGAATCACTTGCAGCCCCTGGCCGCAGGCCCACAAATCGCGCCAGCGTTTGTAAGCGTCGCCGCTGCCCGTGTCGTAGTTGCGCTTGGTGGCCCTGTCCAGCGCATGCGGATCCATGCCGCAGGCCTGCAGACTCGGGACGAGCCACGAAGCGGCCGTGCCCGTGATCGCTGCGCTGACGACCAGGTCGTCCGGCCCGCAATCGACCACCATCTGCTTGTACTGCTGCACGGCGCGACTTTCCAGCGAGGGCACGAACCGCGTGCCCATGTACACGAAGTCTGCGCCGGCCGCGATCGCGCCGGCAATGCCGGCACCGTCGGCGATGCCGCCACCGACCACGATCCAGCCGTCGAAGAACTCACGCACGGCAGAGATGAATGCGAAAGCGCTCAGATGACCCGTGTGTCCGCCGGCGCCCGCGGAAATGCATGCAAGGCCGTCGACGCCAGCGGCTGCAGCTTTGCGCGCGAGGTTCAAGTTGACGACGTCCGCAAAGACCAGCCCACCGTAATCGTGCACGACCTGCATTGCGGGCTTCGGCGAGCCGAGCGCCGTGATTACGACCGGCGGCTTGTAACGCCGCACTAGCGCGAGATCATCGGCGAAGCGTGTGTTCGTCGAATGAGTGATGAGGTTCGCCACCCACGGCCCGATCGGTCCCTGCGCCGTGGCGCGGGCACTGTCGAGCTGCTGCGTGATCGTGGCCATCCACTGATCGAGCTCCGCACTCGTGCGGCAGTTCGGCGTGGGAAATGCGCCGGCGATGCCCGCCTCACACGCAGCGATGACGAGCTCCGGCCCAGATACCAGAAACATCGGCGCTGCGAACACCGGCAAACGCATCGGAAACGGCCAGGGACGACGCGGCGAGTCGACAGGAGCAGCGCTCATCGCGAAATCCTAGCAGCGCTCGACCAACATTGCCGCACCGACGCCGCTGGCGCCGCTGGCAACCACGAGGCCCGTGGTTGCGTCGCGCGCTTCGAGCACGTCGAGCAGCGTCGACAGCAGAATTCCGCCGCTCGCGCCCATCGGATGACCCTTTGCAAGGTGACCGCCGGCGACATTCACACGCTCAGGATCGACGCCACGGTCGCGCAGGAACTTGGCGATCGTCACCGCGAAGGCTTCCATGAACTCGATGCAGTCGACATCGCGGAGCTGCATTCCAGCGTGTTGGAGCACGCGATCCATCGCGCCCATGCCAGCCAGCAGCGAGGCATAGGGATCGCCACCGCACTCAGCGTACGCAACGATGCGAGCGCGCGGACGATGGGAGCTGGTCTTGGCGCCAACGAGCGCGAGCGATGCGCCATCGCAGATTGGCGGCGCATGCGCGATGGTGTGGCGGTGATCGATCGCGCGACCGAGCGCAGCCGCATAGGATTTCGCAAGCTCGGCAAAAGCCGGCTGCATCGCCGCCAGACTCGCTGCGCTGGTCTGCGGTCGGATGCATTCCTCCACTGCCATCGCAGTGCCATCCGGTCGAGCCATCGGAATGCGCGAACGCGTGAGTGTGGCGTTCGTTTCGGCAGCCGCGGCGCGTTGTTGCGAGCGCAGCGCCATGGCATCGAGCGCCGATCGGTCGATGCCCTCGTCCTCGGCCAAGCGATCGGCGGCGATTACGACTGGGACATATCTGCTGCGCGCAGGCATCGTGGCGTCGGTGTAGTAGTCGGCGGCGTCTGCCATGAAAGGCACGCGCGACATCATCTCGACGCCGCCCGCCAGCGCATTGCGCACCTGCCCTGAATTGACCATCGAGGCCGCTTGGCCGATGGCAGTCAAAGCCGACACGCAATAGTTGTTCAACGTGTAAGCGGAAGCCGTATCGGGCAAGCCGCTGTGCAGTTTCGAGACCAGCGCGATGTTGCCGCCTTGCGCGCCGATCTGGCCGACGCAACCGAGCAGCAACGTCTCAGCGCGTGCGCAAGCCTCGTCGTCGAGGCGCGTATCGAGCGATGCGCAAAGCTGGCGGACGAGCTCTTGCGGCTTGAGCGGCGCGAGGCCGCCATCGGCGCGCGCCTTGCCGCGCGGCGAACGCACGACGTCGAACAGGTACGCGCCAGCGGAGCTCATGGGTGCGAACGAGCCTAGCATCAGCGAGTCTCGTAACGCAAGTTACACGGTCCGGGCCGCAGCGGCAGATTCTCGCGAGGTGCAACGTCCAACGATCCCCAGGATCCTTCGTCGCAGGAGGAAACATGCGTACCGTGAATTTCTTGCTGCCGGCGCTAGTGGCCGCGCCCCTCGCCTCTGCTGCCCCACCCTCCATCCACGAGCTCGTCGACCAAGGCAAATTCTGCTCGGCCACCGCGGAGGCGATATCTCGCGCATGCAGCAACCAGACACTCGATGACTACTGGATCGGCATCGGCATTTGCATCAACGAGCCCGAGAGCCGCGATCGGGCCGAATGCTACGTCGATCTGAAGGACAGTCACGCCGAAGCAATCGACGAGTGCCAGGCGCAGCACGCTGCGCGCATCGCGCTCTGCAAGAAGGTCGGCGAGGGTCGTTACGATCCGGAGTTCGAGCCGAAGGATTTCGACGCGGATTTCCGCAACCTCACGAACCCGAATCCCTACTTCCCGCTCGGCATCGGCAGTCGCTGGGAATTCCGCAGCGGCGACGAAACCGACGTGGTGCAGGTGACCAATCGCACCAAGCTGATCGACGACGTGCGCTGCATCGTCGTGCGCGACGAGGTGTCCGTGGACGGCGTGATCACCGAAGGCACGAACGACTGGTTCGCGCAGGCGAAGGACGGCAACGTCTGGTATTGCGGCGAGGAGACCGCGGAGTTCGAGACGTTCAAAGGCGACATGCCGAAGAAGCCGGAGCTGGTCAACATCGACGGCTCCTTCAAGGCGGATCGCGACGGCGACAAGCCCGGCATCATCTTCCTCGCCAACCCGAGGCCCGGTCAGTTCTATATAGAGGAGTCGTCGCTCGGCAATGCGGAAGATGCAACGCAGATCCTCTCGATCGACTATTCGTACGGCACGAATCCCACGCTGGATCTGCTGGTGCCGGCGAAGCTCGCGCAGTTGCTCTGCAAGAAGAACTGCGTCGTCACGAAGAACATTTCGCCCATCGAGCCCGACGTGATCGAGCGCAAGTACTACGCGCCCGGGATCGGCGTCTTCCTCGAGACAGCGCCGGCAACGGGCGAAGTCACACGCCTGGTGAAGTGCAACGTCGATCCGAGGTGCGCGCAGCTACCGCAGTGATGCTGCCCGCTTCAGCGGGGCGCTCTCGTCGATGCGCTTGCCGCCGACCAGATACGTGTGCAGGTCGGCGGCGAAGCGCTTCATCTTCTCGTGCAGTTGCTTGTTCCGTCGCAGCAGCCAGTTGTAGCCGATGACGGCCGGCACTGCGACGAACAGGCCGATGGCAGTCATGATGAGCGCCTCGCCGATCGGGCCGGCGATCTGCTCGATGCTCGTCTTCCCCGAGACCGCGATCCGCTGCAGCGCGTTGTAGATACCCCAGACCGTGCCGAGCAGGCCGACGAACGGCGAGACCGAACCGGTGGTCGCCAGGATCGAGAGCCCGGCGACCAGGCGATTGGTCACGCTCTCGATCGAACGATACAGCGACACGGTGATCCAATCGTTCAACGAGACCTGCTCGGCGAGTTGACCCTCGTGATGTTGAGCCGCGCGTATGCCGTCCTCGACCAGCATCCTGAACACGTTGTCGCGACCCGACAGAGCGGCCATCCCGTCCCACGGATTGCCGGAGGCCCAGAACTTCTTCCGCGCCTCCTCATACGACTTGGCGATCAGACGCTGGTCCCAGAACCGCGTCAGGATCACGAACCAGGAAGCCAGCGACATCACCGACAGGACGATCAGCACCGCGATCGAGAGGCTGTCGGCCTGCTCCAGCAGCTCCAGCAAGCCGCTCGGACCGGTAGCGGCGCTCTGCGCGATCATTGGCTCAGCCATGACTGCCTCCACAAGCTCAGGACCACACGAGTCGTAATAACTATGACACTTGTAGTAGATGCTACGCAAGCGCTTGCGGTCCTATGACACGGGGCGTAGGCTCGCAGTCATGCCCTCTGCCAAGCTCAGCAAGCTCGAATTGAACATCATGGAGGCGCTGTGGACGCGCGGCGCCTGCTCCATCCGCGAGATCCATGATGCCTTCCCGAAGCGCGGCCGCCCCGCCTACACCACGGTGCAGACCATGGTGTACCGGCTGGAAGCCAAGCAGATGGTTCGGCGCGCCAAGAAGATCAGCAACGCGCACATCTTCGAGGCAGTCATCAGCCGCGACGCGGCGCATCGCCGCCTGGTCGACGACCTGCTCGGCTTGTTCGGCGGCCAGGCGCAGCCAGTGATGGCGCACCTGATCGAGGCCGGCAAGCTGACGCTGGACGACATCAAGGCCGCCGAGAAGATCCTGAAAGACACGACGCGCAAGGACCGCAGCTGATGCTCGCGTTTCTCCTCACCCACCTCTGGCAGTCGACGCTCGTACTGCTTGCGGCGTGGGTGCTGGCGCGTGCGTGCAGGCGCGAGGCGGCGAGCGTTCGTTATTGGATCTGGTTCGTCGCTTCGGTCAAGTTCCTCGTACCGCTCGCACTGCTGCAGCAGTTCGGCGCACACCTTGGTCGTTCCTTGCCCGAGCCATTGCCTGTCGACCCCACGCTGGTCGAGAGCGCGAGCGCCGTGTTCGTCCCGGCAATGCCGCGGGGTCTTGCGACTGCCGCTGCCCTGCTATCACAGATCCTGGTGATCGCGGCAGCAATCTGGGTGCTGGGCGCGGCGCTGCTGTGCCTGCGATGGTTCTTGCAATGGTGCTCCGTCCGCACGCGCGTCGCCTTCGCGCCTGAAGTGTGTCTGGATCTACCCGCGCCGGTCCGCCTCACTTCCAGCGACCTCCCAACGAGCGTGTTCGGGATCATTCGCCCGGTCGTGATCCTGCCTCGCGAGGTGATGCACTCGCTGACGCCGGCGCAGCTGCGAGCGGTTCTTGCACACGAGGCTTGCCACATTCGCCGTCACGACAATCTGACCGCGGCAATTCATCACTGCGTGCAGATTCTCTTCTGGTTCTATCCGCCGGTGTGGTGGATCGGCGCTAACCTGCTGCGCGAGCGTGAAGCCGCGTGCGACGAGGAAGTCGTCGACGAAGGGCACGAGCAGGAGGTCTACGCGGAGTCGATCCTCAATGCGTGTCGACTGGGCGTCATGGCACGACTGTCGACTGTCGCGGCCTCGACCGGCGGCGACCTGAAGCAGCGTCTGTCGTCGATCATGAGCGAGCAGCGCGCCCGGCCGATCACGCATGAACGTTTCACCGTATTGTTCGCGGCAGCGACGCTGGTTGGCTTTGCGCCGCTCGCTGCTGGCATTGCCGATGGCGCCAATCGCGAGGCCACGGATAGCAGCCCGGTGTCTTTCGAATTGGTCACCTTGACGCCTTCGCAGTCCGGCTGGTGGCCCACCGCAAGCTTCGAGCCCGCAAACGGCAGGCTGCAGCTGAAGAACTATTCGCTCCGGCAACTCATCATTGCGGCCTATCCGTGCTCGATCGTGAACGACGAGACGGCCGGCCTCGATCGCATTCGCTACGACATGGACGTGCGGTGGCGTGCGGACGGCGGCACGAGCGAGCGGCATCTGTATCGCGCGCTGCTCAAGCAGATCCTGCAGAACAATACCAATCTGGAAGTTCAGGTCAGAGACCTGTATTAGCCGACTCCGGCGCGCCGCAGCCCCTCGACGTACTGCTCGATGTGCGCCGACTCCTTTATATAGAACAGTCGCTCGCGCGCGAACGCGCACGTGAACCCCGGCTTGCGTCGCATCAGCGCAGCAACTGCCGCGGCCAACTCCGCAGGCCGCTGCAAATATCCCAACGCCGCAACCCGATGAGCGAACGGCCAGTAGTGACAGTTCGGCACGCGAGTCGCCTTCGTTCCCCACTCCGCCGCCGACTCGAACTCGCCCGCCAACAAATGCGCGAGCGCACGATACGAATAACACGCCCACCGCTGCGGATCGTGCGGACTGAGTTGAATCGCGCGCTCGAAGCAAGGCATCGCTTCGCGAAAGCGGCCGTCGTACGCCAGCGAATCGCCGAGCCCGCAGTACACGACGGCCAGATTGGGATTGAGCTCGACGGCGGACTGCAGCTCCGCAATGGCGTCCTGATACACCTTGCTTGCCAACAGCGCGCGGCCGCAAGCGAAATGCGTCATTGCGTCGCGCTCATCGAGCTGCACGGCTTTGCGCGCAGTGGCGATCGCATTCGCCAAGCGCTTGGCGCTCGGCTCGGCGTCGAAGTAAACCATCTCGAGCACTTCCGCGTAGGCGAGCCACGCATACGCCTGCGCCAGACCTGCGTCCAACTCGATTGCACGCCGCAAGAATCGCTGCGCCTGGAGATTGTCCGCGGCCGTGCATTGATAGAAATGCTTCATGCCGAGATGAAAGCAATCCCACGCGCGCAACGCCGACTGCGATCTCCGCGTGACCCGTTGCCGCTCCGCGCTGCCAACCTCCGGCTCGATGCTGGCCGCGATGGTCGCGACGATCTGGTCCTGCACATCGAAGAGAGAGTCGAGCTCGCGATCGTACTGCTCGGCCCAGACGTACGCTCCGCTCTCGGTTTCGACGAGACGTGCTCTGATGCGCACGCGAGTCCCTGCTCTGCCGACGCTGCCTTCGACTACATAGTCCGCGCGCAGATCCGCACCGACCCGCTGCACATCAGCGCTGTGTCCGCGAAATGCAAAGCTCGGCGAGCGTGCGACGACGAGCAACGAGCGGTGTTTCGACAGCGCAGTGATGATGTCCTGCGTGATGGCGTCCGAAAAATACTCCTGCGCTGAATCAGCGCTCGCGTTCTCGAACGGCAACACCGCGACCGTCGGCCGGCTGCTGCACTCCGCTCCTTGCACGACCTGCTTCACCTGCGGCAGGAAGCGATACCCGCGTCGATGCCGCGTCTCGATGAAGCGCGGCTGACGCGAATCGTCAGCCAACGCTCTGCGCAGCTCCTGAACACAGGCGACCAGCGCGTCGTCGCTCACGACCGTGTCCGCCCACACGGACGCGAACAGATCCCGTTTCGGCACCAGCTCGCCGTGACGGTCGATCAGCGCGCCGAGCACCGCGGCGGCCTTCGGCGTCAGATTCACTTCCTGCGGCCCGCGCCACAACCGGCCGGTCGCCGGCTCGAAGCGAAAAGGATCGAAGCTCAGGCTGGCTTGCATCGTGGGGTCCTGCGCCGTGGACGGCCGGCAAAATCTCGGCAGATGGCTGGCATTTGCTCGGGACTTCGCGGCCGGGGTTTTCTACCCTCGCGCGCATGAACAGCAAAGTCGACCCGCGCGAGCTGGAGAGCAAGGTCAAAGAGATGTATCGCGACGTCGCGACGAACCCGCGCGGCGAATTCCACTTCGAGATGGGACGCGCGCTGGCTGAACGACTCGGCTACTCGCCCGCCGATCTCGACCGCGTCCCCGCCGCAGCCATCGAATCCTTTGCCGGCGTCGGTCATTTCTTCCACCTCGCAGCGCTGCGGCCCGGCGAAGCCGTCGTCGATCTGGGCAGCGGCTCCGGCATGGACACCTTCGTCGCCGCACTCAAGGTCGGCCCGACCGGCCGTGTGCTCGGCGTCGACATGACGCTGGAGCAGCTCGCCAAGGCCGAGGTCCTGCGGCGGCAACAAGATTTCCGCAACGTCACCTATCTCGATGGTCATATCGAGAAAACCGGCCTCCAACCGGACACGGCGGATTGCGTGATCTCCAACGGCGTCATCAATCTGGTACCGGACAAAGCCCGAGTCTTCGCGGAGGCCGCGCGGCTGCTCCGCCCTGGCGGGCGGCTTGCGATCGCGGACATCGTGGCAGACGTGCAGCTACCGGACAGCGTCGTGTGCAACGCCGACCTCTGGGCCGCCTGCATCGGCGGCGCTGCGCAACGCGACAGCTACCGCGAACTGATCGAGCGGGCAGGATTCAAAGTGCGAACTGTCCAGGACAACCCGGACTATCGCTTCATCTCCGATCGAGCGATGGGCGCGACGCGGAAGTTCGGCGTGAAGAGCGTCTCGATCCTGGCCGTCAAGTCAGGCTGACAAGGCGTCCCGCAACGCCCGCAGCAACTGCGCTCCATTGCCGCGCCAGGCACTGCCGTGCATGACGGCCATCGTCATCGGCTCGTGGCGCGCCAGAACATCCAACACTTCGCGGGTCTGCGGTGCGTGCGCAAAGTAATCGAGCGGCTTGCGGAACGCTTCGCTCGGGCCAAGGATGTCCGACTCCGTGAGCGCGACCGCGCCATCGCCGCCCTGCGTGAACAAGTCGCCGCAGAAGAACGTGCGCGTCGTCATGTCCATCGCGAGCCCGCACTCCCAGGCGTGCGGCACGTGCGGCGTATCGAACCAGCGAATGCGATGGTGACCGAGATCCAGCTCCTCGTTGTCGGCCAACACCTTCGGCAAACGGTCGGCAAAGTCATTCACCGACGTCATCGCCGCCACACGGCCGCAAACCGGGACCGCATTCGGCGCGACAGCGAGAAATTCATTGATAGCGCCGCACTCGTCGGCCTCGAAGTGCGAGAGCGCGACGTACTTGAGCCGCGGGACGGGCACGACTGCGGTAATCGCCTCGCTCACCACGGGAAACAGCCGACGCAATCCCGTGTGAAACAGGAACGGCTCATCGTCGACGACCAGGTATTGGTTGAAACTGAAGCCCGCAGTACCGGGAATCGCGACGGGAGTATTGATCCGGTAGATGTCGGCCGCGATCTCGTGGATGTTCGTGCCGGAAGCGCGGTTGGTAATCATGGTGCGATACTACCGCTGGCGCGCCGTGCCGCAAGGGCATAAGGTACCCGCTGAACTTCCATACAGGGGCGATGGATGTCCGAGGCACAGGCCGGCGGCACGAGTGACCACGCGGGCATCCGCACTGCGCACCCGCCAATGGTCGTGATCGGTGCTTCGGCAGGTGGAATCAAGGCGCTGCAGGCCTTCTTCGAAGA
>Ga0207675_100001679_pt1 | contig 22144 bp, 50 predicted proteins | sample KBSSwiS42_FD_184305 | JGI IMG/M metagenome (GOLD analysis project Ga0207675, IMG submission 184305) | Switchgrass rhizosphere microbial communities from Kellogg Biological Station, Michigan, USA - KBS Switchgrass S4-2 (SPAdes) (version 2) | ecosystem: Host-associated > Plants > Roots >...
ATGACGTGGGGGCCTTGCGATGAGCAGGCTTGCACGCGCGGATTTTCGCTGTGAACTCAGCCGATGCTTCGGTGTTCAGGGGCGGGACTTTGCGGAAATAGCGCGCATCGTATCGAGAAAGCGGCTCGCCCTTCAGACCAAGAAACCAGCCCGGCCGGCCTGTAAAATATCCCCGACCAGCGTGAACCTCCGTTACGCACAGCACATCGCCGTTTTCCGGGCCTCCGCCGCCATGCCAGCGATCACCGCGTGGAATGATGCACTCGGCCAGATCCCCAACCCGCCAATCCTCGTTGATCGGACCGGGGTTGATCGGCTTGGGCTTGCGGGTGAAGGGCCACATCTATCGATCCTCCGACAAAATGGGCGCGGGACTTGTGACCCCGCGCCCGAGGTGGCGAGCATCGGGCGTGACGCTCGCGGGGAGAGGGTTGAACGGGCAGTCCGGATAGCGACAGGCGCGCGGATCAAACCCTTTGCCGAATACGGCGGTCCCGAAATGGCAGGGCCAACAGCTCACACCCCCACCCCCGTTCTGGTTGACGGGAGGGTGAACAAGCCGTTGATCCACATCAATAAAGCGCGGCACCGACGTTGCTCGCCGTTCACATTGGATCGTCTAGAGCCAGCGCAGGAGGTCTCTAGATGTCTACGATTCTCATCCAGAATTTGCCGACCATCGAAGTTCGAGACGGACTTATCCACTTCACAGGGGCCGACAGCGGGATCGAATACGCGCTCACGCGGCACCTGTTTTTCAAGCTCACGATGGATGCCGTGCGGGTTATGGGCGAGCTGGGCGGGGGCGGGCCGCTCGTCATCAAGGGTGAGGCTCTTTAGCACGACGCGGTTTTCGCTTTCGGCGTGCGCTTCGTGGATGCCAGATAGGCGCGAGCTGCGTCAGAGAGTGGAATGTCGAGATCATTGGCGCGAGCCGCGATGACGGGTCGTCGCCAGGGTGGTATTTCGGGAGGTGTGCGGTTCACCCACTCGCTCACCGTTTGCTGTGGCGTTTCCGTCTTTTCGGCGGCCGGCTTGACCCCGCCAAAGGCTGCGATGATCTCGGTTACGGTGTCCATATGCGACTAGGTACCGAAAAACGGTACATGGCGCAAGCCCCCTCCGTACCGATTTTATGCGCTTCGCTGCTTTCGCAGATGCGGCATAATCGGCGCATGGCGGAATTTGCATTCGATCGGGACGCGGTACGCGCTGCCATTAAGGCGAGCGGCTTCAGTCAGGAGGAGTTCGCCGCAGAGGTCGGACTGCCTCACCGCTCGGCCCTGCTCAAAATCCTGTCAGGCGAGCGCCGGGTTAAGGTTGAGGAAGCTGGGCGAATCTATCAGAAGCTGCGCCTGGTACCGATCGATCATGAGGCGACGCGCACGGTCCCGATCATAGGGTTTGCATCTGCCGGCAAATGGCGCGAAGCTGTTGAAGTGCCGATTGGACGCATGACCCTGCCCGCGCATGTCGCTGGCGCCAAAGCTTTCGCCGTCGAGGTGAAGGGCGACAGCATGAACAAGCTGGTCGAGGATGGCGGCTGGATCGTTGTCGATCCTGACGACAAGGTGCTTGCGGCGGGGAAATCCTATCTCCTACAGAACAGCGATTTCGAGGTGACGGTCAAGCAATACCAGAAGGGGCCGCCGCGATTCGAGCCGGTGTCCGACAATGCTGATCACAAATGCTTCCTCGCCAGTGATCACGATTTTGTCGTGCTCGGGCGTGTGGTTTGGAAAGGGTCGCCACTATGATATTCGCTGTCATGCTCGCATTGGGTCAGACCACGACTGATTGCGTCCGAACTACCGACATCACCACAACTTGCACCACGCAGTCCCCTAGCCCTGCGCCGTCGCCCGATCTCGCCAAGCTCGTCGCGAGCGGCGGCCCTAACCCTTATGCGGACATGACGAGGGACGCGCAGGCAGCGGCTAATGAGCGCCGCGCGACAGCCTACGATCGTGTCGCCGAACTGATAGCCAAAGGCGACTGCGACGGGGCTCGACGCCTCGCCGATTTTTACGGTCACCGCGACATAATCAAGGACACCGCGCGAGCCTGTCCGAAAAAATAATTTCCGCGTGTACCGATTTTCGGTTGACGTAAGTACCGATTATCGGTAATCCGACCTCCAGCAGGGCTTTCCTGCATGGAAGGATCGGACAGTGAAAACCACATACGAGTGGGTCGTTGAGCAGATGGAGCCCGATTGGGACCCTGCCGACGCGGACGCCGACATTGTCGATACATGTGCGTTCGAAACGCTCGGCGAGGCTCTGGCGTTCGCTGATCAGTGCGGTTGCCCATGTGCGATCGGGCTGCGGCGTGATCGCGGCGATGACACCAACGGCATCGTTGATCGCGGCATGGCCTATTCCGGTGATGCGCGTTTCGATGACGGCGCTGCGATCCCCAAGCGCTTCCGTGCCGATCTGGATAGCCAGAAACCCTGCGCGCACTTCAATCCGTACGGCGCAGCATGAACGCCCCCACCCCCATCAAGCGCCCCCTCACCCGTACCGAGCATCTTGGATGGGCACTGGTCAAAGCCAGCAGCACCGCGACGCACTATTCCAAGGTGCAGATCATTCGTTCGGGCAAGCGCTTTACGTGGGTTCGGTCCAGCTCAGGCATGGAATGGCGCGAGACGACGCGCGGCCTGTGGACCTTCGAAACCGAGGCGGCAGCCGATGCTGAGCTTGATACACTCGCCCAGATCTGGCGCGACCACCTGCCCAAGCGCATCGTCAGAGCGCCAAAGAGCCGTACCGAGCATCTTGAAGAAGCTCGGGTACGTCAGGCTGGGCGTGGTTTCGTGAGCCCGTTCCTGAGCGTCACCGATGAACAGTTGGCGAGAGCTGATGCGGATATCGGCGCGCGGCTGACGTGTCGTCCGAAGGTCGCGAGCGGCTTCAAGCTTACGCCGTACGGGCTCGAAAGGATAGCGAAATGAGCGCGGTTGACGATCTGTCGGGGCCATGGGTTTTCGAGCCTCACCGCGGCTACGGTGGCGAGATAGACGGAGAGGCGATGCCCTTCGGCTACATCAGCACCAGCAATCCTCGCTTGCCGATATTCGAGCTTGATACGCCCCTAGCGTTCCCTCCAGCCGAATTGGTTGCGTGCGCCCTTAAGATGGCCGCCGCGCATGATCTGTACGAGGCGTTGAAGAAAGCTCGCAGCACGATCAACGCCCTCTACGTCGGCTTAGCAATGAGTGACGAGGGCCGCGCGATCAACCTCGCATACATCGACGCCGCTCTCTCCCTCACGATTGATGGAGGGAGGAATGGCTGACCTCACCATAGCTGAAGTCCTCACCCGTGCGGCTGATCTGATCGAGCCGGAAGGGGCTTGGACGCAAGGAGATACCGCGCGCGATGCCGATGGCAAGCCGTTGCCGAACAGCACGGAGCCAGCAGCTGTGTGCTGGTGCGTTCTCGGGGCTATCGGCAAGACAGTGGGCGGCGCGAATAGGCCCATGTTTAGCGCCGCGCGAAAGGCACTCCGCGCGGTGTTGCCTGAGGATATCGAGCAGATCGATGAGGATTTGCCGGACGAGGCCAACTGGAACGACGCCCCAGAGCGCACCCAAGCCGAAGTAGTCGCCGCCCTGCGCGCTGCAGCCGAAAAGGCTCGGCAATCATGACTCTCCCCACAGCATCCCGTCTCAGGGCCACCACCCACGTCCGCGATCAGCAAGCGGCTATCCGTAACCTTGCTGATGTGACGGCTGCAAAACGACATGCTGCTGTTCGTGCCTGGATGGAAACAGAACCCCGCCCACTGGAGGCCATAGCATCCGATATCGGGACGGGTGTTGGTCGAATGATCGCGATCCAGATGGGCGCTTACCCCGATTCATGGCCCGACGCTGATAAGCGCGAAATGGCTGAACTTCATCTGTTTGGAAGGAAATAACCGTGAGCAACGAAATCACCAGCACGCACGAAATGGCCGAAACCGAATGGGACGGCGAGAGCGAGCCCAACGACGTCGAGAGCGATATCGTAGCCACCCGCGAGCCTGAGAACAAGGGCATCGAGTTCCATGTGTCCATGCGCGACTACACGCAGCGGGCGATGGAGGATCTGATCATCGAGGCCGCCGCGCTGTCGATCGTCGGTAAGTTCGGCGAGCGGACGGTTGGCAAAGAGATCGAGGCCAAGGCGCTTGAGCTCATTCAGAACAAGATCGGCAAGCGGCTCGAAACCATCACCGCCGAGATTATCGACCAGCCAATGGTTCCGAACTTCGGCACCAAAGAGCCAGTCACCATGCGCGAGTTCATCGGCCTCTACGGGCGTGAGTATCTGACGCAGAAAGTCGATAACAGAGGCGAGATCGCGACCGGCTCATACAATAGCATTTCGCGGGCTCAATATTTCGCCGAGCGCTACATGGACCGCTCCTTCAAATCTGAGATCGAGAAGGCAACCAATGCCGCGATCAATCAGATTCGCGCGGAGATGTCGGCCAAGCACGCTGCGCTGCTCGCCGAGCAAATCGAGCGGTTCAAGACGGCGATGGCCGCGCTGACGAACCAGCCCAGCGTGGCGCTCAAGTCATGAACCGCCAATCACCCTCACCCTCACCCGTACAGGAGGAATAGACGATGGCTGACGAGATTAAGCCCTGCCCGTTTTGCGGCGCTGGCGGCGAAATAATCGAGCGATCCAACCCAATGTCGAGGTGGCGGTTCTCAGTCGATTGCGACGGCATATCATGCGGCGTTTCTGGGCCCGTCGAGGCGTCAAAATCAGCCGCTATCGCAGCCTGGAACACTCGCACTCCCCTCTCAGGTGAATCCTGATGGGAGCGAAAGATATCAGTCCTGAGGAAAGGCGACTTAGCCCGAATTGGCTTATTCTTGGAATAGTCATCGGGATAGTTATTGGAGGATTGTTCCGATGAATACTTTGGCGATGCCTGACGGCCCGGGCTTTCGTCCTTCGGATCACGCCCCTTCGGGTCGTGCCGCTTCGCGCTTCAATCCCTATCGCAGAGGAGTATTTCAATGATCGAACAGAGCGAATCCATCGCGGCACTCGCGAAGGCGCTGGCCAAGACCCAGGCGACAATCGAAGGCGCCGTCAAGGGAAAGGCCAATCCCGCATTCAAGGGCACGAAATACGCCGATCTGAAAAGCGTGTGGGAAGCCTGCCGCGAACAGCTTGTCACGAATGGCCTGTCGATCGCGCAGTTTCCCGGCGAGATGATTGCGAACAGCATGACCCTGACGACGCAGCTATCGCACGAGAGCGGCGAGTGGATGCGCGCTACCCTGTCGATCCCGCTCAGCAAAGTCGATGCGCAGGGCTATGGTTCGGCCGTCACCTATGCGCGACGCTATGCGCTCGCCGCAGTCGTTGGCGTCTGCCCCGAAGACGACGACGGCAACGCAGCCGTTCAGCGCCCTGCCAACGATGTTCCCGAACGAAGCGCCGCCAGCGCTCGATCAGCCTCGCCCCCTCTCGCCGGCCCATACACCAGCAAAACGGCGCTGTGGGCCGCTGTGAAGGCCTTTGACCGCGAGTTGCGGGGCTGCGGCGATCTCGACACCCTTCTGGCCCTTCTGGCCACGCCAGACGCGACAGCTCTCATGGTCCAGGTTGAGCGTGATGCGCCGCAGCTCGCGCACGGCGGCAAGGATCTGCCGGCAGAGTTCGAGCCGCTGCACGCGCTCATCGCTCGCATGAAGACGGACCTTCAGGCGGCGGAAACCGATGATTCATGGAAGCGCGACGTTACCCGCGCGGGCTGAAAGGACAGAAATGCAGACGATTACGATTTCCGGCAATATCGGCAAGGACGCCGAGTTGCGCACGACCCAAGGCGGTGATGACGTTCTGTCGTTCAACGTCGGCTCGAAACAGGGTTGGGGCGATAGCGCTTCGACCAACTGGTTCCGCTGTTCGGTGTGGGGCAAGCGCGCGCGGACGCTTCAGCAATATCTGCTGAAAGGCGTCAAGGTCGTCGCGCAGGGCGAGTTTTCGGTCTCGATGTACGAGGGCAAGACACAGCTCAACGTGCGCGTCAACGAGGTCGAGTTCATGTCGCGCGCGGAAGCCAATGGGCGACCGGCTGACGATCGCGGCTCCAATCAGGCTCGTGGTGGCGGGGGCGGCGGTTACAATGACGATCTGGACGACGACGTTCCGTTCATCACGTCCGGTCTCGCTCACGAGCATCGGGCAAGCTGATGCTCGCTCGATCCGCCTTCCAGCCCCGCAAACGGGAGCGCACCAAGCAGCCCGATCCGAAGCGCTGCCCACCATATCTCAAATGGCTTCGGCGCCTGCCGTGCTTCCTGTCGCACCACGACAGACCGCACCAGTGCGAGGGCATCGTGCAGGCCTGCCACTTCGACCCTTGGGGTGACAAGGGCATGGGCACGAAAGCGAGCGACATGGCGGCGATGCCAATGTGCGGGGCTGGGCATATCGAACAGACCGACATTCTCGGCTGGCCTGAGTTTCAGCGAAAATACGAGTTCGACGGGCGCGATGTTGTGACCGCCTATTGGACCGAGTTTCTGAAGACCCGGGAAGGCCGTCTCTGGCAGCAAAAGGTAGCGAACGATGGCTGACAAGGAACCCCTGCTCTGCCGTTCAATGCTCGGCTCCCTGCGCCCGATAAGCGCGGCTGCTGAACAGGCGATCAAGGCAACGAACGGAACCGTTGTGCGGATCGAGGTGAAGCGCACGACCGGCAATACGCGGCGCCTGGCGCTCTATTGGGTGGTTTTGCGCGTCGCGGTCGAACAGCTTTCGGATGCGTTCGACGGTGTCATATCGACCAAGGCCCTGCATCGCTGGCTGAAGCGCGAATATGGCATCGCCACCCCGATCGTCAGCCGCAAGACCGGCGAGGTGATCGACTACGATTACGACAGCATCAGCTTCACGACAATGACCGAACCGGAGCGGGCCTCCTTCATCGATTGGACAATCGAGAAGCTGTCAGCCCGCATCGGCTGCGATGTGACGACGCTTACCCGCGAAGCACAGCGAGAGGCTGCATAATTCACCACGGCCCCGCTGCCAGTATCAACGTGCAAGGCGGACGACCGAAACTCCTCCCTCGGTCGGAAAGCACGAAAGGTTTTGAAGATGAAGAAACTTGTTTGCCTGATCGCGCTGGCTGGATTGTCCGCCTGCTCGAATGTCACCACCGAACCGAATGAGGAAAAGGTGCTCAACGCCAAGCCGTGGTTTTTCGGCTCTGGCGGCGTCTATGACACGCCTGTCAAGGGTTCCGAATGGGTCGCATGGTCCACACAGGCGATCCCCGTCAACATGCAGCCGGAACAGCACCAGATGGAACTGGCTGACCTGATGACGAGCGACGGCGTACCGCTCGATTTCGACGCCTCGCTGGTGACCCAGGTTACCGACAGCGTCACGCTGGTCAAGCGGTTCGGATCCAACTGGTACGACAACAATATCCGCACTGAACTCCTGTCCTATATTCGCGATGCGGTGAAGAAGCACGGTCTCAATGAGACCGCAATCAGCACCACAGCAGCAGCCGCGATCGACGCCGAGGTTTCGGGCCGGCTCGAAATGTATCTGAAGAAGACTAACTTCCCGGTGCGCCTCATTCGCTTCACGGTCGGCCGCGCCAATCCGCCCGACAGCGTCAAGCATCAGCGCATCGATACGGCAGCGCAGGAACAGCGCGTGCTGACGATGCAGAAAATGACGCTGGCTGAGACCGAACGCGCCAAGGCCGAAGCAAAGCGCGCCGAAGCCGATCGCGCCTACCAGAACGGACTTGGGCTGGATTCGGCGCAGTTCGTCCAGCTGCGCGCGCTCGATACCCTGAAGGAGGTCTGCGGCGATAAGAACTGCACCTTTGTCCAACAGGGCACCCCGCTGATCCTGAACAAGTAGCCACCCCCGACCCCGTGTTTACCCCCGAACAGATACGGGGTCGGTTAGAGGAGATGAAGAGATGGAAGCGTGGAAGCAATACGCCGCCGATTTCAGCGCTATGACAGATGCCGAAATCGAGGAAGAAACTCGCCAGTGCCGCGATCAGGTCGATGAGGCTGAGAGCTGGCTAGAAGCTGTTGCATCATGGGAAGATGCAGGTAAGCCGCGCAATGGGGCCGCGTCATGAACCCCGACCCCCGCAAGAACGCGCCGCCTCGCATCTGCGACCTCCCCCGAGAGGAAATGCAGCGGCACCTCTTCGCCCGACATGAAGCCAGGCGCGTCGCCTACATGCGCATGTACGAGCGCAAGGAGCCGCGACCATCGCTGTTCGCAAGGCTCTTGGCCGTTAAGGCGAAGGCTCGGAAGGTGGTGGGGTGATGCGTAGCAAGCCGAGCGCGGTTTATGCGAACCGCATGGAGCGCTACCCCGATGCGGTCTGGCTGATCTGGTCGAACAAGTGGGGCTGCTGGTATCGGTCGGGCTGCGCTGGATATACCAGTGACATTGCCCAAGCTGGCCTGTATGATCGCGCGACGGCTGCTGCGCATTACGCGGGGTCTGTCGCGAAGAAATATCGCTGCACCGAGCCGTTCCCGCTGTCCACCGTGCAGCGCCATATCCGCGACCGCATCGAGCATTTACAGCGCGAGATCGCCGAACGCGAAACCCAACTCGCACACATGCTCTCCCTCTCCACCGCTCGTACGGGAGGGTGAGGTGGAACCGGAGCGCGTCAACAAAATCTATGACGTGGCCACGCTGGCGGCTCATTGGGGTTGCGGCGCTGACACGGTCTATACACTGGTCCGCAGCGGCGAGCTGGCGCATTTCAAGCTTGGCGGAAAACTGATCCGAATCCGCGCGGACGAGGTGGAGCGATACGAATGCCGGACGATTACACCCTGCAACGATACCGAGGCAAGTTCGCAATCGCGTGGTTCGCCGATGGTAAGCGCCACCGACGCTCGCTTGGAACGACTGATCGCGCATCAGCCGAGGCAGCGGCCCGGCGCCTCTGGCAAGGACGCCTAGCGGGCGGGGAGGTCAACACCGTGGGCGAAGCTGTCGAACGATACCTGGATGCAAAGAGCGATATCGCTTCGATCAAGCGGGCTCGAGTTGCATGGAAAGCCGCCGCGCCGTTCTGGGACAATATGCCGATCGCGCGCGTCGATATCGCCACGTCGGAAGCGTACCGCGTGCGCCGGCACCATTGCCGAGCCATCACCGTGCGCAACGAACTGGCCGTGATCCGCGCTGCGCTCAACTGGTGCGAGAAGCACAAGAGCATCGCCAAGGCCCCCTTTATCCAGATGCCACCCCTGCCCGCGTCTCAGGTCGGGCACATCACGAAGGCAGAGTTTCGCAAGCTGCTGGATGGCGCGCACCGGCCACACGTCAAGCTGTTCCTCATGCTGGCGGTCGGCACTGGCGCGCGCTCGAACGCGATATTGGATCTGACATGGGATCGGGTTGATTTCGACCGCGGGCTTATCACCCTGAACCCCATAGAGCGCGTCCAGACGAGCAAGTATCGAGCGACGGTCCCGATGAACGACCAGCTTCGCGCGGCGCTCCTAGAGGCCAAGGCAGGCGCCCTGTCGGACTATGTGGTGGAGCATGGGCGCGAGCGCGTCGGCTCGATCAAGAAGGGCTTCGCGGCAGCCTGCCAGCGCTCTGGGGTGAAGGCGACGCCGCACATGATGCGGCACAGTGCCGCCGTGTGGATGGCAGAGCAAGGGATTCCCATGACGCAGATTGCCCGGTTCCTGGGTCATTCCGATAGCCGGATCACCGAGCGCGTCTACGCGAAGTTCGCGCCGGAGTTTCTGGCGGGCGCAGCCGAGGCCCTGACATGGTGAATTCCAACCGCCCCGGTTCATTTGCGCCTTGGAGCAACGTTGCGTTTGTGGTAGAAAGTGGCTTCAAAGCTGGTGCCCCCGGCGAGATTCGAACACGCGGCCTACGGTTTAGGAAACCCCTAACCTACCGTCGCGCAAGGCAGAAAACGGCAGAACACCGCCGATCGATTGCCGATCTTGTCGCTTTTCGTTCCAGCTTTGATCCGTTCACAGGTGCATCATGCACCATGGGGAAAGGGTTGAAGATGAACGAGCAATACAAAGTCTGGTGCCCGGATATGGGCGAGGATGAAGACGACTGCCGCCTGATCATGGCCTATGACGAAGAGTCAGCCGCCAGCGAATATGTCGAGCGCTCCCACAACGAAGAGCCTTTCGATTGCGAGATGATCTGCCACGTACGCTGCACGCGCGGCGGTAGCGAGGTGAGGAAATACGCAGTCGTGCCGGAGCCATCGACAACTTTTTATTCTCGGGAGGTGGTGTGATGGATAAGCTAGAAAACGTAAAACCGTTATTCGCGCTGCTGCTGCGCTCGCCCAATCGCGGCGATGGCTGGCGCTCGATATCCGACATGCTGGCCCCGATGGTGACAGAGCAAAGCCTGAAGGCGCCCGGACTTTTCGAAATGGACTGCGACGAAGACGGGTTCCGAATCCGCCTTACTGAGCGCGGCAAAGTTGTGGCTGATTACCTATGAGCATCCTCAACAGCGTCATCTACGCGCTAGACCAAGTGAAAAAGGCGCGGGAGGAATGTCCGTTCTCCGAGACTTATCGTGGGCGCAAAATTCATGCTGTCCATGAAGCGTGCAGCAAATGCGGCGCGCGAAGCAACGGCGATGGTGGCCGGTGCGTGGTGGATCACGCCGAGCATGCCGCGATTAAAACGATCGAGGAAGCTGTGGCATGACCGATGGCGAAAATCTGGCCCGGCGCTTCCACGAAATCTACGAGCGGCTAGCCCCGAGCTTCGGATATGAGACGCGCGCCGATACCAAGGCGTTCGACCCTACGTCTGCCAATGGGCGCCTGATGATCGCCGTTTGCTCAGAGATGCTGCCGGACGCAGAAATCATGGAGCTTTTGCGGGGCGGCGATTGGTCCGCAGGGGTGTTCCACAATCCGCCTAAACGCGGCCAGCCTTCGAACAGTATTCTCGGCGCTCAAACGCTTTGGGTGCGTGGGAAATTCGGAAGCAAAGCCGCCGCCATGGCCGCAGCAGAAGCTGCATTGGCGATCGGGAGAATCGAAGCAACATTCATCCATAGTCCGACTGCCCGAGTGCGTGTCATGTACACCCTGTCGACAGAGAGCGTTAATAGGCTCGGCGAACTAGCTCAAATCCCCTCAATAATCGAACGGCTCAATGAGAAGGTGGGGGTATGAGCGCAGAGACTTGGCTGTTGGGCAAGCTGAACGCCCGTAAACGTGACCGGATGCTGCGCCGGTTTGGCGGCATCCAGACTTGCCCATGGTGCCGCCAGTGCGCGCAATCCGAGGCTGACTGGCATTTCGACGTGTGGGAGCGCGACCCGTTCCTCGACGTGCTGACGTGCAGCGTTTGCACCGGCACCAGCCTGTGGAAATTCGAAATGGGCATGATCTTTATCGGATCGCTCGCGCCACCGAAACCCGCTTGGCCGGATGCTCCATACTACTCGGTCGAAGCTGCTCGCCTCCTCCCCAATCCCACCCGTCTAAATCCACAGGAGTAAGTGTAATGGATCTACTGGAACTGGCAGAGAGGGTTGAGGGGCTTACTGGTCCTGACCGCGATCTGGACGCTGAGATATGCGAAAAGGCGTACGGCTGGAAGCTTTCGCCGGTGCCGGCTGACGCGAAAGGCGAGAACGCAGGCGAAGTTCTGACGCCTGATGGCCAGCCGTTTACTGTCAACGGCGAGCGATGGGTTTACCCGCCCATTGGGAAAATCCACCGCGCCTACCACTGCCATCCATGGACACGGGATTGCATGGACCCTGCCTTTCCACGCGGCGCTGTTCGCCAGCAGACTGCCGCACTCCTCCGCTCCCTTACCGAGATTAACCGGGTGAGTGATCATGGATAATCAGGGCGCGTCCGTTCCGGCACCGGGGGCGGGCGAGATCTGGCGTAGCGTACCAGACTACAACTTTTATGAGGTTTCGTCTCTAGGCCGCGTGCGCTCTCGGTATTTCTCGCCACCACGCATGTTGAAACCGTGGAAGGATAAGGATGGGTACCTACTCATTGCTTTCAACAGGCAAGGTAAGAGAGACACCTTCCTGTTACATCGGATTGTCTGCATCACCTTTCACGGCCCGCCACCATTTCCCGGCGCTGAGGCCGCGCATTCTGACGGCGACCGCAAGAACCCCGGAGCGTCAAACCTTTCGTGGGCGACCAAGGCGCAGAATATGGCGCATCGGCACGACCACGGCACGATAATGCTTGGGGAAAAGCATCCAAACGCGAAGTTGAATTTGGAGCAGGTGCGTGCAATTTTGCGGGCGCGTGGGCAAAAGACGGCCAAGGAACTGGCGGCTGCTTTCGGCGTCAGCGCACACGCAGTCTCCGATATATGGTGCGGCAAGCGGTGGACTAGCGCCCTCGCTGCGAGCGAATGCGCCCAACCCTTCGCCCGACCCCTCCCATAAGGACACCTAGACTATGGCTGAGCCAGTCGAAATACCACTTGTGGAACGAGTAGAGGGAGCGAGCGAACCTCTCTCGCTATTTGCCGCGCTGGTACTTTGGCGTGAGGCAGAGGCCAGCGCTGCCGCAGCCCGTGGCGAAGAGATGTTCATGGGCAAGCCGGACGCTTGGTACGAGGACCTGCACTGGTTCTGCACCAACGGGCATGTCTCCGGCCGGTTCCTGAAAAGCGAAAAGCGCGGCGACTGCTGCCTAGCCTGTGGCGAACGCGTCATTATGGGGCCGGCGATCGGTGAACGTGAATTTGCGCCGATCCTCTCCGCCCTGAAATCCCGCACCCTTACCCAGGGAGAGGAGAAGTGAAGATGGAGGACTATCCTTGGCTGCACGTTGACGGCCATTTGCGCGCGCGGATTGCCGAAGAGACGGCCGATTACGTCGGGTTCGATTATCGACATGTGACCGAGCGAGGTCATGCCGGGATGGCCACGCTAACGAAGGCGGATTTCCGTGAGAAGTACCGCCTTTCTCCGAGTGAGCAGCTGTGACCGCCCGCGTTGAACGCAAGTTGACCCTTTACCGCGACGACAGCACGTCCCAGGTGGTGTTCGACCGCGTCAAGGCGTGGTTCTGGACTGCCGGCAACACGGTGCTGGTGATCAGCCGCTATGACGCTGAGACCGGGCCGGAGCACCATTATATTCACTGGCCGCGCGAACGCTTTTGCTGGTTCAAGGACGAGCCGCGATGACGACCCCCACCATAGCCGAGGTAGCGGGGAAGCTGTCGGATGCGCAGCGGGAGTTCATCCCGACGATCACGATTGATGACTGGTGGCGCACCGATGAGGAAACGCCGCGCGGAATCGTCGGGCCGCTGACGAAGGCCGGCATTCTCGATGTTCAGCGCTTCTCCGACATGGGCAACGTCTATTGCCTCACCGATCTCGGTTGCCGGCTTCGAGAATATCTGTCCCAACAAGGCCGCAGCAAATGAGCGCCTGCAAAACCTGCCGCTATGGGATTCCCCATGACGCCGGCCCCTTCGATCCGGACGCGGGTCGTCGCCCCGGTCCCGGCATAACCTGCCGTCGCTTTCCAACATTCGTAGATCGGGGACCGAACGATTGGTGCGGGGAGTATCAGCCGCAACCTGTGAAAGGAGGGTGAAACTGTGAGCGAATACGATGCCAACTATAAGCCCAGCCCACAAATGCAAGCTATCATCGATCGCACAATCGCGAACATGAAAGCTGCTTTTTACAGCGGCACGAAAGTACGCGCTCGGCTCAAGAGGCCCCTCCCATGACCGTCCCAACCCCAACCGAGCTGGAAAGGTTGCTGGAGCAAATAAGCCCCTTAGATCCTATGGGAATACCCAAGAATAGGGAGGAGTCTCACACGATACGGCGGATTGTCGTAGCCGTACCAGCGCTCCTTGCTCGTATCAAAGAGCTGGAAGAAGCGCTGGAGCCGTTTGCGATAATCGGTCGAAATATGCCAGACACCGGCGATTTCATACGCTGGTCAGTCAGTGGTGGCGGGTATGTCGATATCCAGCGAGATGCTTTTACCAGAGCCGCCCTCACCCTCAACAGGAGCGAAAATGATGCAGGATAACGAAGATCGCGCGCGGGAGTGCTTGCGTGAGCATATGAAAGACACGCTCGGCTGCATCCTGACGATCGATGAGGCTGTGCAGGCCATGCTCGCCTTCAACCCCCAACCCGGCACCCTCAACCCCGAACTTGAAGCCCTGATCAGCCGCAACAGCGTTCACGGCGGATTCGCGAACACAGTCGCCATTGCTGAGGAGGCGTTCGAGATGGGGAAAAGAGCCCAGGCCGATACGCCGGCGCCCTACCCCACGACACGGCTTCCTGGCTTGATCGTGCGGTTGCGGTCCTGGCCCGGTGGCGCCGGAGATACGCTCTCGTCGAACACTGTCAGCGCGCTCATGCGCGAGGCCGCCGATGAGATCGCTAAACTGCAGGTGCTCGCCGCTGCCAGCGCCGTGGCTGCTGATGGGGAGGGTGATCTAGGCGCAAGCGGCCCATTGCCTCGGGAAAGTGCTGGTCGGGAAATTCTCATCCGCGCGACGATTATATATCCAGGGTCCACTGTCTCAGACATTCGGATAGGCAATCTGCTCCCAGTCCAGATATCGAATGAGGCGCTGCGCTGCGCCCTTTCCGCCTCTCCCCTGCCAGGAAGGGAGGAGATTGCGCGGGTGATTGAGCAGGCGAGGTTCCTATGCGACCGGCTGGATGCGCTCGTGTTCGATGAGGCCGATGAAGCTGCGCGCGACTATTACGGCCACGTCTTCCCGGCGCTGTCTCGCCTCAAGGGAACCCTAGAACTCCTCTCCACCCAGCCCACCGATGGGGACCCCAAATGAGCGAGGCCAAATCATGTAAAACCTGCTGTTTCGGAATCTTCCGCGACGCCAAGCCGTACGATCCAGACGCATCCCCGTACCAGCCGCAGCGCCCCGGCATAACCTGTCGGCGTTTCCCGACATTCGCTGATCACGGTCCTAGTGACTGGTGCGGTGAGTATTCTGCTGGGGAGGGAAAGTGATGGGCGGGGAGATGAAGGCGTGTCCGTGGTGCGGGAAGCCGCCCAAGGTCTGCCCCGACACCAGCCATGGCGCAGCCACGGTGTTTTGCCCAGACGAGAACGACTGCCCTGTTCAGCCGGTCGCGGGTGCCGATCTGAAGGCTGGCGAAACCGTCGCTGATGCTGTCGCTCGCTGGAATGATCGCTCCCCCGCCGATGCGGGAGAGGTGCGGGAGAAGGTGATTGAACTTATCCGCTACCAGCTCGCCAGCTTCGATTATCCTGTCTCGCAATTCGAGCAAGACTTTGCCGACGCCATCTTCTCCCTTCTCGCATCTCCCCCGGTGACCGATCGGGAGGAGGGGAGAGACGATGCCCGCAGCATCAGATCCTTCGCCCGCACCTATTACGAGGCTGTCGAGAGGTCGGCAAAGGTGGCTGACGAAGCAGCGGCGGCGGCGAAGAAAGAGATCGCCCGTTGCCGTACTGAATTTACGCCGGGCGATTTCGCTGCTTGCCAAATGGAGCTTGCCGAAGAGATCGCCACCGCCATACGGGCCTTGGCGTCGGGTGAGGGGTGAGGGGTGAGGATGGAGAACGAAAACATGGAGAAAGCGCACCATCGCGTTGAGGCATTCAATGATCTCGCCGCCATTTTCACCCGAGATGATTTTTCCATCGACGGACTGTCCGATGAGCAGAATGCCGAGGTTCGCCGCGTCGTTAGTATGTGCTGCACGAACGCTGCATGCATGGCCATGGTAGGCGCGGGAATTACGACCTATGCTGAAATCCAACGCACTGGATCAAGCCATTGGCCCGCCACCGCAGACGGTAGGGTAGAATAGAAGATGCTATCGAGGGGTGTGATCGGCATCGGCGCGGTATCCAAACCGAAGTTCAGACCCGCTGGCCCGATTGCGCGACTTTTGCGCAACATACGCCGCTTTCAAAGGCTTCGTATGGCGGGAATGCGGTCCCGCAGCCGACTGCAACTATACACCAATTCGGGCGAACACGCAAGGAATCCGTGGCTTTTCGAGGCGAAAGAGGGTAGGGGTTGAGGATGAAAGACGACATGATTGAGCGCGCCGCGATGGCGGCATGGGTCGCCTACTCAGTGCGCCCCGAAGACATGGAAAGCACCGACGAAGGCGACTACACGCGCGAACGGGCTGAGCGGGACTGGCGCGAATGGCCTGCCGGATGCACGCATATTGGCGCTGATGGCTTTCGCCGCTGTGCCCGCGCTGCGCTCGAAGCTATGCGCGAACCTACCGCCGACATGGCCGATGCCGCATGGATGGCATCGCGCTTCGCCCAGCCATTTTGCAGACGCGAAGTATCCGAAGCTGCATGGATCGCCGCAATTGACGCAGCCCTCTCCCCATCCCCCGCAGACCCGCGATAGGAGGCGGTAGAGTGACAGCGATGCATTACAAATCAGGCGATTTTATAGTCTGTGATAAGGACGGGAATCCGTTGCCGCCGATGGATATGGGCAACGGGGCCGTTGCTATCCACGCCTTCGCGGTCGACCGTAATGGTGTGCCGATCGAAGACCATCTCGCGCGGATCGAGGAGAAGCTTGACCGTCTTCTCACTGCTCAAGGCCGCCCATGACCGAACCCCTCTCCGAATACGACCGCATCCTATGGTCTGGACAAAACACCCCAGAGCATGCGCGAGGGTGTCTCCAAATGACGCATAAGCCATATTCTCCACGCTACTGGGACGAGAGGATCAAGGATTGGGCGGAAACGCCGCCGCCGCAGCGCTAGATCTCGCTTCCGCCGTCGCCGGTCATTGCGTCGCCGGATTGACGTCCACCGCAGCCTGTTGGGATACCCAAGCCTGCAGCGACACCAGCTTATCGGTGTTGTCCTGTGCGGCCTTCAGGAGGGCAGGAATTGCGTCACAGCCGGCGCCTGCAACAGCTCGGCAGGTGGTTTCGCGGGTGTCGGGCAGTCCAGCTTGGCTGGGACGGCTGAGATAGCCTGAGGCTTGGGCGCGCAGGCGGTCATAGCGAGAAGCGGAATCAGCAAGCTTGGTTTGATACGCATCGATCGTCCTTTCGGTGATGGCGGTTTGTTCGGATTTCACGCGGGCGACATTCGCAACGGCGAGGCGCGTTGCTTCGTCGGCCGCCGCCCGGTAGTTCGCCACGGTCCGGTCGAACGCCGCTTTCGTTTGGTCGGCTTGTTTGTGCCAGTGTCGCGCGTCCATCTTCGCGAACATCAACGATATACCGAGGATGCCGACAGCTAGGCCGCCGAGCAGCAGTTTCCAGTTCTTGAGCAGGAAGGGAATTGCCATCATGATCCTTGCTCCGATATTGTATCAGCGGTTGCCTGAGCCGCACCAGCAACAGCCTGAGCAGCCGCAGGAGCATCGCCAGTGAATTCCATGCCCATCCCGGCCGGCCCCTCGATCTTTGCTGCCCTGATGCCGTTCTCAGCCCCGTAGAACACCGTTCCGATACCGAGGATGATGAGGCAGCCGCGCGCGATCGACAGAAGCTCTGGCGCATGTCCTGCCAGTAGACCGGTGATCCAGTAGAGGAGACCGATCAGGGCAAGCGCGATGATTGCCTGAATGACGGCGCGAAGGGCGCGGCGAGAGTCGGGGTTGGCGAGGCTCATGACAGATACAGCGCGCGTTCGGCCGCCCGCCTCCGCGTGAGGCCACCGAGGACGACGCCGGCCTGCTTGTTCCAGAGCGCGAACTGTGCTGCGGCCCCTGCATAGTCACCAGCCAGGTGCCGCTTCAGCAGCGTCGAATCCCCGAGCCCTTCCGCGATCGTGTCCGCGTCGTCATCGAGTCCGACGTTGTAAGCAAACGAGACTAATGCATCGAACTGGCCCTGCGTCGTCGGCTTGCCCTGTAGTTCGTGTGTGACGCCGGTCGCGAAGTCGGCAAGATCGCGTTCGAAACGGGCATCTGCATGGCCCTGCGTCCACGTCATGCCCATCCGGACATCAGGGCCAGTTGTACCCCAGCCGATCGTCGGTCGGTCTTTCGCAGTGGGCATATAGGCCGTCAGGCGACAGGTTTCGAACGACTTGATAAGGTCGATGCAGGCTTTGCTGGGTGTCATGATGCATTCCCTTCAATTCGATCAAGTGCCGCCGCTGTGCCGGGCGGGATTGCGTCGGGGCCTTTCGCCCGAAGCTCGAGAACCTGCGCGCTTGCCCGCGCCTGCATGTCGCCGCGTCGCATGCCGTCGATCAGCCCGTGCAGTTCGCGGACCTCGCGGCGCAGCAGGTTGTTTTCGTCACGAAGGGCCGCAACCTCTTTGGACAGGGCTTCAATCAGGGAGCCGAACCCCTGTCGATCCTCCACCTTCTCCTGCATTCGGAGCTTGCGGTTCGTCACCCAAAGCCGGGCGATGAACGCCAGCATGGTGAGGAGCGTGCCGGTGCTAATCCAGCCGCGTAGGGTTTCGAGGGCGGTCGCGTTCACTGGCCCCGATCCCCGAGACCATGCGATTCAGGAGCTTCATGACGAAGGCCAAGCCGCCAATGGAAACGGCCAGTTCCAACACCATGTGCAACCCCCATTCCGATTGTGGCAAGGCACTCCATAGCAAAGATAATGTTGGTAATCGCCTCGTGCATGTTGATTTGCATCCGATCTGGATGCAATATTGCCACGCGAGCGATGTTCGCGGTGATCGATATTGCCGACAATACCCCCAGGACTACTTGCCATCTTTGCCGGTGATGCTCCCAAGCGACATAGGCCGCAGTCGCAACGAACATTTCCGCCATCGTATAGACGCCGGGCACGTCCTCAACCGTCCCGAAGAAATGGACGGCGTTCGACATGCCCATGCTGACGGCGAGCATGAACGCTATCCAGCGCATGTTCTCATCGTGCCAGGTTACCCGTAGCGCGATGACCACCAGCAAGAATGAGGCGAGGACGATCAGCATTAGGCTGGCGGATCTTCGGTCTTCGGTGTACCGCCCCCGAGCGCGACAACTTCGCCCGGCGTCATCATCATCTTGGCAACAGGCTTTGCCGCAGCCCACAAGGCAGTGTGCATTTCTGCGACCAAGGGATCATCGGCATATTTCGCGTGCACCTGACGAACGAGGTCAGCGGCGTGGTTTGCTCTTGCGAAATGATCGGTTCTCATGAGAGTCCTTTCGCTGTGGTTGCGTATTGTGGGGGTGGTGGGGTAAGGTCGATGGGACGACGTGCGATCAACGCCATGCTTTTCCACATAAAGGGAAAACGGCCGGCGCCTTGGAAACCGACAACCTCAAAGCCGACGCTCTCAAGCAGCGCGGTCAGCGTCTTGCGGCTCCAGAACTTGATATGGCCGCCGTGCCAGTCCGCAGTGAAATGGCTGTCCCATTTCCCAGAGAGCGCCAACACAAGGTTCTTCAGATAGCCGTGGTAAGGTGTGGTGATGATCAGCGCACCCCCAGGCTTGAGGGCATTGAAACAATAGCTTGCGAGTTCGTGCGGCGCGTAGAGGTGCTCCACCACTTCAGTGGAACAGACCATGTCAAATTGGCCGGGTGGCGTTTCACTGAATAGGCCAACTTTGAAACGCGCAGCGTGATATAAGTCGCGTGCAATCTCGATGCCGCCAGCGTCGCCATCTACGCCAGTCACCTCATAACCGAGGCCAGCTAGCAAGCCGGCTAGCTGGCCGTTGCCACACCCCGCATCTAGGATTGTTCGCGCGCCAATCCGGTTTGCCTCATCAACAACCAGAGAGTGCAGATACGATGCCGTGTGAACGGGCGCAGGACCCCATTGATATTCTGCAGGCTTGTTCATCGCGTCCATCCAATTTTGTGTCGGATGGCCGATCATTAAGCCGGTAGAGGAGGGCTGGCCAATGTACATCACATCACCAGCAACTGAGCGGCTGCAGTCTTGGCATAGCCAGCCGCATTCGGATGCAGGCCATCATAGAGATCGGTCGTCGGGTTTAGCCAACCGTCCGTGTTGACATAGACGATATTTGAATCGCCGATTGCAGCCACCGCCGCTGCCTTGGCTGCGTTGTAAGCGTTCCGCTGAGTGTAGTTGGAAACGGTTGACGCGACTGGCAGGATGCCGCGACAATAGATCTTCGCAGACGGACAGCCTGCGCGAAGATTGACGAGCATAGTCTGAACGTCGGCTTGGAAGGTCGCGAGATTTACCGCCCCCTGCATATCGTTGACGCCGAAGCACTCGAATATCTTGACCGGGGTCTGAGCCAGCCCGGTGACCAGTGCGGTGTTGTCGCGCCCAAAGATCGAAGCCCGAGCGCCACCAGTGCCAAGGCGACGGGCCGCCCTGCCCCCTGCTCTGGCAACTCTGTAGTTTTCGCCATCGCGGATATCTGTCAGGACACTCGCGACAACAATGCTGTCACCGTACCACGCATCCAGATCAAGAACGGGATGCGGAGTGTGGTCGATCGTCGCCGCCAACACGGCAAGCGTCGTGCTGTTCGAAATGGCTACCCGCTGGAAAACCTCATATTCGTGAGCCCCGGAAAGTCCCGTTGCGAGCGTCCGCAGGCCCCAAGCGCTATCGGCTGGGATGGCTACGTCAGCGACTTGGATCCCATCCTGCAGCACCACATATTGCTCACTGCCATAGCCGTACGAATAGATCTGGATTTGATCGGTGGTCGCCTTGAACCGCATCTCAAAGCCGTCGCCGTGCCAAGTGTAGGGATGGCTGAAGACACCGAAGCCGCCGCCGAAAGCAGGAGTCGTATCGAGCGCACCGTAGGTCGTGTAAGGTGCGAGCCCCAGCGGCCAGTAATTGGAGATATCAGATGGCCGCGTGATCGACGGCGTCCCGTGGCTCGACAGGTTGAAGGTGTTCGCTGCGTCGAAAGCGCAGGCATTGGCCGCGCCAGTAGCAGCGGAAAGCTTAACACGATGCGGTCCATCGGTCAGGCCATCGAACAGCGTTACCGTAGTCCAGCCGGCCGGCGGCGAGAGGACCTGAGACACGCCGTCGATTACCAGCGTGCAGTTCGCCCCGTTGCCGTACATGACGGCTGTGAGCTTGTATCCTGTCGCGATGAATTCGACATAGGAGGCGCTATCCTGCACGCCCAGGCCGGCGGGGCGCCCGCCATAGAAGGTCACCCACTCACCGAGCTTGGCTATGCCGGGATCTGCAAACTCGATTACGGCAGGCGCTGGTATCGCTATCGCCTCCAGATAGCTGCCCGCTTCGACAATGGTATCCCCGGCGTCTGATGTATTCTGCGCCCACGAGATGCCGAAAGCTCCCGCCGTGGTGCCATTGCTGATCACGGCGGCAATATCGATCGATCCGGACCCAGCGCTCCCGGTAATGACATTGTCCGAGGAGCTGAAGGCCGTATCAATGACAGGAGGCACCACGACATTGCCTGGAGCAACAGCCTGTTGCTCTACCCGCACGCGATTGGGAGAAGCGGGTCCGGTGTGCCGCCACTTGAAATTGGCCGCAGCTGTGGTGGTGTAAAAAATCTTGCCCTTGATAACCACCAAGGCGTTTGCAGCCAGCGTGACTTGCAGGTCAGAATCGGGGGCCAGTGTCGTGGTCGCGGTGCGGGTCGTATCTCCCGACTTTCCATAGCGGGCGGGAAGTTGGCTCGTCAGAAGCGCGACCTCATCCTCAATGTCTGCAATGTCGGTCCCGAACCCGCTAATGGCGTCAGTCACGGCTCGCTGCGATGGCGCGATATTCGTCGCCGTCCCCATTGAATCCAGAATATAGCCAGTCGGAAGCGTCGGCGTCCCCACCGCCACACCTACTCGGGCGAGTATCTCGCGACCGCCATAATAATATTTCAGGTCGTAGAAATCGGCCGGCGCGTTGAAATAATAGGTGCCGTATTCATCCGTCGTCAGCGGGTTGGCGAGCACCGTCACGCCATCATCGGCATAGAGCGTTGGTGTGCTGCCGCTCTGGCTCTTGACGGCCACCAGGGCCCCAACGATCGGGTAGGGAGTGCCCCCCGTCTTGGTATTCGTGACCGTGTCGCTGTAGCGGGCCAGTGTCATGCGAGCCATCCCCCATTCGTGGCGTAGAGCGTGATGTCATTGGAAATCGCCGTCTGCCCGTTGGCATCGGTGACAGTCACATAAGCGTCACCCGTGCTGGTATCCCCAGGCGAAAGCGTGGGTGAC
>Ga0207675_100001680_pt1 | contig 22132 bp, 21 predicted proteins | sample KBSSwiS42_FD_184305 | JGI IMG/M metagenome (GOLD analysis project Ga0207675, IMG submission 184305) | Switchgrass rhizosphere microbial communities from Kellogg Biological Station, Michigan, USA - KBS Switchgrass S4-2 (SPAdes) (version 2) | ecosystem: Host-associated > Plants > Roots >...
GAGATCACCGCGTCCAGCCGGTTGCGGAACTCCGGCGTGAACATGCGCTTGATCGCTTCCATCTCGTCGCCCAGCTTGGTCGACGGCGTGAAGCCCATCTGGGTGCGCGCCAGCGACTCGGCGCCGGCGTTGGTGGTCATCACGATGCAGACGTTGCGGAAGTCGGCCTTGCGCCCGTTGTTGTCGGTCAACGTCCCGTGGTCCATGACCTGGAGCAGGATGTTGAAGATGTCCGGGTGCGCCTTCTCGATCTCGTCGAGCAGCAGCACCGAGTAGGGCTTCTTGGTGATCTGCTCGGTCAGCAGCCCGCCCTGCTCGAAGCCGACGTATCCCGGCGGCGCGCCGATCAGGCGGCTGACCGCGTGACGCTCCATGTACTCGGACATGTCGAAGCGGATCAGCTCGATGCCCATGCAGTAGGCGAGCTGGCGCGCGACCTCGGTTTTGCCGACGCCGGTGGGGCCGGAGAACAGGAAGTTGCCGATCGGCTTCTGCGGGTTGCCCAGGCCCGAGCGCGCCATCTTGATGGCGGAGGCGAGGGCGTCGATCGCCGCGTCCTGGCCGAATACGACAGCCTTTAAATCTCTATCCAAGTTTGCCAGGGCGCTACGGTCATCCGTCGACACGCTGCGCGGCGGGATGCGGGCGATCTTGGAGATGATCTCCTCGATCTCGGTCTTGCCGATCACCTTCTTCTGCTTGGCCTTGGGCGCGATGCGCTGCGCGGCGCCGGCCTCGTCGATCACGTCGATCGCCTTGTCGGGCAGGTGGCGGTCATTGATGTAACGCGCCGAGAGCTCGACCGCGGTGGTGAGCGCGTTGGCGGTGTACTTCACGCTGTGGTGCGCCTCGAAGCGGCTCTTCAGCCCCTTCAGGATCTCGACGGTCTCGTCGATCGACGGCTCGATCACGTCGATCTTCTGGAAGCGCCGCGACAGGGCGTGGTCTTTCTCGAATACGCCGCGGTACTCGTTGTAGGTGGTGGCGCCGATGCACTTGAGCTGGCCGGTCGAGAGCACCGGCTTGAGCAGGTTGGAGGCGTCCAGCGTGCCGCCCGAGGCCGCGCCCGCGCCGATCACCGTGTGGATCTCGTCGATGAACAGGATCGCGTTCGGATTGTCGACCAGCTGCTTCAACACCGCCTTCAGGCGCTGCTCGAAGTCGCCGCGGTACTTGGTGCCGGCGAGCAGCGCGCCCATGTCGAGCGCATACACCGTGGACTTGGTCAGCAGGTCGGGGACGTTGCCCTCGACGATGCGCCGCGCCAGGCCCTCGGCGATGGCGGTCTTGCCGACGCCGGCCTCGCCGACGAGCAGCGGATTGTTCTTGCGCCGGCGGCACAGCGTCTGCACCACACGTTCGAGCTCCTTTTCCCGGCCGATCAGCGGATCGACCTTGCCGGCGAGCGCGAGCGCGTTCAGGTTCTGGGTGTAGTTGTCGAGCGGGCTGTTCGAGGTCTCGGTCTGGGTTTCCTGCTCGGCGTCCTGGTCCGCGTTCTTGCCCTGGTGGGCCTGCGGCGTCTTGGTGATGCCGTGCGAGATGTAGTTCACCACGTCGAGGCGCGCGATGCCCTGCTGCTGCAGGAAGTACACCGCGTGCGAATCCTTCTCGCCGAAGATCGCCACCAGCACGTTGGCGCCGGTGACTTCTTTCTTGCCGGAGGACTGCACGTGCAGGATGGCGCGCTGGATCACGCGCTGGAAGCCGAGGGTCGGCTGGGTGTCGACCTCGCGGTCGGCGGCGATGCGCGGAGTCTGCTCGGCGATGTGCTGCGTCAGGTTCTTGCGCAGCTCGTCCATGTTGGCGCCGCAGGCGCGCAGCACCTCGGCCGCGGTCGGGTTGTCGAGCAGCGCGAGCAGCAGGTGCTCGACGGTAATGAACTCGTGGCGTTTCTGGCGGGCCTCGACAAACGCCATGTGCAGACTGACTTCGAGTTCCTGGGCGATCATTTCCTTGCCGTTCCTTGTGTTCCTTGTATCAGACTCTGATCCCGCCGTTACGTTTCTTCCATCACGCACTGCAGCGGATGCTGGTGCTTTCGGGAGTATGCCGCGACTTGCTGGACTTTGGTGGTGGCGACGTCGCGCGGATAGACCCCACAGACGCCGATGCCTTCCCGGTGCACCTTGAGCATGACCTGGGTCGCCCGCTCCCGGGTCATGGCGAAGAACTTCTGCAGGACGACGACGACGAATTCCATCGGGGTGTAGTCATCGTTGAGCAGCATGACCTTGAACATCGGCGGAGGCTTCAGCTTGGCCCGCTGCGCCTCGAGTAGGGTGTCGTCCTTGTGCTGCGCCATGCCGCCTTGCTAAGCGCCCCGTGTGTCGTCTCCAGTGGACTGCGTGAATCTATCCTAATCGTTGTGGGGGGGCGGTGCAATGCGGCGAAGGGACCCGTGCCGGCGGAATCACCCGTTTTTTCACGACCTTGCACGCACGGGCACGGGCCTTGACGACCCCCCGGAGGGGCGCTTATAAGGGCGCCTATGTTTGGATACAGCTGTCTGTTTGCCACTAAAGGGGGCGGCGGGGCGTGATTCAGGCATGGCTCGGGTACCAAAACGCCCGGAAGCTCTAAATCAACAAATCAGGGAGAGGGTATGGCAACAGGCACCGTGAAGTGGTTCAACGACGCGAAAGGCTACGGCTTCATCACGCCGGACGACGGCAGCGAAGACCTGTTCGCGCATTTTTCGGCGATCAACATGTCGGGCTTCAAGACCCTGAAAGAGGGCCAGAAAGTCAGCTTCGACGTGGTGCAGGGGCCCAAGGGCAAGCAAGCCTCGAACATCCAGAAGAGCTAACAAGAACCCTGCTGCAACTAAAAAGCCGCCCGCGGGCGGCTTTTTTATTCGTCCTGCTTTTCCCTACATCCTTTCGATCATGGCCTGGCCGAAGCCGGAGCACGACACCTGCTTCGCGTCCTTCATCTGGCGCGCGAAGTCGTAGGTCACGATCTTGTCGCTGATCGCCTTCTCCATCGACTTGATGATCGCGTCAGCGGCCTCCACCCAGCCCATGTGGCGCAACATCATCTCCGCCGACAGGATCTCCGAGCCCGGGTTGACGTAGTCCTTGCCGGCGTACTTGGGCGCAGTGCCGTGGGTGGCTTCGAACATCGCCACCGTGTCGCTCATGTTGGCGCCGGGCGCGATGCCGATGCCGCCGACTTCCGCCGCCAGCCCGTCGGAGATGTAGTCGCCGTTCAGGTTGGTAGTGGCGAGCACGTCGTACTCGGCCGGCCGCAGCAGGACCTGCTGCAGCATCGCGTCGGTGATCACGTCCTTGATCACGATGTCCGGCCCGCCCTTCGGGTTCTTGAAGCTGTGCCACGGGCCGCCGTCGACCGGCTTGGCGCCGAACTCCTTCACCGCGAGCTGGTAGCCCCAGTCGCGGAAGCCGCCCTCGGTGAACTTCTGGATGTTGCCCTTGTGTACCAGGGTCACGTTGCGGCGCTTGTTGTCGATGGCGTACTGGTAGGCCTTGCGGATCAGGCGCTCGGAGCCCTCGATCGAGATCGGCTTGATGCCGATGGCGGAGGTGTTGGGGAAGCGGATCTTCTTGACCTTCATTTCCTTGATCAGGAAGTCGATCACCTTCTTCGCTTCCGGCGAGTTGGCGGGCCACTCGATGCCGGCGTAGATGTCCTCCGAGTTCTCGCGGAAGATCACCATGTCGACGTCCTCGGGCTTCTTCAGCGGCGAGGGCACGCCCTTGAACCAGCGCACCGGGCGCAGGCAGACGTAGAGGTCGAGCTCCTGGCGCAGCGCGACGTTGATCGAGCGGATGCCGCCGCCCACCGGTGTGGTGAGCGGGCCCTTGATCGACACCACGTATTCCTTGGCAGCGGCGAGGGTCTCCTCGGGCAGCCATACGTTCTCGCCGTAGATCTTGCAGGACTTCTCGCCGGCGAACATCTCCATCCAGACGATCTTGCGCTTGCCGCCGTAGGCCTTCTTCACCGCGGCATCGACCACTTTCAGCATCACCGGCGTGATGTCGACGCCGGTGCCGTCGCCCTCGATGTAGGGAATGATCGGGTTGTTGGGTACGGAGAGCGAAAAGTCCTTGTTGACCTTGACCTTCTCGCCGCCGGAGGGAATCTTGATATGTTGATAGGCCATAGGGGGCGAGATTATATAAGACCCAACTGCAGATCGAACACCCGCTCGATCATCCAGAGCGCCGCGATCGCCACGATCAGCGCCGAGCCGCCGACGACGACCACGCGCCGGTAAATCCAGCTGTCACGCAGCGTGTAGGCGATAGGCAGGAACGCGGCAACGATGCACAGCTGGCCGGCCTCGACGCCGAGGTTGAAGCCCACCAGAGCGAGCAGCAGGCTCTCCTTCGGCAGGCCGAGCTCGGTGAGCACGCTGGCGAAGCCGAAGCCGTGGATCAGGCCGAAGGTGAACGCCACCAGCCAGCGCCCGCGGTGAACCACCGGAAACAGGTTGTTGAGCGCCGCCAGCACCACCGACGCAGCAATCGCGGATTCGACCAGCCGCGACGGAAGCGACACCACCGAGAGCGCCGCGAGCGCCAGGGTGATCGAATGCGCCACGGTAAACGCGGTGACGACCCGGAAGACTTCCCAGAATGCCGGCGCGAAGCGCGGCGCGGACAGCACCGCCGGCAGTAGCAGCGAGAGGAGGAACAGCACGTGGTCGAAGCCGATCCAGATGTGCCAGACGCCTTCGCGCGCATAGTCGAAGAACTGCTCGAGGCGCGTGCGGCCCTCGGGATCCAGGCTCAACCGCGGCTGATCCGGCCCGAGCACGCCAGTGACGGTCTGTTCTCCGAACTGCGCGCGCAGCAGGCCGCGGTGCGTCGGGTCGAGATCCGCGAACAGCGAATATTCGAGCTCCAGGCGCCTGGGCAGTGCCTCGCCGCAATCCGCGGTGAACTGCAGCACGGCGTAGCCGCCGTCGGTGTGCTCGTCGACGAGCATGGCTCCCGGCTTGATCTTGCAGTCGCGCACGGTGAAGCGCGCGAAGGCATACGCGGCGACCTCGGACTGCTTCTTGCGCAACTCGCCCCAGGTGATCGCGCCATCGCCATCCGCGTCGAGGCCGATCGCGTACTCGAGGTCGCGCAGCGCGATGTCCCATTGGCCGCGCAGTTCCTTGCCGTCGGCGGCCAGGACGAGATAGCTGTCGCTCGGCTTGTGCGCGTGGGCCATCCCGGACACGAGCAGTAGTGCGAGGAAGAAGCGCTTCACTTGAGTTGCGCCGCAAGACGCCGCAGCCGGGCGTCTTCGAACCCGCTCTCGTCGAGCCAGCGCAGCGCGGGCGCGGCCGCCTTGCGATCGCCGGCCGCCAGCGCGGACTCCAGGAGCACCGCGGCGTCGCGCGGCTCGCGCTGGGATTTCCAGTTTTCGCTCGCGGCGGCGAGCGCCGCCTTCGGGTCGCCCTTGAGGTCCAGCAGGTAGCGGGCTTCCTCGGCAAGATGAAGGCGCTCACCCCGCAGCCCGGCGGCGGCGAAGCGCTCGCCGAGCGCCTGCGCGTGCTTCTGTGCCTCCGGCAGGTTCTGCGCTTTCGCCGCCAGCGCCACGCGTAGCAGCAGGTTGTCGGATTGCCCCCATTTCTTGAGCAACGCCCCGACCTCCTGTGGACGGCCCTGCGCGAGGAGGAAATCGGCGTAGGCGGCGAGGAGGAAATCGTCGCGCACGCCCAGCGCCAGCGCCTCTCGGAAGTGCCGCTCGGCGCGGGCGGGCTCGCCGAAGCGCACCGCGAATTCGGCGAGGCGCGTCAGCGCCCACAGGCGAATCTCCGGCGCCGCGTCGGGTCGCGCCTCGAGCTCGTTCTTCAGCTCGTCGTAGGCCGCGCGCGCCTTGCCGGTCGCGCCGTCGACCGCGGCGCGGCAACCCGTCGCCAGCAGGTCGCTCGCGAGCGGCTCGAGCGCGCGGCATTCTTCGCGCGCCGCCGCGTATTCAGCACGCACCATGAAGATCGCCGCGCGCCAGGCGCGCGCGCCGATGTGCTCGGGGTCCTGCTTCGACGCATCCGCCAAGTCGGCCAGCGCGCCGTTGAAGTCGTGCCGGTATTGCTTGAGCAGGCCGCGCACGAAGAGCATTTCGGCGCTAGGGTCGTTATCGGCCTTGCGCAGGGCGGCCTCTGCGTAGCCGACGTAACGGGGGTCGCCCTGCGCCATCGCCAGCTCGAAATAGCGGCGGGCCAGCGCCGCGCCCCGCAACTGCCGCAATTCGGCCGCTACGGGGTCGCTGCGGCGCAGGGGCAGGCGCTCGAGCACCGTGCTGTCGTCCTTGGGGGTGTAGGGCGCGGCCAGGGCGCCCAGCGCCCAGAATCCCCCCAAAACGAAGGCCGCCTTGATTAGTTTCATTCTTATAAACAACAGGTTACCACGTTATGGAAGCACTGATTCGAGTTTTGAATAGAATGCGCGCCGTGGGAGACCACAGGGAGGTTTCGGTAGGCGCGGTCAACCTCCCCGACCCGAGCGCGTTATTCCGTTCCGGGTATTGGCGGTCCATCCGCGTTTACCCGCGTTCGAACACTAAAGGAGAAGGAAAAATGAACAAACTGCTGTCCGTGATCGTTGCCGCGATGTTTGCGGTGGTTAGCGCTTCCGCCTTCGCAGCGTCGCACGCTGGCGCGCAGATGAAGGACGAGAAGAAGACCGAGAAAAAGGCCAAGAGCGACAAGAAAGCCGCCGACAAGAAGGCCGCGCCGAAGAAAGAAGGCGGCGAAATGAAGAAGAGCGACAAGAAGGCCGCTCCGAAGAAAGACGCCAAAAAAGACGAAATGAAGAAGTAAGCAACCCGCTTACCAGAACGACAAGAAGGCAGGGCGAACCCCTGCCTTTTTCATTCATGCTCCGAATTCTCGCTCTGCTGATTGCACTACCTGCGGCGGCGCTGGCGCAGTCGCTGCCGGTGATCGAGCTGCGCGCCGGCATGCATCTGATCCACGCCGAGGTGGCGGCGGACTTCTCCACCCGCGGGCGTGGCCTGATGCACCGCAAAGGACTCGCGCCGAACTCCGGCATGCTGTTCATCTTCGACGCGCCTGCCGAGCACTGCATGTGGATGAAGAACACCTACATCCCGCTCTCGGTGGCGTTCGTCGACGCGCAGGGCACGATCATCAACATCCCCGACATGCAGCCGCACAGCGAGCAGACGCACTGCAGCACGCGGCCGGCGCTCTATGCGCTGGAAATGACGCAGGGCTGGTTCGCCGAGCGCGGCATCAAGCCGGGGATGAAGCTCGGCGGCCTCGACCAGGCCGGACCGCGCCGCTAGTAGAGCACCGCCGAGGCGATCAGGCCCGCCACCGACAGGGCGCGCGCGATATGGGTCCAGAGCGGCCGCCCGACGTTGCGCGAGCAGCGCCAGACGGCGTGAAGCCAGATCAGGTAGAGCAGGATTCTCGCGACGCTCGCCAATGCGCCGAGCGCCACATGGTCACCGCCGTACGCCCGCTCAGTCGCCCAGATGAGGACGGCGGTCAGGGCGGCGAGCACCGCGCCGCCCAGCCACCAGACTTGCCACAGCTTCGTATGCGGGGCTACAGGCCGCCGTTTTGCTGCGCCACCATGCAGTAGAGCATCGGGATCGACAGCATGGTGTTGAAGCGCGAGGCCATGCCGGCCATCTTGGCGGCCTTGGCCTTTTCCTCGGGCGCCACGGTGACGATGCCGAGCGCTTTCTTCTGGTTCGGCCAGATGATGAACCACACGTTGAACCACATGATGGCGCCGAGCCACATGCCCAGGCCGATGGCGTGGTGGCCTTTCTGCAGCGACAGCGCCTGCACCAGGTAACCGTTCATCAGCGCGAGGAGCAGGCCGGTGACGATGGTGGCCATCGCGCCCCAGCGGAACCAGAACAGTGCGGTCGGCGCGATCACCTTGCTTATCGCCGGCTTGTGCTCGTCGGGAATCTTGGGCATCGACGGCGTCTGCACGAAGTTGAAGTACCAGAGCAGGCCGATCCACATCACGCCGGAGAGCACGTGCAGCCAGCGGAAGAAGAAGGCCCACCAGGCATGGTCGTTCGCGCGCACGAACGATCCGGTGCCGAGCCCCGCGATGATGACGAAGATGACCAGAAGGACGACGCCAGCGGCGATGGTGCGGCCGAGCGACGAGAAGATGGCACCCATGTTTTTCTCCCTTTTAATGTGATGGGTTTGCGGCGAAAAAAGTCTAGACCAGGCCACTCATCGCGGCAAGCAGAACCAGCACCTGCGCCAGCGCGAATGCCATCTGCAGGCGCGGCAGCAACGGAATGACGCGCAGATAGCAGACCAGGGTCATCAGGGCGAACAGGGCCACGGCGGCGAGGTTCAGGTAGTCGGCGCGCCCCGCCAGCGGCAGCCAGGCCCAGCCGACGGGCGCGCCGCTACGCTCGAGATATTGGGCGAGCGGCAGTCGCCAGAGCGAGGGCAGGGTATCGAGCGGCACATACGCCGGCAGCACGCCAAAAAAGTAAACGGCGAACGCCGCGGTGGTGAGCACGAACGCGACCCGCACCATGCGGTCGAGCCAGCGCGCGTAGGTCTCGTGATCTAGATCCATACGTCGAGGCCTCGCAGCAGGGCACGGATGCCGGCAAGCAGCATCGCGACGATCACCACGCGGCGCACCACGCTCGCCGGCATGGTGCGCAGCAGGCGCGCGCCGACGCGCGCACCGAGCATGATGCCGAGGATCGACGGCACCACGATCAGCGGCAGCACGGCGCCGCGGTTGATGTACACCCAGGCCGCAGGGCTGTTGATGATCGAGATCACCAGTCCGCTCGAGCCCACTGCGACCTTGAGCGGCGCCCCCATCAGCACGTTGAGCGCGGGAACATTGGCGAAACCGGCGCCGAGGCCGAACACCCCGCCGAAGAAGCCGATGCCGGCAAAGGCGGCGAGGCCGGCAATGGTGCGGTGCGTGCGCCAGTCGATGTCCATGTGCACCGCGGGATCGTGGTATTCGCCCTTCAGCCGCAGGATCTCGCCCAGCGCATCCGACTCGGTGGCGAGCTGGCCAGCGGGGTCGGTGCGCCACAGCAGGAACGCGACCGCCATCACCGTGGCGCCGAGCGCGATCTGCACCACATCGGTAGGCAGCGCGAGCCCCACCACGGCGCCGAACAGCGAGGCGATCGATCCGGCCAGCGCAAGCGGAAGCACCAGGCGCAGGTTGGCAAGCCGCGCGCGCAGCAGGAGCGGCGCGGCGGCGAGCGTTCCGGCGAGCGCGAGCAGCAGGCCGGCGCCGCGCACGAAGTCGAGGTGGAACGGAAAGAAGCTGCCGACCAGCGGCACGAACAGCACGCCGCCGCCGATGCCCGCGACCACCGCGACGATGCCGAGCAGGTAGGTCAGCGCGAACAGCGCGAGCGGCCAGATCCACCAGGGCGCGGTAGCGGGATCCATTCAGGCTATGCTCGCATTATGCCGAAGCTCGCCGCCAACCTTTCGATGCTGTTTGTCGAGGTGGATTTCCTCGAGCGCTTCGGCGCGGCGGCGCGCGCGGGCTTTCGCGCGGTGGAGTACCAGTATCCTTACGAATGGAAGCCGGCGGACATTGCGGCGGCGGCGCGCGAGGCGCGCGTCGATGTGCTGCTGCACAACATGCCGCAGGGGGATCCGGAGCGCGGCGAGCGCGGCACCGCGTGCCTCACCGGGCGCGAGCAGCGCTTTCGCGAGGATCTCGAGCGCGCGATCGAGTACGCGCGCGCGGTGCGCTGCCCCAATCTGCACCTGATGGCCGGCGTGGTGCCGGCAGGCGCGGATCGCGCCGCGCTGCACGCGACGTACGTGTCGAACCTCAAGCACGCCGGGCAGCGCCTGGCGCGCGAGGGCATGCGCGCGCTGATCGAGCCGTTGAGCGAGCGCACCATCGCCAACTGCTTCCTGCGCTCGAGCGCACAGGCGGCGCAGGTGCTGGACGAGGTGGCAGCGCCCAATGTGCTCCTGCAGTACGACCTCTTCCACATGCAGCTCATGGAAGGCAACCTCGCGCTCACCATCGAGCGGCTGCTGCCGCGCATCGGCCACCTGCAGATCGCCGACGTGCCGGGGCGCAACGAGCCGGGCACCGGCGAAATCAACTTCGAGTTCCTCTTCGCGCACATCGATCGGCTGGGCTACGGCGGGTGGATCGGTTGCGAATACAATCCCCTCGGTGACACGCGCGAAGGACTGAAGTGGGCTCGGCGCTACCTGTCGTAACAGCCTTGCGGGAGTTCCTGCCGGAACGCGCGATCCTGCACGAGGAAGAAGACACCCGGCCGTACGAGTGCGACGGCCTCACCGCCTACCGCCAGCTGCCGATGGTGGTCGCACTGCCCGAGACCACCGAGCAGGTGCAGCGCATCCTCAAGACCTGCTCTGCCCTCAAGATTCCGGTCGTGCCGCGCGGTGCAGGTACTGGCCTATCCGGCGGCGCGCTGCCGGCCGGTGACGGCGTGCTGCTGTCCATGGCGAAGTTCATGCGCGTGCTGCGCATCGATCCGCTCGCGCGGGTCGCGGTGGTGCAGCCCGGCGTGCGCAACGCGGTCGTGTCGGAAGTCGCCGCGCCGTTCGGCCTCTACTACGCGCCGGATCCGTCTAGCCAGATCGCGTGCACCATCGGCGGCAACGTGTCGGAGAATTCCGGCGGCGTGCATTGCCTGAAGTACGGCCTCACGCTGCACAACGTGCTGGGTATGCGCGGCTTCACCATCGACGGCGAGCCGATCGAGCTCGGCGGCGAGGCGCCGGACGCGCCGGGCTACGACCTGCTCGCGCTCGCCATCGGCTCCGAAGGCATGCTGATGGTGGTGACCGAGGTGACGCTCAAGCTGCTGCCCAAGCCGAAGTGCGCGCGGGTGATCATGGCGTCGTTCGACGACGTCGAGAAAGCCGGCGCGGCGGTCGCCGACGTGATCGCCGCCGGCATCGTTCCCGCCGGGCTCGAGATGATGGACCGTCCCGCGACGCATGCGGTCGAACAGTTCGTGCACGCCGGCTACGACCTTCAGGCCGCGGCCATTCTGTTGTGCGAGTCCGACGGTACGACCGAGGAAGTCGACGACGAGATCGCGCGCATGAAGGCAGTGCTCGAGCGTGCCGGCGCCACGCGCATGACGGTGTCGCTCGACGAGGCCGAACGGCTGCGCTTCTGGTCGGGGCGCAAGGCGGCGTTTCCTGCGGTCGGCCGCATCTCGCCCGACTACTACTGCATGGACGGCACCATACCGCGCAAGCGCCTGGGCGAGGTGCTGACCTTCATCGCCGCCATGGAGCAGAAATACAAGCTGCGTTGCCCGAACGTGTTCCACGCCGGCGACGGCAACCTGCATCCGCTGATCCTGTTCGACGCCAACGACCCCGACCAGCTGCACCGCACCGAGCAGTTCGCCGCCGAGGTTCTGGAGAAGTGCATCGAAGTGGGCGGCACCATCACCGGCGAGCACGGCGTGGGCGTCGAGAAGATCAACCAGATGTGCGTGCAGTTCGGCGCGCCGGAGCTGGAGCTGTTCCGTTCGGTGAAGAGCGCGTTCGATCCGCATGGCCTGCTCAACCCGGGCAAGGCGATCCCCACGCTCGCGCGCTGCTCCGAGTACGGCGGCATGCGCGTCCACGGCGGCAAGCTGCCGCACGCCGAGTTGCCGCGGTTTTGATCGAGTCTCTGCAAGAGAGGATCCGGGATGCCGCGTCGCGCCGTACCGCGCTGCGGCTGCGCGGCGGCGGCAGCAAGGACTTCTACGGCAATGCGCTGCGCGGCGAGATCATCGACACACGGGGCTATGCCGGCGTCGTCGACTACGAGCCGACGGAGCTGGTGGTGACGGCGCGATGCGGTACGTCGCTTTCAGAATTGGAGAGTCTTCTCGAGAAGAACCGGCAGTGCCTGCCGTTCGAACCGCCGCATTTCGGCGCGAGCGCGACGCTCGGCGGCTGCATCGCCGCCGGGCTCTCCGGGCCGAGGCGTGCGAGTGCCGGCGCGTTGCGCGACTTCGTGCTGGGCGTAAAGCTGATCGACGGCCGCGGCCAGGCGCTCAGCTTCGGCGGCCAGGTGATGAAGAACGTCGCCGGCTACGACGTGTCGCGGCTGATCGCGGGCTCGCTCGGCACGCTCGGCCTGATTGCCGAGGTTTCGCTCAAGCTCGCGCCGACGCCGCCGGAGGAAATCACCCTGCAGCTCGAGGCGCCGCAGGCGCGCGCGCTCGAGCTGATGAACCGCTGGGCGGGCCAGCCGCTGCCGATCAGCGCGACCGCGTGGCACCGCGACGACCTCATGGTGCGCCTGTCGGGCGCGGAGCCTGCCGTGCGTGCGGCCGCGGCCGCCATCGGCGGCGAGACCATCGACAACGCGTTCTGGGGCGGCGTGCGCGAGCACGCCGACGGATTCTTCGCCGGCGACGAGCCGCTATGGCGGCTGTCGCTGCCTTCGACTTCGCCGCCGCTCGAGCTCGAGGGACGCCAGTTGATCGAATGGAACGGCGGCCTGCGCTGGCTGAAGTCCAAAATGCCGGCGAGCGCGGTGCGCGAGGCCCTGCGCCGTGTGAAAGGACATGCCACCCTGTTCCGCGCCGCGGACAAGTCCGCCGGCTGCTTCGCGCCGCTCGAGCCGGTGCTCGAGCGCCTGCAACGGCAGTTGAAGGGCGCGTTCGACCCGGCGGGCATCTTCAACCCGGGCCGCTTGCTCGCGGAGCGCTAGGATTTGACGACCAGCTTCTTTTTCTGGGCCTCGACCGCGGCGCGCGCCTGCGTGCCGAGCGTGCTGTCCGGATATCGCGCGAGCAGGCGCGCATACAGCTGGATGGAAATCACCGCCTCGCCGGCTTCACCGGCCTTGGTCGCGGCTTCGTACAACAGTTTCTGCTGCGCCACCGCAGCGAGGTTCTCCACCGGCTTTGGCGCCGACACGATCGGCGCCGTCACGCTCGGCTCGGCCACCTTCGGCTTCGCCGACATCGTGGCCTGTGTGAGTGCGCCGGCCATGCGCTCCTCGGCCAGGCGCGACCGCTCCATGAAGCGCCGATACGCGATCCACAGCCACCAGACGAGCCCGACGAAGGCGGCAAGCAGCAGGAAGGCATACGTCTGCTTCATGCGAAAAGTATAAATGCAGACCAGCCTCGCCGACTTCATCCGCGACACGCCCGAAGGCCGGGAGGCGGATGCGATCCTGCGCAAGTGCGTGCACTGTGGATTTTGCACGGCCACCTGTCCGACCTATCAGGTGCTGGGGGACGACCTGGACAGCCCGCGCGGCCGCATCTACCTGATGAAGCGCGCGCTGGAGGGGGCGCCGGTCACCGACAAGACACGCCTGCATCTCGACCGCTGCCTCACCTGCCGCGCGTGCGAGACCACGTGCCCATCGGGCGTGCAGTACGGCCGGCTGGTCGACATCGGGCGTGCCGTGGTGGAGGCGAAGACGCGGCGCGGCATGGTCGAGCGCGTGAAGCGCGCCGTCCTGTCCTTCGGCCTGCCGCGCAGCGGGCTGTTCGGCGCGGCGCTGCGTCTCGGCCAGCTGGTCGGCAAAGCGCCAGGCACGCGGCCCGCGGGCGCCTGGCCCGAGCCGCGCCACGCGCGGCGCATGGTTGCACTGCGCGGTTGCGTGCAACCTTCGCTCGCGCCTTCGATCAACGCCGCCGCCGCACGCGTGCTCGACCGCATCGGCGTCTCGTTGCTCGAAGTACCGGGCGCGGGCTGCTGCGGCGGGGTGCGCTTCCACCTGAACTACCAGGAAGACGGGCGCGACGACATGCGCGCCCTGATCGACGCCTGGTGGCCGTTCACCTCGGGACGCGAAGTCGAGGCGATCGTGATGACCGCGAGCGGCTGCGGCGTGACCGTGAGGGACTACGGTCACCTCCTGGCGACCGATGCGGCCTACCGCGGCAAGGCCGAGCGCATCTCGGCGCTGACGCGCGACCTGAGCGAGGTCATCCCGGTCGAGGCCTTGCCTGCCGGCCGCGACCGCGGCCGCGTCGCGTTCCATTCGCCGTGCACGCTGCAGCACGGCCAGCAGATCCGCGGCAAGGTCGAGGCAATGCTGACACGCGTCGGCTACGAGCTGGTGCCGGTGCGCGATTCCCATTTGTGCTGCGGCTCGGCGGGCACCTACTCGCTGCTGCAGCCGGCGATCGCCAACGAGCTGCGCGCGCGCAAGCTCGCCGCGCTGGAGGAGGGCGCGCCGCAGGCCATCGCCACGGCGAACATCGGCTGCCTGACACATCTGCAGCAGCCGACCGCGACGCCGGTGCGTCACTGGATCGAGCTGGTCGACGCCGCGCTGGCGTAGAATCGTTTCATGGCCGAAGTGGTCAAAGTCGCCTGTCCTCACGATTGCCCGGATACCTGCGCAATGCTGGTCACGGTCGAGGACGGCGTGGCCACCGAGATCCACGGCGATCCGTCGATGCCGTTCACCGACGGCACGCTCTGCACGAAGGTCGCGCACTACCTTGAGCGCACCTATTCGCCTGACCGACTTACCCATCCCCTTCGGCGCGTGGGCCCCAAGGGAAAAGGCGAGTTCAAGCGCATCAGTTGGGACGAGGCCCTCGACGAGATCGCAGCGCGCCTGAAAGCCGCCGCCGCGGACAATCCCGAGACCATCTTGCCGTGCAGCTACGCCGGCACCATGGGTCTTGCGCAGTACATGTCGATGGACCGGCGCTTCTTCTACAAGCTCGGCGCCACGCAGCTCGACCGCACGCTGTGCTCTTCCGCCGGAAAGTTCGGGCTCAAGGCGACGCTCGGCGGCTCGGTCGGCATGGACCCGGAACGCTTCGACGAGGCGCGCCTCATCATCCTGTGGGGCGCGAACCCGGTGGTCTCGAACCTGCACCTGTGGTCGCGCGTGCAGGCGGCCAAGCGCCGCGGCGCGAAGGTGGTGGCGATCGATCCCTACCGCAGCCTGTCGGCCGAGAAATGCACGCAGCACATCGCGCTTCTGCCGGGCACCGACGGTGCGTTGGCGCTCGGCATGATGCATGTGCTGATCGGCGAGGAGCTGATCGATCGCGCTTACATCGAGAAGTACACCCTGGGGTTTGAAAAGCTTTCTGAACGGGTAAAGCAATACACGCCCGAATGGGCCGCGCGCACCTGCGGCATCACGGTCGGGGAAGTGGTGCAGCTCGCGCGCGAGTACGGCAGCGTCAAGCCCGCGGCGATCCGGCTCAACTACGGCATGCAGCGCCACGCCGGCGGCGGCATCGCCGCGCGCACCATCGCCTGCCTTCCCGCGCTCACCGGTGCGTGGCGCGACGCGGCCGGCGGCCTCGTGCTCACCACCGCGGACTTCTACAAGTTCGACCACGCCGCGCTCGAGCGGCCGGACCTGCTCGCCGGGCGCCGGCCGCGCGTGATCAACCACTCGGCGCTCGGCGATGCGCTGACCTCGGCGAACCCGCCGGTGAAGGTGACCATCGTCTACAACAACAATCCGGTCGCGGTGTGCCCCGACTCGGAGAAGGTGATCGCGGGCTTCTCGCGCGAAGACCTGTTCACCGTGGTGATGGATCATTTCCAGACCGACACCGCGGACTACGCCGACATCGTGCTGCCGGCCACGACGCAGCTCGAGCACTACGACGTGCACAAGTCCTACGGCCACCTCTACATGCTCGCCAGCAATCCGGCGATCGCGCCGGTGGGCGAGTCGCTGCCGAACACCGAAGTGTTCCGCCGGCTCGCCGCGCGCCTCGGCTTCGAAGACGCGTGCTTCCGTGATTCGGACGAAGACCTGTGCCGCACCGCGCTGAACGGCGTCTCCTGGGACTCGCTCAAGCAGACCGGCTGGCGCAAGCTCGACGTGCCGGAGCGCTTCGCGCCGTTCGCGCAAGGCGGCTTCCCCACGCCATCGGGCAAGTGCGAGTTCTATAGCGCCTTGCTCGAGAAGCAAGGTATCGATCCTCTCCCCTTCTATAACCCTCCCGCGGAAATCAACAAAGGCGAAAGCGAGTATCCGCTCGCTTTCATCTCGCCGCCGGCGCGGCATTTCCTCAACTCGACGTTCGCCAACGTGGCGCGCTTCCGTGAGTTCGAAGCCGAGCCGCATCTCGACCTCCATCCGAGCGACGCGGCGGCACGCGGCATCGCCGACGGCGACCTGGTGCGTGTGTTCAACGACCGCGGCAGCTACCGCCTGCGCGCGCGAGTCAACGGCAAGCCGCGTCAGGGCGTGGTGGTCGCGCCGTCGGTGTGGTGGAAGAAATACGCACCCGACGGCCGCAACGCCAACAACCTGACGTCGCAGCGCACCGCCGACCTGGGTGGCGGGGCGACGTTCTACGACTGCAGGGTGCAAGTCGAAAGAGCGTGAGCAAGGCCGACGAGCTGCGGCTGCTGCACGACGCGATCAAGACTTTTCCGGATGCCGTGGCGATCCGCGGCGCCGACGGCCGGCTGATCGCCTGCAGCGATCTTTACGCGCAGCTCGCCACCACCGCTGGCACACCCGAGAACGGTGAATTCCAGGCGGCGGACGGCCGCTGGCTGCGGCGCTCGGTACGGCCGCTCCCGGGAGGTGGCAGCGTCGAGCTGGTCGCCGATGTCACCGAGCTGCGCCGCGCCGAGCAGGCCGCGCGCTTCCTCGATTCCCACGACGCGCCCACCGGGTTGCCCAACCGGCGCCTGTTCGACGACCGTCTGCGACAGGCGATCCGGCTTGCGCAGCGTCGCGACCGGATGGTCGCCGCGCTGCTGGTGCGCCTCGACGATTTTCGCGAGGTGAGCGAAGCGCTCGGACCAGGCACGGCCGATGCGGTGCTGCGCGAAGTGGCGCAGCGCCTGGTGAGCTGCGTGCGCAAGGCCGACACGCTGGCGCGCGTCGGCGCGGACGAGTTCGCGATCGTGATCTGCGACTTGAAGGACGAGGCCGACTGTCGCGTGGTGACGCAGAAGCTGCAGCAGGTGCTGGCGGCGGAATTCGCTGCCGGTGAGCGCCGCCTGCGGCTGGCCGCGAGCATCGGCGTCTCGCTCTACCCCGGCGACGGCGGCGACGGCGAGGCGCTGCTGCGCAACGCCGACGCGGCCATGTACCGCGCGCGCCAGCTCGGCCCCAACCAGGTGGGCTTCTTCGGCCGATGACGCTGGGGCGCTTCGCCGGTCTGGCGCGCTTCCTGTGGCCTTACCGCTGGCGCATCGCGCTCGCCGCCGGCGCGCTGCTGGTCGCCGCCGCCTGCGTGCTCGCGCTCGGCCGCGGCCTGCAATATGTGGTCGACCGCGGCTTCGGCAGCGGCGACCCGCGCCTGCTCGACCAGGCGCTGGCCGCGATGATCGTGGTGGTGGTGCTGTACGCCGCCGCGACCTGGACGCGCTTCTATTTCATGATGAGCGTGGGCGAGCGCGTAGTGACCGATCTGCGGCGCGCGGTGTTCGATCACCTGCTCGGCCTGGAGCCGGCGTTTTTCGAAACCGCGCGCACCGGCGAGCTCATGTCGCGCCTCACCAACGACGCCACGCTGCTGCAGCAGGTCGTCGGCTACGGATTGTCGATGTTCGTGCGCAACGGCCTGATGATGGCCGGCGCGGCGCTGATGCTGTTCGTCACCAGCTGGAAGCTCGCGCTGCTCGTGCTGGTGGGCGCGCCGGCGACGCTGCTGCCGATCCTGCTGCTCGGCCGGCGCGTGCGCCGCCTGTCGCGCGAAAGCCAGGACCGCGTGGCCGACGTCTCGGCCTATGTCGACGAGGCGCTGCATGAAATCCGCACCGTGCAGGCCTACGCGCACGAGGACGTGGATCGCAAGACCTTCGCCCAGCATGCCGAGGCGGCCTACCGCGCCGGCGTGGATCGCATCTCGCACAAGGCGTTCCTGATCGCGGCGGTGATCCTGATCGCGTTCAGCGCGGTCGGCATCATTCTGTGGATCGGCGGCCATGATGTGATGGCCGGGCGCCTGAGCCAGGGCGAGCTCGCCGCGTTCGTGTTCTATGCCGCGGTGGTGGCCGCCGGCGCGGGCACCGTGGCCGAAGTCTGGGGCGAGCTGCAGCGCGCCGCGGGCGCGAGCGAGCGCCTGGTCGAGCTGCTCGACACGATGCCCGGCATCGTCGCGCCCGCGGCCGCCGTTCCCGCCCCGCAGCGCTCCCCGCTGGGAGTCGAGTTCGAGCGCATCACCTTCGCCTATCCGGCGCGCCCGCAAAGCGCCGCGCTCGAGCAGTTCACCCTCTGCATCGCGCCCGGCGAGCGGGTCGCGCTGGTCGGGCCGTCGGGCGCCGGCAAGTCCACTGCCTTCGCGCTGCTCCTGCGCTTCTACGACCCGCAACAGGGCGCGGTGCGCATCGGCGGCGCGGACCTGCGGCACATGGAGCCGCGCGCGGCGCGCGGCCTGGTGGCGGTGGTGCCGCAGGAGCCGGTGATCTTTGCCGCGAGCGTGCTCGACAACGTGCGCTACGGAAGACCGCAGGCGACACGCGAAGCCGTGCTCGCCGCGTGCGAGAAGGCGTGCGCGCTGGAGTTCATCGAACGGCTGCCGCAGGGTCTCGATACGCCGCTCGGCGAGCGCGGCATCACCCTGTCGGGCGGCCAGAAGCAGCGCCTGTCGATCGCGCGCGCCCTGCTCGCCGACCGCCCCATCCTGCTGCTCGACGAAGCCACCAGCTCGCTCGACGCCGCCGCCGAGCGCCTGGTGCAGCAGGGACTGGAAGCGCTCGAGCAGGGCCGCACCACGCTCGCCATCGCGCATCGCCTGGCCACGGTGCAGACCGCCGACCGCATCGTGGTGCTCGAGCGCGGCGCGATCGTCGCGCAAGGCACGCACGCCGAGCTCATGGCGCAGGGCGGGCTCTACGCCAGCCTGGCGCGCCTGCAATTCCTGGGAGGGAGAGATGAAAGCGATCATCGCGCTTTGCGCGCTGTTGGCCAGCATCCCCGTTAGCGCACAGCAGGTTCACCGCTGGGTCGACGCCGACGGGCGCGTGCAGTATTCCGACCAGCCGCCGTCCGGCGTGGCGTCCAAGCCGGTAGCGACCCGCATCAACTCCTACGGCGGAACACCAGTGGTAAGCGGGACTGCGTCGCCCGTGGCGTCGCGCCCGGAGATCAAGATGTTCGCAACCGATTGGTGCCCGCACTGCCGCCGGGCGCAGTCCTTCCTGGCGCGCCAGGGGATCAGCTATACCCACATCGACGTCGAGAAGTCGGAAGCCGGGCGCGCCGAGTACCGCAGCCTCGGCGGACGCGGCGTGCCGCTGATCATGGTCGGCACGCAGCGCATGACCGGCTTCAGCGAGGAAGGCCTCGCGCAGATGCTCAAGGCGGCGGGCTACTAGGCATGCGCGGTCTGGCGGGCCTGCTGGTCTTGCTGGCTTGTGCGAGCGCAGGCGCGCAAACGCTCACCGTCGGCTCGAAACGGTTTACCGAGTCCTACGTGCTCGGCGAGATCGTCAGCCAGACGGCCAAGGGCACGCACAAGCCCGGCCTGGGGAACACCGCAATCCTGCTCGAAGCGCTGAAGGCGGGCGCGATCGACCTCTATCCCGAGTACACCGGCACGATCGCGCGCGAGATCCTCAAGTCGGAGGACCGGCTCGACCTCGCGGCGCTGAACGAGAAGCTGAAGCCGCTCGGCCTCGCGGCATCCATTCCGCTGGGCTTCAGCAACAGCTACGCGCTCGGCATGCGGCGCAAGGACGCCGAGCGCCTGGGCATCCGCAAGGTCTCCGACCTGGTGAAGCATCCGGCGCAGCGCTTCGGCCTGTCGCACGAGTTCCTCGGGCGGCGCGACGGCTGGCCCGGCTTGCAGGGCGCCTACGGCCTGCCGCAGAAGCCGCGCGGCCTCGACCACGGCATCGCCTACGAGGCGCTGGCGTCGGGCGAAATCGACGTCATGGACCTGTACACCACCGACGCCAAGATCGAGCGCTACGCGATCATCGCCCTCGACGACGACCGCAAGTTCTTCCCGCCCTACGACGCGGTGCTCCTTTACCGCGCCGATACGCCGACCCGCTTCCCGAGAGAGATGGCCTTGCTGAAGAGCCTGGAGGGCCGCATCGACGCTGCGACCATGGTCAAGCTCAACGCGCGCGCCGAGATCGACAAGGTGTCCTTCGCCGATGTGGCGCGGGAATATCTCGGCGCCAAGGTCGAGGCGCGCAAAGGATTGTGGGCCGCGGTGTTCGCGCCCGACTTCGGCCGCCTGCTGGCGGAGCACCTGGGCCTGGTGTTCGGCTCGCTCGCGATTGCCGCGTTGATCGGCATTCCGCTCGGCCTGCTGGCGGCGCGGAGGCGCTGGCTCGCGCAGCCGATCCTCGTCACCACCGGCGTGCTGCAGACCATCCCGTCGCTCGCGCTGCTCGCCTTTCTCATCCCGCTCACCGGCACCATCGGCGTGTGGCCGGCGCTGATCGCGCTCTTTCTGTACGCGCTGCTGCCGATCACCCGCAACACGCACACCGGCATCGTCGAAGTCCCGCGCGGGCTGGTGCAGTCGGGTACCGCGCTCGGGCTGACCTCCCGGCAGGTCCTGTCCCATGTCGAGCTGCCCCTGGCGCTGCCGATCATCATGGCCGGCGTGAAGACCTCGGCTGTGATCAACGTCGGTACCGCCACCATCGCCGCCTTCATCGGCGCCGGCGGCTTCGGCGAGCGCATCTCGCAGGGCCTCGCGCTGAACGACCATGCCGTGCTGCTGGCGGGCGCGCTGCCCGCGGCCGCGCTTGCGCTGCTGGTGCACGCCGCGTTCGAACTCGCCGAGCGCCTGCTATCGAAGAGATAAGGCTGTCGTATCATTCGGCCCCATGCCCCAGCTCATCGGTGTACCCCGCGAGACCTTCGCGGGTGAGAAGCGCGTCGCCACTGTCCCCGAGGTCGTCGAGAAGCTGATCAAGCTCGGCTTCCGCGTGGCGGTCGAGAGCGGGGCGGGCGAGGCGGCGAACTTCACCGACGAGGCCTACCGCGCGGCCGGCGCCGAAGTGGTCGGCGACATCTGGGGCAGCGCCGATGTGATCTTCAAGGTGCGCGCGCCGAGCACGTCCGAAGTCCAGAAGCTGCGCGAAGGCCAAACCTTGATCGGCTTCATCTGGCCGGCACAGAACCCTGAATTGATGCAGCAGCTCGCGGCACGCAAGCTCACCGTGCTGGCGATCGACTCGCTGCCGCGTCAGCTGAGCCGCGCCCAGAAGATGGACGCGCTCACCTCGATGGCCGGCGTCGCCGGCTATCGCGCGGTGATCGAGGCGGCGCATCACTTCGGCCGCTTCCTCAATGGCCAGATTACCGCCGCGGGCAAGATTCCCCCCGCCAAGGTATTCATCGCCGGCGCCGGCGTCGCGGGACTGGCGGCGATCGGCACTGCTGCAAGTCTCGGCGCCATCGTCCGCGCCAACGATACGCGCGCCGAAGTGGCCGATCAGGTGACGTCGCTGGGCGGCGAGTTCGTGAAGGTCGACTACCAGGAAGAGGGTTCCGGCGGCGGCGGCTACGCGAAGGTGATGAGCGAGGGCTTCCAGAAGGCGCAGCGCGAGATGTACGCCAAGCAGGCGAGGGAAGTGGACATCATCGTCACCACCGCTCTAATCCCCGGCAAGCCCGCGCCGAAGCTCATCACCGCCGACATGGTGCGGTCGATGCGGCCTGGCAGCGTGATCGTGGACCTCGCCGCCGAGCAGGGCGGCAACTGCGAGCTCACCGAGCCCGGCGAGGCCGTCGTCAAACATGGCGTGACCATCGTCGGCTACACCGACCTGGTCAGCCGCCTCGCGAAGCAGTCTTCCACGCTGTACGCGAACAACCTGTTCCGGCTCACCGAGGAGCTCTGCAAGACCAAGGACGGCGCGATCAACGTCAACATGGAGGACGATGCGATCCGCGGCCTGACGGTCATCAAGGACGGCAGCATCACCTGGCCGCCGCCCCCTCTCAAGCTGCCGGCCCCGGCGGCCAAGCCCGCCGTCAAGCCGGCCGTGCCCGCGGCGAAGGGCCATGGCCACGGCGCCGCCGAGCCGATGGCGCCGCGCACGCTGGCGATCGTGGCGACGGTAGTGACGCTGGTGTTCCTGTTCATCGGTAACAATGCGCCGCCGGCTTTCCTCCAGCACTTCACCGTGTTCGTGCTCGCCTGCTTCGTGGGCTACATGGTGGTGTGGAACGTGACGCCCGCGCTGCACACGCCGCTGATGAGCGTCACCAACGCGATCAGCAGCATCATCGCCATCGGCGCGCTGGTGCAG
>Ga0207675_100001682_pt1 | contig 22122 bp, 19 predicted proteins | sample KBSSwiS42_FD_184305 | JGI IMG/M metagenome (GOLD analysis project Ga0207675, IMG submission 184305) | Switchgrass rhizosphere microbial communities from Kellogg Biological Station, Michigan, USA - KBS Switchgrass S4-2 (SPAdes) (version 2) | ecosystem: Host-associated > Plants > Roots >...
GGGAGCAGATGACCGACCGCATGGGCTGCTGGATCGACATGCGCGACCCCTACCGGACGATGGATGCGTCGTACGTCGAGTCGGTGTGGTGGGCACTGCAGCAGATCCACGGCAAGGGCCTGCTGGTCGAGGACTACCGGGTGGCGCCGTACTGCCCCCGCTGCGGCACGGGGCTGTCCGACCACGAGCTGGCGCAGGGCTACGAGACCGTCACCGACCCGTCGGTGTATGTCCGCCTCCCGCTCACCTCCGGTCCGTACGCCGGCCGGGCGTCGCTCCTGATCTGGACCACCACACCGTGGACGCTGGTCTCCAACGCCCTCGTCGCGGTGCACGCGGACCTCGGCTACGTGACCGCGACCGACGGCGAGGAGACGCTTGTGGTCGCCGCGTCGCTGGTCGAGAAGGCGCTCGGCGACGGCTGGACCGTTCAGGACACGTTGTCCGGTGCGGACATGGTCGGCTGGACCTACCAGCGCCCGTTCGAGCTGGTCGAGTGGCCGGCCGGGCCCCAGGGCGGCGGCGCGCACTACGTGGTCACCGAGGACTACGTGACCGCCGAGGACGGCACCGGCCTCGTGCACCAGTCTCCCGCCTTCGGTGACGACGACTTCCGGTCTTGTCGCCGCAATGACGTGGCGATGGTCAACCCGATCGACAGCCGGGGCGTCTTCGTGCCTGAGGTGCCGCTGGTCGGCGGCCAGTTCTTCCGGCACGCCAACAGCGACCTGGTGGACGACCTGTCCGCCCGCGGACTGCTGTTCCGGCACGTGCCCTTCGAGCACAGCTACCCGCACTGCTGGCGCTGCCACACCGCGCTCCTGTACTACGCGCAGCCCTCCTGGTACATCCGCACCACGCAGATCAAGGAGGCGCTCCTGCGCGAGAACGAGGCGACCACCTGGCACCCGTCGACGATCAAGCACGGCCGCTACGGCGACTGGCTGGAGAACAACATCGACTGGGCGCTCTCGCGCGCGCGCTACTGGGGCACGCCGCTGCCGATCTGGCGCTGCGCCGACGACCACCAGGTCTGCGTCGGCTCGCTGGCCGAGCTCTCGACGCTCACCGGAGCCGACCAGTCCGGCCTCGACCCGCACCGGCCCTACGTGGACGACGTGGTGTTCCCCTGCCCGACCTGCGGAGCGGAGGCGCGCCGGGTGCCGGAGGTGATCGACGGCTGGTTCGACTCCGGGTCGATGCCGTTCGCGCAATGGGGCTACCCGCACGTCGAGGGCTCGCGCGAGCGGTTCGAGCGGGCCTACCCGGCCGACTTCATCTGCGAGGCGATCGACCAGACCCGGGGCTGGTTCTACACGCTGATGGCGATCGGCACGCTGGTGTTCGACGAGTCGTCGTACCGCAACGTGCTGTGCCTGGGCCACATCCTGGCCGAGGACGGCCGCAAGATGTCCAAGCACCTGGGCAACATCCTCGAGCCGATCCCGCTGATGGACGAGCACGGCGCCGACGCGGTGCGCTGGTTCATGGCGGCCGGTGGGTCGCCCTGGGCGGCGCGACGAGTGGGTCACGCCAGCATCCAGGAAACGGTCCGCAAGGTCCTGCTGACGTACTGGAACACGGTCTCCTTCCAGGTGCTCTACGCCAACCTCGCCGACTTCTCGCCGCATGAGACGCCTGCCGCGGACGTGGCCGATCGGCCCGTCCTCGACCGGTGGGCGCTCTCCGAGGCGCATCGCGTCGCCCGGGAGGTCACCTCGGCGTACGAGCAGTTCGACACGCAGCGCGTCGGCACCACGATCGCGGCGTACGTCGACGACCTGTCCAACTGGTACGTGCGCCGTTCGCGGCGTCGCTTCTGGAGCGGTGACGTCAACGCCTTCGCCACGTTGCACGAGTGTCTCTACCTGGTCACGCTGCTGATGGCCCCGATGGCACCGTTCATCACTGAGCGGGTCTGGCAGGACCTCTTCGCGGCGACGTCGTCGGAGGTGGACGAGTCGGTCCACCTCGCGAGCTGGCCGCGGATCGGCGGCGAGCTGGTCGACGAGGAGCTGTCGGCAGGGGTCCGCGTCGCGCGGCGCCTCGTCGAGCTCGGTCGCGCGGCCCGGGCCGAGGCGAAGGTGCGCACCCGCCAGCCACTGTCGCGGGCCCTGGTCGGCACCACCGCTTACCAGGCACTGGATGAGGCCCTTCGCCGGGAGGTCGCCGAGGAGCTCAACATCGGCACGCTCGAGGCGCTGTCGGCTGCCGGGGCCGACCTGGTCGACCACAGCGCGAAGGGCAACTTCCGGGCGCTCGGCAAGCGGTTCGGCAAGCTGACGCCACGGGTCGCGCAGGCGATCGCCGAGTACGACGCCTCCGCGCTGGCCGCGGCCCTTGCGGCCGGGGGGCGCGCCACCGTGATGGTCGACGGCGACCCGGTCGAGGTGCTGGCCGACGAGGTGATCGTCTCCGAGCGCCCGCGCGAGGGCTGGTCGGTGGTCAACGAGCAGGGCGAGACCGTGGCGCTCGACCTGCACCTGACCCCAGAGCTGGTGCGCGCCGGCCTGGCCCGCGAGGCGATCCGGCTGGTGCAGGAAGCCCGCAAGAACAGCGGCTTCGAGGTCAGTGACCGGATCGCCCTCACCTGGTGGGCCGACGGCGACCTCGGCGTGGCGCTCGCTGAGCAGTCCGCCCTGGTCGCGGGCGAGGTGCTGGCGACCAGCACCAACCGGGTCGATGACGTCGCAGAGCTCGACGGCGGCCGGGTCTTCCGCGACGACGACCTCGGGCTGGCGTTCACCGTCAGCCGCGCCTGACCTGGCAAACCGTCAGGACACGACGAGGGGCCACCGGCAGGGTCCCACTGTGACGTGCATGGGGTCTCGACAGGCTCGACCGCCGGGTTGGCATGGGGTCTCGACAGGCTCGACCGCCGGGGTTGGGTCAGGCCTCTTCCTCGCCGAGCAGCGCGCGCAGCCGCTTCGGGGCCGGATCGCCGGAACCCTCGAGCGACGCCGCCGCGCTGGACTCCGTGCTGGACGACTCGTTGGTCTCGAGCGCGGCGAGCTGCTGGCTGAAGTAGCTCTTCAGCCGGCTGCGGTACTCCCGCTCGAAGGCACGCAGGTTCTCGACCTCGGTGTTGAGCCGGCCCTGCTCCCTCTCGAGGTCGCCGAAGAGCTGGGTGCGGCGCTCGGCGGTCTCGGAGTCGAGCATCTGCGACCGGGTGCGGGCGTCCGCCTCGAGCTGGTCGGACTTGGTCTTGCTCTCGTGCTCCAGTCGCTCCGCGTTGGTGCGGGCGTCGGCCAGGATCTGGTCGGCCTCGGCCCTGGCCTCGCCGACGAGCTGGTCGGCGTTCTGGGTCGCGATCTCGAGCAGTCGGGCCGCGGCGGAGGACGCCTGGGACACGGTGGCGACCTTGATCTCCTGCACCTGCGCCACCGGAGCAGCCTCAGGCTCGCCCTCCTGCTCGAGCTCCGGCTCCGCCTGGGCACCATAAGCAGCGAAAGGAGCGTCCACAGGCGACTCCCCGTCGGCGCCCAGCCTCTCGCGGAGATCGGCGTTCTCCTTGATCAGCCGTGCCAGCTCGGACTCGACCTCGTCGAGGAACTGGTCGACCTCGCCCATGTCGTAGCCCTCGCGCAGCCGCACCGGCGTGAACCGCTTGTTGCTGACGTCCTCAGGCGTCAACGGCATGACTTCACCCACCCACATCTGGTCGTTTGGTTACTGCTCGGAAATACGTCACCCCGAACCATAGCCCGATGGGTCACCGCTGGTTCTCCAGAGGCAGCACCAACGCTCGTCGCACGATCAGCGGATGAAAATCGCGCTCACGAGGGACAGCAGGAGGTAGCAGATGATCAGCACGACCATCGGGCTCAGGTCGAGCGCCATGCCACCGAGCCGGATCGGAGGCAGGATCCGGCGCACCGCCTTGATCGGCGGGTCGGTGGTCGAGTAGACCGCCTCGAGCACCACGAGGGCGGGTCCGTGGGGGGTCCACTGACGGGCGAACACCTGCACCCAGTCCATGATGAAGCGGGCGATCAGCAGCAGGATGAAGATCAGCAGGAGGAAGTGCAGAACCTGGCCGACGGCAGACATCCCGATCAGCTCTGGTTGAAGAAGCCGCCCTCCGCGATGCGCTGCTTGTCCTCAGCGGCGACGGAGACGTTGGGCGGCGAGAGCAGGAACACCTTGTTGGTCACACGCTCGATGCTGCCACGCACCGAAAACACCAGGCCGGCCGCGAAGTCCACGAGACGCTTGGCGTCGCCGTCGGACATCTCCGAGAGGTTCATGATCACGGGCACGCCGTCCCGGAAGTTCTCGCCGATCACGCGAGCCTCGTTGTAGGTGCGCGGGTGCAGCGTGGTGATCCTGGACATCGGGGCGACCACGGCCGAAGGGGCCGGTCCGGTCGCTCCGGTGCGCCGGCGGTCGGCGAGGTTGGAGACCTCACGCGGTGCGGGCGCGGTCTCTCGGGCAGCCGCGGGGACCGGCTCGCGACGAGCGGGCTCCTCGTAGGCGGCCTCGTCGTCGACGTACTCGGCCCCATAGTTGCCTGGGGCGTCCTCGAGCAGCCCGAGATAGACACCCATCTTGCGCATCGTGCCGCTCATGAACTCTCTTCCTCTGCACTCGTGTGTGGCTGAACCACTGACCGGGACATTACTGGACCGAAGGTCTCTGGCCGAGGACCGCGCTCCCGACGCGCAGGTGTGTCGCGCCGCGCTCGACGGCAGCTTCGAGATCGGCGCTCATGCCGGCCGAGAGCCAGGTCGCGTCCGGGTGCGCGTGCCGTACGTCGTCCGCGATCCGGGCGAGAGCGTCGAACGCCTCCGCCGGGTCGGCGCCGAGCGGAGCGACGGCCATCACGCCGCGCAGGCGAAGGCCCTCGGCCGCTTCGATCGCGGTGGCCAGGTCGGAAACGTCGGCCGGCGCGCAGCCCCCGCGGCCAGGCTTCGGGTCGCGGTCGAGGTCGACCTGGACCAGGCAGTCGAGGACGCTCCCGGCGGTGCCACGCTGGTGGGCGCCGCGGGCGAGCCCGGCCAGCAGCTTGGGCCGGTCGACGGACTGCACGACGTCGGCGTACTGCGCCACGGCGGCCGCCTTGTTGCTCTGCAGGGTGCCGATGAAGTGCCAGGTGAGGCGGAGGTCCGCGAGCTCCGCGGCCTTCTGCTCTGCCTCCTGGTGCCGGTTCTCGCCCACGTCGGTGACCCCGAGGTCGGCCAGGATGCGCACGTCGGAGGTGGGGAAGAACTTGGTGACCACGACCAGGGTCACCTCGTCCGGGTCGCGGCCGGCGCCCTCGCAGGACCGGGCGATGCGCTCGCGCACCGTCGCCAGCCCGTCACGGATCTCGTCGGCGCGGCTCACCGGTCGTCCCGGAGCCGGACCAGGCCGGCCTGCCGGCCGGAGCCGGCGCCGTCGCGGCGGTGGGAGTAGAGGTCGGGCGACTCGCGGGTGCACCGGGAGACGTCGACCACGTGGATGTCGTCGCGCTCGAGCTGGGCCCGGACCCCCGCGCCGATGTCGAGCGCCGGCGTCCCCCAGCTCGTGGTCGCGACCGCCGCCGGCTCCAGCGCCCCGAACTCCGCCTGCATCTCCTCGGGCACCTCGTAGCAGGAGCCACACACGTGCGGCCCGACCCAGGCGGTGATGGTGCGTGCGCCCTGCGCGCGCATGGTGGCGACAGCCGCCGGGATCACGCCTGTCGCCAGGCCGGGGCGCCCGGAGTGGACCGCGCCGATCACGCGTGCGTCAGGGTCGGCGAGCAGCACCGGCACACAGTCGGCGGCCCGGGCCATCAGCACGGTGCGGGGACGGGTGGTGACCAGGCCGTCGCAGGGCGGCAGGTCGCCCGAGGCGCCGTCTCCGACCACGGTCACGTCGGCGCCGTGCACCTGGTGCATGCCGACCAGGTCGGCGCCGGGGGCGAAGTCGGCGATGACGCGTCGCTGGTTCTCCGCGATCGCCTCCGGATCGTCGGCTCCGGTGAGCGCCAGGTTGAGGCTGTCGAAGGGCGCAGCACTGACCCCGCCGTACCTGTCCGTGAAGGCCAGGTCGACGGGGCCGAGTGCGCTGCGGTGTGCGTACAAGCCGGCGGTTGCCTACTTCAGGAAGTCCGGGATGTCGAGGTCGTCGTCGCCACCGTACGGCGTCGGCTTGGGCTTCTGCGCCACCGGCGACCCCTGCGGGGCACCCTGCTGGGACGGCACCGGCGGGCGGTTCGGCGACTCGCCGTTGCGCGCCTGCGTGGCACCGACCGGCACCCTCTCCTCCGCGGGCCGGCTGGCCAAGGCCTGGGCAGCCGCCCGGGTCTCGGCCTGGGACTGCTGCGGCACGACCGGGCGCCGCGCCTGCGGCGCCTCGCTCTGCCGCTTGGGCCGCCCACCGTCGAACCCGGCCGCGATCACGGTCACCCGCACCTCGTCGCCGAGCGCGTCGTCGATGGTCGCACCGAAGATGATGTTCGCCTCCGGGTGGACCGCGTCGGACACCATCGCCGCCGCCTCGTTGATCTCGAACAGGCCCAGGTCGGACCCGCCAGCGATCGAGAGCAGCACACCGTGGGCGCCGTCGATCGACTCCTCCAGCAGCGGGCTGGAGACCGCCATCTCGGCCGCCGCAACGGCACGGTCCTCACCGCGAGCCGAGCCGATGCCCATCAGCGCCGAGCCGGCGTTGGACATCACAGACTTCACGTCGGCGAAGTCGAGGTTGATCAGGCCCGGGGTGGTGATCAGGTCGGTGATGCCGGAGACGCCCTGGAGCAGCACCTGGTCGGCCTGCTTGAACGCGTCGAGCATGCTGACGCTGCGGTCGGAGATCGAGAGCAGCTTGTCGTTGGGGATCACGATCAGGGTGTCGACCTCCTCACGGAGGCTGGCGATGCCCTCCTCCGCGGAGTTGGCGCGACGACGGCCCTCGAAAGCGAACGGCCGGGTCACCACGCCGATCGTCAGGGCCCCGAGGGACCGGGCGATCTTGGCCACCACGGGCGCGCCGCCGGTGCCGGTGCCGCCGCCCTCGCCCGCGGTCACGAACACCATGTCGGCGCCCTTGATGACTTCCTCGATGTCCTCCCCGTGGTCCTCGGCGGCCTTCGCGCCGACGTCGGGGTTGGCGCCGGCGCCGAGGCCCCGGGTCAGCTCGCGGCCGATGTCGAGCTTGACATCGGCGTCACTCATCAACAAGGCCTGCGCGTCGGTGTTGATCGCGATGAACTCCACGCCCTTCAGACCGACCTCGATCATCCGGTTGACGGCGTTGACTCCACCTCCACCAATACCCACGACCTTGATCACGGCCAGGTAGTTCTGTGGTGCTGCCACGGCGGCTGCCTCTCATGTGGTCGGAAAAGGGTGGTGCTGACCGGGGAAGTCCGACCTGGCCGATGAACTCTAACCCTGAAGTAGAAGGTTATAGTTATGTCAACCTGAGGTCGTGTGACCAAAGTAGGCAGCAGCGCGCGGTCAACCGGCGCAACACGCGGGAGGCGTGGCGAGTTTCGAGAAATTGTCGAGCAGCTATTCGCGCTTGGCGGCCAGCTCCGCTTGAACACGGCTGCACGTGCGGATGTACTTCCCCTGCTCAGTCCTCGTCGCAGCCTGGTCCGCCCATGAGCAAGACCGCCAAGACGGTGCCGCCCTGGTCTTGTTATTCGAACACGTGTTCGATAGAATACGACCGTGACCATCTCCCTCGACGAGCTGCCGGCCCGGGTGTTGCCGCCGGCCGCCGTCGAGGGCGCCGGCGTGGTGCGGTGGGTGCTCGACGATCTCCTGGCTGACGCCGGCGCGAGCGCGTTCGAGGGACTGTCTGACGGGCAGCTGCAGGCGGCCCTGGAGTCCTGGAACCGCGTCGAGGCTGGTGTCGCGGCAGTGAAGCTGCGACTGCTGGCAATGGCCGATCGGAGTGGTACGGCGCGGGCGTCCGGCGCGGCCTCGACAGCCGCGTGGGCGTCCGCGCTGACGCACCAGGACAGCGATGATTCCCACCGGCAGGTGTCCCTGGCGAGTCACCTCGAGGACATGTGTGCGACCACACGGACAGCGCTCGGCGAGGGGCGGATCTCCGCGCGCCATGCCGAGGTGATCGCAGACGCGCAGCGCAGACTGCCGGCGTCGCTCGATGCCGACAAACGACTCTGCGTCGAGCGCGGCCTGGTGGACAAGGCGGAGGCGATGCCACCACGGCGGCTTCGGGTCGTCGCACGTCGCGCGCTTGAAGCCGTGGAGCGCGACGCCGCCGTGGTCGACACACATGAGGACGCATTGCTCCGCGAGGACGAGAAGATCGCCTACGACAAGACACGGCTCTCGCTGCACGACAACGGCGACGGCACGGTGTCGGGCCGCTTCACCGTCCCGGAGCTGCACGGCCAGCTGCTGCGCAAGATCCTCGAGAGCATGACCGCGCCCCGTCGTGGCCGGCTCGGCGCCAGTCAGGTGCAGGCGGGGGCGCAGCGCATCCGCACCGAATGGGACCACGCGCGGGGGCTGGCGTTCTGCGAACTCGTCGAGCACCTACCCACCGACCGGCTGCACGGCAAGGTCGCGGCGACACTCGTCGTACAGCTCGACAAGCGTGTGCTCGACGGAGTGCTGCGGGCGGCGGGCCTCGACACCGGTGGCCGCATCTCGGCGGGAGAGGCGCGTCGCCTGGCCTGCGGAGCGGGTCTCCTCCCGGCGGTGCTCGGCGGCGCGTCGCACGTGCTCGATCCCGGCTGGTCGAAGCGACTGTTCAGCGAGGCCCAGCGTGTGGCCTGCGGGCTGACGTACGCCACCTGCGCCGCGGACGGGTGCGAGCGGCCGTTCGCCTGGTGCGAGCTGCATCATCGTCGGCCGTGGTCGGCCGGGGGGCCGACCAACCTGGCCGATGCAGTGCCGTTGTGCTGGTTCCACCATCGCCGGATCCACGACCCCGCGCTCGAGCACCGCTACCGACCCGACGGATCGGTCTCCTTCCACCGACGCCCCTAGATGAGTAGGTCCAAGGGGTATGGCGGTGTGGCTGCTCGCTGACGCGGCGTGGCTGGTGGATTCCACTCCGGTCGAGTGCACCCGCTCCTGTGAGAGCGCGCGGCGCTCGGAACTGGCTGTGCGGCGGGTCCATGTCGTCATCTCTTGGCGCGGACATGTTCTCGCGGTCCTGTAACGCCGCGGCGCTAAGCGGCACTGAACCTTTGGCATCGACCGGGCGACGGCCTACCCCACCCACCAGGAGGAAGCGTGACCCAGCAGCCAGTCACCACCCCGGACCTCGCGTACGACGACCTCCGGGCGCTCTTCGTCAATTGCACCCTGAAGCGGTCGCCCGAGGCCAGCAACACCCAGGGCCTGGTCGACATCAGCCGGCGCATCATGGAGGCGCACGGCGTGCAGGTCGACGTGGTCCGCGCCATCGACCACGACATCGCCACCGGCGTGTGGCCCGACATGCGTGAGCACGGGTGGGAGACCGACGACTGGCCCGGGATCTTCGAGAAGGTCCTTGCCGCCGACATCCTGGTGCTGGCCGGACCGATCTGGCTCGGTGACAACAGCTCGGTCATGAAGCAGGTCCACGAACGGCTGTACGGCGGCTCGCACCTGCTCAACGACCGGGGACAGTACCTGTACTACGGCCGGGTCGGAGGATGCCTGATCACGGGCAACGAGGACGGCGTCAAGCACTGCGCACAGAACGTGCTCTACACGCTGCAGCACATCGGCTACACGATCCCTCCGCAGGCCGACGCCGGCTGGATCGGTGAGGCCGGGCCCGGCCCGTCGTACCTCGATCCCGGCTCGGGTGGCCCGGAGAACGACTTCACCAACCGGAACACGACGTTCATGACCTGGAACCTGATGCACCTGGCCCGGCTGCTGAAGGATGCGGGCGGGGTCCCGTCGTACGGCAACCAGAGGTCGGAGTGGGACGCCGGCTGCCGGTTCGACTTCGAGAACCCTGAGTATCGATGAGCGACGCTACGCTCCGACGGTGGTCACGCCGAGCACCGACGACGCGATCGTGGCGGGTGTCCGGTCCGGCGACGAGGCCGTCTTCGCGCAGCTGCTGGACGACTGGTCACGGTCCATGCTGCTGCTCGCCCGGACCTTCGTCTCCACGGAAGCGTCCGCCGAGGAGGTCGTCCAGGACACCTGGCTCGCAGTCATCAGGGGCATCGACCGGTTCGAGGGCCGATCCTCCCTGCGCACCTGGGTCTACCGGATCCTGGTCAACACCGCGAAGAAGCGCGGCGTGCGCGAGAGACGCACCGTGCCGTGGAGCAGCCTCGCCGACGACGACCACGGACCGACCGTGGACCCGGCTCTCTTCCGCGACGCCGACGACCCGTACGCCGGCGGCTGGCGGTCGTTCCCGCTCACGTGGCCGTCCTCCGACGGGGCCGTGCTCGCAGGTGAGATCCGGGCCCAGGTCCGTGCCGCGGTCGACGCGCTGCCCGATCGGCAGCGCGTGGTCATCACCCTGCGTGACGTCCTGGGACACACCTCCGGGGAGGTCTGCGACATGCTCGCGATCTCGGGCGCCAACCAGCGGGTCCTCCTGCACCGGGCACGGGCGGCGGTGCGCGGCCAACTGGCGCCGTACCTCGAGCTGGATTCGACGACCGGAGCCGGGCGGGTGAGCTGAGATGGCCGAGCTCACCTGCCAGGACTTCGTCGAGCTGGTTACCGAGTATCTCGAGGGCGCTCTCGACGAGGACACCGCGCGGCGCTTCGAGGAGCACCTGGCGCTGTGTCCCGGCTGCGAGACCTACCTGAGCCAGATGAAGGAGACGGCCTCGAGACTCGGGGAGATCCCGGTCGAGAGCCTCTCGGCAGAGACGCAGGCGACCTTGCTCTCCGCCTTCCGCGACGTCCGTCGCTGAGCCTCAACCCACCTCGCACGATTGCCGGACATTGATCCGAGGACCTACCCATGCCCGAAGCCGGGTTCGCCAGCCTGAACCACGCAACCTTCGCCGGCGTCAGTCTCGCACCGCGCTCGCGGGTGGCCGCCCCAGGGACCCGAGGACCGCGACGAGCCGGTCGATGTCGTCCTCGTGGTTGTAGAGGTGGACCGAGAAGCGCAGGGCGCCGTCGCGTGCCGAGGCGATGACGCGGTGCTCGGACAGGGCGTGGACGACCCGGGCCGGTTCGAGGTCGCCGAGCGGAACCCTGAGGATGGTGCTCCGGTTCTCCGCGGGCAGGGCGACCGGCTCCCAGCCGGCACCGGTGAGTGCGCCCCGCAGCAGCTCCTCGATGTCGCCGTTCCGGCTGAAGATGGTGTCGGGCCCGAACTGGTCGAAGATGGCGAGCGACGTCCTGTTGCCGAAGGCCGCCAGCCAGCTGATCGAGCTGTCGAACCGGGATGCCGTCGGCGACAGCTCCATGGTCGGGCCGAAGAAGCTCGCGAACGGGTCCGCGCCAGCACGCCAACCGGCGTTGACGGGGGTGAACCGGTCTTGCGCGGCCCTGGACAGGAAGCAGTAGCCCATCCCCCGGCCGGCGTTGAGCAGGAACTTGTGGTCCGCCGTGGCCAGCACGTCCACGTGGCGAAGGGCCTCGGACACCGGTACCGCGCCCACCATCTGTGAGCCGTCCACGAACACGATCGCCCCGACCTCTCGCGCCAGCGAGCTGATCGAGGCGATGTCGGATCGATGGCCGGTGGCCGACTGCACGCCACTGAACGCCACCAGGCGCGTGCCGGCGTCGACGCGCTGCTCGACGTCGTCAGGCTCGAGCCCGCCGCGGCGGAACGGGACCTGGCGGACGTCGTAGCCCTTGCGCTCGAGCAGCCGCCACGGGAAGTGGTTCGAGCTGTACTCCCGCTCCCCGATGACGACGTTGTCGCCGGGGTCCGCGGTGCCGAACTGCGCCGCGACCAGGCCGGCCGCCGACGACATCGACGGGATCAGCGCAACGTCCGCGGGGTCGGCCCCCATGAGACGGGCCGCCTGCGCCCGGGCGTCGTTCGCGGCCTGCTCGCCGCGGGCGAAGTCCAGGCCGTCCGTGACCCAGTCGTCGATCGCTTCGTGGTAGGTCCGGGCCAGCGCGTCGCTGGCGAGCCCGACGGCCGCGGTGTTGAAGTAGCACCGGTCCGCGGTCGCGGGAAACAGGAGCCGCGCTTCGGTGACGTCCGTGACGGGTACGTCGGGCTGCGGATCGGCCACGACGTCACGGTACGCGTGAACCTGGGACACGACGCGCTTCGACCAGGCGGCGGGGTGTTCGCAGGCACACTGCCTATGGTTTGGTTGCACAGTGACGAGGGAAGTCGAGGCCGACTACCTCGTGGTCGGCGCCGGGGCCAGCGGCATGGCGTTCACCGATGCGCTGATCGACCACGCCGACGCGCGCGTCGCACTCGTCGACCGTCGCCACGGCGTCGGTGGTCACTGGCTCGAGGCCTACCCCTTCGTCCGGCTGCACCAGTCGTCGACCTTCTACGGCGTCGCGTCGACGGTGCTGGGCGGTGGTCGTATCCAGGAGCGCGGACCAGAGGCGGGGCTGCACGAGCGCGCCGGCCAGCCCACGATCTGCGCCTACTACGAAAACCTGCTGGTGGACCGGATGCTCGGGTCGGGCCGGGTCGAGCACTTCGCCGGCTGCGAGTACGTGGGTGACCGCACCTTCGTCTCGCGCGTCTCGGGACAGCGGTTCGCGGTGCCGCAACGCTGCCGGATCGTCGACGCGCGCTACCTGTCCCCCGACATCCCGGCCGAGACCCCGCCGAAGTTCGTTGTCGCCGACGGCGCGCGGGTGATCCCGGTCAACGACCTCGTGCACATCGAGGAGGCTCCGAGCCAGTACGTCGTCGTGGGCTCGGGCAAGACCGCGACCGATGCCTGCATCTGGCTGCTCGCGCGTGGGGTGGATCCCGACGCGATCTGCTGGGTGCGCCCACGCGATCCCTGGATGCTCAACCGGGCGCTGATCCAGCCGGATCCGGTCATCTACCTCGGCATGGTCGCCGACATGATGCAGGCGGCAGGGGCGGCGGCATCGATGCCGGACCTGTTCCTCCGGCTGGAGGACGCCGGCATCATGCTGCGCATCGACCGCTCTGTCACGCCGACCATGGCCAAGGCGCCCACCCTCGGGACGTGGGAGCTCGAGCTGCTGCGCAGCATCGACAACGTCGTGCGTCGGGGCCACATCCTCACGGCGAGGCGTGGTCGGCTCGACTTCGCGCACGGCTCGGTCGCGATCGCCGACGACGCCCTGATCGTGAACTGCGCGGCCGACGGCCTGAAGAGGCCGCCCCTGGTGCCGATCTGGGGTCACGAGGCGATCACGCTGCAACCGATCCGGGCCGGGTTCCCGTGCTTCGGGGCGGCGCTGGCGGGGTACGTCGAGGCAACCCGTGACGACGATGCCGAGAAGAACCGGCTCTGCCCGCCGTCGTCCTTCGGCAACTCCCTGACCGACTGGGCACGGATGAACGTCCTGGGCCTGCGGAACTCGGCGTCGTTCGGCTCCGAGCCCGACATCAAGGCGTGGACCGACCGGGTCGCCCTCAACCCGGCACGCGTCCCACCGGAGCACGGCGGGTCCCCCGAGCTGGACGACGCCCTGGGCCGACTACAGGCCAATGTCGGACCGGGGCTGGCCCGGCTGGTCGAGCTCAGCGACGGGGTGCCCGGCTGAGCGGAGCCTCTCGGCTACGGACGCGTCGTGGGCCGGCCGGGCACCCGCACGTCGATCGTCGAGGACTTCTGGCGCAGCAGGACCGCGAGCACCTCGGCCTTCTTCGCGGACTGCGCGGCGTCGCCCCACTTCACGAGCCGGCCGCTGCGCATCACCAGCCGGATCTGGTCGATCGTGGCCACCGACACGTGGTCGACGCGCGCGAGCACGGCCGGCGGCAGCGCGCCGACGACGCGGGCGGCCTCCTGGAGCGCCGCGGTGTCGGCGCCCTCCTGGTCGCGGATCACGGGGAGGCCCGGTGGCCGCGTGTCGTAGGTGCGGAAGAGGACGCCGTCGCGGGCGAGGCCGCGAAAGCCTCCGGCACGGGAGACGACGGCGACCGCGACCCGCTCGGTGACCGCGATCGCGACACCGTGCGGCCACGCCCGTGTCACCCGCACGGACTTCACCTCGGGCAGCGAGGCGACCCGGCTGCGCACCGCGCCGAGGTCGAGCCGGGCCAGCGGCTCACCGATCGGCACCCGTGCGGCCTCGCGGACCTGGATCGGCGCGAGGGCGTCGGTGCCCGTGACCGACACCTTCTCGGTGGTCAGGAGCGGCGAGAACCACACCGCGTAGGCGCCGGCCACGAGCAGCACCACCGCCAGCAACGCACCGAGCCAGGGCCGCATCCGGCCGAGCCGGCCCCAGCGGCGCCGCTTGCGGAACAGCTTGCGCTCGAGCGCGATCGTCTCCTCGTCGGGTCCGGCCGACGCCCCAGGCCTACTCCTCAGGCTGCTCAGGGCCGAACACCTCCCCGGGATGGAGGTCGGCGAGCTGGGCGAGCACCTCGGGCGCGAGCAGGGTCACGTCGCCGGCGCCGAGCGTGAGCACCACGTCGCCGGGACGCGCGCGCTCGACCAGGTGAGCGGCGGTGCTGGCGTAGCGCGGCTCGAACACGACCGCCTCCGGCGGCAGGGGTACGGCGTCCGCGACGAGGGCGCCGCTGACCCCCGGTTCGGGGTCCTCGCGGGCGACGTACACGTCCATCACCACGACCACGTCGGCCGCGCCGAGCGCCCGGCCCATGGCGGCACCGAAGATCTTGGTGCGGGACACCATGTGCGGCTGGAACGCGACCAGCACCCGCCCCTCGCCCGCCACCGACCGGGCCGCCTGCAGGTCACCGGCGATCTCGTTGGGGTGGTGGGCGTAGCTGTCGTAGACCCGGATACCGCCGGCCTCGCCCTTGAGCTCCATCCGGCGCCGGGTGCCGCTGAACGACCCGAGCCCGCGGGCCAGGTCGGCGAACGGGAAGCCGAGCCCGAGCCCGGCGGCGAGCGCGGCCAGGGCGTCGAGGACGTAGTGGCGTCCCGGGATCTGCAGCCGCACCTCACCGAGCCGGCGGCCGCGGTCGATCACGGTGAACGTCGACCTGGCGCCGATGAAGCGAACGCCGGCGGCGCGCACGTCGGCGGCGTCGGACTCCCCCACTGTCACCACGGTCAGGCCGCGGCCGCGGGCGGTGACCGCGAGTTCGGCAGCACCGTCGTCGTCGACGCACATGACCAGGAAGCCGGCGGTGTCGATCCGGCCGAGGAACTCCTCGAACGCCGCGTGGTAGGCCTCCTCCGTGCCCCAGTTGTCGAGGTGGTCGGCCTCGACGTTGGTGACCAGGCCGACGTACGGCGAGTACACGAGGAACGCCCCGTCGCTCTCGTCGGCCTCGGCCACGAACAGCTCACCGGATCCGTCATGGGCGTTGGAGCCGGACTCGTTGAGCTCGCCACCGATCGCGAAGGACGGGTCGGCACCGCAGTGCTGGAGCGCCACCGTGAGCAGCGACGTGGTGGTGGTCTTGCCGTGCGTGCCGGCAACCGCGACCACCTTGCGGCCCTGCATCACCGAGGCAAGGGCGGCCGAGCGCGGCAGCATCCGCAGTCCGAGCCGCTGCGCCTCGACCACCTCGGGGTTGGTCTCGCGCACCGCGGTGGAGACCACGAGCGTGTCGGCGTCGCGCACCTGGGAGGCGTCGTGGCCGACGTAGCAGGTGGCGCCGAGCGCCCGCAGCACGTCGAGCGCGAGCGACTGCTTGGCGTCGCTGCCGGACACGGTGAGCCCCCGCGCGAGCATGATCCGGGCGATGCCGGACAGGCCGGCTCCCCCGATGCCGACGAAGTGGACCCGCCCCAGCGCCTCGGCGGGCAGCAGCTCCCCGGGAACCGGCACCCTCATGAGGTCGCCGCCGCCAGGATCATGTCGGCGAGCTTCTCGTCGGCGTCGAGCGGGATCACGTCGGCCGCCGCACGGGCCATGCCGGCCAGCCGCAGCGGGTTGGTCAGCAGCGCCGGGATGTTCTCCGACACCCACGCGGGCGTGAGGTCACCGTCGGCGACGAGCAGCCCGCCCCCGGCGTCGATCACGGGGCGGGCGTTCAGGGCCTGTTCCCCGTTGCCGATCGGGAGCGGCACGTAGATCGCGGGCAGTCCCACGCCGGACACCTCGGTCACGGTGTTGGCGCCGGCCCGGCACAGCACCGCGTCGGCGGCGGCGTAGGCGAGGTCCATCCGGTCGACGAACGGCACCACGACGTACGGCGGGCCGGACAGCCCCTGCTTCGCGGGTACGTCGACCTCGCCGGCGGGCCCGGACACGTGCAGCACCTGGACGCCCGCCGCGGCGAACGCGGGCGCGGCGGCGGCCACCGACTCGTTGAGCCTGCGCGCGCCCTGGGAGCCGCCGGTCACCAGCAGCGTCGGCAGCCCGGGCTCGAGCCCGAAGTGGGCGCGAGCCACCTCGCGCAGCTCGCCGCGCTCGAGGGTCGCGATCATCCGCCGGATCGGCAGCCCGACGTAGGTGGCGTGACGCAGCTCGGTGCCCGGGAAGCTGGTGGCCACGAAGCGGGTGAAGCGAGCCCCCAGCTTGTTGGCGATGCCGGCGATCGCGTTGCCCTCGTGCACCACGATCGGCACCCGTCGGCGGCGGGCGGCGAGGTAGGCCGGCACCGACACGTAGCCGCCGAAGCCCACGACCACGTCGGGCTGCACGCGGTCGATCACCTCGAGCGCGGCCTTGACCGTCGCTCGCAGCCGCATCGGCGTGCGCAGCAGGTCGCGGTTGAGCTTGCGCGACAGCGGCACCGGAGGCACCAGCTCGAGCGGGTAGCCGGCGGCGGGAACGACGCGGTTCTCGAGCCCCCGCGGCGTGCCGAGCGCGGTGATCTCGATCGAGGGATCGCGGCGGCGCAGGGCGTCGGCGGTGGCGAGCAGGGGCGAGGTGTGGCCGGCCGTGCCCCCGCCGGCGAGGAGCACGCGCATCACTGGGCTCGGGTCGCCCGGGTGGCGCGGGCGGGACGGGCACTGACGCCGGAGCGCCCCCGCCCACGACGACGACGGTCGCGCAGCGCACGCGCGGCGTCGGGCTCGTGCCGCGCGAACGAGATCAGGAGGCCGATCGACACCAGCTCGGGCACCAGCGAGGACCCGCCGTACGACACCAGCGGGAGCGGGATGCCGATCACCGGCAGCAGGGCGAGCACCATGCCGATGTTGATCATCATCTGCGCGGTGAGCCAGATCGTGATCCCGGCGGCCATGTAGCGCACGAACGGGTCGCCTGCCTGCAGCGAGATCCGGATGCCGGCGTAGGCGATCGCCAGGAAGAGCGCGAGCACGAGCAGGGTGCCGACCAGCCCGAGCTCCTCGCCGAGGACGGCGAAGATGAAGTCGGTGTGCGGCTCGGGGAGGTTGCCCCACTTCTGCTGCGAGGCGCCGATGCCCCTGCCGAAGATGCCGCCGCTGGCCATGCCGAGGATGCCGTGGCCGCTCTGCCAGCCGGCGCCCTCGAAGTCGCGGAACGGGTCGACGAAGTTGGTCAGCCGCGACAGCCGCTCGCTGCTGGTCGTGGCCAGGAACAGCGCGACCACGCTGACCATGGTCACGGCGCCGAGGAACAGCCGCGCCGGCGCGCCGACCACCCAGAGCATGCCGAGCATGATCGCGAACAGCACCAGTCCGGTGCCGAGGTCGCCGCCGAGGCCGACCACGAGCCCGGTCAGCAGCGCCACGAAGGGCACCACCGGGACCAGGGTGTGCTTCCAGTCGCCGAGCAGCTTCTCCTTCCTGGCGTAGATGTGCGCGCACCAGATGATCAGCGAGAACTTGGCGATCTCGGCCGGCTGCACCTGCAGCGGCCCGAGCGCGAGCCAGTTGCGGTTGCCGTTGACGGTGACGCCCAGCGACGACTGGGTGCCGATCACGAGCAGCAGGCTGAGGAAGATCGAGGGCCACGCGAACCAGCGCAGCACCCGGTGGGGCATCCGGGTCGCGACCAGCGCGACCGGCACTCCGATCGCCACCCAGGTCAGCTGCCGGAAGAACCAGTGGTAGCTGGTGCCGAACTGCTTGTACGACGAGACGCTGGAGGCGCTGAGCACCTCCATCAGACCGATCGCCAGCAACAGGGCGGTGGCACCGAGCAGCAGGTAGTACGGCGTCAGCGGCTTGGCCAGCGTCGAGCGGAGCGTGTCCAGCCAGCCCTGCACGCCGGGACGAGCCACGGGGGCATCGGCCGGCCGGGTCGGGGCCGGCGAGTCGATGCTCGTGGTCACCTGTTGCCCTTCCCCTTCGTGCCGTTCCGCGTCACACCGCTCCGTGCCGCCGGACGGCGTCGGCGAACGCGTCGCCACGCTCTCCGTAGTTCGCGAACATGTCCATGGAGGCACAGCCCGGGGCAAGCAAAACCGTGTCCCCCGGCCGGGCCAGCGCAGCGGCCTGGGCCACCACACGATCCATGACTGGAGTCTCCCCGGCCCCGACAAGGATCACCGGAACATCCGGCGCGTGTCGCGAAAGCGCCTCCCGGACCACCTCGGCGTCGCGGCCGATCAGCACCGCCCCGCGGAGCCGCTCGCGCACCCGGGTGACGAGGTCGTCGAAGCGTGCTCCCTTGGCGAGGCCGCCGGCCACCCAGACCACCGGGTCGTAGGCCTGCAGTGACGCCAGGGCGGCGTGCGGGTTGGTGGCCTTGGAGTCGTCGATCCAGGTGACCCCGTCGTACGTGCCGACGTGGGCGATCCGGTGGCCGTCGGGCCGGAAGCCGCGCAGCGCCTCGCGGACCGCCTCGGTGGGCACGGAGTGGGACCGGGCGAGCGCGGCCGCCGCGAGCGCGTTGGCGACGTAGTGCGGTGCCGGCGTGGCCAGGTCGTCGACCGTGCAGAGCTCCGCGGCGCTGGTCTGGCGCTCCTCCACGAAGGCCCGGTCGCACAGCACGTCGTCGACAACGCCCACCATCCCGACGCCGGGCGTCCCGAGCGTGAACCCGATCGCGCGTGCACCCTCGTGCACGTCGGCCTCGCGGACCAGGTCCTCGGTCACCGGGTCGGCGACGTTGTAGACGCATGCGCGCTGCACGCGCTGGTAGATCCGGCCCTTGTCGGCGGCGTACGACGCGAGGTCGGGGTACCAGTCGAGGTGGTCCTCGGCCACGTTGAGCACGGCCGCCGACTCGGCCGCGACCGAGGACGCGTAGTGGAGCTGGAAGCTGGACAGCTCGACCGCGAGCACGTCGTACGGGTCGGGGTCCATCACGGCCTCGACCAGCGGCAGCCCGACGTTGCCGGCGGCGACCGTGCGCAGACCGGCCGCACGCAGCATCGCCTCCAGCATCTGCACGGTCGTGGTCTTGCCGTTGGTGCCGGTCACCGCCAGCCACGGCGCCGGGCGTCCGGGGTCGCGCAGTCGCCAGGCCAGCTCGACCTCGCCCCAGACCGGTATCCCGCGCCCGGTGGCCTGCGCGAGCAACGGGGCGCTCGGCGCCCAGCCCGGGGATGTGACCACCAAGTCGACGTCGTCGGGCAGGGTCGCGGTCGTGCCCGCGCCGAGCCGCACCGTGGCGCCGAGGCTCTCCAGCAGCGTCGCTCGCTCGACGCGGTCGCCGGCCTCGGACTCGTCGAGCGCGGTGACCCGGGCGCCGAGGAAGGTCAGGTTGTCCGCGGCGGCGAAGCCGGAGACGCCGAAGCCGGCGACCACGACGCGGACGCCGGACCAGTCGGAGGTGCGGCCGAGGGAGTCGCTGTAGGGCACTAGGTTCCAGCCACCCACTCGGCGTAGAAGACTCCGAGACCGCCGGCCACGAAGAGTCCGGTGATGATCCAGAACCGGATCACCACGGTCACCTCTTCCCACCCGAGCAGCTCGAAGTGGTGGTGGAGCGGTGCCATCCGGAACAGCCGCTTGCCTTTGGTTACCTTGAAGAACCCGACCTGCAGGATCACCGAGAGGGTCTGCAGGACGAACAGGCCGCCCAGCAGCGCGAGCAGGAACTCGGTACGCGTGAGCACGGCGAAGCCGGCCAGCGCGCCGCCCAGCGCGAGCGAGCCGGTGTCGCCCATGAAGATCTGGGCCGGCGAGGCGTTCCACCAGAGGAAGCCGAAGCAGGCGCCCGTGATCGCGGCCGCGACCACGGCCAGGTCGAGCGGGTCGCGCACCTCGTAGCAGGAGTTGCTGGGGTTGAGCCCGCAGGACTGGTTGTTCTGCCAGATGTTCACCAGCGTGTAGGCGCCGAACACCATCGTCGACGCGCCGGTCGCGAGGCCGTCGAGGCCGTCGCTGAGGTTGACCGCGTTGCTGGTCCCCGCGATCAGGATCACGATGAAGATCACCAGCACGAAGATCGGCAGCGTGAACCGGTCGGTGTCGCGGATGAACGAGATCGTGTGGCCGGCGGGAGTCTGCTCCCGGGTGTCCTCGAGGCCGGGCAGGAGCGCGAGCACGCCGAAGATCACCGCGATCACGGTCTGGCCGATGAACTTCGCCTTGCTGCGCAGGCCGAGGTTGCGCTGCTTGTAGATCTTGATGAAGTCGTCGAGGAAGCCGACCGAGCCCAGCCCGACGTACAGGAAGAGCAGGAGCAGCGCCGACGCGGTGGGTGCGGAGCCGGTGATCAGCTTTGCCAGGAAGTACCCCAGGACGCTGGCCAGCACGATCGCCAGGCCGCCCATGGTGGGGGTGCCGCGCTTGACGTGGTGGCTGGTGGGGCCGTCCTCACGGATCAGCTGGCCGTAGCCGCGCTCGGCCAGTACCCGGATCGCGAGCCGGGTGCCGACGAGGGTGAGGACCAGGGAGAGACCGCCTGCGAGCAGGATCGCTCTCATGCTGTGGGAGGCTCCTCTCGGTCGTCGGACGCCAGCAGGCCCTCGACGACCCGCTCGAGTGCCGCGCCGCGCGATGCCTTGACGAGGACCACGTCGGACGCCCGGACAGTCTCGCGCAACAGGTGCACCGCCTCGTGCACGTCCCCCGCCTGGAGTGGCGGAACCCACGCCTTCGCCGCCTCGCCGATCTCGGCGGCCTCGGGGCCCACCACGACGAGGACGTCGATCCCGAGCTCGCCCACCAGGCGCCCGACGGCGCGGTGCTCCTGCGAGGCGGCGTCGCCGAGCTCGCGCATCTCGCCGAGTACGGCGACCGTACGGGAGCCGGTACGACGCCCGATGCCGGCCAGGGTGGTGAGGGCAGCGCGGACCGAGTCGGGGTTGGCGTTGTAGGCGTCGTTGATCACGCGGAGGCCGTCGAGCCGTTCGAGCAGCTGCATCCGCCACTTCGACAGCGCCGTGATCGCGCGCAGGCTGGCCGCGACGTCCGCGAACCCGACGCCGGCGGCGAGCGCTGCCGCGGTCACGGCGGCGGCGTTGTGCGCATGGTGCTCGCCGAGCAGGGACAGGGTCAGGTGCTCGGTCGCGCCGGCGTACCCGAGGTCGAAGCTGGGGCGACCCAGCTCGTCCAGCGTGACCACGCCGAGCCGGACGTCGGCGTCCGCGCCGGTGCCGAACGTGGTGACGCGCGCACGGGTGCGCGACGCCATCGCGAGCACCAGGGGGTCGTCCGCGTTGAGCACCGCGACACCGTCGTCGGTCAGCGCCTCGACCAGCTCGCCCTTGGCTACGGCGATCTGCTCCTGCGAGCCGAACTCACCGAGGTGCGCGCGGCCGACGTTGAGCACCAGTGACACGTCGGGCCGCGCGATCGCGCAGAGCTCGGCGAGGTGCCCGACGCCGCGGGCGCCCATCTCGAGGACCAGGTGCCGGGTCGACTCCTCGACCCGGAGCACGGTGAGCGGCAGCCCGAGCTCGTTGTTGAAGGAGCCGCGGGTCGCCACCGTCGGGTCGGCGTCGGCCAGCACTTGCGCCAGCATGTCCTTAGCGCTGGTCTTGCCCTGGGAGCCCGTGATCGCCAGCACCGACAGGGGTCCTGCCCGCCCGCGGCGTCGCTCGAGGACGACCCGGGCCAGGGCCTGCAGCGCCTGCTGCACGTCGTCGACGACGACCGTGGGCACCCCGGTCGGGCGCGAGCCGAGGACACCCGCTGCGCCGGCCTCCACCGCGCCAGCCGCGTGCGCGTGCCCGTCGACCCGCTCACCCACGAACGCGACGAAGAGTCCGGCGGGCTCCGGGGTGCGTGTATCCAGGAACGCCGGCCCGGTGACCAGGGCGTCGTCGCCGTCGAGGTGTCCGCCGACGACGTCCGCGATCTCGGAGAGCCGGAGCGGGATCACG
>Ga0207675_100001683_pt1 | contig 22121 bp, 12 predicted proteins | sample KBSSwiS42_FD_184305 | JGI IMG/M metagenome (GOLD analysis project Ga0207675, IMG submission 184305) | Switchgrass rhizosphere microbial communities from Kellogg Biological Station, Michigan, USA - KBS Switchgrass S4-2 (SPAdes) (version 2) | ecosystem: Host-associated > Plants > Roots >...
TCCTTTCCATCTGATTCAACAACCACGTATCCTTTCGCCTGCAATACATCTGTTAAACTGCGCACGGCAGTGGTATCTTCATCTACCACCATCACTTTCTTCTTTGATTTACCCTGTTCCAGTAAACTGCCTACTTCGGAAAACAGCTGTGTCGTGTCAATAGGTTTGGTAAGATAACGGTCAACTCCGATTTTAAATCCTCTTGCCTTATCCTGCACAATGGACAAAACAATGATCGGTATGTCCATTGTTTCGGGATCGTTCTTCAACACGGCCGCCACATCAAAACCATTCATCTCGGGCATCATCACATCCAATATCACGAGATCGGGCCTATGATTTCGAATACTTGCCAACGCTTCTTTACCATTTTTTGCCTCTTCGATAAGGTAGCCAGCATCACCCAACTCCTGTTGCAACAACGAGCGTATTGAATCATCATCATCTACAACGAGGATCGTCGCATGATTCCCATTCATTTTTAGTTGTGAATGGGCCATTTGTTCTTTCAGCTGCCTTACGAGGTCGTTGAATTGAATCGGCTTGCTACCATCCGTTTTTGGTATAGGCAAGGCAAAATAGAATGTGCTTCCTTTTCCTAATTCACTTTCAAGCCAGATGCGGCCTTCATGGTGTTCAACTATTTCTTTGCAAATCGGGAGACCCAACCCCGTACCCTTTGGTTTATCAGTAAGCGTATCTCCCACTACCTGCTTAAATTGCTCAAACACAGCAGCATGATCATGTGGCGCAATTCCTATACCTGTATCCTGGATGCCGACGACTATTTCATGTTTCCTTTGTTCAGCCCTGCAAATCACTTTTCCTGCCGGAGTAAACTTCACAGCATTCGAAATCAGGTTTACAACTACCTGAATCAGCTTATCACGGTCACCACTGATCAATGGCAAATTTGGCTCGATGTATTTTTCAAGCGCCAGGTTCTTTTGCTCAAATAACGAAGTAGTCGCTGCTGTAGCTCTTTCCATTATTTCCTGCATGGAAACACTCTCCATGTTCCATTCCATCTTACCGGCCTCAATTTTAGCAAGATCCAATACCTCGTTAATCAGGTTTGTCAACCGCTCACCTTCTGACACAACCACATTGAGATTATCCGAAACCTGTTGAATCGTCTTTTCAATTTTGGGATCTGCCCTGCTTGTAGCCGGAAATATTTTTTCTTCCAACCGCTTCTTGATGATTTTGGCAAATCCCAACACGGATGTAAGCGGAGTTCTTAATTCATGGCTAACTGTAGACAGAAATGCACTCTTTGCCTGGTTGGCCTTTTCGGCAACCTTAGTGGCCTCCTCAGCCTGCTTTCTTGCGCTGCTTACTTCTTCAAACAATTGCGCCTTTCTCAACGCAACACCAACAGATGCAGCGATTGTTGATAGTAACCTTTCATCATTTTCATTGAACCGGTTTTCACTTTCGGTGCTTTGAACACTTAGCACACCGATGATCTCATCTCCTACAGGAATCGGCACTCCTAAATAAGAAGCCGCTGGAACACCCACCGAGGTGATACCCAACTCTTCCGCTTTGGCAGTTACTTCTTTATTGATCAGAAGTGGTTTACCGGATAAAATAATTTTTGATGTTAGCCCTTTACCCAGCTTCATGGGTGTCAGGGTATCTCCCTCCATGTACGGGAAATGAATAATTTTTGTTTTTTCATCAAGGAGGGCGAGGTATACAATATTGGCATTAAAGAGGTTCTTCATTTGATCGCCAACCAGCTTGATGAGTTCTTCTGTATTGAGTTGCGATGTCAACGCCTGGCTGATGCTATTAACCGTGCTTAATTCAGTGGCCCTTTGTTTTGCTTCACCAAGCAAACGGTTTGTTTCATCAAACAAACGCGCATTTTCTATTGCCACGCTCATACTGTTGGTTAGCGTGGTCAGCAACCGCAGATCCGAATCCGTAAATGCATTTTCCTTTTCCACGTTTTGCAGGCTGACTGATCCCCGAACCACGTCACCTACAACCATTGGTACAAAAAGAGCGGATTTCGGCGGCAGGCCTTTGCTCACTCCGGCGCCACCGTATTTCTGTGCGGTTTCAAGATAGTTTTGGTTAATGAGCAGTGCCTGTTTGCTTTCAATAAGCAATTTATTTGCCCATATAATCTGTCGTGGATTGCTATAGAGACGCTGACCTTTTTCAATGGCATATTGCCAGTTTTCGATTTGTGCCCTGTGTTCAAATGTGCGGATAATTACAGTTTGGGTATCGAACAATTCACAAATGCGGGTTCCAACCAGGTCATAAATTGCCTGGATATGCATTTCGCGAACTAAACCTTCCTGCACACTATTGATCACTGCAAGTTCAGCAGTCTTTTGTTCTGTCTCGTTCAGCAGGCGGTTGGTTTCTTCAAATAATCTTGCGTTTTCAAGCGCAACGCTCATGCTATTGGTAATCGTAGTTAGCAACCTGATATCGGCATCGCTGAATGCATTTTCCTTATCTACATTTTGCAAACTAACTGATCCCTTTACCACATCACCCGACACCATCGGAACAAACACAGCGGACTTGGGAGGCTGACCTGCCGTCACCCCGGTGCTACCATGCACTTTCGCGATTTGCACATAGTTCTCCCTTATGTCTAATGGTTTCCTGGTTTCAATCAGCAGTTTACTATTCCAGTTAAAGGGTCGGGGATCAATAAACTGCCTCGATCCTTTCTCCTGTGCAAATTGCCACGTTTCAAGTTTGGTTTCATGATCAAATGTGCGTATTACCAGGGCATGAGAATCCGGGAAAAGGTCACACAGCCGTTCTCCTACGAGATTATAAATACCCTGGATATCCAATTCTTTTGCGAGGCCTTCCTGCACACTATTAATAACAGCCAATTCAGCAGTACGCTGCTCAGTTTCTTTAAGCAGTCGATTTGTTTCATCAAAGAGTCGGGCACTCTTGAGCGCAACGCTCATACTATTTACTAATGTAGATAACAGGCTCACATCAGATTCAGAAAATGCATCTTCCTGGTCAAGATTTTGCAAGCTGATAACTCCTGTTACTTCGCCACCGGCGATCATAGGTACCAGCACAACAGATTTTGCCGCCTGCCCTGTCACGACCGTGTTATCATATAAAGGCCGGAGCTTTTCAATGTCTTTATTGATCACCAGGATTTGTCCCGATTGTATCACATGTTTTCTAAAGCCTTTCGGTGCCCTGGCTTTTACCAGTGTTCTGTCGCCCTTTTCAAAAGAATAACGGTCTTCTATAACGTTTGATTCTTTATCGTAGGTGACGATATCAATGACCTGGGCATTAAAGATCGTCCGCATTTTTTCGCCGACAAGGTCATAGATAGACTGAATGTCAATTTGTGCCACCAGGCTTTCCTGCACGCTGTTGATAACAGCCAGTTCCGCATTACGCTGCTCGGTTTCCTTCAACAAACGGTTTGTTTCATCAAACAGGCGTGCGCTCTTGAGCGCGACACTCATGCTATTAACCAGTGTAGAAAGCAGGCTGATGTCTGAATCAGAAAAAGCATTTTCCTCATCAACGTTTTGCAAACTGATAACACCGTTTACTTCACCTCCGGCGACCATAGGAACCAGCACTAACGATTTCGCCGCCTGTCCCACTATGACGGCATTGTCGTATATAGGCCTTAGCTTTTCAACGTCCTTGTTGATAGCCAGCATCTGCGCCGTTTGAATAACATATCTTCTGAATCCCTTTGGTTCTCTTGAACCAAGTAAGGTTCTGTCACCTTTTTCGTACGCGTACCGGTCTTCAATATGATTGGTTTTTTTATCGTAGGTAACGATGTCAATTACCTGTGCGTTGAAAATCTCCCGCATTTTCTCTCCAACCAACTCATAGATGCTTTGCATGTCCATTTGCGCCACCAGGCTTTCCTGCACGCTGTTTATTACCGCCAGTTCCGCATTTCTTTGTTCCGTTTCCTTGAGAAGCCGGGCTGTTTCATCGAAGAGGCGAGCACTTTCAAGTGCCACGCTCATACTATTGGACAAAGTAGTCAACAGGCTCCTGTCAGATGCAGAAAATGCATTTTCGTGATCTACATTTTGCAAACTGATGACGCCTGTTACTTCATTTCCCGCGATCATGGGAACAAACACCAGTGACTTCGGTGATTCGCCTGTCAACACAGGGTTGTTATAATCTTTTGCATGCTTTTCCACATCTTCATTAAAATACAAAGCCTGCATCGTTTCTATGACATGTTTTCTGAAACCTACGGGTTCGCGTTTGCCCAGCAAGGTCCTGTCACCCTTTTCAAAAGAATACCTGTCTTCAATGGTGTTGCCCTTGCGATCATAAGTAACAATATCTATAACCTGCGCATCAAATATTTCACGCATTTTTTCACCTACCAGGTCGTAGATGCCCTGGATATCCATTTCACGAACCAATCCATCCTGTACGCTATTGATTACGGCCAGCTCGGCATTCCGCTGTTCCGTTTCCTTTAATAAATGCTTGGTCTCATCAAATAACCGTGCACTCTCCAGGGCAATGCTCATACTATTTGAGAGCGTAGTGATAAGTCTCACGTCTGAGTCGGAAAAGGCATGTTCATGATCCAGATTCTGCAGGCTGATAATGCCACTGACCATTTCGCCTGTTTTCATCGGAACAAATACGGCCGATTTCGCAATCTCGCCGAGAATAACCGGGTTGTTATATTGTTCGCTTTTCTCAACTATACCACTATTAAGGATTAATTCCTGCCCGGTTTCAATGATATGCCTGCGGAAGCCACTTGCCGGACGTGGCCCTACCAATGTCCGGTCTCCCTTTTCATAGGAATACATATCCACAATCATATCAGATTTATGATCATAGGTGACAATATCAATAACCTGTGCATCAAAGATCTCCCTGATTTTCTCTCCTATCATCTCATAAATCCCTTCCATATCCATTTTTCTGACAAGCCCGTCCTGCACGCTGTTGATGACTCCCAGCTCAGCATTGCGCTGCTCGGTCTCCTTAAGAAGGCGGTTTGTTTCATCAAACAGGCGGGCGCTCTCCAAAGCAACACTCATGCTATTGGCAAGCGTAGTAAGCAGGTTTACGTCAGAGTTGGTAAACGCATTTTCATGATCCAGGTTCTGTAGACTAATAACACCTTTAACTTCATTGCCTGCGATCATCGGCACATACATTTGTGATTTAGGTATATCGCCAATTAAAACTTCGTTGTCGAATTCTTTCATCTTCTGTTCCACGTTCTCATTATGCATCAGCATCTGGCGTGACTGGATCACATGTTTCCTGAAGCCTTTGGGCTCTCTCGGTCCAAGCGTCGTCCGGTCACCCTTCTCATAAGCATAACGGTCTTCGATAAGGTTAACCGTTTTATCGTAGGTTACGATGTCTATAACCTGTGCATCAAAGATCTCCCTTATCTTTTCTCCAACGAGTTCGTAGATGCCTTGTATATCGATTCTTGCCACAAGACTTTCCTGTACACTATTGATCACAGCAAGCTCTGCGTTGCGTTGTTCCGTTTCTTTCAGCAACCGGTTAGTTTCGTCAAACAGCCTTGCATTTGCCAGTGCGACACTCATACTGTTAGCCAGGGTTTCCAACAGGCGGACATCGCTTTCGCTGAATGCTCTTTCCTTATCAACATTTTGCAGACTTACATAACTCTTAACCTTATCCCCGGAAATTAATGGTACAAACAAAAGCGATTTTGGATGCTCAGTTCCGGGAAGAACTTTCATTCCGAAACGTGCGGCAGCATCCTGGTAATTTTCACTGATCAAAATTTTTTGCTTCGATTCTATCAGGTGTTCCCTGAGTTTATCATATTGCCGGGGCTTTAAATAAAATCTTTCCTCTTTTTCCATTACATAATTAAAGTGCTCGGTCCTTGAATCCTGGTCAAGCGACGCTATTAGCACGGCCTGGGCATTTTCTTTAAAGACATCCGCAATCTTATTGCCCACGAGATCATAGATCGCCTGCATATCAAGTTCTTTTGCCAGGCCTTCCTGTGCACTATTGATGACGGCCAGTTCAGCAGTGCGCTGTTCCGTTTCTTTTAATAAACGATTGGTTTCATCGAAGCGCCGGGCACTTTCCAATGCTACACTCATGCTGTTGGCTAACGTCGTCAACAACCGAATCGAAGAATCGGGAAATGCATGTTCCTTATCCAGGTTCTGCAGGCTGATCATCCCTTTGACTTCATTGTTCGTAATGAGTGGCACAAAAACAGCAGACTTCGGTTGCTCGCCATGAATCACCGGGCTGCTGAACTCAAAGCTTTTCTGCTCCAGTTTTTCATCAATTAATAGCAATTGCCCGGTTTCAATTACATGCTTTCTGAATCCCTTGGGTTCCCAGGACCCCACTAATGTTCTGTCACCTTTTTCGTAAGCGTATTTATCCTGCAGCAAATTTGTTTTCTTGTCATAGGTGGCAATATCAATGATCTGTGCATTGAATATGGCCCTTATCTTTTCTCCGACCATATCATAGATGTCCTGCATTCCCACTTCTTTTACCAGCCCTTCCTGCACGCTGTTAATAACCGCCAGCTCTTCCACGCGGTGACTGAGCTCACCTGTACGTTGCGCTACAAGATTTTCGAGTTCTTTATGTTTTGCTTTTAATTGCCTCGTGCGGTAGCGAACAATTAAGCCTAATATGCCTGCCGCAGCCAAGGCATATAACGCATACGCCCACCAGGTGCGGTACCACGGCGGTAAAATTTCAAAGGAGTAAACGGCCTCGTCACTTTGTTTGTGAAAAACATTTACTGCCCTGACATGAAAAGTGTATTTCCCGGGAGATAGATTTGTATATTCCTTATAATAATTGACATCCAGGTCCGACCAACTAGGCTCAAATCCTTCCAGCCATGTTTGGTACTGCGTCCTGCTTTCCTGCTCGAAAAATGGAGCAGCATATTCAAACCGAAGTGTATTATTGTTATACGAGATGGAAGGACGTTTCTTATCCTCATTATTAATAGTTAACGGCATTTTTTCAGCCGAAACATGACGTAATAACGTTTTAAATGACTGATCAGTACTTGTTTCTACATTTTCATCATAACGAATCAGCCCGTCGGTAGTACCAAGCCAAAGTATCCCATTTTTCTCCGGGTATAATTTCTGAATTGTGAGCTCAGACAAAGAACCCAACTGGTTATCATCTAAAGTATACCCTCCTCCTGGTTTGGGAACGGCTAATCGAATCAGTTTGCCGGCCCTGATCCACACTCTTTCCCGGTAGTCTTCCGCGATGTCAAATTCCGTCGACAACCCTGCATTGGGGAATGTTCCGAATGTAGTATCCACCACAAAACGTTTCAGCTTATTATCAAACTTGTACAGCGCTGAATCTGCAACAAAATAATTTACCCCCTTAATATTATATACAACCCCCAGTGCATTCTTGATCCCCGCTTCGGCACCGAATCTTTCCACTTTTGTCTTTTGAAGATCGGGAATGCCTTTGTCATCGTAAGCTATCGTAAAGCGATAAGTAATTCCATTTTGTGTTCCGCCCCATATTTCGCCGTCCTTATTTTCTACAATATTCCAGACCTGGTCAGTAATTCCAGTCATTTTACCAACGTAATTCCAGGTTCCCGATCCCCTTGTTCCAGATGCGGTATTCTTTTTTGTGAAAACGTAAACGCCAAATACCCCTCCTGCAACGAGTACATCAGGGTTAGAATTGAGGACGTGTAGTGACCCAACTGTTAAGTCCGCGCTTACCGATGAGCGGATTGTCGTCGCTTTTCCATTTTTTACGGCAAACAGGCCATCTCCCGGCACCAGTAACTCTTCTCCGTCCGACAAAAGGTTGAAAATTTGGTTCTGAGGTATTCCAGGCACAAGATTAAAATATGCCTTGCTCTTGTCGAATTTTAGGAGTCCATTTGTGCTGCCCACATAAAGATCGCCATCAAACCTTATAACTGTCAGCACACCTGTATTAATTCCTGACTGCAATGTAAACTGGCTAAGCGGCGAAGATGTTTCCACCCGGGAAATTCCATTATCCATTGCGAGCCAAAGAGTTCCTTTTTTATCTTCATACGTGCCGTAGATCGATTCATCCTGTAACCCGACATCGCGATTTATTCTTTGTAATAGCTTCCCGTTCGCGTCGATCACCATGAGTCCCAGCCCCGTTGAGGCCAATGCATAATTTCCATTTTTCAAACGAATTCCTTTATACAGGATCGCCCCAGTTTGAAAAAAAGGATCTGCGCCAGTTACAAACCGTCGAAAAGTATTTCCATCATATAAATAAAGCCCTCCATAAAACAATCCCAGCAAGTATTGCTTGCCATTACCTCCCTGGTCATAGGGCAACATTACCTGCATCCTTTCCTTTCCAAGAAATTCGCTTCCTGGTATTAATACCAGCGAATCATTCGTCATTTTAAAAAGCCCCAGGCCCTGCTGATGGACGTAATAGTTGCCATCCAGATAAAAGGAATACATGAATTTGGTCTGCGGCTTCCAAACCTTCACGTCTCTTTTTTCGCTTCCCTGTTGCGGTTCACTTACCCTGAATATGTATTCACGGGCTTGAAAATAAATGCTGTTATCGGTGGCATAAGCTGACCAGATATCTGAGAATGTCCTGTTTTCCCTGGGAACAAATTCCAGCAGCGATTTTCCCCTTGTTTGACCAAGGCTGTCAATCTCCAGAAATCCAAAATCGCCAAGCGCGCCAAAATAGATCCGGCCATTTTTGTTTTTAGTCATCGCCCGCACGACGATAGACGAACCGGTAGTGTGAGGAGTTATTTTTCTCCACTTTATACCGTCATATTCCAGTATATGATTCTGAATACCGAAATACATCATTCCCCGGTCATCTTCCTGGACACACCATGTCTGGGGAAGTGCTTTGAATGTTTTATACGAATAGTTGGTTATGAAAGGTAAACCCTTCTCAGTATCATTTTGGCCAAATAAAAGAAAGGGAGACAATAAACTGGTCACGCTAAAGACAACCAACAAGAAGGCGGGTCTCTTTAGACATAGTAAAGAGTATTGTTTTCGCATGATGATTGTTCTGTTTATAAAACCACCGATTCAAAAGGGTAGAATAACGCTTTCAAAGGTGCGGATCGACAACGTAGACGTTCACAGAAGATCACTAAATATAGCACATTATTAATAACCAGTAGCGGTCATTTTAAATATTAATTAAGCAAATACAACGCAAATCTGTGAACGGCATATACAACCGCATGATCCGGATCAAAAGAATGGTTTATCTTGATTGATCGAATGCCCCGGCTGGCAATCATTATCACATTTTTTCCAATGGAATTGACGCCATGAAATCTTTTCCAGTTATAGCAAACATTAAGGCCGGCCCGGTAGCACAAACCGACCGGATCGTGATTCTTGATTCGCTTCGTGGAATTGCTATATTAGGGATTTTGCTAATGAACATTCCGGGGTTTAGCATGGCCATTAACGGACACGATCCGTCCGTGCTTAATGAATTTGGTTCGGTTAATTTTAAAATATGGTATGGAGTCGACTGGGCGCTTGCAGGAACTCAACGCGCTCTTTTCTCCATGTTGTTTGGTGCGGGAATTATCCTGTTTATCAATGGAAAAGAAAAAAGAACAAGTGGCATGCTGCCGGCCGATTATTTTTTCCGGCGCCAGTTGTGGTTGATGGTTTTTTCGTTCTTCGACGTTTTTATCCTTCTATGGTTTGGTGATATTTTATTGGACTATGCGTGCCTGGGCATGGTGATGTTTGCCTTCCGGAATTTACCTGCTAAACGTTTACTGGTTGGCGCAGGCCTTTGCTTCTTATTTATGCTGACCAGGGAAAATGCAGATCTCTACCGCGATAAGCAAATGATCTATAAAGGAGAGTTGGCAGCGGCCGTAGATACAACGAAATTTAAACTTAGTGTTTTTCAAAAAGATGAGTTACAGGCGATGCTTGCTTTTAAAGAGCGAAACAACCACGAAAATAAGGTAAGACGAATGGAAAGAGCAATTCTGAAGACTACGGGCAGCTACGAAGAACTGTATGCATTCAGAACGAATCTTTATACCGACAGCTTGGTCCGGTATCTATTTTTTGGGGTATGGGATGTGTTGACATTTATGTTCCTCGGCATGGCTTTTTTAAAAATGGGAGTGTTAACAGGCCAGGCGCCATCGAACGTTTATTGGTGGATGTGTATCGTGGGACTGGGTGCAGGATTGACGCTGTCCTTTTTTCAATTGCGGCCAATGATTGATGTCCGTTTTAACTGGTTTGAATACACTAAAAGAATACCGTTCGAATTGCATGAGTTTTCGCGCACCTTAAGATCTGTTGGCTTCCTGGGGTTCATCATGCTTATGTATAAATCCGGGTGGCTAAAGTGGCTGTTTGCACTGATGCGCCCTGTAGGGCAAATGGCATTTACCAACTACCTGGGGCAATCCTTACTATGCGGAATTTTCTTTTATGGAATCGGTTTTGGCATGTTTGGCAAACTACAACGCTATGAAACTTACTACGTCGTGTTGGCGGTATGGGCGATTGAAATCGCCTGGAGTCATGTATGGCTAAGATATTTTCGCTTCGGGCCACTGGAGTGGCTCTGGCGCAGTCTCACCTATTGGAGATTACAGCCGATGCGCAAAGAGCCAGCATAAAAATTAAACAAACAAAAAGAAATGAAAAGTTTATTCATGGTGTCCCTTGCGATACTGGCATTTGCCGCATGCAGGCAAACAAAAAGGACAAATGTCAGTGCCGATGAAATGATTATTTCTGATTCATCTTACAAACCAGCTTTTTTTGCCGATGTATCTCGCCTGGAAAAAATAAGATCTGCATTTCCCGTCATTGACAGCCTATATAAAAATTACGCAACTCAAAATCATTTTCCCGGGATTGCATTTGGTTTGGTTGTCGATGGTAAACTGGTGTTCACCGGCAGCCAGGGCTATACCGATATTGCAAAACAAATTCCGGTTACTTCATCTTCGTTGTTTCGGATCGCCTCCATGACCAAGAGCTTTACCGCAATGGCTATTCTAAAACTGCGCGACGAAGGAAAATTACACCTTGACGACCCCGCATACCTGTACATTCCCGAATTGAAGAAAATAAAATATCCTACCGCTGATTCACCTCCGTTGACCATCCGTCACCTGCTAACCCATGGTGCGGGTTTTCCGGAAGACAATCCCTGGGGCGACCGTCAGCTTGCTGACAACGACAAAGACTTTGTAGAATTTATCAGCAAACAAATTTCTTTTTCCAATCCTCCTGGCATTGCTTATGAATACAGCAATCTCGGGTTTGCGATGCTCGGGAAAATAATTACTGCCGTATCGGGACAGTCGTACCAGCAATACATACGCGAAAACATTTGGTTACCGCTTGGTATGAAAACATCAGAATGGGAATTCGGGAATATCGCGCCGGATAAACTGGCGCATGGATACCGTTGGCTCAATGAAAAATGGAACGAAGAAACATTATTACATGATGTCCCCGATGGCTCCTGGGGAGCGATGGGCAGCATGATTTCATCAATTGACGAATTCGCCAATTATGTAGCGTTACACCTCGCAGCCTGGCCGCCTTCAAATGCACCAGACAACGGCCCGATCAGGAGAAGCTCGTTAAGAGAAATGCACCATCCCTGGCGAATGAACGAACTAATCTCCGATTACAAATTTCCTGACGGCAGAACGTGCGCGGTCGCGACTGCATACAACTATGGATTGGGTTGGATGAAGGATTGCGAAGGCAGAATATTTATAAGTCACAGCGGCGGCCTCCCGGGATTTGGAAGCCAGTGGCGGATCATCCCCGACTACGGGATCGGTGTATTGGCATTTGCCAATCGGACCTATGCACCTATGGGTGCCATTAATTTAAGAGTGCTCGATACACTCATTAAAATCGCCGGATTACAACCAAGAGAATTGCCTGCATCAGCAATCCTGGAGAAAAGGAAAAATGAACTTGTACAATTGCTGCCGCATTGGAATAATGCGGAATCTGCCGGCATCTTTGCTGAGAATTTCTTCGCCGACTATTCCTTAGACTCATTAAAGAAATCCGCGGGTGAATTATTTGCAAAAGCGGGCAACATCACCAGGATAAAAGAATTGAAACCACAAAACCAGTTGCGTGGTTCGTTCATTATCGAAGGATCGAACGCCAATATTGAAATTTATTTTACGCTTTCCCCCGAAAACCCGCCATTGATACAGGAATACCACATCGGCGAGGTTAAAAAATAAAGTCTCGTTAAAACTTGTGATTTGCAGCCAATCCGCGCCCACACTCAGAACAATTCTTTAAAAATAACTTTACCTTGAACTGCGTTGGTGGCTGCACACTTTTTTCTGTGCTTGACTTTAGACTTCTGATGGTTGCAGGATCTATCACCAAATTTTTTTTATGGAAGACGTAATGAGAAGCGGTACGCTCAGGCTGGCGAAAAAAAATATGTTGGCTTATCTTGAGACGCACGACTCATGCTATATAGCAGAAGATGCCATTTATATAAATACCTCATCGGGTGAACGAGCTGTAGGCAGGGAGGCAATTAAAAAAATGCTCGACTTTTATTATCGCGTCGCCTTCAACGCATATCCTAAAATAACCAATCGCATTGTTACCGGGAATAAAGCGATGGTAGAAGGATTCTTCATTGGAAAACATATCGGTGAGTTTTGGGGAGTTAGCCCGACCGGCAAAGCAGTCACAGTTCCTTTCTGCGTCAGTTACACTTTAAACGACGGATTAATCAAAGAAGCAAGAATTTTTTTGTCGGGCGACATGCTGCTATCTCAACTTCAACACTAGCACGGCCTTCGCACAAGCTAACACTATGTAATGCCGATACTTAGTGGATAATCTGCCAAAGAACAATACTTAAAAAATGGTAAGTGCCACTTGTAGTATCCCAATTGAAATAAGTAAAGTTGAGATTCGGTTAAGCCAATTTCTTTTAAATAGCGAACTGAGCGGCGATGCAAGTGAAAGAATAAATGTAACTTTAAAAGAGTTCTTTATTTATTCCCACTTAAAAATTAACATATGGACCTTCTGCACCGCCTTGAATTTTGGGGTGATAGGCATCATCCCCGCTGGATGGATATTGTCCGTATCGCTTTGGGCATATTTTTAGTTTATAAGGCAGTTGACTTTCTCAACAACATGGGCGATCTCGTTAGCCTCATGTCACAAAACACTTCTTTCGGATCCTTTGCTTATCTGTTAGCCGGCCATTATGTTGTATTTGCTCATTTGCTTGGTGGTATTCTCCTCATCTTTGGTGTTCTGACCCGTTTTGCATGTGTGATACAGATTCCTGTCATGATAGGAGCCATTTTCTTTGTTGGCACAAACAAAGAAATGCTGAGGCCCTATTCAGAATTGCTGGTTTCAATTATCATACTTCTTTTACTTGTATATTTCCTGATCGCGGGCAATGGGCCGTTGTCAGTAAAACTTGTCGAAAAGGAAAAGAGCAGCTGAAAGGTGATTAGACTAAGGCTGGAATTCCTGGCGTTTGTATTTTTTCTGCAGGCGAAACCGACGGCGACAAGCATCGTTTATATCGGTTATATCACAGTGGATGATAGCCGGGTCCGTATAATGCTTTGCCTGCTCTTGTCCCATTGTGTTTCTTATCATCCACCGTCAGTTTTCCATTGACAATTACATAGACGAAACCCATTGAATAGGCATGCGGCTTTTCAAACGTCGACAGGTCGCTCACCCTATTTTCATCAAAGATGACGATGTCCGCAGCATATCCCTTCTTTAACATGCCCCTGTCTTCCAATTGAAACTTCTGTGCAGGTAAAGAAGTCATCCGTCGCACCGCTTCTTCCAGTGAAATTACTTTTTCCTGTCTCACATATTTTGCCAGAATTCTTGCGTTGGTGCCATACCCCCGCGGATGAGGCATGCCAGAATTTAATACGCGTATGCTCGCGTCACTTGCAAACATATTGAATGGATATTGCATGATGCGTTTTACGTCGTCTTCACTCATGCCATGAAACACGGCGCTGGCTCCGCCATTGACCATGATATCGATAATGGTTTGTGCTTCGGCCTTTGCTTTATGCTTGCTTCCTTTCATCCGGTTGATCGCTTCAATGCTTTTGCCATTATAAGTAGTGTCGTGCTGATAATTTGCCACTACAACATAGCTGAAATGTTTGAGCTTCCTTTTTTTCAGCTTGCGCAGCATTTCGTCGATCACGTATTTTTTTATTTGGGGTCGAAGCAATCTTGCCTTAATAGAATCCTGTCCATCAGCCAGGATCTCATCGGGAATCAATGTGCTGACTGACGTGCTGCTTGCAGTGTAAGGATACTGATCGATTGTGACATCGATACCGTCTTCCCTTGCCTTTTTTATTAATTCCACGGTTTGCTTACTCCTTCCCCAGTTTTGTTGCCCGCTTACCTTGAAGTGAGAAATTTCGACGGGAATATTGGCTTCCTTTCCAATCGTCAATGCTTCTTCTATGGCCTGTGTCAAACTGTCGGCTTCGTCGCGCATGTGCGTAGCATACACGCCGTGATACCTTGCAACAACTTTTGCAAGTGCAACGATCTCCGGTGTTTTAGTAAAAGTGCCGGGGATATAAATCAATCCTGTCGACAAACCCATCGCGCCATCTTTCATGGCTTTGTCCACCATATCTTCCATTCGCCGCTGTTCTTCGGCAGTTGCATCACGGTTAGCCCGCCCGATTACTGCTTCCCGCACGTCATTGTGACCAACAAGCGTGGCTACATTGATCGACAATTTTAATGAGTCAATAAACTTCATGTATTTCCCTATATCTGTATTGGATAAACCGCAGTTGCCTGTAACGCAGGTCGTCACCCCGTCATAGATAAAATTTTGCGCCATCGGGTCCTTTGTTTCATCTTCCTCAAGATGGGTGTGTACATCAATAAACCCCGGGGCAACAATGAGCCCGCTTGCATCAATTATTTTACCGGCCGAATAATTTAATTGTTTTCCAATATCTATGATTTTTTCGTTGCTGACGGCAATGTCACCGTAATACCAGTTGTTTCCTGTACCATCAATTATTTTTCCATTACGGATCAGTATATCACATGCCGGGGCTTGGGCAGGTGCCGCCAAAGGAAGCAGCAATAAAAAAAACAACCACTTCATTGGCTCAAGTTAATGAAAGAATTAAAAAAGAAATGTTAGACTTGAATTTAGGAAACAATGAAACGCATAATTTGAAATAAAAGCCCGTGGGGTGACAGGCACATTGGCTAAATTCGTATTGAAAAAAATCCGGTTAGTGAAACAGCCCATCTTGAAAATCGCGGGTTTTGCATTTGTGCTTGCGGTAATATCCCTTCCCAGTATTGCGCAGGATACAGTTCATACCCAACAACCATCTGTACCTTCAAAGCAAAATATCTTCAGCGTAGGTTTAGGCGCACAATACGGTTTTGTTTTTGCCCATTCGGAAGCAGTTCGCAACACAAAAGGATCCCATCCTTACGGAGGCGAGCTATTGCTAAGCTGGCAGCGAAATGATCAAAAGACCTGGGATCTTTGCAATTGTTATCCGCGCAAGGGATTGCTGCTGGGGTATTATGATTATGACAATGCCATTTTAGGCAAAGGAATAGTGTCGGCTTATTTCCTCGAACCGACCTACCGCTTGAATAGAAATATTTTTTTCTCGTTTAGAGGCGCGGCAGGTCTTGCATGGTTAACTAATCCCTACGACTCCCAACACAATTCCGAAAATATGTCATACAGCACGGTGGTCAACATGTATACAACCGTTGGATTGGGATTATGGTGGCGACTGAACGAAAAATGGCGGATCAATACCTCGGTTAATTACCAGCACATTTCAAATGGGGGAATGAAACAACCCAATAAAGGTCTCAATTACCCCACAGCTGGCCTGGCAATAAATTACATTCCTCAACCTATGCCCTATTTTTCAGGACAACGGTCACAGGAAAAATATTGGCAACACCAACGGGGTCGTTGGGACTTTGGTCTTTTCGGCACGGCCAAACGTATTCAGAATGACAGCGGGCAAAGCATACGGGTGCCAATCATTGGTATACAAACACAGGTCGCGAAGCAGGTCGGAAGAATCAATGCACTTACCGCAGGTATTGAAGTCAGCGGAGATCGTTCAGTTGATATACAGCTTGAAAAGGACAGCATTAAAGCAAGCGCGATAAGAGCTGCTGTGCTGGGCGGACATGAGTTTCTATTGGGGAAATTTATTTTCAGTCAGCGGATAGGTGTTTACTTTTTCGATCAAACACCCTATTTCGACGCATGGTTTCACTGCTGGGGAATTAATTACAGGATAAACAAATCCCTTGGTGTTGGATTGAATCTGAAAGCGCACAAGCAGGTGGCTGAGTACTTTGATTTCAGATTTGTTTATTCTTTCAGGGGTTTTGAAAAACAATGAAAGTAGTCATGAGATTAGGTCAGAGCTGCGCGTTTGGATTTAGGTTTTCGGTATTGGGTTTCTCATTTTCAAAGAGTCTTTTATAATTGTTGCTCCTCTGATCGATGACCAGGAACTAAACCCATTGCCCTGACCAACAACCAAACCTCGTCATAGTTATAGTCGCGGCTGCGGGTTTGGTTTTAGGTTATTGGGTTTTGGTTACTCGTTTACAAAAAAATACTGTATTAGTTGTTTTTTCCTCTAACTGTGACCCATGACTAAACCCGCTGCCCTGACCACTAACCAAAGAAACATCATGTTACGCATAAAACATATCAATGAAGAAGGAACCGAATTAGATCTCATACGGGACCTATTCCGGGAATATGAAAAGGAACTGGATGAAAATATCTGCTTTCAGAAGTTTGACGAGGAACTGAAAGATCCGTTAAAAAAATATGGACCTCCAGCCGGTGATCTTCTGCTGGCTTATTGGAACGACCAGGCGACAGGTTGTATTGCACTTTCAAATTTAATAAGCGATGGCATCTGCGAAATGAAAAGGCTTTATGTACGACCCGTTTTCAGGAAGAACAAGATCGGAAAGAGCCTTATTGAAAACCTGATCGCATCTGCCAAAAGCAAAGGGTATTCCAGGATGCGATTGGATTCATTAACCAAACTTGAATCTGCCATCCGGCTTTACCAGGAATTTGGTTTTAAGAATATTTCGGCTTACTACGACAATCCCCTTGCCGGTGTAGTTTATATGCAGAAAGAACTTTAATTTCCTTTGTCAATCGCATGACCTCGTCATTCAACTGTGGTTCAAACTTTATAGATAACTTAGCCACCTTTTTTCTCTGTGACTGATTTTATATTTATCATACCATTTGCAAATTGGATACAGCACCAGTATTATAAGCATCCAAACTATGTAGGTGATGCCCAATGAAAACCCATAACCGGCCAGCCATGGACTGTCATTTGCATTCGTGTTGCCTATAAGAATCATATCCGTCCATGGTCGCCCGCTCCATACAACAGCGCCAATAGCCAGCAAGTGAATAAGAAATAAATGAAGGATGTAAAAGAAAAGGGGCACACGGCCAAAGATCATTATTTTTCTTCCCAACCAGCCCAATGGTCTTTCTGAAATTGCTAAAAAAATAATGGAAGGTCCTAATGTCATTAATGCGTACATTAATGACGGCGGATATTTGGTCGTATTGAAAAAAGAGCATATTGTCATTATAAAAGATGATTGAATGGCCCATGGTGATTTATCGCCGTATAAATTTATCGCTCTTAACAAGAAGAAAAGTAGGATTGCTCCGCTGCCAATAATGAGTAATTGTTTTTTTCTTGCAACGGCATCCATTCCATTTCTATATAATCCCCCAAAGCAGTATCCAAGTGCCATAATCCCAATCCACGCCAATATGGGATAACCGGTTGCTACCACGCGATCCCCGATGAAGAATCTTCTTCGTTCATGAAATTCTGCCCACAAGAAATCTCCAAAGCCGTTTCCGGACGCATGTATACTATCCAGCATGTTGTGGGTGAACAATATCAGAAGACCAATGATGAGTATGATTTGTTTGGGCAGAAAAATAAGCGCAGCCAGCACAATCATACAAAACCCAAGTGCCCATATCACAGCCATGCGGAAGAAAAGAAAATGGGGATTGAAGCTCCACGCAAAATTTACAATAGTATGCTCCAGCAACATTAGCCAAAGCCCTCTTGTCAATAAAAATATCGCAAGTTGTTTCCTGGTTTTTCTTTCACTCTGTAAAAAAGCAGATGTGCCAGCCAGGAACATAAACACCGGCGCACTAAAATGCGTTATCCACCGGGTAAAAAAAAGCCAGGCATTGCTTTGTGAAAGATCGGTGGGATCGTACAAAAAATTATCAGCATGGAAATAATCCCGCACATGATCGAGCGCCATGATAATCATAGCAATTCCCCTCAATAAATCAATCGAATAAATCCTTTGCTGTAATCCGGGAGTAGCATTCATGCCATTGTGTTTGCTTTCATAAATAACTCAACCACCATTTTTCTTTATGTGACTGTTTGTACCGATCGTACCATTTACATATCGGATAAAGAGCCACAACAATAGTTAACCAAAGCAGGTATACCGCCCATAAACCCGTCCCTTCTCCTGGTTTAATAAAATTGGGAACCATTACATCATTGTTGAGACCGTCCTTAATAGAATGACCCCGGCTGAGAAAGAATATCATGCTTATAACATGGATCATTGTAAAATGAAGTACAAAATAAAAGAACGGGACCCTTCCGTAAACGGAAAATGTCTCCGCAACTCTTCCCGCGGTATTTTGGAAAAAAGCAATGAAAAGAATCGAAGGGCCAATGGTCATGCACATGTATAAGAGGGATGGTGGATATTTATTTGTATTGAGAAATGAAAACACCGAATCCATCGGTTTCGTAGCTGATGTCAAAACATCGGGATCGCCATATATGTCCAGCAATCTTAGTCCTATGAAAACGATAACGATGCCCGCCCCAGTCAATACAAGGATTTTTTTCTGTTGTTGACCGCTCGTGTTGGATAAAAGCTTCCCAAAGCAATATCCCAATAACATGAGGCCGGTCCATGGGAGAAAAGGATAGAATACCAACAGGCTGAAGTTGCCAAAGTCAAAAACCTTCAGGCGGTGCGCTATGTGGTATAATAAAGAAAGATTACCTGAATTCTTTGCTTCATAAAAATCAAGACTATTATGACCGAAAACGATCAGCAGGCCGGCAATCAAAATAACATTGAAGGGTAACCAAATCATAAGTCCCAGGATGACCATGCTGATGCCAATCGCCCAGATGACTTCCAGGGTGAACCCGCTAAAATGAACATCGAAACTAAACACAAAATTTATCAGGGTAATTTCAAGAAGAATAAGCCACATTCCTCGTTTAACCAGGAAAAGGCTTAATTCCTTCTTCGTCTTTTTCAGGCTTTGAAACCAGGCTGAAGCGCCGGAAAGAAATACAAAAGCCGGGGCACAAAAATGAGTGATCCACCTCGTGAAATACAATACGGGTGTCGTCGTGGCCGGATTGAGAGGGTTCTCAGTGAAAGCGCTGTGGTGAAAAAAGTCCCGCGTATGGTCCAACGCCATAATGATCATAACGAGACCCCGAAGCAGGTCAACGGACTTAACTCTTTTATTTTGCGCAAGAGAAGAGGGAGCCTTTAAGTCTTGCATCTTAAAATTTACAAATTGAAAAATCAGTTACCACGTTAGTTATTTTCGTTAATATATTAAACGTCATCTAAAATTTTGTATGCCGAATTTTAAATGATGGCCATTAATTCAATATTTAAAACTTCTTGAAAAGGGTATCATTAAAAATAGGCCAGTTAAAAATTCCGGGAAATTGTGTTCCCTTGTTTCCTGGTGTATGCGTGTGCATGTACTTCGATAGTTTATTTCAGGTGATATTCTTCTTCAATTACCTCTTGCGCACGCTTTGCTGAATTTAACATCTGGTAAATAATCATCAGATGATAATCATTGACAGAGTTAAGGAAATGAATCTTATTAATAAAAAGTTGAATTGTCTGTTTATCATTTTTTAAGAGATGCACCTCTTCATCCGGCATTTTAAAGGTGACTATGCCGATTCTCTGCCTGTCAAATACCCTTGTGTCAAAAAGTTCTTCTATCCGCTTGACATATTCCAATATATATGTATGTTCCCGTACTGCTACAAGATCGGTCAAACGAACCTGGTGGTCATAGTCCATTATGGCATCTGAGACATCTTGTTTTCTTATCAATCTCAGGTTACCACCATTTTTCAATTGTTGAATAGTCCGTTCGTTTCTAAAAAATTGATAGGAAATTGTAAGAGGCCGGGAAAGATAATAGATTTGTTTTGCGTAAGTATCTGGATCGGCATCCAGAAGGCGCCTCAACGAATCAATATTTTTTCCTCTTTTTACTCTTTCATTTACCAGGCTGTCGAGTTGCTTGATATCTCCTTTCAGGTCTTCCAAAAAAGATTTAACATATTGTCTTTCCCTTCGATTTTCAACATAGTGTTCCCGTTGATTCTCCACAAAGAAACTTAATGTTACAGCAAGGAACAACATGAGAAACTCCCAAAAATAATGTGACCATTTTTTTCTTTCTGTATGGCTGTGGTGGTGAACTTCCATTTGTGACTCTTGTAGACCTTATCGTTCAACAATATCTGCCTTTAGATGCTCAAGGATGGCGAGCACTTCATTTTTCTCTGCCTCTCCAACGCCATTTTCGTCAAGGGCCGATAATGTATCCTCTGTAGCACTGTTGTATTCCTTAAGGCTGATATTCATATCGGCATGTGCTGTGCGCATGTCTCTGCCGGCATACTGATGTGGACCTCCTGTTCCCATAGAAAAGAATTCGAATGCTTTTTCCTTAAGACTCTTCATGTCAGTTTTATTGAAATGATGAGCTATCAGCGGATTGCGCGAATTTTTGTCTAACACATCATTAACGATCTTTCTGACATTTGCCTCTCCTCCCAATCTTTCAAAGAGAGTTGGCTTGGGTTGAACTGTGGCTGTATTATCCATATATAATTGATTTTTGGTAAACAACTATCTCATGAGAGTTGGAAACGAGCGATAAAAAATCAAGAAAAGCCGTGGGGTGTTTTTACCGGGCAGACAGTTTACATCCTGCTTCAAGTTAAGAAGTATTTCTGGTTCAATATTCAACTGGCATTTGGTAACAGGACCGGTCTATGCTTACCGTTTGAAACTTAATTCCCCAAGCTACGGGATGTCGTTGTTCCGGCGCACCTTTGTCCTCCGGAAAATGTTCATAAGGTCTTACCGAGTTAAATATTACGGATTTCGTCCCGATGGCTATCGGGACTCCATTTTCGGATTTCTCCTCACTCATTGGTCAATGAATAATTGTCACGCAGTGCCTGCAAAAGTTTATGATTCGCTTTTACATACTCATTCATCTGCAGCGTCCGGGTAGAATGCAGCATTGCCTTATAAAACATTACGATATTCACTACTTCTTTCCTGTCGAAAGTCGAAGGATTGAGTATGTCTGCCTTAATAAAATTGCTTCCTTTTCTGTATTGAATGATAAGGTCCATGTTATAGGCGTCAGGACTGGCTTTGCGCAGTTCATTCGCCCATTTAAAATCGTAATGCTTTACCATAAAAGGTTTTATCGGATCCGCAAAGAATTGATATTCCTGTTCATTCCTGTTTCGGACATTGTTGATGGCAACGTTAATGTCACCAAACAATTTCTGCAGGGCAGCGCTCTTAAAATACCTGAGTGAACCCGAATTCTTCATCTGGCTGAGCACTCCATCTTTGGGTTCAAACTTATAACTGTTGATCAGGTAAAACACGGTAGTATAAGCAGGATAGAATGCTTTGGGCAAATCGGTTAATGAACTGTCGCTGATATAGGTGCTTAAGTACTCACAATCCTTTTCTTTGTCCAGCCTCGCAGTTATTTTATCAGCAACTGAAATGGAGTCTGCCAAAAACTCGTCGTAAAGGGCCTGGGCAAATTCTTTTTCCCGTTGATGCTCGATCGTATGTTCTAGTTGATATTCTGCCAAAAATCCGCATAATACCGCAAGAAATAACATAAAGAACTGGAACAAATATTCTTTCCAT
>Ga0207675_100001684_pt1 | contig 22119 bp, 21 predicted proteins | sample KBSSwiS42_FD_184305 | JGI IMG/M metagenome (GOLD analysis project Ga0207675, IMG submission 184305) | Switchgrass rhizosphere microbial communities from Kellogg Biological Station, Michigan, USA - KBS Switchgrass S4-2 (SPAdes) (version 2) | ecosystem: Host-associated > Plants > Roots >...
AGAACACCGACCCGACATAGAAGACCGCGATCCGCCCGATCACCGAGTTCGTCGCCTTCGCGATAGATCTGCCAGGGTCGTGAGACTCGGCGGCCGCGATGGTTGCCACCTCGGCACCGGTCATCGAGAAAATGACCACCAGAATCGCCGCGAAGACGGCGCCCGGGCCGGCGGCGAAGAAGCCGCCATGCGCCGTGAGGTTGCTGAAGTCGAAACTCTTGCTGGGCCAAAGACCCGTCACGAACAGGACACCCATCACCAGGAACAGCACGATGGCCGCCACCTTGATCCCGGCGAACCAGAACTCGAACTCCCCGAACGAGCTCACCGAGACCAGGTTGGTCGCGGTCATGAGCGACATCAACACGAGCGAGAGCAGCCACAACGGGATGTCCGGTGCCCAGAACTGGATCACCTTTCCGCCCGCAACAGCCTCGAACCCGATCACGATGACCCAGAAGTACCAGTACAGCCACGCCACGGAGAAGCCAGCCCAGCCGCCCAATGCGGCCCGGGCATAATCCGCAAATGAACCCGTCGAGGGGTTGGCAACCGCCATCTCCCCCAACATGCGCATCACCATGATGACGATGAACCCGCAGAGCGCGTAAGTGAGAAAAGCCGGTGGCCCGGTCTCGGCGATGACAACACCCGACCCCACGAACAAACCGGCGCCGATGACCCCTCCCATCGCGATCATCGTGAGGTGTCGCTGCTTGAGGCCCTTCTTCAGCTCTACGGGGGGAGCTCCCATGTCCTACTCCTTTGAACGAGCCGGACTAGGTCCGACCGGGCAGTCCAGAAGACACAACCGCTTGACGCCGGACACCGCGAAACCACCATCGGCTCCACCGAGGCCGTGCCCGTGCCGTCGAACCGAGAACGACGGCAGCCGCGGACTCGAATGGCACGCCACAAACTCAATGTCCATTTTGCACTGTGATTGAGATCACACGAGCATGTCAAGAGAGGTTCCAGCTTGAGCCAACTTGTTCCACAAAGTGGAACTCATCGGCATCGCCAGTAGCGAAGCCCCGCGGACAAGGAGAGAAACCGGACGTCTTCCCTACCTTGGCCCGTCATCATGGTGGCCATCTGGGTGTCTGTAGATCGGCACGCGCCGCGAAGTGAGTACGGCATGAACTCGGCCCTGAAGGATCGACATCTGTCCGGTATGGGACCGCGGCGTGCGCGGTGTGCTGCGCGGGTGGAGCGAAGAACCCGCCGCTCCGGAGCCTCAGGTGGCTCGTGGCCGGAAGGATGGGCCACATGGGACGGCGGGTCCGGGGGCTGCTGGGGGTGCCCTTGCCTTGTAGAACGCTCAGGCGATGGGAAAGTTACGGGTGGAACAAACTGGTATAAACGAGTCTTCTGGAGGCGTCTACGCGCACCCCTTCCGAGCGCCCGAAGCCGCCCCCGTCGGCTCGCGCCGGGGCGCTTGCAGGGGGGAGGCTAACTCTTGTCGCGGAGGACGCCCGCGGGTGGCAGGCTGGGTCGTGACCAAGCCTTGCCAACTCTGGTGCGGTCGTCCCGTCCTCCGGCGCCCGAGAAGCCGGGGGCCGGGTCTTCGTGCTCACCATGGTCAGCGGCCGGTGCCGAGCTGGAACACCTGTGCATCGGTCTCCAGCCCGGCACGGCGAGTGTTACTTCCGAACGCCAGCCGGGGCGGGCTCGTTACCTCCGCCAGCGAACGCGAGGCAAGCTCTGCCTCGACGTCATCGGCGTCGTTCATGCTCCACGCCCACCATCCGGTCCCGGTGTGCGTCCCCGAGCATGTGCGGGCCGTACTGCCAGTACATGCTGGACCGCTCGGGAATCTTGCGCAGTCGCAGACCTTACTTCAGTGCCGCGTGTCGGAGTCGCCGTATCCGGCGCTCTTCGTCGTTTCGTGCATGGCCGACCTCCTGGGGTCGTCGAGTGATGGGACCTGGCGGTGCCATGCCACGCCGTGCGGCGCTGTTCGTGCTGGGCTGTCGCTTCCGGTTCTGCGCGCGTCAAACTCATCGAGCGCAAGGCGCCGGCGTGGCCCGGCGGCGTGAGACCCGTGCGTAGTAGTGACACTCGCCCTCGGATCGGGCGCGCGCTTTGGCCGATGTCACGGGTCGAGCGTGGGTGCTGGTGCCCGTCAGCCCGGCTCTGCCGCGTCGATGAGGGCGGTGGTGCCTGGCTCGAGGGGGGGTCGCAATCCGCGGACCACGAAGGAGATCGCGTGGTACCAGCCGCAGAGCAGCATTACGTCGATGGCGCCATCCTCGCCCACTGCCCTGACCAGGTCTGCCCAGCTGGTGTCGCCGAGGTCGTGGGTGCGGTGGAGGTCATCAACCGCCTGCAGCACGGCGCGGTCGGCAACGTCGGTCCAGCACGGGTCGTGGTGCGAGCCGGATGCTAGAGACAACAACTGCGCCTCGCTCAGCGCCGCCTTCTGACGGAAGTACGCCACATGGACCGCCCACTCGTAGTCGGCACCGCAGAGTGCGGTCGTGCGGTCAATGACGAGCTCCCGGTGACGGAGGGTGAGGGCGACGTCGCGGGACAGGTAGTAGCGACCCCAGCCGGCGATGCCACGGGCGCGTTGCGGGCGTCGGGCGAGCACACGGAAGAGCGCGATCGGTGGGCCGAGCGCCTGCAGCGCAGCGGCTGTGTCGTCCGCGTAGGGCGCCTCGAGCGGCTCGACCCGTTGCTTTGATTTTCGAAGCACGCGGTCGACGCTAGCATTGCTGCTTCGGAAAGAAAAGCGGAGGAATGACGATGTCCCGACCTTCACCGCTCCCGGGACGGGCGGTGCGTGGCTCTCGCAGCGGTAGGCCGGTCATGGCGCTGCTCGACCTGCTCGGCCGGCGGTGGACGCTGCGGCTGCTTTGGGAGCTCCGCGAGGGAGCCGTGCCCACTTTCCGGGAGTTGCAGGAGCGCTGCGGCAACGTCTCCTCCAGCGTGCTGGCCGACAGGCTGCGGGAACTCACCGAGGCGGGCGTGGCGGAACGCACCGAGGCCGGCTACGGCTTGACAGACGCGGGTGCCGAACTGCTGGCCCGGCTCCGGCCGTTGGACGACTGGGCCTCGCACTGGCCGGGTGCTCCTTCCTGAGCGCCCGAGGGAGGCCGCTTCGCGGAACCCGGAAAGCACGCCGCAGCCGGAGACCGAGTCCGGGGCTGCGCCCGTCGAACGGCGTGCCGACCTCATCCTGGTGCTTGTGGAGGCCGACGAGGTGCCCCCGCCGAGTGCGAACACCGTGTGCTGGCCGCCGGCCTCGACGCCTTCGTCTAGAACCGGCGAAGTGCCGAAGAGCGCGGCGTACCAGGCGGTGCTGCGAGGCAGGTCGGTCAGGGCGATGTGGGTGACTCAGGGGAACTGGGACATGCCGGTCTCTTCGTTTTGGTGGTGTCGCCTGATGTCGGCTTCGTCGTGCTGGTCATGACTGGTCGGCTCCGAGGTCGACAGCGATGTCGAGCAGTGCTCGGGCTGCGTCGTCGACGGTGACGCTGTCGTCGCCCCCGAACGTGTCGATCTCGAGCCGGTCGGCTGGCTCGCTGCCGGTGACGACGGTCTCGCCCGTCAGCCCGGTCACGTCGACCGCGCCGGCGTACGCCGCGACATCGACCCGATCCGGCCGGTCGGTGCCGTCCACGACGACAGTGTCGGCCTTGGTGTCGCCGGTGCCGGCCGCCGAGGAGAGGTCGATGTCCGCGACGGTGAGAGCGGAGCCGCTGAGGTCGCCGATCGTCACGGCGTCGGCGCCACCGAGGGTGGCGAGGTCGAGCCGCTCGACCCCGTCGAGGTCCATCCGGATGGTGCCCGGGCTGCGCAGGAAGACCGCGCTGGTGCCGTCGGCCGTCAGTGACATCCGCTCGTCAGCGTCGGAGCCGTTGAAGGCCAACGTGTCCCGACCCAGGCCGCCGCTGATCGCGTCGTTGCCCTCTCCGGGGTTCCACGCTGCCGTGTCGTTGCCTGAGCCGAGCAGCTCGGTGTCGGTGCCGACGCCGCCGTTGAGGAAGTCGGCGCCGCGGCCGCCGTACAGGAGGTCGGTGCCCGCTCCGCCCAGGAGGAAGTCCTCCCCGGAGCCACCCTCGAGGACGTCGTTCGCGGCGCCTCCGACGGCGGTGTCGTGGCCCGCTCCTGACCTGACCGTCAGTGGCACGTCGGTGAGCGACCCGCCGCTGAGTGTGCGGAAGTCGTCGTCACCGGCACGCAGGTACACCGACACCGAGTGGAAGGTGTGCGGGTCGAGGCGCTGGACGTGGTCGTGACCGAGGTCCACCACCACGGAGTCGAGCGCGGTGAAGTTGACGGTGATCCGGTCGGCGGCGTTCGTGCCGCTGATGACGAGCACGTCGTCGACGACCGCGGCGGAGGCTCGTGGAGGCGTCGCCTGTGCCGGGCCCGCCGAGACTGCCGCAACCACGCCGATCAGGGTCGCGGCGGCCGCGGCCCGGCCGAACGACCTGTTGGCTCTGCTCTGCTGATTCATTGTCTGCTCTTCTCGTGATCGTGCCGGCCGATGCCGACCTCTGCGGCTTCTACGGCGGCGTCCGCGCACCGGTTCCGTCCGGGATCCGCTGCCGGATCCGTGCGAACCGAGCCGAGCCTGGCTGCGTAAGCAGGGAATGAGACGCACCGCGGCCGCCACCGCCGCGACTCCCGCCCACGTGCACACCTTGGAGGCCGCCGGTGAACGTTGGGCTAGCGTGACGACCGTGGCCCTGGACGACGCCGAGCTGGCGTCATGGTTCGCTTCAGGTGACGCGGACTCGGTCCGAGTCGTCTACCAGACCTACGGCCGGCTGGTGTTCGCGATCGCGTACCGGGTGCTCGGCGATACCGGCCTCGCGGAGGACGCCACCCAGCAGACGTTCGTGCAGGCGTGGCGTGCGGCGGGCAGCTACGACCCGAGCCGGCCGCTCGGGGCCTGGCTCACCACGATCGCGCGGCGGGTCGCCATCGATGTGCACCGGCGCGAGCGCCGGCACCGCAACCTCGACAACATCGACACCTCGCACAGCGCGTCGCTGGTCACGCTGCCGCCGTCGGCCGAGCAGATCCACGACGTGGCCGAAGTCCGTCGGGCGCTGGACAAGCTGCCACCCACCGAACGCGACCTGATCCGGATGCAGCACTTCGATGAGCTCAGCCACGCGGAGATCGCCGACAAGCTCGAGATCCCGCTCGGCACGGTCAAGTCGCGGACATTCCGGGCGCACCGCCGGCTGGCGGGGATCCTGTCCGACCTGCGTGCCGAACCGGCAGACTCGGCACCGGCCGATCCGCGCGAAAGAGGAGGCTCCGATGTCCGACGATGACCTGACGCCGGCGGAGCGCGACGAGATCGAGGGGGTGCACGGCGTCCTGGCGGACCCGGCGGTGTGGGCCGAGCCCCCGTTCGACCTCCAGGAGCGCGTGGTCGCCGCGATCGCAGAGGAGGCCGGCGCCGGGAGGCGTAGGCGACGGGTCCGGCATTCCCTGATGGCCGTAGCAGCTGCGGTTGTCGTGGCGGTGGGCGTCACCGTCGGCTTGCAGGCGACGCGCGACGAACCGGCCCAGTTCGCTGCGTCCCTGACGGGGACCCGGCTCGCGCCCGACGCGGCCGCGAACGTGACGCTGACCAAGACCGGCAGTGGATGGAAGATCGAGCTGCATGCGACCGGACTCCCGCGACGCACCAACGGTGAGTTCTACGAGGCGTGGCTGAAGAGCGACGCGGGCCTTCTCGTTCCGGTCGGCACGTTCAACGAGGGCACCGACGTCACGCTCTGGTCCGGCGTACGCCCGAGCACGTTCCCAACGCTGACCGTCACCAAAGAGGTCGCCGACGGCGACCAGGCGTCATCGGGTCAAGTCGTGCTCACCGGTCAAGCGAACGAGGCCTGAGGGCTCCCCAGGCCTCGTTCCCACCCGACCTGGCCTCTCGCACCTCGGATCCGCGCGCTCGGTCACCGGCTTGGTCCGTGGGGAGTGCGGTCGCAGCTATCCGCGATGCCGCATCGATCACCAGGTCATCCTGACAGCACCGTCCTGCACGCCCTGGTGGATGGCTCCGGATCGCTTGCTTGAGGGCGACAGCCGGGGACGTCGAGGGCGTGCACGCCGAGTCCACACGCTTGGCTCCATCGAAGCTCCTCCTCGGCCCGCGGGCCTCCGCGGTCCTGCTCCGAGTCGATCGCCGCTCAAGGACGCTTTGCCTGCGGCGCGAACCAGTTGGGCAGTGCTCGCGTAGTAGCAGCACCAACACTCACAGAGGAGAAGCACCATGCACACCAGCTCGCACCTTCGACGACTGGCCGGGATCGTTGCCGTGATGGCCACCGCGGCCGGCGGCTTGGTGGCCGCAGCCCCGGCGGGCGCAGCGACAGGCCCGACGGCGACCCTGTCGAGCGGCACCGTGACCGTCCAGGGCACCGCGACCCGCGACGTCATCCACGTCACCCTCGCCGCCACCCGCCTCGTGGTTGACTTCGGCTTCGACGGCACCGTCGATGCGCAGTTCAATCGAACCCAAGTCCAGCGGCTCAGGGTGCTTGGCGGTGGAGGTGACGACGGCACGTCGGTGGACGGCTCCGGCGTCGGCGACCTCCCGATCACGGAGAACGGTGGCGCCGGAAACGACTTCGTCGGCATCAACGGCAACATCGGCGACCTCGGCTCCGGCGACGTCCCGGTCACGCTGATCGGGAACCTCGGCAATGACGATTTCTTGGCGGCTGCGCCCGGTCCGGTCACGATTCAGGGCGGCGCGGGCGACGACTTCGTCGAAGGAGGCGACGCGGGCACCGGTAAGGAGACCATCTCGCTCGGCGACGGGAACGACCGGTTCAAGAGCGTGCTCAACGGCTTCCTCTCGGGAGGCACCCGAAGCGACATCGTCGACGGAGGCACCGGGCTGAACACCATGGAGGTCGACGGCGCGTTCGCCAGCGAGACGCTCAGCCTCTCGGCGAGCGCCGGTCACCTCATCGTCGATCACAGCGCGGGCCGGATCGACGCGGACAACATCCAAGACGTCTCGTGGGTCGGCTTCGGCGGCCTGGACGGCGGCGACCAGGTCGCGGTGAACGACCTGTCCAGCACCGACGTCGTCAACTTCACCCCCGACTTCACCGACCCACTGGACAACACCGGACCGAACAACAGCGCCGACCAGCTCACCGTGCGCGGCACCGCAGCAATCGACCACATCACCGTCAGCGGCTCGGGCGCGAACGTCACCGTGGCCGGGCTCACCCCGACGGTGACCCCGATCAACCTCGACGGGCAAGACACCCTGCGGATCGAAACACTGGCCGGCACCGACACCGTCAACAGCTCGGGCCTGCAACGCGGACTGGTGCAGCTCCAGGTCTTCTGACTCCGGCGTACGGCGCGAGCGACCGCTTCGACGACGCCGGCCGCTCGATCAGCCGATCCCGCACGCGACTTCCCGGCCGCACCCCTCACCCGGGCCGGCCGGGGAGTCGCGCCGTCAAACGGGGCCAATCCCTGTGCAGCGCCCCATGTTTGATGCCGCATCTTCTGGGCCGGTGAGCAGCGGGTCCGAGGATGCGTCGAAGGTTGACCGGGACTGGTGGGGATGGCCCCGGTCAAGCCTGGGGTCTATGGACATGCCTCGACCTCGTACGCCGGTCGGGTTTGCACTCTCCCCTATCGCATGTTGGCGGGCGAGAGCATCTCCATGCTGAGTGGCTTCTCCGATCGAGCGAAACAGGCCCGTCAGCCCCCTTGTGCACGCGTCGCTACAGCCATGGCGGAGCACCGGGAGAGCCGTCAAGATCGGGCGTGGGGAGTCGAAGGCGGCTGGAATGACGCGCTCCGCAACGGTCAAGTGGCCGCGGAGCCCTGAGTGGCGGAGTGCGCGGGGAGGAGTGCCACCTTGCCGCCGGGGTGCCGGCCGAGGAGGAGCTTCGCCGCGTCCAGCGCTCGCTCGAGCGGGTAGGTGCGCGTCATCGGGACCTCGAGGGTTCCCTCGCCGGCCAGCCGCACGAGGTCTGCGCGGACCCGGTCGCGGTAGGCCGCACTTTCGGGCAGGTCGCCGCCGATCACCTGTATCCCCAGGTCGGCGCCACGTTGCTTCGCGGCGATCGTGACGACGCGGGCACGCTCGGGCACCACTGCCAGCGACACGTCGACGGCCTCGTCGGTGCCGACGCAGTCGAGCGCCGCGGCGATGCCCTCGGGTGCGGCCTCGCGGACCCGTTCCTCCAGTCCGGCGCCGTAGGCCACCGGCTCGCCGCCGAACCGGCGTACCTCGTCGAAGCGGGAGCGGCTGCAGGTGCCCACCACGCGTAGCCCGAGCAGCGCCGCCTGTTGCAGCAGGCTGACCCCGACGGCGCCCGAGGCGCCGTGCACGAGGACCGTCTCACCGGGCTCGACCGCGGTCACGTGCAACATCTCCGAGGCGGTCGTGGCGGCCAGCAGGAGGTTGGCGGCCTGCCCGAAGGTGAGAGCGCCCGGCTTGGCGAACACGTCGCGCGCCGCGACGTTCATGTCGCTGGCCCACCCGCCGAGCACCCGGAAGGCGAGCACCTCGTCGCCGACGGCGCCGCCGCCTGCGGCGATCTCGGTGTCGGGACCGATCGCCGTGAGCACGCCGGCGATCTCGTACCCGACGCCTCGAGGGAACGGCCCTCGTCTGCCCTCGGCGACGTGCGAGGCATCGGCTGGGTTCACCCCCGCCGCGCGCACCTCGACGGTGACCTCACCGGACGCGGGCGGCGGCACGTCGTACGACACGAAGTCGAAGACTTCCAGGCCCCCCGGCCGTGCCGCGACCCAGTGCTGCGCCATGAAAGCGAGAACGGCACCCGCGGGCCCGGCATTCCCCCGCCTTCCTGCTCGGCTGAACCGGAACCAGGTCATCTGGGGTGTTGGCGGTCAGGACCGCTTGGACGTGATCGCCCATCGCCGCGTGCGAGATGTGACCCTCAGCGAATGCTTGCTGCAGGCGCCTCACGGGCGCATCGCGGTCGTCCTCGCTGATACGTGGCGGCACCTCGTTCGGCATTGGGGGGTCACCTGTTCGATCCATGTCTGGCTCAAGAACCCATTATCCAGCCCGACACACCCGCGACGACAAGCCGAGGCTCACCGCGCCGATCTGCCGACCGTCTGGGTGCCTCCCGACACGTGGCCGGCCAAGACAACTCGACCCTCACGATCCGACCCGCAGATCGGGAATCGAGGGCATCGGCTCCTCGATGACGGACCGCGGGGCTGGACTCGACCGCGGTCTAGCGCCCTCCAATGTGGTTGCGTAGTCGAGTTGATTGTGACACGCTAATGACAGTCACTGCCAGTACATGCGAAGGTGGGAGAATGAACATTCAGGATTCGCCCCGGCGTTGGTGGGCCCTGCTGTCGCTGGTCCCGGCCGTCCTTGCCGTGGGGCTCGACGGCACGATCCTGAGCGTGGCTCTGCCCACGCTCGGCACGGAGCTGGGCGCCTCGATCGGTCAGCTCCAGTGGTTCGTGGTCGCCTACACGCTGGCGTTCGCTGCCGCGATGATCCCGGCCGGGATGCTCGGGGACCGGTGGGGCCGCAAGCGGGTTCTCCTGGTCGCCCTTCTCGTGTTCGGTGTCGGGTCACTCGCCTGCGCTGTCTCCGGCAGCGCAGGGTGGTTCATCGTGTCGCGGGTGCTGCTGGGTATCGGCGCTGCCGCGATCCTGCCGATGGCTCTGGCCGCGGCACCCTTCCTGTTCCGCGAGGAGGAGCGCTCTCGGGCGGTCGGGATCTTGATGACGGTCACGATGCTGGGCTTCCCGGCAGGCCCGATCCTGGGTGGCTGGCTGCTCTCGCATGCCTGGTGGGGCTGGGTCTTCCTGATGAACCTTCCCGTGGTGGCGGTTGGACTCATCGCCATCGGCATCCTCATGCCGGAGTCACGGGGTGCACGGGGTGGCCGCGTCGACGCCGGGGGGATCGTCCTGTCGGCGCTGTCCCTAAGTGTGCTCAGCTACGGCGTGATCGAGGTCGGGCGGCGTGGCTGGACTGACCCTCACTGCCTCGGGCTGATGATGCTCGGCATTGTCCTCGTCCTCCTCTTTGTCCGGTGGGAGCGTCGGGTCGACTCTCCCCTGGTCGACCTGCGGCTGTTCCGCTCGCGCGCATTCACCGGCGGGGCATCCCTGGCCACCGTTGCCTCGTTCGTGATGATGGGGTTGCTCTTCGCCCTCCCCCTGTATGCCCAGGGCGTAGGTGGGCTGGATGCCTACGGCAGCGGGCTGCGGCTGCTCCCGCTGATCGCAGGAATGCTGGTCACCGCCATCCCGTCAGGGCTGATTGCGCAGCGAGTGGGCGCGGGCCCGGTGGTGGCGGCCGGGATGGTGGTGCTGGCCACTGGACTTGCCTGGGGTGCCAGCACGGGGCTCGGTGACGGGGGCGGGTTCTCCGCAGCGTGGACCGCTGTCTGCGGCGTGGGCCTGGGCCTGTCGCTGCCCACGTCGATGGACACCGCGCTGGGAGCGCTCCCGGCCGACGCTACCGGCACAGGCTCCGCCGTGCTCCAGGCCTTGCGCATGGTTGGCAGCTCCTTTGGTGCCGCCATTCTCGGCACGGTGCTCAGCGCCGGCTACCGCTCTGGCCTCCCGGCGGACGACCCGTCGCTGCACAGTCTCGCGCCGTCCCTGGTCGCGGCTGTCCGTGACGGCGTGGTCGAGGCCGTCCAGGTCGCCCACGCGACCGGGTCCGACGCTCTGCTCGTGGCGGCCCGGTCGGCGTTCGTCGACGGACTGGACTTGATGCTCTGGGTCGGAGCCGGACTTGCCGTCGCAGGCGCGGTACTCGCGGTCAATGTCATGGCGAGTCGGCCCGCGCCCAGCGAGACGGAACCGGCAGGATCGGACCATGAATCCTACGCAGCCAGCTGAGGGGGCGCGGCAAGGCCTGCGTGAGCGGAAGAAGGCCCGCACCCGGTTCGCGATCCAGCAGGAGGCGCTCAGACTCTTCCGCGAGCAGGGCTACGGCGCGACCACCGTGGAGCAGATCGCCGAGGCGGCCGAGGTGTCGCCAAGCACCTTCTTCCGGTACTTCCAGACCAAGGATGCCTTGGTCCTCACCGATGACTACGACCCGATCATGGTGGAGCGGTTCCGAGCGCAGCCACCCGGGCTCGGCGCGGTGGCGTCCTTCCGAGCCGCCCTCCGGGAAACCTTCACCGACATGCCGCAGGACCAGTTGGACGCCGCCGAGGAACGCAACGCCCTGATCCTCTCGGTCCCGGAGCTTCGCGCCGCCTTCGCCGACTTCATGATCAGCTCGATGCGCCAGGTGATCGAGCTGGTCGCCGAACGCTCCGCACGCTCCACAGAGGATCCCGAGGTCGTCGCGGCGACGGGGGCAGTGATGGGGATCCTGCTCTCCTCGATGCTGCTGGGGGGGAAGAACATGCACGAACTACTCAACCTGATCGATGAGCAGCTCGGTCACCTGGAGACCGGGTTCACGCTCTGACCCATGAAGGTCGTCGCCGTCACTCCTCGATCCGGAACCGCATGGAGCCCGGTCCACCCACCACGCATGATGATCCCGACGATCAGGGTTCGCCGGACGGCGCAGGTCTATGGGCTCACGACGTCCCTAGGTGCTCGGTCATCTCCTCGTTGAGCGCAGTCTCCAGGACACTCTTGGCGAACCGCTCGAGCAGCCGGTGTTGCGTTGACACATGGTCATCTCGGGATCGCGACCGCGCTCGTGCTCGCGCCCGCGAACCGCGACGGATGAGACTGTCGCTGGCACGATTCGCCAATGGAGCCAAGGCAACTCACCGAGCCGCTCGACGTACCCCTCTGACGGTGCCGTCGGACTGGACCGGGCGACGTAGGTCTCGCGCCAGTGCTATTGCGCCGTACTCCGACGGGCTGGCCCGGCTCGTGCGAAGCCATGCTGCACCCCGTGGCCGGGTGACGTCGTTGACGTCCACTCCTACCCGCTTCGCCGAGACGTCGTCGCCGACCACCAAGAGGCACTCGTCCAGCGGGGTCGCGGCGCTCGGCGACGACATGGACGGCTGACGTCGACCAAACGTCGTCGCGACGCCGTTTCGATCGCCTGCGGTGGAACTCAGGCGGATGTGGTGCAGGCATCTCGCCGATCCGCCCGCGCGGTAGAACGTGTGAGGACAGCTCTCTCGTCACCGGTGAGTGAGTCGTTCACGGAGAGTGCTATTTGGTAGCGACCACCCGCACTCCGTCTGGGAGACGCGTGCCGTCGCCGACTGCATTGTCCAGCCACGCCCCGATCACGCCGGCCAGCCCCACGGGGTGACTGAAGTTCACCGCATGGGCCGCCTCGTCCACGATCGCGACCGTCAGGTGCTGTGGAGCGAGCCGGGCAACTTCGCGTATGCGGTCAGGTGACGGCATGAGTGGGTCGCGGCCCCCCAGGACGGCAAGGGTTGGGACGGGGGTGCGCAGCAGGCGCTCCAGCGACGGGAAGCGTGTCAACTCGCGGAAGAGGCGCAGGCCGTTCAGTGGCCCGAACTTCACATAGTCCGGTAGTGCGACGGGGAACATCGTCGTACTCTCCCGCAGTACGTCCCGCGCCAGCTGGCCGAGGGCGCGGCTCATGGGCTGGTTGTGCACGCCTCCAGCTGGGGAGACCAGGACCAGGCCGTGGATCCGCTCGGGCGCCTCGTGAGCCACCTCCAAGCTGATTGCGCAGCCCATCGAGTTCCCGACCAGGACGGCCTTGTCGATGTCGAGGCGGTCGAGGATCGCCAGCGTCGTCTCGGCCAGGGCGGGGATGCCCAGGACGCGCTCGCGGCGCTCGCTGCGCCCGTAACCGGGCAGGTCCGGAACCACGTTGACCCCACGAGCGGCAAGGACGCCAGCGGTCGGCATCAGGTATGCCCCGGAGATGGCGAACCCGTGGATGTGGAGGAGAGGGACACCGACCTCGTGGGTGCTGCGCCGGCAGTAGACCGACGTTCCGCCCACCTGCAGTCTCTCGGTCACCCAGCCGTCGCCTGGTTCTCCACGACCTGGCATGGGCTGAGCGTAGTGGGCCGCTCCCGGTCGGTCCCGCCACACCAGGCGATGGGGCGCTGCTGGGCGTCAGGGTCGGGCCGCCCCGGCCTCGGCGCAGACGTCGTCAGCGCCGCGCTCGGTGGACAGCATCAGCACATAGGAGAGTAGCGGCAACCGATGGGGTGCGATGTCCGAGCCTCTGACTCACGGGCTTCGGTAGCCTGCGATCCACCCTGCGAGAAAGAGGATGGTGCGCATGGGGGTCGAGCCCGCCGATGACTGGCGCCGGGGTGTTGTCGTAGATGAACCTCCTCCGACTACGCCTCCGACGTTCGAGCTGGCTCCGGACGCGGTCTCGGGCACCCCGCTCTGGCCGGTCCAGGAGATCCTCGACGGCGCGTTCTTCGTGGTCGGCACTGCGCTGGTGATGTGGCTGGGATGGATCGTGGTCACTGTCGGCTTCGACGGCTGGTTCGCGATCGGCTCTGTCTTTCTCTTTTGGGTGTTGCTGGCCTACGTGGGGCTACCTCGCCTGCAGGAGGTGCTCTCGAAGGTCTACGTGCCTGACTACTTCATCGGGCGAGCGCTCACCGAGGTTGGCGTGCTCGGTGACCCGATCAACCTGGCCCTGGACGGCGGCGAGGCGCACATCCATGCCGCCATGACCCGAGCCGGATGGGTCCGTGCCGAGGAGCTCACGATCCGCTCCTCGTGGGGGATCGTGCTGTCCTCGGTGCTTCGCCGCCCCTACCCTGAGGCACCGGTCTCCTCGTTGTTCCTCTTCGGGCAGCGGCAGGCTTTCGCCTATCAGCAGGAGGTGGACGGCAACGCCTCCCAACGCCACCACGTACGTTTCTGGCCGGTCCCTGAGGGCTGGAGGCTTCCCGGGGGGTTCCAGGTGGGGTGGCTGGCCGCTGCGACGTATGACAAGGCAGTGGGCCTGTCCCTGTTCACCCTCCAGGTGACGCACCGCGTGGACGCCGACATCGACATCGAGCGCGACTACGTCATCAACACGGTCCGCTACGTCGAGCCGGAAGCGTCCCTGCGCGTCATCAAGGGGTACTCCAGCGCCTTCACCACCCGCAACGGCGGAGGCGACGTCGTGCGCACCGACGGAAGCCTGCCGATCCTGGACCTGACCAGCCTCCAGGTGCAGGAGCCGGACCAGGTGGAACCCGCGACCGATGCGTTGTCGCGTGCGGTGTCCCACCGGGTGCCGCCGCCGGGCCTCCTCGCCGCCGGGGTGATGAGCATGGCCAAGGCCGCGATAACACTGACCGCTGTGCTTGTTGCGATCTTCCGGGGGGATAGCCCCCCGGCTCAGACGTCGACCATGGAGCTGACGGTGATGGGCGGCGGTGCGCTGTGCCTCATTGGCCTGTGGGTGTTCATGCTCGCTCACCATGCCTGGGCTCGGATCGCCCTCATGGTCGCGTGCACCGTGGAGGCGGTCACGCAGCTGCTCGACCTCAGTGCCGTCGCCGAGATCAAGTTCCTCGTGTTGATGAACGCGGCAATCACTGTCCTCATCCTGATCGCGGTGAGTTCCAACGAGGCCAGGCGCTGGGTGAGACTCGGTCGGCGAGGCTGAGTTCGATCCGGCGTGCAACCGCAGGAAGGGATCCGCCTCGGCACGGCGATCGCTGGTGGCCCTATCCATGCGCTTCATGCGCGTGCGCGCGCCCATCCGCTTTACGTCGCCGGTGACCACTGCGGCACCAGCTCCCATCCAGACGCTCTCACCTCCGCCACACAGGACGCGGAGCAGGAGGCGCTGGCCGAGGAGACGGTGGTGGTGACGGGAGTGGGCTCCGGCCCCGGCATGGCCGCCGCCGCGGCGATGGCCCGTTCGGCGGACCTGTTCGGCCAACGGCAGGATGGACTAGTCGTCGGTTCCGTGCACGAGTCGGTCGAGCTCTTGGGCTGCTGACCCGATGCTCGATGGCAGCGTCTGGACGCCACCAGCAAGGTTCGCCGCGGATGCCCCGCCGGCGCACACCAGGGGGACCGGGGCCTGGCCGAGCAGTCGCTCGGCGACCGCAACCGCGGCCGGGCGGTCCTCTGGGGTGACAACAGACAAGACCGCCGCTCGGGCGTCGCGGCTGCGCACCGCCGCCTCCCAGCTGCTCACCGGCACGTTGGCGCCGAGGTAGAGAACGTCCATGCCCCTTCTGCGGGTTGCGGTGGCGAACGCCAGGGCACCGAGGTCATGCTGGCTGCCGGAGGGCAGGCCGACCACGACCGCTGGACCTCTGGACCTGCTGCCCGCCGCATCGAACGCAGCGGAAAGCCGTCGATGGACCGCGTGGCTGGCCGCGTGCTCGCCCGCGACGTCGATCTCGCCGCGTGCCCAGCCCTCGCCGAGTGCCTCGAGGGTGGGGAACAGCCACGAGTCGACCACGTGCTCGAACGATCCGAGTGCGAAACCTCCATCGAGGCTCTCCTCGATTCCCGCTGTGTCCATCCGTGCTGCCGAGGACAGGAATCGTTGCATGTAGGTGACCGCGTTGGGTTGGTGGAGATCGTCGGAGGTCTCACGACCGACCACCTCGTCCAGAGTGGCGGGAACCGTCCCCTTGCGAACCGCGTCGGCGGCCTCCGCCGGCGACCAGCCGTCTTGCACGAGTCGGCGCATGGTCGAGACGGCCGCCAGGGCTTCCTCGTCGTAGAGGCGGTACCCCGAGTCGTTCCGGTGCGGTACGACGACGCCGTAGCGCCTTTCCCAGGCGCGCAGAGACGCCTCGGATACCCCGGTGAGTCGGGAAGCCTGCTTGATCGTGTACATAGTTTGTACAGAGTAGTCCCTCTTCAACTTGTACAAACCTTGGACATCATGCAAAGTTGTGCCTGAGCGCAGCGCGACCGCGGGCGCATAGCAGCCAGCGGGTCAGGGAGAGGGATGGTCGGGGATGGAACTGATGGCGCAGGCGCCGGGTCTCGTCGGCGCGCGCACCCGTGCTCGCGGTCGCCGGTGGAGGCGGACCGCTGAGGCCGAGTCCCGAGGATCCCAGACCGCTTCGACGGCCGAAACTGAGAGCGCACCCGCCGGCGCGGTCGGTCGCGAGCTCGATGAGCGGAAGCTTGAGGACCTGTGGGACCGCCACGGGGGGTCTGCCTACGCACTCGCGTGCGCGCTCCTCGGGAACGAGGTTGCCGCTGCCGAGGCCGTGAGGCTCGCGATGGCCGACGTTGCCTCCTCGATTCGGGACGTGTCGACCCAGGAGGCTCCGCGGTGCCTGGTTGGCCACGTGTACCGGCACACCCAGGAGTTCGACGGCGCGACTCCCGGCGCGGCACTGCTGTCGCCGGTGATGGTGTCGATGAGCCAGCTGGCTCCGGTCCAGCGCGCGAGCCTTGCGTTGTGCGTCTTCGGCGGACTTACCCACCGTGAGGCGGCTGCCCTGCTCGACGTACCGCCCAGCACAGTGGCCGACCTGCTGACGACCGGCCTGCGAGAGCTAGGGCGCCTCGCTGCCGGCGATACCGCGACCTTCGCGTGACGGGGACGCCTCCATGAATGAGCTGGACGCCGACCAGACCACGTCTCTGCGCAGGGCCAACGTGGGCGCAGCCGTGCTCCATGCGGTCCAGGCCGTCGCGGTGCTCGCACTCGCCACCGACTTCGCTCTGCCGGTGACCGCAAGCTACCTGGCCGGGCCGCCGGGTACGACGCCGTTGGATCCCGTGGTCCTCTTCGACATTCCCACCGGGCTCGCGGTCGCGGGGTTCCTGGCGCTCTCCGCGCTCGCTCACCTCCTTGTCTGCACCGCGTGGTGGCAGAGGTACGTCGCGGATCTGGCCCGTCAGCGCAACCCCGCACGATGGGTCGAGTACTCGTTCTCCGCGTCGCTGATGATCGTCCTGATCGCCCAGCTGGTCGGCATCTCCGACGTGGCGGCACTGGTAGCCCTGTTCGGCGTGAACACCGCCATGATCTTGTTCGGCTGGTTGCAGGAGCGCTACGAGCACCCAGGCAGCGGCGGCTGGCTGCCGTTCGGCTTCGGATGTGTGGCCGGGGTGGTCCCGTGGGTGGCGATCACGATCTACCTGCTGTCGCCGGGCTCAACGTCCTCGGCCTCGCCTCCCGGTTTCGTCTACGGGATCTTCGTGTCGTTGTTCGTCTTCTTCAACGTCTTCGCCCTCAACCAGTGGCTGCAGTACCGTGCCAAGGGGCGGTGGCAGGACTATCTGTTCGGCGAGAAGGTCTACATCGTGCTGAGCCTGACCGCAAAGTCCGCCCTGGCCTGGCAGATCTTCGCCGGCACGTTGGCTTCGTGACCGCCACGTTGAAGGGTGACCGCGCGAGGGAACGGGTGGGGGTGCCCAGGTGACCGAGCAACAGATGTACGAGGTGCTCAAGGAGTATCCCGAGTTCGAGTTGCGTCGCTATCCAGACCACCTCGTCGCCGAGACCGAGGTCGGCGGTCCCTTCGAGCTTGCCGGAAACCTGGCGTTCCCCAGACTCGCCCGCTACATCGGCGGTCACAACCGGTCCTCGCGCAAGATGGCCATGACCGCGCCCGTCGTGCAGGAGCAGGATCCCCGGAGCCGGCGCTACGTCGTGGGTTTCGTGATGGCGGCGGACGTCAGCGCCGAGGATCTCCCCGACCCGGTTGACACCACGGTGCACACGCGCCGGGTGCCGGCCGTGACGGCGGCCGCACTGCGGTTCTCGGGGCGCTGGTCGCGCGGCTCTTATGAGAAGCGGGCCGCCCAGCTGCTTTCCGCCTTGGACGCTGCCGGTCTGGAGGTTGTCGGCGCCCTGCGGTATGCCCGGTTCAACCCGCCCTGGACGCCGTGGTTCCTTCGACGGAATGAAGTCGTCGTCCCGGTGGCGCCCCGACCCGGTCGGCCTCCAGGGAAGCGCGGGGCCTGACCACAGGCAGCCCTTTGCATCCTGGTGGCCGCGGCGCGTTCGTGAGTCCACCCGTCAAAGAGCTCGAGAATTTCCCGTGGATCGGCAACCTCCGGCCAGGTCCTGGCGAAGGGAAGGGGCAACAGGGTCGCATCCGGCGGCCTACGACCCAGGGAGATTCTCATGAGGATCCGCTCGATCGCAGCCTCGCTTGCGACCACGGCACTGCTCGCGGGCGCCATTGTCGTGCCCACCACCGCTGCTCAGGCGGAGAGCAGCCCGGCCCAGAAGGCGCTGGGCAACAGGAGTCTGGCGAAGGTGCTCACCTCCGACGGCAACAGGTTCGACAGGAACTGGGGCGACTACGACATCGTCACCGAGGCGGCGCTGGCGGTAATCAAGGCCAAGCCGAACAGCCCGGTCAGCGTGCTGACCAAGGGGACGGTCCCGGTTACCGCGTTCATCCCGAACGACTGGTCGTTCCGCAAGCTCGCCAAGGACCTCACCGGCACGAGATTCACGACCGAGAGGCAGGTCTTCAACGCGCTGGCGGGCTTGGGGATCGACACCATCGAGACCGTGCTTCTCTACCACGTGGTGCCCGGTGCCACGATCGACTCCAAGACCGCTCTCGGCGCCGACGGGGTCAAGCTGACCACCGCCCAAGGCGGCACCATCACCGTCGACGTGATCTACCCGAGGCTGCGCATCGTCCAGCTGCGGGACCAGGACCCGAACGCCATCGACCCGTTCCTGAACCCCACGGCCCTGGACATCAACAAGGGCAACAAGCAGATCGCGCACGGCATCGTCCTGGTGCTGCGGCCGGTCGACCTGTGACCGACGAGCTGACGAGATGACACGAAGCCGATCATGTGAAACCTGATCCGCCCCATCTTCGCCCTCGCAGCGCTGTCCGGGGGCGAGTCTGGCGCTCGCCCCGGCGGCGCAGGCGGCTGACGACGCCCAGGTCTCGGTGCTGCACGCCGTTCCCGGAGCAGTGGTCGACGTCTACGCCGGCGGCGAGGCGCTGTTCTCGGACTTCAAGCCGGGAACGCTGACCGACCCGACGGCCCTGCGGGCGCTTACGACCTCAATGTCGTCGCCGCCGGAGACGGTCCCGACGGGAAGGCGAGCATGGAGGCGGACCGGGTGGGCGTGCCGGCCGGTGCGAACATCCCCGTCGTCGATCACCTGGACGAGTCCGGCAAGCCGCGGCTCACGCCGTACGTCAACGACACCTCCCAGGTCGCGGCCGGACAGGCCCGGCTCACCGTCCGCCACGACGCGGCCGCTCCCGCGGTCGACGTGCGGGCTGGTGGCAACCCGGTGTTGACCGACCTGGTGAACCGGATGAGGACAGTGCCGACATCCCCGCCGGCGCGGTCTCCGCCGAGGTGGTGCTCGCCGGCACCGACAAGGTGGCGATCGGTCCCGCCGACCTCGACCTGGCCGAGGGCGTCCACACGATCGTGTACGCCTGGGGCAGCGCCGAGGACGACAACTCAAGCTCGCCGTCCAGACGATCAGCGGCATGCACTCCGCGCCTTCCGTCGTGCAGAGCGGCACCGGTGGTCAGGCGGCCGGCGACGCCGACGGCTTGCATCCGGTGACCTGCGGCGGTGCCTACCTTCCTGAGGACGGCGGCTACCAGGACAACCGTGGTGGTCGTTGCCCGGCTGCTGTCCGGATCCTGAGGTGGCTGGGGTCGAAGCTCCTGCTGTGGCTGGCAACCATTCGCTCGTCTGCGACGAAGTACGGGCATGCAGCACCTCGACCGCGCAGCCGGACAGGACATCGGGCTGCGGCTCGCGCGTCAGGAGGAGCATGCCCTGGAGGACGCGTACTCGGCCTATGCGCCGACGGTGCTTTCCTACGTCAGCCGGTACGTCGGGCGCGACGAGGCCGAGGACGTGATGCAGCGCACCTTCTTGGACGCCTGGCACCACGCCGGTCGCTACGATCCCTCGCAGCGCTTCACCGGGTGGCTGTTCACGATCGCCCACCGCCGCGCCGTGGACGCGCTGCGAGCGCGCCGCCACCAGGTGGTCGATGTGGCAATCCTGCGTGAGCTCTCAGGCGAGGACGGACGGGAGACGGTCAACCGGTTCGCGGATGCTGCGGACGTCCGGGCCGCGGTGGCACAGCTGCCCGACCACGAGCGGGTCGTCGTCGAGATGACCTACTTCGACGATCTCAGCCAGCGAGAGATCGCCGAGCGACTCGACGTACCTCTCGGGACAGTCAAGGCCCGAGCTTCGCGCGGGACCCGACGACTCGGAGAGATCATCCGAGCCGCCGAAAAGACCTATACCGGGAAAGGAGAGCCGCGATGAATGATCACCCGGACCTGATGGCGCTCCTGCGAGGCGAGCTGTCCAACGCTCACGTCACAGAGGTGGCCGTCCACCTCGACCACTGCGAGGAGTGCCTGCAGGACCTAGCCGAGACCGCCGTCGGCCACGCCCTGATGACCGGCACCTCCCGGACCTTGCGCCGGCCCGCGCCGCTGCAGCTCCGCGACGTACCGCCGCTGGTCCCTCCGACGTCCTCCCCGCGCGGCCGGGCATGGTTGCGCCCGGTCGGCCTGGTCGCGGCGGCGGCCGCACTGGTCGCCGGCACGGCCCTCGTCACCCAGTGGACCGACCGGCCGACCGCGCCGCGCACGCCCGTGGCGGCTCCCGAGAGGAGCGCCGACCTGAAGCCGGTCGACGGCAACGGGTCCGGACGGGTGCTGATGGCCCAGGACTCCCACGACGGAGTCCAGATGACGGTCGAGACCCGGGACCTGCCCCAGACCGGCCGAGGCCAGTTCTACGAGGCCTGGTTGTTCAACCCCAAGACGCAGAAGATGCTCGCGCTCGGGGTGGTCGGTCCCACCGGCAAGGCCTCGTTCGAGGTGCCCGACTCGCTGGTGGGCCGCTACCAGGTCGTCGACGTCAGCCTGGAGCGTGACGACGGAGACCCTGGCCACTCGGTCACCTCGGTTCTGCGGGCGAAGTACGCCTGAGCCGATAACGGCCTGGCTTGCCGCGTGGGGCAGCTGGGCTGCCCTACCCCGGATCAAACAGTCGACGGTTCAGGCTTTGATAGGTGGACCGGGCGGCGACATGACACCAAGCACGATCGACGCCAGCGCTGTACCGACCTGGTCGGCCCGTTTACAGCCGCTGAACCACCCGCCCGCAGGCCCCCTCCCGGCTCCCGAATGAAGAGCCACGTTGATCGATGGCTCCTTCTGGGCGCTCTAGGGTCGCGGAGCGAACAAGTCCAGCAGGTGACCGAACTCGTCGCTGATCGCGTTGGTCCAGGTCTCGGATAGGTGGCCGGGGTCGTGGTAGGTCACGATGTGGTCGACGATGATCGGACAGCGGCGCCGTAGACATACAAGCCCGGTCACGTCGACGAAGTCGGCGCCGAGTCGCTCGCTCGCCCGGCGGGTGATCGAGTTGCCGATCTGGGTGATCTTCTGTTCCCGGGCAAGGCAAGAGGACATCGTCGAGTCCGGATCGGTAATGCAGTCGTCGGGTGAGAAGTCCAGGTTGGTGATGTCGGAAATGACTTTCACCTCCGGTGTGAGGCGGCGCATGTGGCGTACCGCCGAGGAGACGCCCTTGGTCCACATCTCACCGAAGCTCTGGCCCGGCGGCGGCTGAACGGTGAACTGGCCCCCGTGGGCGAGCACCACCACGTCTGGACGGAGCTCGTCGATCCGGCGCAGTGCCCAGCGGCGGAACGCCGGGCACTCGGGGTAGGGCGCACCTTGATTCTTCTGCTCGACGTTGAAGGGGGAGCAGCCGACCTTCACCAACGGAATGACGCGGTAGCCATCGCGCCGTCCCAGCGCACCCAGGGCAGAGGCCCACATGCCAGCGTGCGAGTTGCCGTAGAGGACCACAGTCCTCTTGGCGTTTGGGTCACCAAGCGCACAGATCTTGTGGCCCACGTCCTTCCAGGAGGAATAGCACGTGAAGTGGAACTGCCAGACGTCCTTCTTCAAACCGTCGAGGTTCTGCAGGGGGAACGGGATGGGGGCATTGGAGTCGACGAGCCGGGAAGCGTTCGCGAGGCGCCTGGCGATTGGTACCGGACGCGGAGGGGCACCGGCAGGGGCCCGGGTGACGGCGGAGCTAGCTCCTGCAAGCCGCTCCTGGAAGACCTTCGTCGCGTGCGCCCCCGCCCATACCGTGGCGAGCACCACCAATGTCAGAGCCACTGGCCACATCCCTAGCGCGCGCCGGCCGGACAGTATCGGTCCCCGCCACCGCCGGATCGGGTTCTCGACCAGGCGGTAGCTGCATACGGACAGGGCC
>Ga0207675_100001691_pt1 | contig 22078 bp, 23 predicted proteins | sample KBSSwiS42_FD_184305 | JGI IMG/M metagenome (GOLD analysis project Ga0207675, IMG submission 184305) | Switchgrass rhizosphere microbial communities from Kellogg Biological Station, Michigan, USA - KBS Switchgrass S4-2 (SPAdes) (version 2) | ecosystem: Host-associated > Plants > Roots >...
ATTCTTCATGAAGGGCGGGTTGTGGCTGGGCGTCGGGATCTCGGCGGTGCTGGCGGTCGGCAGCATCGCGCTGGTGGCGTACGTCGTGATCCACTGGCCGTGCGATCACTTCAAGCACCACGTCCCCGGCACGCCGTCGGAGCCGCAGCATCCGCTGGCGACCTTCGGCAAGAACGTCGCGGGCGTCGTTCTGATCCTGCTCGGGCTGGTGATGGCGCTACCCGGGATCCCCGGTCAGGGGATCCTGACGATGATCGTGGGGATCACGCTGGTGGATTTTCCCGGGAAGCGCGGCCTCGAGCGCCGCCTGATCGGCCGCCCGCGCATCCTGCACGCCATCAATCGATTGCGCGGGCGCTTCGGGCGCGCGCCGCTCGAAATGACGTAGGCGCGCCGCCGCGCTATTGCGTCCGGCGCGCCGTGCATTCGGCGCACGGACAGTTCGCGCGAAGATCCCGGAAGTTGAAGATGCCGCTGGAATGGCCGTCGCTCCATTCGATGGCGATCGCGTACTGGCCGACCAGGTTGATCGCCTTGGCGCGCACGTTGTCGGGGACGGTCGTCGGTTCCAGAAGGGGGCGGCCGGACGTCTCCTCGATGCACAGCGCGCACCGGCAGGCCAGGCGCAGATCGCGCGCCCGGTACTTGGTTTCGTGGCCGTCACCCCACTTGATGGTGATGGTCGACCGCAGGAGGCCGACGATCTCGTCGGGCATGGGCATCGTCGATCACTTCCCGGCGCGCTTGCGCCGCAAGAGCATCTTCATCAGCGGCGCGACGTGCAACGCCTGCAGGAAGCCGTCGTTATCGATCAGCGTTTCGAGGTCGGCCAGCGGGACGAGGTGGACGCGAATGTCCTCGCTGGCGTCGGGTGAGGCGGCGCCCGCGGTCACGCCCTCGGCGAGGTACGTGTAGGTCAGGTTGTTCTGCAACGCCGGGTTCGCGGACAGCGTCATCAGCAGCGACCACGTGCCGCCGCTGTACCCGGTCTCCTCCAGCAGTTCGCGGCGCGCCGCCGATTCCAGCGACTTGTCCTCGGGGTCGGTGGTGCCGGCGGGGATCTCGAAGTCGACGCGGCCGATGCCGTGCCGGTACTGGCGTATCAGCACCACGCGATCGTCGGCGGTCACCGCGACGACGTTGACCCAGGGTGGGTACTCGTTTACCCAGTACTTCGGGATGATGGTCCCGCTGGGAAGCTGGCACCGGTCGACGCGAACGGTGTACCAGAGCTCGCGCGAGAGGTATTCGCTGGTCAGCACGCGCCACGCGCCAGGGTCGTCGTCGAAGCTCGTCACGGCGCTAATCTAATCCATTCAGTAACGCACGGGCGCGCTGGAACACCGCGCGCATCATCGGCGGCGTCAGCTTGCCGGTGTTGGTGTTCTGCCGGCTCGGGTGGTAGCAGCCGAGCAGGATGGGCAGGCCGCCGCCCAGGCGCGCCTCGCTGCCGTGCGCGAACGCGGGGCGCGGCCGCGGGCGCGTCCCGTGCGTCTCGGCGACGTGGGCGAGGAAAGCGTCGTGGCCGATCTTGCCCAGCGCGACCACGACCCGCACGCGGGGCAGGGCGGCGATCTCGGCCGCCAGATGGCGCCGGCAGCGCGCGATCTCGCCGGGCGTCGGCTTGTTGTCGGGCGGCGCGCAGCGCACGGCCGCCAGGATGTAGGCGTCACGCAGGATCAGGCCGTCGTCGGCGCTGCGCGAGGTCGGGATGCTGGCGAAGCCGGCCGCGTGCATCGCCGACAGCAGAAAATCGCCCGAGCCATCGCCGGTGAACACGCGCCCGGTGCGGTTCGCCCCGTGCGCGGCGGGCGCCAGCCCGACCAGCAGCAGGCGCGCATCCGGGTCGCCGAAGCCGGGGACGGGCCGGCCCCAGTAGGTCTCGTCGCGATGGGCGGCCTTCTTCTCGCGGGCGATGACGGCGCAATAGCGGCGCAGGCGCGGGCAGTCGTTGCAGGCGACGATCGCCGCACGGACGGTCGCGAGGCTCACTTGTCCGGCTCACCCCGTTCGATCGGATAGCCAGCCTCTCGCCAGGCGCGGATGCCGCCGTCCATCGAGACGACGTTCGTGTAGCCCATCTGCTGCAGGTTGTCGGCCGCCAGCGCCGAGCGATAGCCGCCCCCGCAGTAGAGGACGATCGGCGCGTCCTTTTCGGGAATCAGCGTCTCGACGTCACGCTCCAGCACGCCGCGTCCGATGTGACGCGCCCCGGCCGCGCGGTCGATGCAGAATTCGCAGTCCTCGCGCACGTCGACGAAGTGAAAGCGCTCGCCGCGGTCGAGGCGGGCGCGGACGTCGGCGATGCCGCATTCCTTGACCCGCTTGCGGGCCGCGTTGACCAGCGCGAGGAAGCCGGGACTGTGCTTCATGCGCGGAACATAGTCTATATTTGGTGGAAGTCAGCGTGTCCGAACGACGAGATTATTACGAGGTCCTGGGCGTCGAACGCAGCGTCGATGCCGCCGAGCTCAAGCGCGCGTACCGCAAGCTCGCCATGGAGCTGCACCCCGACCGCAACCCCGGCGACCACGCCTCCGAGGCGAAATTCAAGGAGGCGTCCGAGGCGTACCAGGTGCTGTCCGATCCGGACAAGCGCGCCCGCTACGATCGGTTCGGCCACGCCGGACCCAGCGGCGGCTTTGGCGGCGGATTTCACGACGTGCACGACATCTTCTCCGCGTTCGGCGACATCTTCGGCGACATCTTCGGCGGCGGCATGGGCGGCGGCCGGCGTGCGCCGGCGCGCGGTTCGGATATCGAGGTCCGGCTGTCGATGACGTTGCAGGAAGCATTCACGGGCGTGACCAAGGACGTGAAGGTGCTGCGGCGCGCGGCGTGCGCGAAGTGCAACGGCACCGGCGCGGCGGCCGGCACCACGCCCGAGACGTGCCAGCACTGCGGCGGCCGCGGCCAGGTGATGCACTCGCAGGGCTTCCTGATGATCTCGACGACGTGCCCGGTCTGCCGCGGTGAGGGCCGGATCGTCCGCAAGCCGTGCAGCAACTGCGACGGCAGCGGCCTCGATCATCAGGAAGACACGTTGCAGGTCAGCATCCCGGCCGGCGTCGAGGATGGCTCGACGCTGCGTATGGTCGGCCGCGGCGAGGCGGCGCCGCAGGGCGGTCGCGCCGGCAACCTGTACGTCATCCTGCGCGTGCAGTCGGACGATCGGTTCGAGCGCGACGGCGCCGATCTTCACGCCGAGATCCCGGTCAGCTTTCCCCAGCTGGCGCTGGGCGACAAGGTCGACGTTCCGACGCTGGACGGCGAGGGCGCCGTCGAGATTCCGCCGGGGACGCAGCCGGGCGAGACGCTGGCGCTGCGCGGGCGCGGCATGCCGCGCATCGACGGGCGGGGCCGGGGCGACATCGTCGCGCACCTGAAGCTGGTCGTGCCGTCGTCCCTGTCGGCGGAGGAGGACGCCGCGCTGCGCGCCTACGCCGCCGCGGGCGGCCAGCGCGTCAGCCCCGAGCGAGGCGGCTTCTTCAAGCGCAAGAAGAAGAAATAGCGGCGCGCCGGCGTTATCATCGCCGTATGTCCCGCTGTCATTTCGCGCTGACGGGCGTCGCCGCCGCGGCGCTGATCGTTGGTTGCGGCTCGGTGTCCAGCAACCCGGACGGCGCCGGCGGCGCCGGCGGCGGTGGGGGAGGTGCGGCGGGAACGATGGGGTCGGCCGGCACGACCGGGTCGGGTGGCATCGACGGCGGGCCGTGCACGTTCGCGGCCACGTACGTGATCAAGGATGGCGGCGGGCTGGTCGCGATGGCCGATACGGCGACGCTGTCGCCGCCGGCTGCGTTCCACTACGTGCGCGATTTCTTCCGCGTGGATGCCGGCCAGCAGTCGTGCGATCCGCCGCTGCCAGCGTGCGGCGATCCTGCGCGCATCGATTCGCAGGACGTCGAGCTGGCCCTCAACCACCCCGACGTGCAGGCGGCGCTGGCGCTGACGACGGTTCCGTTTTACGGCAACCGCGGGGTCGCCGACGGTCCCAACTTCAACTTCATGCGCGGCGACCGCGGCTTCAACGCCGGCCTCAACTGCGACACGCCCTCGACGACCTGCACGCCGATACCGCCCGGCGTGAGCGCGCTTGTCCAGCTGCTGCGCGACCTGATCAAGCAGCAGCGAATGGATCCGAGCTGCGCGTTGATCACGAACTGACCGCGAAAGCGCTCTAGCGGCGCGACCCGGACGTGCGGCCCGAGTGGCTGGGCTTGGAGGAATCGCCGCCCTTCTTGTCGGATGACTTGCCGCGCGCGGCGAGCGGGACGGTCGGGACGGGCTGCTTACCGTACAGCCACGAGTACGTGAAGTACGATGCGAGCACGCGCTTCGTGTAGTTCCGCGTCTCGTCGAACGGGATCGTCTCCATGAATTCGTCCATCGCCAGATCGCCGCGCTCACCCAGCCAGCGATCCACCGCCCCCTCGCCCGCGTTGTAGCCGGCGATCGCCAGCGGCGCGGCCTCGTCGAAGTGCTTCCACAGGAAACCCAGGAAGCGCGAGCCGACCTCCAGGTTCTTGGCCGGGTCCTGCAGGAACTCGCGCGTCACCGCGGCCCCGTTGGAGAAGCGCTTCGCCGTCTTGATCAGCATCTGCGTCAGGCCGATCGCGTTGGCGAACGATTCGATGCGCGGCGAGAACGCGCTCTCCTCGCGCATGATCGCCAGCTGCAGGGCCTCGGGTAACTGGTTCGCCTTGGTGTTCTTCGCGACCAGCGCCGGGAACGCCCGCGGATAGGCGAGCTTCCACTTCGCCTCGCCGATCCCCTTCGGGTACTCGAGCTTGTAGCTGGTCAGCGCATGGCGCGGCAGCGAGTGCGAGGCGCTCCACACGCCCCCGCGATCGAGCAGGGTCGCCGTGATCCAGACCAGATCCTCTTCTTCGCCTCGCGCCGCCGCGTTCGAATGCTTCTCGGCCGACGTCGCCAGGCCGACCTTGTTCAGCTCGCGGCGCGCGTCGCCGCCCTGACCCATGCGCGCCAGCTCCACCGCGCGCAGGAAACCGGCGTCGCTGTACAGCGCGCGCGACGGAAACTTCCAGGGCGGAACGTCGTGCAAGCCCTTCCGCAGCGTCGTGATCAGCTTCTTCTGCGCGGCGGGATCCAGCGTCTTGAGCCGCGTGAGCGACAGCAGCGCGTACACCGACAGCGGGTATTCGCGCACGGCGCGCTCGTACCAGTCGCGCGCCTCGTCCTTCTTGCCGCGCTTCTCGAACACGCGCCCCTTCCAGTACTGGACGCGACCCTCCGCGTACCAGATCTCCTCGTGCGGGACCAGGCGCAGGTTCTCGTCCAGCCACTTCAGCGCCTCGTCGTCGCGCCCGGCGCGCCAGGCCGAGAACGCCAGTCGCCACAGCGCCTCATTCAGAAGGTCGGCTTTCGGATAACGCGTCGGCACCTCCGCCAGCAGCTTGGCGGCGCCCTCATCGTCGCCGGCATCCGTCGCCAGCTCGGCCGACCGGATACGCGCGTCGTCGGCGTAGCTGTGGTCGGCGTGCTCGGCCTCGACGCGGGCGTAGTGCGCCAGCGCCGCCTCGCGGTTCCCCGCCGATGCGTAGCAACGCGCGCCCTGGTACAGCGACTTCGCGTGCAGATCGCGGTTCGCCGCGCGTGCGCAGGCGGCCTCGGCCTCGTCGAACAGCGGCGCGGCGCGCGTGCGCTGGCGCTGCTTCCACGCGGACTGGGCGCGGTGGAAGCGACCGCGGCACTCCAGATCGGCGTCCAGTCCGGGAGCGCCCAGCGCGGACGCGAACGCCGCTTCCGATTCGGCGTTGCGGTTCTGGTCGAACAGCACCATGCCGCGCGACACCCATTCGCCCGCCGTACGCGCGCGCACCACCGCCGCCTCTGCGGGGGGCAGCGTGGCGGCGATCTGATCGAGGCGTTCGGCCGCGCGATCGCCCCACGCTTGCAACGGCGCCTCCGCCCAGACACGCCGGTAGATCGAGATGATCTCGGCGCTCGTCTTGCGCGCGTCGCCCGCGGACGCCGTCTTCTCCAGCGCCTCCGCTTTCTTGAACAACGTCTCGGCGTGGCGCGGGCCGTTGGGCCATTGCTGCAGGTACGTTTCCAGCGCCGCCTGTGCATCGCTCCAGCGCCCCAGCGCGCGCAGCGCATCGATGCGCACGAGATCGGTCTCGGCCTTCGGGACGCTGCCGTCCGGAACCTTCGCCGCCCACTCCAGCGCCCCGGCCGCGTCGCCGCGCCGCAAGCGGCAGCGCGCGGCGTTGTAGGCGTGGTAGGGGGCGAGGATCGGATAGCTCTTGTAGAGGCTCTCGAACATGTCGCCGGCTTCCGCCCACTTCGACTGGTTCGCCAGCGCCAGCCCCAGCAGGTACGTCGCTGCCAGCCGCTCGGTGCCGTAGCGATCCAGCGACTCCTTCGAGCGCTTGAACCGCTCGCGCTCCTTCACGAACCCGGCTTCCGCCGCCGCCCAGTCCTCGGCGCGGAACTGGTCGACCGCTTTCTTCGTGCGGCTGTCGGCGAAGAACGGCGTCAGCCAGGCGCGATCGAAGGGAACGGGCTTGCCGGCGGCTCGGGGCTTTGTCGCCGTCGCCGCGGGCGCGTTCTCCTCTTGATCGGGATCGTGGTCGCCGCCGCTCGCGCGCGCGATCGGCGCGGCGAGCAGCAGACAGGCAGCACCGGAGACGAAGCAGGCGCGAAGAGCCATCGGCTCCCCAAAGACTACGAACCGTTCATGCCACCTGCAAAAAACTCTGTGGGCTTTCTGCACGCGCCGCCCCTTTCTGCGCCGGCCGACCTCGGCCGTGAACCGCCGTTACTTTTCCGGCTTGTAGACCGTGACGCGATTGCGGCCGGCGTTCTTCGATTTGTAGAGAGCCTGGTCGGCGAAGGCGACGATGTCGCTCGCGTCCTTGACCGCCGGGTTGGGAAGAACGGCGATGCCGACGCTGATGGTGACAGGGATGACCGTGCCGTCGTAGACGAAGCGGTTGTTCTCGACGGCCTTGCGCAGCCGCTCGCCGACCACCAGCGCCTGGTTCTCGTCCGAGCCGCGGCAGATCACCGCGAACTCCTCGCCGCCGTAACGCGCGAACACGTCCTCGGCGCGCAGCGCGCTGCTGAGCAGCGCCGAGATCTCGAACAGCACGTGATCGCCGGCCTGGTGCCCGTGCGTGTCGTTCACCTGCTTGAAGTGGTCGATGTCGAACAGCACCAGCGCCAGCGGCGACGAATGGCGCGTGGAGAAGGTGAACTCGCTCTCCAGCCGATCGGTAAAGTACTTCTTGTTGAAGGCCTTGGTCAGCCCATCGCGCAGCGCCGATTCGTACATCTGGCGCTGGAACATCTCGTCCAGGTTGTCGTGATAGGTGAACTTGAGGATCGTGGTCGAGCCGACCAGGATCTTGTCGCCGTCGACCAGCTCGCGGCGATCGACCTTCAGGCCGTTGCAGAACGTCCCGTTCGTCGATCCCAGGTCCTGCAGGATGATCTGGTTGCCCTCGATGACGATCTGCGCGTGCTCGCGCGAGATGCCGTCATCGAACAGCCGGATGTGGGCCTTCTGGCCGCGGCCGATGATGACCTTGTCACCCTCGACTTTATACATTTCGCCGACGCTCGCGCCGGCCAGCACGACCAGGTAGGCCCGGTCTCGCTTACCGCCCGCGGGCGCCTTTGGCGCCTCGAACAAGCGTGTTTGCTCGTCCGCGGGCATACAAAGACGATATCACAACCAGGCGGAGCTGAGCGGTGGCTTACGCAGGTCGTCCGGCGAGAGCGCGCGCCAGCTCCGTCAGGCGCGCCGCCCGCGCGCCCAGCGGCGCGACGGCGGCGCCCGCGTCGGCAATCAGCGACTCGAGTCGGCCGCGGGCTGCGGCAGCATGCTCGCCGTGCTCGGCGTCGGCGATGTCGTCGGCATGCTGGAAGGCGACGCCGTACGCGGTACCGAAGCGCGCCAGGGTCGCAAGCACATCCGGCGTCCCGCCGGCGACGCAACCGCCCAGCTGCACGGCTGCACGGAACAGCGCCGCGGTCTTTTCGCCATGCAACGTCTCCAGCGCCGCCAGCGTCGCGGGCGGTGGCTCACCCAGGTCGCGGGCCTGGCCACGCACCATGCCGGACGGCCCGGCGGCGTGGGCCAGCGCGCGCGACGCGGCGAGAAAATGCTGGGGGCGGTCTGCGCGCTCGCCCGCCTCGGCGATCCATTCGAACGCCAGCGTCAGCAGCGCGTCGCCCGCGAGGATCGCGGTCGCCTCGCCGAACGCCTTGTGGTTGCTGGGGCGGCCGCGGCGGAAGTCGTCGTCGTCCATCGCCGGCAGATCGTCGTGAATCAGCGAGTAGCAGTGCACCAGCTCGACGGCGCAGCACGCCAGCAGGATGTTGGAGTCGATCGGCGCGATCGCTTCGGCCGCGGCGAGGGCGAGGAGCGGCCGGATGCGCTTGCCGGGCGCGAGCAGTGAATAGCGCATCGATTCGATCAGCCGTCCCGGATCGCCGTCGGCAGGCGGCGCCAGCCGCGTCTCGAACACGCGATCGATCTCCGCGCGGCGCGCGGCGAGCCAGTCGTGCATCACCTGGGCTCTTCGACTTCGAACGGCGCCGTGCGCCCCGCCGCGAGCAACGTCTCCACCTTCTTCTCCGCGCCGTCGAGGATCACCGTCCCGCGCCGGCACAGCTCCATGCCTTCCTCGAAGGCGCGCAGGCTCTCCTCGAGCGGAAGATTTCCACCCTCGAGTTTCTCGACGATTCCGCGCAGCCGGCCCAGGATGTCCTCGAAGCGTTCGGGTGCTGCTTCGGTCTTGCTTTCGGTCGCCATCTCTCTGACCGCCTTCTACGCCGATCTGGGCTAGAATTCCACGCGCCATGGCCGTTGAGACGCCACCGCCCGAGCTCGGCGCTTCGTGTCCGGACTTCCGCTTGCCCGCCGTCGACGGCAAGACGTACGCGCGCGACGACTTCGCGGCCAAGCCTGTGCTGGTCGTGATGTTCATCTGCAACCACTGTCCCTACGTGAAGGCGGTCGAGGATCGCCTGATCCGTCTCGCGCGTGAGCTCGAGCCGCGCGGCGTGCAGTTCGTGGCCGTGTGCGCCAACGACGCCGAGACCTATCCGGACGACGCGTTCGACAAGCTGGCGGAGCGCTGGCGCCAGCGCGGCTACGGGTTCCCGTACCTGCACGACGAGGCGCAGGACGTCGCGCGCGCTTTCGGCGCCGTGTGCACGCCCGACATTTTCGTTTACGACCGCGAACGGCGCCTCGCTTACCGCGGGCGCATCGACGATTCGTGGAAGGACGAGAGTCTGGTCACGCGGCGCGAACTGTCGGATGCGATCGTGGCCCTGGTGGACGGGAAACGCCCGGCGCTCCAGCAGCGACCGTCGATGGGGTGCTCGATCAAATGGCGACAGGCAGCTTGAGCAAGACGGCGGCAGGCGGCGCGGGGCGGCAGGGGCAGGGTAAGGACCCGAAGGGGCCCTGGCGAACCTACCTGCAGCGCAAGGGACTGAAGACCACGCAGCAGCGCGAGGCGATCGTCGACGCGTTCCTGCGCACGTCGGGGCACGTCGCGCTGGAGGACCTGCTGTCGTCGGCTCGGCGCAAGCATCCCGGCGTCGGGCTGGCGACGGTCTACCGGACGGTGAAGCTGCTGGAAGAGGCCGGCATCGCGGCGGCGCGGCACTTCGGGCCGGGGCAGACGCTGTACGAGATCGCCGAGGGGCGGGCCCACCACGATCACCTGATCTGCGACAACTGCGGGTACATCGTCGAGTTCGAGAACGACGAGATCGAGGCGCTGCAGGACGCGGCGGCGCGTCGTTTCGGGTTCAACGTTCTCCGGCATCGCCACGAGCTGTTCGGGCTGTGTGAGAAAGCGCGTGGGCTGCCCGGCGGGCGCTGTCCGGGCGAGGCCAGCGGCAACCGCGGGCGGTCCTAGGGTGGCTGTGGAGAACCGCAGCTAACTAGCGGAAATCACAGGTCCCCAATCCGTTCGCGGGGCCGGCTCGTACACCCTGATTGACAGCCTGGAAACGGATGCGCTATTTATATTAGTGAAATTGAGAACCGTTATCAAAATCACCGCGCTGGCTTTGGTGTTCGCGGTCGCGACCGCGGCGCCTGCTGCGCGTGCCGGTGACGGCGCGACGACGCGAACGGAGGCGAGTTACTACTCGACCCGCGGCGTGCTGGCGGAGTTCTTCCCGAACAGCGAGCACGTCAGCTATCGCACGTTCGCGGTGGATCGATCGATCCGCGCGCGTCTGGCGCAGCGGCTGGGTTACGCGCCGGCGCGAGACAAGTACACGATCTTCGTGGCGACCTCGCACGGCAAGGTCGACGGCTACGCGATCGTCGACGACGAGCAGGGCCTTCACCAGCCGATCACGTTCGCGACGCGGCTGTCGCCGCGCGGGATGGTGGAGCGCGTGGAGATCATGGTCTACCGCGAGCCGCGCGGCGACGAGGTCCGCGACGCGCGCTTCCGCAAGCAGTTCCAGGGCAAGACGTCGCAGGATCCGCTGCGCCTCAATCGCGACATCGATGCGGTGAGCGGCGCGACGGTGTCGTCGGCGTCGCTGGCGGTCGGTGTGCGGCGCGCGACGATTCTGGTCGAGGAGCTCGCGCTCGGTTTGTCCACGCTCGCGTCGGCGCCTGCGGCGTCGACGCCGGCCGCGCCGGTCAACCGTTGACGCGCGTCGATCCGGGCGCGCGCGGCGTCCGCGCGCGTGTCGGGATCGGCGTCGTGGTCTACCTTCACCTGGCCGCCGCGCGCGCGGCGTGGGCGCAGGAAAATCGGCTGCCGGTTCCGTGGCCGACCTCGCCGGGGGAGGTGGTGCCGTACGGGACGGGGGCGCCGGCTGCGCCCAAAGGGTCGTCGCCGCCGACGTCGGCGCCGAACGTGAAAGCGCCGGCGCCGACGTCCACATCTACGTCTACATCCGGGTCTACGTTCACGGCGACGGCGCCGGAGGAGAACGCGCCAACTCCGATGGCCACGCCCGCGCCGCCGTCTACGTCTACGACCACGACCGCGTCAGCGTCAGCGTCAGCGATGGCGTCAGCGTCGGGGATGACGCATGTGGGGGCGATCGGGGACGGGGTGGTGTTTCTCGATCGGGACGATGCGGAGTGGGATTTGAAGCGGTTGATGGTGACGCTGACGCATCGGCCGGCGGGCTGGCTGCGGTTTCATGGCGAGGCGGGGATCGAGCACGCGGACACGTTCGCCGTGCAGCAGGCGGTCATCGAGCTGACGCCGACGATCGCGTTCGGCGTGCGCGCGGGGTTGCTCCTGCTGCCGCTCGGGATCATCAACCAGCTGAACGCGCCCCCGACGTACCTGACGGTCGATCGCCCGCTGACCGATCAGCTGATCATCCCGACCATATGGCGCGAGCTGGGTGTCGGCTTGTTCGGCGAGCTCGGCGGCACCTTGCGCTACGAGCTGGATCTCGTGCGCGGGCTCGACGGCACCGGATTCTCGGCGCAGGCGCCGCTCGCGGGCGGGCGCGGTAACGGTTTCGGCGGCGGCAACACGGGCGCCGCGATGACCGGCCGGCTGGAGCTGTTCGGGCCCGCGGGCTTCGTGATGGGCGGCAGCGCCTACTACGGTTCCGCTTCGGCCGGGCAGCCGTCGCTGGACGGCGTCACCGTCGGGATCGTCGAGGGCGATGCCCGCTTTCGCGGCGGCGGGCTCGACCTGCGCGCCGAATTCGCGCAGCTCTTCATCTTCAACTCGTACCGCATCAACGATTACCTCGGCCTGCTGGGTCAGGACGCGGTTCCGAAGGCCGGCCGTGGCGCCTACGTGCAGGCGGGTTACGACGTGCTACGCCTGGGCGATGCCGACACCAGGCAAGAGCTGATGTTCTTCGTCGGCTTCGAGACCGTGAACCCGCGCAGCGCGATGTCGCCGTACAACCCCAACCTGCCGACGATCACCCCGCCGGGCGAGACGCCGCCCAGCGCGCCGTCGCCCACGCGATCGTTCGTGCGCGGCGGGATCGTCTACCGCCCGCTTCCCTCGCTGGCGTTCAAGGTCGACATTCAGGCCGCGCTCGACGGCGCGTTGCCGCCGCCGGCGCCCCCCATGACCCTGCCGGACGCGCCCGGGACGCCGCGTCCGCTCGAAAAACACCTGGCCGAGGCCGCGCGCGGAATGACCCGCGTGGGCCTGGCCGTCGGCTTCGCCTTCTGAGATCGCATGCGGCAATTTTCTTCATCGGGCTTTCGCCTGTGGAATCTGGGGATCGAAGCCAAGATCCTCTACACGACGTTCTGCGTGCTCACGCTGTTCGGCATCGTGTCGTCGGCCCTCTACTACGGCGACCTCGTCGGCGCGGGCACCAGCGGCATCAAGAGCTACTACGCCGGCGAAGCGAAGCCGGGCGACGCGAAGCCAGCGCCCGCGGTCGCGCCGCCCGCCCCGGGCACGCCCCCGTCCGGCCCCGCGATCGATGTTCCCGACGACGAGGCGAGCCATCCGCCCATCGTCGTTCAGATGACCTACCGCAAGCTGCTCGAGGTCACGCACTTCCATTTATTCACGATGCCGGTCGTCCTGCTGATCATCGGCCACCTGTTCCTCGCCACGGGCTTGCGCGATCGCGCCAAGCTGGCCTGGCTCATCGGCGGCGCCAGCAGCGTCACGGCGCACCTCGCCACGCCCTGGATCGTGCGTTACGGCGGCGGCGGCCTGGCGTTCCTGCATGCCATCACGGGTATCGCGCTGACGCTCACGATGTCCGTGCTGACGCTGTACCCCGTGCTCGCGATGTGGCGCACGAAACCGTCGACGCGCACCCCACCTGAAGCGTAGCTGCCGCCCCCGGAGGGGCCGCAGATACAGCCCGACCTGGACATACATGAGGAATGCGCTCAGGAAACGTCCACTTAGCGTGCTTGGCCGTCGCCGGACTGGCGCTATTGACCAGCTGCGGCGACGCCACGCAGAGCCAGGGGAACATCCTGCTCAAGGACGAGAACAACTACCGCACCATGGCCGATCTCACGATCCCGGTCGTCGTGACGACCGCCGCGACCGATGCCGACATCTGCTGGTCGGCCATCGTCGACGACATTCAATGTCACCCGGTTTCGGCCACCGCTGACCTGGACAACGTTTCCTTGCTGCGGATCGCGCACCTGTCGCAGGACCAGGTGCGTGGCAGGGTGGCGGACGGGTCGCTGTCCCAGTCCGACGTTTCCGGCTACGTCGACTTTCAGACGGATCACACCACCACCTGCACGAAGCTATCGAGCCTTTCGTTCTTCGGGACCGTCATCGATATCCCGTCCCAGTACATCGAGAGCGACGACTACACGTACCTCCTGCTGTTCTCCAAGGGGACGACGCCGGGGTTGGGCGCGCGGACGATGACGTTCCTGCAGCCGAGCGCCAACTCACCGAACACGAAGATCGATGCGCCCACAGGCTGCGGCATGCTCGACTTCTCGGCCGATCTCATGTCGCTGACGAAGCTGTCGGTCCCATCCGACGGACCCTGGCTGCTGGACTGGCGTGGCATCACGCGCGACGGCCAGGGTAACGAGGTTCCCTTCCAGAAGATCGACGGCGTCAGCGTCGGGTTTTATGCGAATTTGACCGTCGCCGATCTGCAGGCGCGCATCTTCGACATCGAGCTGATCGCCACCAACCTGTACGACATCAAGCTGCCGGGCGGCCGCACCGCCGATCTGGCGACGGCCACCGAACGAAAGACGGGCGAGACCTTCCCCGGCTTCGCGCGCACGGAGACCGGGACGTGGATGCTCGCGTTGACCTGCAGCAAGTGCCAGAACCCGGCCCCGGTGCTGCTCACCATCATCGAGCCGAGCGCGGGAGGGACATGAGGCGCGCGCTCTCGCTGGTCGTGGCGGGCGCCGCGTTGCTGCCAGCCGCGTGCGGCGATTCCCCTGACGCGCGCCGCCCTGCGAACGTCACCGCGACGCTGAGCGATCAGATCGCGACGGTCGTGACGGTTCGCTGGACGACGTCGGTGCCGACGACCGGCTACGTCGAGTTCGGCGCGACCGGCAAGCTGGGCACGCGCACGCCCGTCGAGACCACCGCGGCGCTGGACCATTCGGCGGTCGTCGTGGGGCTGACCGCCGACGCTCCGGCGTACTACCGGGCGGTCTCGGCGGAGAACGGCGCCGCCGTCGCCGCCAGCGACGTGGCGACGATTCTCACCGGCCCGCTCCCCGTCGGCTTGCCGGGCCTGACGAAGACCGGGGACGGTTACGACGGGTTCGTGATCGTGCCGATCCTCGGCGCGACGACGGCGATCGTGATGATCAACGCCGCCGGCGAGATCGTCTGGTACCACACCGACGATCGCAAGCTGGATTTCTACCGCGCGCGCCTCTCCGTCGACGGCAAGAGCGTGCTCTACAACGCGGCGAAGATCTCGGGCGAGCCGTCGGCAGCGTCCGAGCTGGTGCGCGTGCCGCTGGACGGGGACCCGGCGAAGACCACCTCGATCCCGGTCCCGTACCTGGCGCACGACTTCGTCGAGCACGCCGACGGGACGCTGGGCGCGATCGCGTTCGAGGATCGGACCGACGCCGCCGGCGCGCGCGTGCGCGGAAACAAGCTGATCGAGATCGCGCCGGACGGCACCCAGCGCACGGTGTGGACCAGCTGGAACTGCTTCGATCCCGCGACCGCGCCCGGCGACGACCCCGCCCAGGGCTGGACGTTCGCGAACGCGCTGGATTTCGACCCCGCCGCCGACGCGTACTACGTCGGCCTGCGCAACTTCAGCAGCATCGCCAAGGTGAATCGCACGACCGGCGCCTGTGATTGGGTGCTGGGCCTGTACGGATCGACGTTCACGTTCGCCGCCGGCGCCGCGCGCTTCCTCCACGAGCACCAGTTCGACGTCCACGGAAACCGGATCGTCGTCATGGACAACGACGGCGCGCCCGGAGACGTGTCGCGCGTGCTCGAGTACGAGCTGGACTTCACGGCGATGACGGCGACCCAGGTGTGGAGCTACACCGCGAATCCCACCGTCTACACGTTCGTGCTGGGCGAACCCATTCGCCTCGCCGACGGCGGCACGTTCGTCAACTGGTCGACGGCGGGTCAGATGGAACGGCTCGACGCCGCCGGCACCTCGGTCTGGAAGCTGAACACCGACGCGGGCTTCGCGTTCGGGTTCCAGACCATCGCCAATAGCCTTTACTTAGGAGGCAACACGCCATGAAAGCACGCGTCCTCTGTTTGGTCTCGGTTATCGCGGTCGCGACGATGGCAGCGGCGGGTTGTGCGCCGGGCGACTCCGGCGGTCCATCGGGCGCGGCCGGCGCCGCAGCGGGCGCGTCGGGCACCGGCAACGGCGGTGCGGCTGGCAGCAACCCGACGACCGGGACCGCCGGATCCACGGCGGGGACCGGAAATTCTCAAGCGGGAACGACAGGGGCTGCCGGTAACGTCTCGACGGGCAGCGCCGGCACGACCGGCAGCGCGGGCACGGTCGGCGCCGGCGGCACCACCGGCGCGGGCGGCGTCGCGGGCAGCGCGGGCCGTGGCGGAACGACCGGCGCGGCGGGCCGCGGCGGGACGACTGGTTCGGCCGGCACGACGGGAACGGCCGGCCGCGGTGGCACCGGCGGGGGAACCGGCGGCAGCGCCGCCGGCACGACGGGCACCGCGGGCGCGGGCGCCGGCGACGAATACGTCTCGGGCGTCACCGTGACCGTCAACTCGATGGTGAACACGATCCTGATCGTCAACTGGACGCAGGCGAAGGCGGCGGATCAAGTCCTCCTCGAGTTCTCCTTCGCCGGTTCCAGCGTGATGACCTCGCGCGCGGTGGCGGGCACGGCGGGCGCGCACAAGGACTTCGTGCTGGGCGTGCCCGGTTCGACCGCCGTGACCGTCCGGATCGTCAGCCGCGTCGCCGGCGTCGACTACAAGACGCACGACTACATGGGGACGACGGGCGCCGTCCCCAGCGGCCTCCCCAAGCCGACGGTGATGTCATACGACGCCACGCTGGCCAGCCCGGCCCAGTGGATGCTGGGAACTGTCGAGGCCGCCGGCGGCTGCGCGAACAGCTCCTGCTATTTCGTGGGGCCGTACTGGGTCTACATCATGGACCGCATGGGGCGGATCGTCTGGTACTACTCCGACACGACCAGCAACGCGGCGACGTCGATGCCGCGGGTGGCGCGCGACGGCGAGTACATCTGGATCGACAAGGCGCGGACGGGCACGCGTTCGGTCCTGAAGACGACCCTCGATCGGATGACGTACTCGCAGACGGTGTCGGTCCCCGGGCTGGGGGACTCGATCGACGTCACGACCGACGGCAGCTTGCTTTACGACGCGAACAACGAGCTGCGCGAGATGAACAAGGCGGGAACGATCCGGACCGTCTGGAGCTGCCGCACGGCGCTGGGCGCCGGCTACAACTGCTACACGAACACCGTCAACTGGGATCCCGCCTCGGACACGGTGCTGATGTCGTTCCCGGAGCCGAACACCGTCAGGCAAATCAATCGCCAGACGGGCGCGATCGTCGCGACCTACGGTGACGACACTGGCAGCTACTCGTTCTCGCCGACGACCTGGTCGCTCGAGTGGCAGCACTACGCCAACATCACGCCCCAGGGAACGCTGATGGTCTCGACGCACCTGTCGACCTTCCCCGAGGGCAGCACGGCGGGCGCGAACCAGCATGCGTTCGTGGAGTTCACCATCGATCGCACGACGATGCGCCTGACCGAGAAGTGGAGCTACGTCGGCGCGTTCTGGCCCGAGTCCCGCGGTGAGGCGCACCGCCAGCCCAACGGCAACATCCTGTGCAACTACGGCACGGGCGGCACCATCCTGGAGCTCACGGCGGACAAGAAGATCGCCTTCCAGGTGAAGTTCGACAACACGGCGCCCGCCAACAACGACTTCTACAACCGGATGGTCGGTCACCAGATCCTGATCAGCGATCTTTACGCGCTCAACGGCGGAGGTCCCAAGTGAAGCGAGCACTGTGGCTGTTCATTTCGCTGGCGGCGGCGGGCGGTGTCGCGTGCTCCGACGGTGGTTCGTCGCCCACCGGCACCGGCGGCAGCGGCGGGTCGGCGGGGACGGGCAGCGGCGGCAACGCGGGCACCGGCAGCGGCGGAACCACCGGATCGGCTGGCAGCGGTGGAACGAGCGGCGGGTTCCTCAACGCGGCGACATGCGGCGAGCGCGGCATGGCGACCGTGAACGCGACGAGCTACATGGGCACCGCCGAGTACTTCATCATCGGGGAAGCCGGTCTGGGGTCGGACGTCTGCGTCGTCAGGTTCGACGTCACCCGCGTCGGCGCGGCGCCGGCCGGCTGCACGGATTGCAACTGGTCGCATCAGGTCCAGTTCAGCAACCCGACCGTGACGACCAACGTCGACGGCGCGTGCGACGCGAACGACGCCATCCCCGCCATCGACGCCGCCGGCCGCGCCGCCCTGACCGGCTCGAAGAGCTCGCGCGGGTTCTCCAAGATCACAGGTCACGGTGACGAGCTGATGAAGTACGACGACGTCATGAAGAAGTGGATCGGCGTCGGCCGCGGGAACTGGGACGAGCCGTCGAGCTCGCTCGGATACAACATCACCACCGGCACCTGCAGCTACGGGCGCTGACCATGAAGAGTCTGCGCCGCACGTTGATCGTCATCGCCGGCGTCGCGGCGCTGGGCTGCGCGCCCTCCACGGGCACCACGACGCCGGGCACCGGCGGCGGCGGTGCGGCGAGCGCCGGAACGACGGGCGCCGCCGGTACCGGTGCGGCCGGCACGAGCGGCGCGGCGGGCACGGGCGCCGGCGTCGCGGGAACCACGGGCGGTGGGGCGGTGACCGGATCGGCCGGTACGGGTGGTAGCAGCGGCACGACGGGCGCGGGCGGCGCGGGCGGCGCGACGGCGGGTGCGGGCGGCAGCGCCACGGGCGTCGCGGGCCGGGGCGGGACGACCGGCGCGGCCGGCCGGGGCGGAACCACCGGCACCGCGGGCACGACCGGCGCGGCTGGACGCGGAGGCACCACCGGTACCGGCGGAAGCGCCGCCGGCACCACGGGCACGGCGGGCGCGGGCGCCGGCGATTCGTACGTCTCGGGCGTCACCGTCACGGTGTCGACGAAGGTGAACACGATCCTCATCGTCACCTGGACGCAGGCGAAGGCGGCCGATCAGGTGTTCCTCGAATTCAGCTTCGCGGGCAGCAGCACGATGACCTCGCGTCCGGTCGCGGGCACGACGGGCGCGCATCGCGACGTCGTCCTCGGCGTTCCCGGATCGACCGCGGTCACCCTCCGCGTCGTCAGCCGCATGGCGGGCACGGACTACAAGACGAAGGACTACACCGGCACGACGGGCGCGGTCCCCAGCGGGATGCCGAAGCCAACGGTGTCGATGTACGACGCGACGGCGGCCAGCTCCGACCGCTGGCTGGTTGGCGCGGTGGAGAACTCGCCGAACACGTGCGCGAACGACTCCTGCTATTTCTACTCGACCTGGTGGGTCTACATCATGGACCGCCAGGGCCGCATCGTCTGGTACTACTCCGACGGCACCACCGACGTCTCGTCGTTCCCGCAGATCGCGCGCGACGGCGAATACCTTTTCTTCGAGAAGCGCGCGTTCAGCACAACGGGCACGCCTTCGGTCGTCAAGATGACGCTCGACCGCGAGACCTACAGCGCGTCGGTGATGGTGCCCCAGCTGTCCGACGGCGTGGACATGACCAGCGACGGCTCGTTGCTCTACGACACCGAGGAGCGCACGCGCCCCAACTCCGAGCTGCGCCAGATGACGCGCGCCGGAACCATCACCACCATCTGGAAGTGCCCCAGCACGGGGTTCGCCAACTGCTACTCGAACGTCGTCAGCTGGGACCCGGCGACGGACACGGTCCTGCTGTCATTCCCGGAGTCGAACAACGTCGCGCAGATCGATCGCAAGACGGGGACGCTGGTCGCGACGTACGGGACGGGGACGAACGCCTACGCGTTCTCGCCGTCGCCGTGGAATTTCGTCTGGCAGCACTACGCGAACATCTCGCCGTCGGGCACGCTGCTGGTGTCGTCGCACCTGCCGCAGTACACGAAGGACAGCGCCGCCGGGCCCAGCCAGCACGCGTTCGAGGAGTTCATGATCGATCGCACGAACAAGCGGCTGACGCGGGTCTGGATCTTCGGCGACGCCGCCGCCGACGGTCCGGAATGGGCGGCGTCGCGCGGCGAAGCGGTGCGGCTCAAGAACGGCAACACGCTGGTCAACTACGGCACGGGCGGCGTCATTCGCGAGGTGACGTCCGCGAAGAAGACCGTGTTCTACGTGAAGTTCGACATCTCGTCGGGTGCGAACGACTACTGGAACAAACTGGTCGGCCACAACTTCATGATCGACGATCTCTACGCGCTGAACGGGGGCGGACCCAAATGAACATACGCGCCTGCGGATTGATCGCGGTCCTGGCCGCGGCGGTCGGGTGTTCCAGCGGCGGATCGCTGCCGAGCGGCACCGCCGGAACGGGCGGCAGCGCCGGCAGCGGCGGCGGTGCCGGGACCGGCGCCGGTGGCACGACCGGCGGAACCTCGTCGGGCGGCACCGGTGGCGGCGGCGCGTTCATCAACGCGGGCGTCTGCGGCGAGCGCGGGATGGCGACGGCGACTACCACGGCCTACGACGGCACCGCCGAGTTCTACATCATCGGCGAAGCGGGCCTGGGCGTCGACGTCTGCGTCGTCCGGTATGACGTCAAGCGCAAGTCCGCCGCGCCCGCCGGTTGCGCGGATCCGACGACTGGCACCGCCTGCTCGTGGTCGCACACGGTCACCTTCAGCAACCCGACGGTCGTCACCAACGAGGGCGGCGCGTGCGACGCCAGTGACAGCGTGCCGGCACTGGACGCCGCCGGGCGCGCATCGATCAACGGCTCGAGCGTCGGGCGCGGGTTCTCGGGCGTGGCCGGGCACGGCGATTCGCTGATGAAATACGAAGGCTCCACGTGGACGGTCGTCGGCCACGCCAGCTGGAATGAGACGTCGGGCAGCCTCGGCTACGACATTCGCACCGGCAACTGCAACTACGGGCGCTGAGGATGAAGCGCGCAACCGCGACCGCTATCCGCGGCATCCTGATCGCCGGCATCGGCGCGGCGTCCGCATGCGCGCCGTCCTCGACGGGAAACAACACCGGCACCGGCGGCGGCGGCGCGTCGACCGGCGGCACCACCGGCGCCGCCGGTAACGGCGCGGCCGGTACGACGGGCACGGCGGGAACGGGTGTGGGGGGCGTCGGCGGCGCGGCCGCCGGCACCGGCGGTTCGACGGGCGCCAGCGGCGGTACGACCGGCGGCGGCGGCTCGGTCGGCGCCGGCGCCACGGCGGGCGGCGGCAGCGGCGGCGTCGGCGCCATCGGCGGCCGCGGCGGAACGACCGGCGTGGGCGGCGTCGCCGGGACGGGCGCGGCCGGGCGGGGCGGGGTGGGCGGCACGGCCACCGCCGGGACAGGCGGCCGCGGCGGAACCACCGGCACCGGCGGCGGCGGAACGACCGGCACGGCCGGCTCGGGCGGACAGACGGCGCCCGTCGTCCAGACCACGCAGGGGACGAAAGCGGCGCTCACGCTGCTCGACCACTTCGACGGGATCCCGGGCAACGGCGATCCCTCCGACCTGAGCCTCGCCGTCGGTCCGAACCACATCGTCCAGGCCGTGAACTGGCAGATCGCCGTCTACACGAAGAAGGGCAACATGTATTCGACGACGGGCATGTCGCTGGGCACGAAGGCGTCGAAGTCGATCTTCGCCGGCCTCGGCGGCCGCTGCGAGGCCGGCAGCGACATCGACCATGGCGACACGGTCGTGCGCTACGACCAGCTCGCCGGGCGCTGGGTGTTCATCCAGCCGGTGTTCGCGTCGCCGTACGCCATGTGCTACGCGGTCAGCACCTCGGCCGATCCGCTCGGGAGCTACAACAAGTACGAGTTCGCGCGGGCGGAGTTCCCCGATTACCCGCGCCTGGGCGTCTGGCCCGACGGTTACTACGTGGGGACCAGCGCCGGCGACGACGTCGTGCAGAAGCGCATCTGCGTCGGCGATCGCGCCAAGATGTTGATGGGCCAGCCTGCGACCGAACAGTGCATCGGCAAGAGCGGCGTGAACTTCTTCAACCCGTCCGACGTCGACGGCATGACCGCGCCGCCCGCGGGCGCGCCCAACATCGTGATGGCGCTGGGCGGGACGCAGCTGAATCGCGCGTTCGAGGACGACGGCATCTACGCCTACAAATACCAGGTGAACTGGACGACGCCGTCCGCGTCGACGCTGACCGGCCCGACCAAGATCACCGTCGCGCGCTACCACTACCTCTGCGACGGCCAGCTGACGAACTGCGTGCCGCAGATGGGATCCAGCACGCGGCTGGACGCGCAGGGCGACAAGCTGATGCAGCGGCTCATCTACCGCAACTTCGGCGATCACCAGTCGCTGGTGATCACGCACTCGATCAACGGACCGACCAGCGGCGGCGGCCTGCGCTGGTACGAGTTCCGGCTGGACGCTTCCGGCACTCCCGTCCTTTATCAGCAGAGCACGTTCGCGCCCGACACCAATTACCGCTGGATGGGGAGCGCCGCGATGGACGGCCGCGGCAACATCGGCATCGGCTACTCATTCGGGGGCTCGACGATGTACCCCGGGCAGCGCTTCGCCGCGCGCGCCGCCGGCGATCCGCTGGGCACCCTCGGCCACGCCGAGTCGGTGCTGATCAACAGCACGGCCGCGAAGGGCGGCGGCAACCGCTGGGAAGACTTCGCGACCACCGTCGTCGACCCCAGCGACGACGCCACCTTCTGGTACATGGGCGACTACTACAAGAGCAGCTCGCGCTCGATCCACATCGGCTCGTTCCGCGCGCCCTGAGAATCACGGCCGCGCCGCAGGCGCCGGCTGCCACAGCGGCACGGGCTGGTCCACCGGGCCGGCCTTCGTCCCCGGCCACAGATCCTCGAGCGGAACCAGCGGCCGCGGGCGGACGACCGGCGCCGCCTTGGTCGCGGGGCCACGCAGGCCATGAAGCCCACTGGGCTTCTTGGGCTTCGGCGGCTCGGCGTAGAA
>Ga0207675_100001697_pt1 | contig 22065 bp, 20 predicted proteins | sample KBSSwiS42_FD_184305 | JGI IMG/M metagenome (GOLD analysis project Ga0207675, IMG submission 184305) | Switchgrass rhizosphere microbial communities from Kellogg Biological Station, Michigan, USA - KBS Switchgrass S4-2 (SPAdes) (version 2) | ecosystem: Host-associated > Plants > Roots >...
CCGGCGACGGAGTCCAGCCCCACGTCGCCGACGACGAGCAGATCTGCTTTGACCTCCGTGGCCAACTTGATCAGCGCATCGACGGGGGCGCCGATGACATCCCGCTCTTCGACATCCCGGGCGCCTGCGGCCCTAGCCCGGTCGCGCGCCTCGTGAAGAACTTCATAGACGGCCGCGTCCCCGTGCATCCGGTAGCCCTCGCGTCCGAGGGCGTCCTCGGCGCGGCGATCACTGACGTGGTCGGGCGAAGGCGGTCTCGACCAGCCTCCCTTTTCAGCGTGGTGAAAATGGGCGGTTGCCACGATCAGCTTGGCGTTTTCCTGCGCTGCGAATGCGCCTGCCCGCTCGACCGCACGCATCGACGAGTCCGAGCCGTCGGTTCCGACAATCACCGTGCGATAGCCACTCATGGTCGCCTCCTTGCGGTCGGTCGCGCGACACGACATTAACGCCGTTAAGGCCGCCGGGGCAGGGATTTGCCACATAGACGGGCTAACGGAGGCGACTATTTCGTCGGGTCCGGTTCCCGGCGGGCGTGTTCGCGCCACTTCCGGTAGCCGCGGTGGGTGACGAAGGCCCCGATGACGGCGGTGACGCACCAGATCGCAACCGCGGCGTACGCCAACGGCGACGACAGGTCTCCGATCGACGCGCCCAACGCGGTATAGACGAAGGCCCGAGGAGCTGAACCGATGAACGCGCCGACGGCCATCTGCCACAACGGAACGCCGAAAGCGCCGAATGCGTAGCAGGCGAGCGCATCCGAGATGCCGGGGATGAACCGTTGACCGACAACCGCCCACAGTCCCCGCCGTTCGATCAGTTGGTCGAGCCGGTCGGCACGGTCCGTTCCGAGCAGCGCTCGCGCGCTGTCCCTGCCGGCGCGTCTGCCGATGAGGCTGGTGATGATCGCGGTTCCCACCGTCGCGCCGAGCGTGACGAACACCCCCAGCACGGGGCCGAACAGCACACCGCTGCCTGCCGCCAGTATCGGACCCGGCACGAACACCGCGGCAAGGACGGCGGCGACCACGATGTAGGTCAATGGTGCGGCGGGACCCGTGGCTGCCACCGTGCTGCGAACATCCTCGACGTCGACGACGCGTGTGACGGCGACCAGATAGAACAACCCGAGCAGAAATGCTGCGAACAGGGCGAGTCGCACGATGTGGCTCCGCCGGGTGCCCTCGGGGGAGCTGCCGCTGTCGGTCATTCTGGATGACATCCTCCCGGACGATCTTCGTCGATCTGTCAAGGCGGACAGTCGTTTATAAAGCGTCATCAATTGTTGACGTATTCGCTGACGATGCGCCTCTACGAGTCGAAGTTGGTGCCCGCGGTAACCTGTTCCCACTTCGCGATCTCGTTCGCACGGCCCTCCGCGATGTAGCGGTAGGCGGCGAGCGCGTCAGGTCCGAGGAGCAGGAACGCAGGCGGCTCGTTTGATTCAACGGCGGCGATGATCGCGGCACCGGCCTTAGCGGGGTCGCCTGCCTGGTTGCCGTCCATGGTGTCGTTCTCCTTGCGGCGTTGCCCGGCGGTCGCCGCGTAGTCGTCGATGACAGTCGCCGACTGGGTGAGCGAGCGTCCCGCGAAATCGGTGCGGAATGCGCCCGGCTCGACGATGGTGACCGAGATGCCAAGGGGCGCAAGCTCGCCGCGAAGCGCTCCGCTGAGCCCTTCGATCGCGGCCTTCGCAGCGGCGTAGTAGCCCGATCCCACAGGTGTCAGCTGGGCGCCGATCGACGAGATGTTCACGATCGCGCCCGAGCGACGCGCCCGCATGCCCGGCAGCACAGCCTTGATCATCGCGACAGTGCCGAAGAAATGCGTCTCGAACAGCGTCCGGACGTCGACGTCGTCGCCCTCTTCGACTGCTGCGCGGTAGCCATAGCCGGCGTTGTTGACCAGCACGTCGACACCACCGAACCGCTCTTGGGCTTGTTGCACGGCGGACGCGACCTGCTCGGGTTTGGTGACGTCGAGCGCGGCCGCGAGAACCCGATCGGGTGCGGCGTCGGCCAGGTCGGCCACCCTTGTGACGTCGCGCGCGGTGACGACGGCGTTGTGGCCGGCGCCGATCACGGCATCGGCGAGAGAGCGGCCGAGTCCGGTCGAGCAGCCGGTGATGAGCCAGGTGGACATGTCAGATGATTCCTTTCGACTGCCAGCCAGTATGCGTGATGCGTCTGAGACAAGGCCGCGGTCGGCTTCATGCAGTTTCGTTATCGTCAACGTGTGCACCTCGAGGAACTGGAGTGGTTCGTCGCGCTCGCTGAGATCGAGCACGTCACCGAGGCCGCCGCGGCGTTGGGCGTCAGCCAGCCGACGTTGTCGCGCGCCTTGGGGCGATTCGAAGCGCAGGTAGGCACGCCGTTGTTCGACCGCGTCAACCGGCGGTTGCGCCTGAACCCGTACGGGCGCATCATGCTCGAGCACGCCCGACGCAGCATCGCCGAGATGCAATCCGCCGTCGAACGGATCGACGCGCTGCGAGATCCCGACACCGGAAGGGTGCGAGTGGCATTTCTGCACTCGCTGGCGAGTTGGTATGTGCCGGAACAACTTCGCCGGTTCCGCGAGTCCGCACGGAATATTGCGTTCGACTTGTACCAGGGGCCCGCCCACGAGATCACGCAACGCGTTCTCAACGGTCAAGCCGATATTGCCATCACGTCGCCGCGGCCCAAGGCGCCGGGCCTCGCCTGGCACCGGCTGTACGAGGAGCGGCTGTGCCTGGCTGTTCCGCGCGGACACCGGCTGGCGGCGCGGGCCCGCGTGCGGCTGTCCGCCGCCGCGGCAGAGCCGTTCATCGCGCTCGGGGGCCAGGCCGGTTTGCGGCAGCTCACCGATGAACTGTGGGCTGAGGACAACATCGACCCCGACATCGTCTTCGAGGCGACTGAGATTCCCACGATGGAAGGCCTCGTCGCCGCGGGATTCGGGGTCGCGATCGTCCCGGTGCCTCGCCATCGCGACGACTCGAAAGTCATTCACGTCCCGCTCACCAACCTCGGCGCCAAGCGCGAGGTCGGACTGGTATGGGACCGGGACCGGGCGCTGTCGCCTCCGGGGGAACGCTTTGTGACGTTTCTCAAGGCCACGCCGGCCTGATTTCGGCGTTGCGCTTGCATGATGCGTAATTGACATGAAGCGATGAAAAACGATGCATTAGACACATCACTGCACCGTGCCTAATGTGCCGATGGTGTCCACAGAACAGTTCGCTCCTCCGGTGTGGTCCGGCCACGCACGTGGTTCGGTTGCTTACGGCCGGCTGCTCGCCGCGCTGTTCTGCGCCGGAGTCGCGACGTTCGCTCAGCTGTACTCGCCCCAGGCAGTTCTCCCGCTGATCTCCGCCGACCTGGGTATCGGGGCGGCCGGCGCGTCATTGATGATCTCGGCGTCGACCGTCGGCCTGGCGATCGGGGTGATCCCGTGGTCGACGCTGGCCGACCGCATCGGCCGTGTCAAAGCGATCGCTATTTCGGTCACCGGGGCGACCACCGTCGGTCTTCTGGTTCCGTTCGCGCCCACCTTCCAACTACTGCTGGCCGGCCGCTTCCTCGAAGGGCTGATCCTCGGAGGCGTCCCCGCCATCGCGGTCGCATACCTCACTGAGGAGATCGATCCGGCACACGCCGCAAGGGCGGCGGGCACCTTCGTCGCCGGAACAACGATCGGCGGGCTGGCGGGGCGGTTGTTGTCCAGTCCCGTCGCGGAGATCGCCGGCTGGCGTATCGGTGTCTTCACCGTGGCGGTGCTCTGTGGCATCGCCTCACTGGGCTTCGTCAAGCTCGCCCCGCAGCCTCGAGGCTTCATCCCGTCGAACCGGTCTGGCGCCAATCCCGAAGGCAGCCTCGCCCACCGGTTGCTCGCCAACCTGGGCTCGCGTCGCCAGCTCACCTTGTTCGCCCAGGCGTTCCTGTTGATGGGCGGGTTCGTGGCGCTCTACAACTACCTGGGATTCCGGTTGTCCGGAGCGCCTTTCTACCTACCGCCCTTCGCCGTCAGCCTCGTGTTCCTGGCTTATCTCGCCGGAACGTGGGCGTCGTCTCGCGCCGGTGCGGAGGCGTCGCGGTTCGGGCGCAAGCCGGTATTGCTGATGTCGGTTACGGTGATGATCGCCGGCGTCGCTATTACGTTGAGCGACAACGTCATCGCTGTCCTGGTCGGTCTGGTGATCGCCACTGCAGGGTTCTTCGGCGCACACTCGATTGCCGCAGGATGGACGGGTCGGTCGGCGCCAGTCGGTAAGGCGCAGGCGTCTTCGCTCTACAACCTGTTCTATTACGGCGGTTCGAGTGTCATCGGGTGGTTCGGCGGGCTGGCCTTCGACGGGTATGGCTGGATCGCCGTGGCGGTGACGATCATGGTGCTCGCCGTCATCGCGGCCGCCGCGGCAGCGGTGTTCCTGCCCGCCGACTAGCGCGATTAGAGGATGTCCTTGATGTCGTTCTTCAGTGCCTCGGCTTCTGTGCCGAAGACCGCCTGCACGCTGTTTCCGACCTCGACGACGCCTGCCGCCCCGAGACTCTTCAGGCGAGCCTGATCGACCTTGCTCCTGTCGGCGACCTCCATGCGTAAGCGCGTGATGCAGGCATCGACGTTCACCAGGTTCTCCCGGCCGCCGAACGCGGCGATCACCTGCTCGGCCTTGCTGTCGACTGCGACGGGCGCCGTCACCGTCGCGGTACCCGACCCGCCGACCGTCATGGCGGTCGCGGACCCGGCACCCTCGCCGAGGTTGGCCGCTTCCTCGGCCTCGAATTCGTCCTCGGGTTCGCGTCCAGGCGTTCTCAGGTTCCATCGTGTGATCGCGAACCGGAACAGCAGGTAGTACACGGCGAAGAACACGACGCCCATCACGATCAGCAGCGGGATGTTCTTCGCAGCGGGAGCCGTGCCGTAGAGGAGCAGGTCGATGAGGCCGGCGGAGAACGAGAAGCCCAGGTGTATGTCGAGCAGGTACGCGATCGCCAGGGACAGCCCCGTCAGCACCGCGTGGATGAGGTACAGCGGAAACGCCACGAACATGAACGCGAACTCGAGGGGTTCCGTGACTCCGGTCAGGAACGCGGTCAGCGCCGCCGCCGCGAGAATGCCGACCGCGACCTTCCGCTGCTTCTTGTTCGCCACGTGGATCATGGCGAGGGCGGCGGCGGGCAGCCCGAACATCAGGATCGGGTAGAAGCCCGACGTGAGGTGGCCTGCCGTGGGATCGCCCGCAGCGAACCGGGTCAACTCACCGGTGACAACTTTGCCGTCCGGCGCCTGATAGTCGCCGTAGAGGAACCAGATATATGAGTTCGGGATGTGGTGCAGGCCGACCGGAATCAGCATCCGGTTGGCGAACCCATAGACAAACGCGCCGAACGCTCCGCTTCCGCCGATGAACCTGCCGAGGCCGGTCAGCCCGGCATCGAAGACCGGGTAGAAGTAGCTCATCGCGAACGCGATGAACAGGCAGGCCAGCGACACCACGATCGGGACGAAGCGTCGGCCGCCGAAGAATCCGATGTAGGTAGGCAACTGGATGGTGTGGTAGCGATCGAACAGCCACGCGGTGACGAGACCGACCACGATGCCCGCGAACACGCTGTAGTTGATCTGGGCCTGGTCGCCGGCCTTGTCGACCTGGCCTGCGAGCACGATCGGCGACATGGTCTTGAACACCGCCTGCACCACCAGGTAGCCGACGACGGCGGCCAGCGCGGTCGAACCGTCGGCCTTCCTGGCGAATCCGATCGCGACGCCGACGGCAAAGAGCAAGGGAAGGTTGCTGAAAAGCGCGTCACCAGCGGCGGTCATCGCTTTGAAGAAGGACCCGATGACCGGGGCATGGATCCTGCCGAGCAGATCGTCCTGGCCCAGGCGCAGCAGGATGCCCGCCGCGGGCAACACCGCGATCGGCAGCATGAGGCTCTTGCCCAGCCGCTGCAGTTGCGCGAAGCCAGGGAACTGCCGACCCGACTTTGCCGCCGCCCCTTGAGGTTTCGCCGCGTCGCTCATAGCCTATGACCCTCCTCTGCTGCAAATGTCGTCCGCCGCCGAAGCTGAGCGGAAGCCTAGACGAGAACGTGTGAAGTTATGACCGTCTTGCCAACACGCTCGTATTGTTGGTGCGTGACCACGACGTCAGTCCTTGCCCCGGTCGGGGGGCGTGCGGTTCCGCTGCAGGACGTCCCCGACCCCGTCTTCTCCCAGGGCATGGTGGGCTACGGTGCCGCCATCGACCCTCCGCGCGGCGTAGTCGATGCCGTCGCTCCGGTCAGCGGCAAGATCCTGAAGTTGCTGCCGCACGCCTACATCGTGATGACGCCGGACAACGTGGGCATTCTGGTCCACCTCGGGCTGGACACCGTCCAGCTGAACGGCGAGGGCTTCACGACCCACGTCAGCCAGGGCGACGACGTCACCGCGGGCCAGGTCATCATCACCTACGACGTCCCGTCGGTGGAGGCCAAGGGACTCAACCCCATCGTCCCCGTTGTCGTCATGGACGAACGTGAACAGAGCAATGTCATTCCTTCCGACGCGGTGACCGCTGGTGCGGAGATTGCGACCGGTGCAAGCCTTTTCACGGCCAACAAGTAGATGGAAGTCGTTATCCTGGCGGACGCCAAGGAGATCGGCGCGATTGCCGCCGATGCGATCGGTGACTTGATCGACCGAAAGCCGGATGCCGTCCTCGGCCTTGCGACCGGATCATCGCCGCTGGTGATCTACGACGAGCTGGCGACGCGCCGTGCTGCCGGGCTGATCTCATTCGCGCAGGCGCGCGGATTCACCCTCGACGAGTACGTCGGCCTGCCCGCCGACCACCCCGAGCGGTATCGCAATGTCATCGACAAGGTGTTCGTACGCCGGGTCGACTTCGCTCCCGGCGCGGTCCAGGGCCCCGATGGCCTTGCCGCCGACATCCCGGCCGCCTGTGCGGCGTACGAGAACGCGATCCGCGAAGCGGGCGGCGTCGATCTACAGATCCTCGGGATCGGCACCGACGGGCACATCGCATTCAACGAGCCGGGGTCTTCACTGGCCTCCCGAACCCGCATCAAGACGCTGACCAGGCAGACCCGGCTCGACAACGCCCGCTTCTTCGGCGGCGACGTCGACGCTGTGCCGACGCACTGCCTGACCCAGGGGCTGGCGACCATCATGGCGGCCCGGCACGTCATCCTGGTGGCGACCGGTGGCCGCAAGGCCGAAGCCGTGCACCATCTGGTCGAGGGGCCGGTGAGCGCGATGTGGCCTGCGACCACCCTGCAGCATCATCCGCATGTGACGGCGCTGTTGGATGATGCTGCGGCGCACCGGCTTCAGCTCGCCGGTTACTACCGCGAAACCTACCGCTCCAAGCCGCATTGGCAGGGCATCTGAGTGCTGCTGGCCGTCGAAACCCTACTCACGGGCCGAGAACTGTTGCGGCCCGGCTGGATTGAGATTTCGAACGGTATGGTGGCTGCGGTCGGGGCGGGTGCTGCGCCGCGCCCGCCTGATCGTGATCTCGGTGCCGTGACGGTGGTGCCCGGCTTCGTCGACACGCATGTACACGGTGGGGGTGGAGCGAACTTCTCCACCGCGTCGGCCGTGGACACCTCGACCGCGGTGGCGTTGCACCGCAGGCACGGCACCACCACACTCGTCGCCTCGCTGGTCACCGCTAGCCCAGACGAATTGTTGCGCGAGGTAACGGGATTGGCCGACGACGTGCATGCTGGCCTGCTTGCGGGCATCCACCTGGAAGGACCCTGGCTGTCCACCAAGCGGTGCGGCGCCCATCAGCCGTCGCTGATGCGCGATCCGGACCCAACCGAGGTCGACCGCGTGCTCGATGCGGCAGGCGGAGCGGTCCGGATGGTGACCTTGGCGCCGGAGCGTGACGGTGCCGTGGCGGCGATCGAGCGGTTCGTCGACAGGGGAGTGGTGGCAGCGGTCGGCCACACCGAGGCCACGTATGCGCAAACGCGGATGGCGATCGCGGCGGGGGCGACGGTCGGCACCCACCTGTTCAACGCGATGCGCCCGATCCACACTCGCGAGCCTGGTCCGGTGATCGCCCTTGTCGAAGACCCCCGGGTGACCGTCGAAATGATCACCGACGGCGTGCACGTCGATCCCGCCCTGTATCGACATGTCGCGTCCAGCGCGGGGGACGACCGGGTGTCGCTGATCACCGATGCGATGGCGGCGACCGGGATGGCCGACGGGGTTTATCACCTCGGGCCGGTGGAGGTGGACGTCGTCGACGGGGTGGCCCGAGTGGCGGGTACGGACACCATTGCGGGCAGCACGGCGACCATGGACCGGGTGTTCCGGTTCGCCGTGACCCATTGCGGGCTGCCCCGTGACGAGGCGCTGACGCTCGGCGTGCGTCAGGCGTCGATCAACCCGGCACGCGCGCTTGGCCTGCCGTGCGCGGGCTTGCTCCCCGGAGCCTCGGCCGATTTGGTGGTGCTGGACGCTGACCTCGCAGTGGCGGGTGTACTGCACCACGGGTCGTGGGTCGTCGACGCGTGAGCGTCGATCGCTGAATTCACTTGCGTCACTTGCGTTTCGCCTATGACTCTCCCCGAATTTCTGTCGGTGGTCGGCGATAGCATTCGCACATGCGTTCGGATGATCGAAGCGTCGACGCCGCTCTCGAGTTGATCGAGGAGGGCTATTTCGATACTGGCCAAAGAGTCGTTCGACACGCAAACCCACCGCGAGTTGTTGGGGGTTCAGAGTCGGCTGGAAGCCGTGTCATGGAAGCAGCCCGCCATCGCGCAGAAGCTGATCGCACGGCTGGCCGCAGAGGCTTCGCCGGTCGAGCTCGGTGGAAAGAATCTGGCCGAAGTGTTGGCCACCCGGTTGCGCATCTCCAGCGATGAAGCACGACCGCGGATCAAGCTCGCAGAGTCATTGGGGCCGCGCACCGCGATCACCGGCGAAGCGTTGGCTTCCTCACGCCGCGGAGGCTCAAGCGGACGGCCTCGTCGGCCCTGAACATCTGCGCGTCATCGAGCGGTTCTTCGACCAGTTGCCCAACTGCGTCGACTATCAGACCCGTGAGCTCGCCGAGGCGGACCTGGCTCGCATCGGCAGCGGATTGGGGCCACGCAGTTTCGCAAAGCCGCCGTTCGGCTCACGGCCCTGATACACCCCGATGGGGAATTCTCAGACATCGATCGGGCTCGCCGCCGTCACCTGATCATCGGCAAGCAGGAAGCCGACGGGATGAGCAAGATCCGCGGTCTGCTGGATCCCGAAGCACGCGCCACGCTGGATGCGGTCTACGCCAAGTGGGCCCGCCCTGGGATGTGCAATCCCGAAGACGACGCTCCCTGTGTTGACGGCACACCCAGCGAGGCGCATATCCAGAATGATCAGCGCTCGCCTGCACAACGAAACCACGACGCACTCAAAGCCACGGGGCGCAATGTCTTAGCGTCGGGTGAGCTCGGTAAGCACAACGGGCTGTCCTGCACCATCGTTGTTTCCACCACCCTGCGGGAACTGGAGTCCGCGCAAGGCTATGCAGTCACCGGTGGGGGAATCTTGTTGCCGATGAGCGATGTGATCCGACTGGCGTCGCACTCACATCACTACCTGGCGATCTTCGACGAGCACACCAACGAGCCGCTCTATCTCGCCCGAAGTAAGCGGCTTGCCTCTGCGGGACAGCGCATCGTGCTCCACGCCCAAGACCGCGGTTGTACGTTTCCGGGGTGCACCGTGCCGGGCTACGGTTGCCAAGTCCATCATGCCGAACTTGACTGGGCCGACGGTGGTCAAACCAACATCACCGACGAGTGTCTCGCGTGTGGACCACACAACCGCCTGGTCAAATCCGCCGGGTGGTGCACGCGAAAACGCAAAGACGGCCGCACCGAATGGATTTCTACCACCACCGCGAGAGGTACCTGATAGCCGAAGAAGAGGACGAACGGTAGATCCGATGCCGCAGGGCGATTCCGTGCGTCTTCACAGCGAAAACGTTGTTGCTCCATTGCTTCTGGGAGAACTGTGGTGGGTATGGCAGTCGCATCGCGATGCGTGGGTTCGCTGTTGGCTGCGGTCATCGGCGCCATGATGTTTGCCCCGGCGGCGCCGGCCGAACCGGTGGACACCGGCGAATCGGCGCAATCGGTGATCGACAACCTCAAAGCCGAGGGCTATAACGTCGTGATCAACTGGTTGACGGGCTACGACACCGTCCCGTTGGCGGTGTGCACGGTGGAGAGCGTCGACAACCCCGACGATTCAAACCCGAAACCGGGTGCGTTCACGACCGTCTATGTCGACGTGTCGTGCCCGAACCATCCCGACGAATAAGGCCCACGTCAGCAAACCGATCCGAAGTCTCTTCACAAATTGCCGTTTCCGCAGACGCCGCACGGGTATCCGCCTCTTTGAGACGCAGGAGGTCTGGAGATGCCCGCTTGGAGCTGGTTCGTCATAGCAGCAGTCGTCGTGATTGCCGTCGCGCTCGTCGCATTCCTCGCCATGTCAACGGCCCGTCGCAAGAGGTCAGAGCGACTCGAGAGACACTTTGGTCCGGAGTACGAGCGAGCCGTGGGCGAGGCGGGTGATCAACGGGCCGGCGAAAAGGAGCTAGCCGCGCGCGAGCGTCGGCGACAGAAGCTCGACATCGTCGCGTTGGCTCCGGAAGCACGAGCAAAGTACGACGAGCATTGGCGGGCGGTACAGACTGCGTTCGTCGACAATCCGTCGGCGGCCGTGGGTGAGGCAGATCGCCTCGTGACCTCGGTGATGCGCGAACGTGGATATCCGGTAGACGACTTTGATCAGCGCGTCGCCGATATCTCGGTCGACCACCCGAACGTTGTCGAGCATTACCGGGCCGCTCACACGCTTCATCTCGCACAAGAGCAGGGCAACATTGGCGTGGAGGCGCAACGCGAGGCGTTCGTCCACTACCGCGCGCTCTTTGAACAGCTGCTCGACACCAATGTCGACAGTCGTAACGAAAAGCCAAAGGAGGCAAAGCATGACAACCCACGACCAGCAGATCAACACCACCACATCAGCCCGAGCTGACCAACCGCTAGTCCCAGCTGACCAATCGCCAGTCCCAGCTGACCAACCGTCATCAGTCCCGGCTGACCAACCGTCGTCGGCCCATACCGACACCGACTTGTCAAGGACGCAACCCGCGCCTATCACCGCGACGGATGAGCCAACTACGGCATCCTCAACCGCCGAATCCGGAAAGTCGAGTGACAGATCACTTTTCGCCGACAACGACCTTTCAAGCTTGCGCTCGCGTTGGGATGACGTTCAGGTGGGTTTCGTCGACGACCCCAAAGACTGCGTGCAGAAGGCCGACGCCCTCGTAGCGGACGTCGTTCAAGAGCTCACCACCGGCTTTTCTGACGCGCGCTCGCGGCTGGAAGCGCAATGGGCCCGGGGCGAGGACGCCTCTACTGAAGACCTCCGTCAAGCGCTCAAGCGCTACCGCGAGTTCTTCGACCGGCTGCTCGCCGTCTGATAAGCGGTTTCATCGGCTTTCGGCGAACGCCGGTGCGACGAAGCGTTGCAGCATCTGGTGTTCGGCGTGTGGATCCGTGTCCGGCCAGAACAGCAGCGACAGCACCAGCCGCACGATCCATCGCGCCGCAGGCGCGTCGCCGTCGGCGAGTCCGGTGAGTTCGGTGGCGAAGTCGGCCACCGCCGGCGACGCGGCCAACCAATTCCACCCACCCCCGCGGGCCGAGTCCACGAACATCTGGCCCGCGGGATCGGCGCGGATTTCCGCGACGGCGACTTCGATCGCGGTGAGGACCCGGTCCGGACCGGTCCGTCCCTCGACGCTGGCCCGCACGATTTCGGTGATCCGGGTGGCTGCGCGCGCCAGCACCGCTTCGCGGATGTCTTTCTTGCCGCCGACGTAGCGGTAGATGGTGGCCCTCGAACAGTGCGTGGCTGCGGCCAATGCGTCGACGTTGAACGCGTCCATCCCGTCGCGATAGATCAGCTCGGTCGCCGTTGCGTAGATGCGCTCTGTCGCGGTCGCGCGCCGACCGCCGTCGAACAGCCAGTCGTGAGGCATACACCCTCCAGCGGTTGAAACAGCAGTCTGATTTATCTCAGTACTGAGACAGATTCCCATAGTTTTCTCACGTCCGACGCAGGTAGCCGACGCGGCGTGAGACGGCGATGAGCGTTGCCGCGTCCGCACGGTTATCGACTCTCGCGTGAGCCGTTGACCGCCCGCATTCACGTTGGTCAACATCTAGAAATGCCAGTTCTCCATGATCCGGTTGAGTTCTTCGGTGTCGATGCGCTGCAAGACCCGTACCCGCTCTACGATCGCCTGCGCGCCGAGGGGTCGGTCCACCGCATCGGCGACTCCGGGTTCTACCTGGTCTGCAACTGGGAGGCCATCACCGAGGTCATCAACCGTCCCGAGGATTTCTCATCGAACCTGACCGCGACGATGATGTTCACGGCCGAGGGCGCCGTCGTCCCGTTCGAGCTGGATGCGCTCGGTGGACCCACACAGATTCTGGCCACCGCGGATGACCCCGCACATGCGGCGCATCGAAAGATGCTGGTGCCGCAACTGGCAGCCAAGCGGATTCGCGCAATTGAGACCTTCATAGCCGACACCTTCGACCGGCTGTGGACGGACAATCTCCGCGGCGGACGCATCGAATGGATGGGAACGCTTGCCAACAGGCTGCCGATGATGGTCGTCGCGCGGTTGGTCGGTGTGCCCGCCGAGGACGTCGACCACTTGATCAGGTTGTCGTGCCTGAGCACCCAATTGCTCGATGGTGTCGTCGACGAGGAGCATCTGGCGGCGTCGGGGGCCGCGGCCATGGAACTGGGCACCTATATCCACCGCCAGTTCGGCCGTGCCTCTGCCGATCCCCGGGACGACTTGCTCGGCGCCCTCGCTACCGCCTGCAGTGCAGGAGAATTCGACGAACTGACCGCCCAGCTGATGATGATCATTCTCTTCAGCGCGGGCGGTGAATCGACCGGCTCACTGCTCGGCAATGCGATGGGGATCTTGGCGACGCAGCCCGAACTTCAACGACAACTCCGCGAGAATCCCGACCTGCTCGGGCCGTTCATCGAAGAGGCGTTGCGCTACGAACCACCGTTCCGCGGCCACTATCGTCACGTCGTCGCCGACACCGCGCTGGGTGGCACCGACCTGCCCGCGGGGTCCCGCCTGCTGCTGTTGTGGGGGGCGGCGAACCGCGACACGGCCCAATTCGACACGCCGCATGTGTTCCGGCTCGACCGGCGAAGCGGCAAGGGGCACATCACCTTCGGCAAGGGCGCGCACTTCTGCGTCGGCGCCGCACTGGCACGCCTAGAGGCTCGCATCGTGCTGCGCGCGGTGCTCGACCGCACCTCACGAATCGAAGCCGTCGATATCGGGCCGTGGCTGTCCAGCATTCTGGTCCGCCGCCGCGAGCATCTCGTATTGGCCGTCGAATGACTGGCTACGGCTGCGGGTAGGGCGCAAACCGCTTGTCGAAGCCCGACTTTCGCAACGCGATCTGATCCAGCCGATCCTGGGGAGCGGCGTAGACGGTATTCGGCGGCAGCACATCGGCCAGCTCGTCCAGGGAGACCACCTGCGAGCTGACGGTCGGCAAGTCCGACGACTGCGGATCGAGGTCCTGGAACCGGATCGAGATCGTGCCCTGGTTCAGGCCGCCCGTCGACACCCAATTCCAGACGCCCGGATCCTGCGGCGAGACGACGATCGTGTACGTCCCGTCCGGGTTCGGCTTGGCTTGCGTCAACGCGTTGTTCAGGCTCGTCTGCTGATCCCAGTAGTTGTCGGTGATCGTCCAGTCGTTGGTAACCGGAACCACGAAGTAGCCGGCGTCGCCGGGATCGATGGTGATGACCAGAGCCTGGTCATCGTCGAGCTGAAAATACCCGGCACTCTGCAACTGGGTCGCGAGGAACTCGGCGTTGCTTGTGGGGTCGGTCAGCACGTTGGGCTGCCGAGGCTCGCCGGTGGTCGGGTCGATGGTCGCCACCTTGACGTACGTCGACTCCATCTGCAGGCCGATCGCCATGATCACGGCGGTGAGGGTGCCGCGCAGCACCGGCGGCAGGTCTGGCAGCGGCGGAACCAGCGACACCAGCGTCGTCAGCAACGGGCTTTTCGTCACCGTCGGTCCGATGAACGGGATCGCGAATCCGCCCAACTGGGCGAACAGGCTGTTGGGCGGTCCGCTGACGCGCTCGATCGACAGGCTCATCGGATCCTGGGCGTTCCAGTCCGACAGGGTGTTTCGCACCGCGATCAACGTGGTGTCGTCGGTGATCTGGATGTGATTCGGCCCCGGTCCGGTTGGTGAACTGCTCACGGTGATCGTGAACGAGCCGTCAGGGTTGAGCTCGAGTTCGTCGCCGGTGACGACCGATGCCGTGGTCCCCGTCAGACCGGTCAGCACGCTGAACGTGGTGTCGGCAGGCATGTCGCCGGTGAAGCGACCTGTGATCACGTAGGACGAGGTGCTGTTCACCGCCATGAAGCGATAGATCGTGTCCGGATTGTCGTACAGGATGCGCGATCCCGCGACGTCCTGCCCGTACCAGGTGTGCGGAGGAGCCACCTGCATGACGGCCGTCGGGGTCATCGGGTTCAGCAGTTGTTGCTGGAACGCGGCACCCATGGCGTACTCGTCGACGGCCTCGTCCAGCGCGTCGAGGTTTGCCTGATCGGGTCCGCCGACGAGCCTGAACTGTTTTTCTGCGGTTGAGTGCCAGCCGAATTGGAGAACGCGCTTCATCAACTTGACCGGAAGCGTGTTGACGGTTTCGGCGGCCCGTTGCTCCGCGGCGAGTTGTTCGGGGGTTCCGAGTGGGCTGACCGCTACCGTCTGGGTCGAGGAGGCTTGTTCGGCTTCGCGGCTCGCAGTGCCCAGCGTCGACACCACCGCGAGCGACTCCGCTGGCGCGACCGGCTTCGGTTTCGCAGTGTTCAGCGTGCTCGACGCAGACCTGATGGAAACAGTGCGTTTCGCGATGGTGGTCTCGGTGATCGATTTCTTGGCGGTGGTGTCCGGTTTTTCGGCGGGCTTGGTCGCGGATCGTGATGTTTTGCGGTCGTCATCATTTATTGACGACGTGGACTCGGTGCTAGCGCTGGAAGCCTTGCGCGTTGACTTCTTGCGGTCCCCGTCCCGATGAGTCTTCGACGCACTACTCGATGTTGCGGAAGACGAACTGCTGGAGTTCGAGGATCCCGCGTCCGAGGCGCTCGTTTTTCCGTCGTCCGCGTTCGCGATTGCTGGGCTGTTGGCGATCGCCGCCCCGATCCCGAGCGCGACCGCTAATCCGCCGACCCTGCCGATGAACCGTCCGTACCTAAATGGCGTCGTTGCCACGGGGCGAATCCTTCCGCCGGGCGTCCACCGACCGCAAACGCCTTGCCGGTACCGTAGTCACATGACTACAGTTCGTGCAAGAGTCGCCGCGCCGCGCACTGGTATGCCCCTGGGCAGGACTGAGGTCGTCGCGGCGGTCCTGGAGACTGCAGCTGACCTGTTTGCCGAACGCGGACCCGCGGCAACCTCGATCCGCGACATCGCGGCGCGCTCGCGGGTCAACCACGGACTGATCCACCGCCATTTCGGCAGCAAGGACGCCTTGGTGGGCGCGGTGCTCGATCACCTCGGCCAGCACCTGGCCGGACTCTTGGACGCGAAGGCGGATGGAAGCGCGATCGGCGCAGCGGTCGACCGTCAAATGCGGGTGATCGCTCGCACGTCACTGGACGGGTATTCGATCGGTGAACTCCAGCATCGCTTTCCCACGATGGAGCTGATGCTAAAGAGCGTCCGTGGGCGGCACTCAACTGAGCTCGGCGCGCGGCTGGCCGCCGCACACACGATCGCATTGCAGCTCGGCTGGTGCCTGTTCGGCGACTTCCTGCGCGCGTCAACCGGTCTGGAGGACGTTGACGATCGCACGTTCGCCCGTTCCGTCGGCAACACCGTCAATCAGATTCTCGACGCTCCGCTGTAAAACCTCTCAGGCCAACGGGCCGGTGACCGACTCGGCGGCCGCCACCAGCGCGCCCGAGGAAGCCAGCGCGACAACGGCGTCGATCTCCGGCGACAGGTACCGGTCGGTGCCGGGCCCCGCGACGGAATCCCGGATCGCGGTGATGACGGCCGCGGTGGCAGGCGATGCCGCAAGCGGGGCGCGCATGTCGATGCCGCGCGCCGCGGTGTACACCTCGATCGCCAACACTCGGGTCAGGCCGTCGATGGCCCGCCGCAACTTGCGCGCCGCCGACCACCCCATGGAGACGTGATCTTCCTGCATCGCGGACGACGGGATCGAGTCGACGCTGGCCGGGTTGGCCAGCCGCTTGAGTTCGGAGACGATCGCGGCCTGCGTGTACTGGGCGATCATGTGTCCGCTGTCCACGCCGGGATCGTCGGCGAGGAACGGGTTGAGGCCGTGGCTGCGGGCGACATCCAGGAATCGGTCGGTGCGCCGCTCGCTGATGCTCGCGAGGTCCGCCACTGCGATGGCGAGGAAGTCGAGCACATAGCCGACCGGGGCGCCGTGGAAGTTGCCATTCGATTCCACCCGCCCGTCGAGCGTGACGACGGGATTGTCTACGGCGCTGGCCAATTCGCGGCCGGCGACTGTGCGGGCATGCTCGACGGTGTCACGTGCCGCGCCTGCGACCTGGGGTGCACAGCGCAGCGAGTACGCGTCCTGGACCAGTGCGCAGTCCGGCCCGCTGTGGCTCGCAACGATGGGCGAGTCGGCGAGCACGCGCCGCATGTTGGCGGCAGCGGCCCCCTGCCCCGGATGCGGGCGCATGGCTTGCAGATCCTCCGCGAACACCCGGTCGCTGCCGAGCAGTCCTTCCACACTCATGGCCGCCGCGACGTCGGCCAGTTTCAGCAGCCGGTCCAGGTCACGAAGCGCGAGCACCAGCATGCCGAGCATGCCGTCGGTGCCGTTGATCAGTGCCAGCCCCTCCTTCTCCGCGAGCACGACCGGTTCGATGCCGTGCCGGGCAAGCGCGTCGGCGGAGGGCAGCAGTTCGCCGTCCGCTGTGCGTACGGAACCCTCGCCTATCACGGCAAGTGCCACGTGGGCCAGCGGCGCGAGATCGCCGGAGCAGCCGAGGCTTCCGTACTCGTAGACCACGGGCGTCAGCCCAGCGGACAGCATCGCCGCATACGTCTGGGCGACCTCGGGCCGCACCCCGGTGCGGCCGGTGGCCAGTGTCGACAGCCGCAGCAGCATCATCGCCCTGACCACTTCGCGTTCGACTTCGGCACCCGACCCGGCAGCGTGTGAGCGGATCAGGCTGCGCTGTAACTGGGTTCGCAGCTCGTGGGGGATGTGCCGGGTGGCCAGTGCGCCGAACCCGGTGGACACCCCGTACACGGGCTTCGGGTCGTGCGCGAGTTCCTCGATGCGGGCGCGGCTCTTGACGATCGCGTCCAGTGACTCGTCGGAAAGAGTGACCGCGGCGCCGTCACGGGCGACGCGGACCACATCCTCGAGGCTCACGGGGCCGACGCCCACAACGACGGTTTCGTTACTCACGATCGTGACTCCACATTCTCTGGGTTACTTGAGGGATACGCCATGTGCTGTCCGGCCTTGACGACGTCACACACCAGTGGCACGCCAGGCCGGTAGGCGAGGTGCAGATACGACGGGGCGTCCAGCCGGACGAAGTCCGCCCGCCGCCCGGCGGCAAGTACGCCGATGTCGTCGCGGCGCAACGCCGCCGCACCACCGGCGGTTGCGGCCCACAACGCCTGGGCCGGAGTGAAATTCATGTCCCGCACCGCGACAGCGATGCAGAACGGCATGCTGGTCGTGAACGAACTGCCGGGATTGCAGTCGGTCGCCAGCGCGACGGTCGCGCCCGCGTCGATGAGCCTCTTGGCGTCCGGATACCGTGCGCGCGTGGAGAATTCGGCGCCCGGCAGCAGCGTGGCGACGGTGGTGCCTGCCGCGCCTGCGAGCGCATCGACGTCGTCGTCGGTGGCATAGGTGCAGTGATCCACCGACGCGGCGCCCAGCTCGACCGCGAGCCGGATACCCGCACTGGGGCCGAGCTGGCCGGCGTGCAGCCGCGCGTCGAGCCCGGCGGCCATTCCGGCCGTGAGGATGTGACGGGTTTCGTCGACATCGAAGGCGCCGCGATCGCAGAACACATCCACCCAGCGGGCGTGCGGCGCGCATGCCTGCAGCATCGGGCCGGTGACCAGGTCGATGTAGGCCGCGCGGTCGTCGCGAAACTCTGCGGGAACCACATGTGCGCCAAGGAACGTCGTCTCGGCGGTGACGGCCTTGGCGATCTGCAGCGAGCGGGCCTCGTCGTCGACGGTCAACCCGTAGCCGCTCTTGCATTCGAAGGTGGTCACGCCGGCGCGCAGCAGTTCGTCGGCGAGCCGCTCGACTCCCGCCAGAAGCGTGACGTCGTCCGCCGTCCGTGTCGCGGTTACCGTCGACGCGATCCCGCCCGCCCCGTAGGCCTGCCCGCTCATCCGCGCCGCGAACTCGGCGGACCGTTCGCCCGCGAACACCAGATGTGCATGACTGTCGACGAATCCGGGGATCACACTGGTGTCGGCGCAGCTGACCCGATCGTCGGCGTCCGGCGCATCCGCGCGCCTGCCGACCCACGCGATCTCTGCGCCGTCGACCACGAGCGCCGCGTCGGAGATGATGCCGAGCGGATCGCCGTCGCCGTTCGCCGGGTCGTTGGTGACCAGCTCACGGATGTCGGTGTAGAGGACAGTCATCGCGATGCCTCCACCGGCACGTCCATCAGGTCGGCGATGGCGGAGGCAAGGTCAGCCTCCACGTCCGGCACGGTGACATGCTTGCGGTCGACGACCACGGTGCGGCCGTCGATGATCACATCGGTGACATCGGGTGCGGCCGCGCAGAAGACGACATTCTCGACGGTCGCGCCGCCGCCTGCGGTGCGAATCGAATCCATCTGCACCGCAACAAGGTCCGCGCGCGCGCCGACGACGAGCTCACCGGCGTCCGCCCAGCCGAGGGCGTGATGTCCGTCGTAGGTCGCCGCCCGCAACAAGCGATCGGCGGCGATGGTGCCACGCGTTTGGGATGCGAGGCGTTCGTCGAGTTCGACGGCACGGGCCTCTTCGAGCAGATCGATCACGGCGTGGCTGTCGGAGCCGAGACTGAACAGTCCGCGTCCGGCGAGCAACGCGGGCGCAGGCCCGATGCCGTCGCCGAGGTCACGCTCGGTGGTGGGGCAGAAGCACACCCCCGTCGACGTCCGGTCCATGTCGGCGATGTCCTCGGCCGTCAGGTGGGTGGCGTGCACCGCCGTCGTGCGCGGTCCCAACGCGCCGACATCGCGCAGCACGCCGGTCGGCGTGCGGCCGTGCACCGCGAGGCACTGCTCGACCTCGCGGGTCTGCTCAGAGGAATGGACATGCAGCGGAACACCGTGCACACTTGCCCATTCAACGACGTCGGGCATCTGGTCGACGGGGACTCCCCTTACGGAGTGCAGCGCCGCGCCGACCTGGACGGACCGCTGCGTGCCCAGCTGCTGTCGCAACTCTTCGACACGTTCGGCCCACCGGTCACCGGTGCCGTCGCCGAACCGCTCCTGGGGTCCGGCCAGCGGTGCACCGTCCGGCCCGGAACTGAGATAGCAGGTGTCGAGCAGGGTGAGGCGGACGCCGGCACCGGCGGCGCCGTCGATCACGGCCTGGCCCATGGCGTTCGGGTCGGCATAGGGCGTGCCACCGACATCGTGATGGACATAGTGGAACTCGCCGACGGACGTGATTCCGGCGAGCGCCATCTCGGCGTACACCGCCCGCGTCAGCCGCCGGTAGCGCTCCGGGTTCAGTCGCTCGGCGGCGCGGTACATCAGGTCGCGCCAGGTCCAGAACGATCCGCGGTCGCGTTGGGTGCGCGCGCGCAGCGCCCTGTGGAAGGCGTGCGAGTGCGCGTTGGCCAGGCCCGGAATGACCAGCCCACGCAGCCGGTGCGAGTTCGGCGGCGGCGTCGTTTCGGTGTCGATCGCGGTGATTCGGCCGTCGGCGACCGTGACGAGGACGCCCTCGGTCACGGAACCGCTTCCGAGCCAGGCGTGTTCACACCACCACATGTCGGTCACGGTGCCACCCAGTCCGCCATCACGTCGGCCAGCGCCACCGCTCCCGCATTGCAGTCGCCGGACTTCGCGAATTCCTCGGGGGAGTGCGACACTCCGGTCGGGTTGCGTACGAACAACATTGCGGTTGGGACCACTGCGGACAGGATGCCTGCGTCGTGGCCCGCCTGGGTGGGCAGCACGGGGATGTCGCCAAGGTGTCCCAGCGCGCGTTGCAGCCGTTCCCGCGGGCCGGCGGGGAACTCGACGATCGGTGTGACCGATTCGGCCGTCACCCCGAGTTCGATACCGTCGGCCGCGGCATGCTCCCTCGCTTCCGCGGTGATCTTGTCGACCAGCGACCTCAGCGTGGCCTCGTCGGCAGCCCTGGCGTCAAGCCACGCGTGCACCGCCGACGGAATCGCGTTGGCGCCGTTGGGCGCAACGATGACCTTGCCGAAAGTTGCAACCGCGTCGTGCGCGGCGGCCTGGGACCGCGCGTCGTGCACCGAGGATGCGAACGCGAGCATCGGGTCGCGCCGGTCGGCGAGCCGGGTGGTACCTGCGTGGTTCGCCTCGCCGCAGAACGTGAACTGCCATCGCCCGTGGGGCCAGATGGCCGAAGCGACCGCGATCGGGCGGTCGACCAGATCCAGCGCGCGGCCCTGCTCGACGTGCAGTTCGACGAAGACACCGACGCGATCGGCCAACTGCGGATCAAGGCCGAGACGCTCGGGGTCGCGGCCCACCTTCGTCATCGCCTCGTCGAGCGTCATGCCGTGTACGTCCCGCAGCCCGCGAGCCTTCTCTGCGCTCAACGCACCGGTGGACAGCTGGGAGCCGACGCATGCAACGCCGAACCGCGCCCCCTCCTCGTCGGAGAAGGCGGCCACGCCGACGGGAACCTGCGGCACCACACCGCGTTCGCGGACGACGTCGATGGCCGCGAAGGCGGACACCACGCCGAGCGGCCCGTCGAACGCGCCGCCGTCAGGCACCGAATCCAGGTGCGAGCCCGTGACGAAGGCGTCGGTCGGATCGCCGGTCCAACCCGGCGGCATCCACCACGCCCACAGGTTGCCGTTGCGGTCCTCTTCGACATCCATGCCCCGCCGGGAGGCGCAGTCCGAGAACCACTCCCGCAAGGTCAGGTCGGCGTCCGACCAGGCATAGCGTCGGTAGCCGCCGGTCGAGGCGTGCCTGCCGACGTCGAGGATCGTCGGCCAGAGCGAGTCGAACGCGGTCATGCGTTCTCCCGCATGGGAATTCGCACGCCGCGCTCTGCGGCGATGTCAGCGGCGTGTTGGTAGCCGGCGTCGACATGGCGGATCACGCCCATGCCAGGGTCGTTGGTCAACACCCGCGCGAGTTTCTGCGCGGCCAGTTCGGTGCCGTCGGCGACGGTGACCTGGCCGGCGTGGATGGACCGGCCGATCCCGACCCCGCCGCCGTGGTGAATCGACACCCAGGATGCGCCCGACGCCGTGTTGACCAACGCGTTGAGCAACGGCCAGTCGGCGATGGCGTCCGAGCCGTCGAGCATCGCCTCGGTCTCGCGGTACGGCGAGGCCACCGACCCGGAGTCGAGGTGGTCACGGCCGATCACGATGGGGGCCGACAACTCACCGGATGCCACCATCTCGTTGAACTTCAGCCCGGCCAGATGCCGCTCGCCGTAACCGAGCCAGCAGATGCGTGCGGGCAGCCCCTCGAACGCCACCTTCTCGCCGGCCATGGTGATCCACCGCGTGAGGTGCTTGTTGTCCGGAAACAGCTCGAGGATGGCGCGGTCGGTGGCGGCGATGTCCTTCGGATCACCCGACAGCGCGACCCACCGGAACGGCCCGAGGCCCTCTTCGAACTGCGGCCGGATGTAGGCAGGGACGAAGCCGGGGAAGTCGAAAGCCCGGTCATATCCGGCCTTTCGGGCCTCGTCGCGGATGGAGTTGCCGTAG
>Ga0207675_100001698_pt1 | contig 22058 bp, 13 predicted proteins | sample KBSSwiS42_FD_184305 | JGI IMG/M metagenome (GOLD analysis project Ga0207675, IMG submission 184305) | Switchgrass rhizosphere microbial communities from Kellogg Biological Station, Michigan, USA - KBS Switchgrass S4-2 (SPAdes) (version 2) | ecosystem: Host-associated > Plants > Roots >...
TTGCACGCGCTTGCGATCGCGCAACTGGTGGACTATCCGCAAGCGGTGCGGGAGGCGTACGGCACGCTGCTCGATATCCGCGGCGAGCTGCATCGACGGCTCAAACGTGATGAGGACGTCGTCCGGCAGCAGGAGCAGCCGGAGCTGGCCCGCACCTTTGGCCTGGCCAACGCCGACGCGTTGCTCCGCCGGGCCAATGAAGCCGCACGCACGATCGGGCTGGCGCTGGATGTCGCCTGGCGCCGGGTCGAGATCAGGCGCCGACCTCCACGCACACTGTCGCCTCGGCGGCTACTGCCCGGAACGTTCGGCGGAGGTGCGGTCAATCGGACGCCGCTGGCCAAGGACGTCGTCGCCCAGGACGGCGAGGTGGTCCTGGCCCTGGCCGCAGATCCCTGGGCCGACCCGGTGCTGGTCGTCCGCGCTGCTCGGGCGGCGGCCGAGAACGATCTGCCGCTCTCCCCCTTCGCGCTGGAACGGTTGGCCACCGAGAGCGCTCCGCTCCGGCAGCCGTGGCCGGCCGAGGCCCTGGACGATTTCGTGGCCCTGCTCGGCACCGGACCCAGAGCGGTGCCGGTCCTGGAATCGTTCGACCAGGCTGGGCTGCTGGTTCGGCTCATGCCGGAATGGAATGCGGTTCGCTTCGCCGCCCAGCACAATCCGGTGCATCGCTGGACCGTCGACCGCCACCTGCTGGAAGCCGCGGCCCAAGCCGCCGATCTGGTCCGCCAGGTGTCGCGACCGGACCTGCTGCTCATCGGCGCGCTCTTGCATGACATCGGCAAGGGATATCCCGGCGCTGACCACTCGGAGACCGGCGCTGTCATGGCGGAGAAGATTGCCAACCGAATGGGGCTGTCGCACGGAGACGCCGCGACCGTAACGGCACTCGTGCGCCATCACCTGTTGCTCCCCAACACGGCGACCCGTCGCGATCTGACCGATCCGATGACGATTACGGCGGTGGCCGACTCAGTCGGCGGATCGGTCGAGCTGCTCGAGTTGTTGCACGCGCTGACGGTTGCCGACGCCCTCGCGACCGGGCCCGCCGTCTGGAGCGAGTGGAAGGCTGGCCTGGTCGACGACCTCGTGCGACGTACCCGCGCGGTGCTCGGTGGCGCTCCCTTGCCCGCCGCGCCGGCGCTGGACGACCGTGGCCGGCGCTTGGCCGAGGCGGGCGCGCTCGCCGTCGAGATGGTGGGCGACGAGGTCCTGGTGGCCGCGCCGGACTCGCCCGGTGTGCTGTCTCGGGCGGCCGGCGTGCTCGCCCTGCACTCGCTGGACGTGCGGTCAGCGTCGATCCACACCCACGCCGGGATGGCCGTCAACTCGTTCGTCGTCGAGCCGAGGTTCGGGACGGCGCCGGGCGTCGCGATCTTGAGAAACGACCTGGCCCGATCGCTCGAGGGATCACTCCCGCTCGCCGAGCGGCTCGCGGCCAAGGAGCGCGTCTACGCCCGCAGAGATGCGCCAGGTCGGCAACCCCCAGCCATTAACTGGCTGGACGACGCGGCCACGGAGGCGACCGTGCTCGAACTCCGTACTGACGACGCCATCGGCTTGCTGTATCGAGTCACCGCCGTCCTCGAACGCTGCGGCGTCGATATCCGCTCAGCTCGTGTCTCATCTCTCGGCCGGTCCGTCGTCGACGCGTTCTACGTGACTGGCGCGGATGGCCAGCCGGTGCCGGCTGCGTCCCGCACGCACATCGAGGCGGCCCTGCAGCAGATCTAGCGGGACACTAGGGCAGCTTGCGCGGCCGCTTCGCCGCATTCCGTCCTAGGCGCGTCCCTGACCCCCATTTCCGTCGTTTCCCGCGTGCTGGTGGTACCAGTGGGACAGGCGAGCACCCCGGGAATGCTCGGAAACACCACCGATGCGCGCGCCGCGACGGGACCGGAGGCGGCGCCGGCTCAGGACAGAGGGTGCGTACGGACCGGTGGCGATTGGCCGGTAATGTGAAGGTGGTCTCGCGGGCCAACGATGTCCGGCGGGGTCTCCGCCGCATCAGTCACAGCCGATTGCGCTGCCGGCAGCTTGCTCCGTTCCAGCTACCGAGAGGTGCCCGTGGAATTCTCCGCCGTGCCGTCTGCGAGAGGGCTGTACGACCCGCGCTACGAGTCCGACTCGTGCGGCGTGGCCTTCATCGCTGACCTACAGGGCCGGGCCAGCCACACGATCGTCGCGCACGCCCTCGCGGCCCTGCACAACCTCACCCATCGGGGTGCAGCCGGCGCCGAGCCGTCGTCGGGAGATGGCGCGGGCATGACTGTGCAGATCCCGGATGCCTTCCTTCGCGAGGTCATCGGCGGGCTGCTGCCGCCCGCCGGTGCCTACGCCACTGGCATCGCCTTCTTGCCCGTCGATCCCCGGGCGGCAGCGGACGCGGTCGCGCTCGTCGAACAGGTCGCAACCGAGGAAGGACTTGTCGTCCTGAGCTGGCGGGAGGTCCCCACCAATCCCGCCGGAGTGGGGCCGACCGCGCAGCGCGTCATGCCTGCGTTTCGGCAACTGTTCGTACGCGGTGCCGCCAAGGAATCCGGCCTGGACTTGGAGCGTCGGGCATTTTGCTTCCGCAAAGTCGCTGAACGACGGGCTCGGGAACGCAACATCGGGTTGTATTTCCCGTCCTTTTCTGCGCGCACCCTTGTCTACAAAGGGATGCTCACCGCCGACCAGCTGCCGACATTCTTCCCGGATCTCACCGACGAGCGATTCAGCAGCGCTATCGGACTGGTGCATAGTCGATTCTCGACGAACACCTTCCCGTCCTGGCCCCTTGCGCATCCGTTCCGCTATGTGGCCCACAACGGGGAAATCAACACGATTCGTGGTAACCGAAACTGGATGCAAACGCGGGAGGCGTTACTCAAGTCCGACCTCATTCCCGGTGACCTGACTCGGTTATTCCCCATCTGCACGCCCGAGGCGAGCGATTCGGCTTCGTTCGACGAGGTGCTCGCGCTGTTGCATCTGGGCGGCCGCAGCCTGCCGCACGGTGTGCTGATGATGATTCCCGAAGCCTGGGAAAACGCGACCCGAATGGACCCGGCGCGACGAGATTTCTACGCGTTCCATGCGGCGCTCATGGAGCCGTGGGATGGTCCGGCGTGCGTCGCCTTCACCGACGGCTCGGTCATTGGTGCGGTACTTGATCGCAACGGCCTTCGGCCCGGACGGTGGTGGCAAACCGCCGACGGGCTGGTCGTCCTCGGGAGCGAGTCCGGTGTGCTCGACATCGACCCCGCGCGGGTCGTGGCGAAGGGCCGCCTTCAGCCCGGGCGGATGTTCCTCGTCGACACCGCCCGCGGGCACATCGTGCATGACGACGAGATCAAGTCGGAGCTCGCCGCGGAGAAGCCGTACGGCGAGTGGCTCTACTCCGGGCAGCTCGAGTTGCCCGCGCTCCGGGACCGGGAGCACATGGTCTACCCGCACGAATCCGTCACCCGACGGCAGCAGATATTCGGATACACCGAGGAAGAGCTACGTGTACTCATCGCACCGATGGCGAAGAGCGGTGTAGAGCCGATCGGGTCCATGGGCACGGACACCCCGTTGGCGGGGCTGTCGAAACGTCCCCGCTTGCTGTTCGACTACTTCAGCGAGCTGTTCGCGCAGGTGACGAATCCGCCGCTCGATGCCATCCGCGAGGAAATGGTCACCTCGCTGGCCGGCGCGATCGGGCCGGAGCAGAATCTCCTCAAGCCGGGATCGGCGTCTTGTCGACACATAGTCATTCCGCATCCGGTAATAGACAACGACGAGCTGGCGAAGATCTGGAACATCAACGCCGACGGTGACCTGCCTGGCTTCGGCTGCACGATCATCGACGGGCGTTACCCGGTGCACGGCGGCGCTGAAGCGCTGGCCGGTGCGCTCGATCGAGTGCGCCGAGAAGCATCCGAGGCGATCAGCGCCGGCACCCGAATCTTGCTCCTGTCCGATCGCGGATGCGATGAAAACTATGCGCCGATCCCGTCGTTGCTGCTGACGTCGGCGGTACATCACCATCTGGTCTCAACCGGGCAACGTACTCAAGCCGGGCTCGTCGTGGAGACCGGCGAGGTGCGCGAGGTGCACCACGTCGCATTGCTGATCGGCTACGGCGCCGCCGCGGTCAATCCGTACCTCGCGTTCGAGACCATCGACGACCTGGTCGCCCAAGGGGCGATATCCGGACTCAGCGCTGAGAAGGCCATCGGGAACTACGTCAAGGCGCTGAGCAAGGGCGTGCTCAAGGTGATGTCGAAGATGGGCATCTCCACCATCGCGTCCTATGTCGGCGCCCAGGTCTTCGAGTCCTTCGGCCTGGCCCAGGACGTCGTCGACGACTACTTCGGCGGTACGCCCTCCCGGCTCGGCGGGGTTGGTCTCGACGTGCTCGCGAGCGAAGTCGCGGCGCGACACGCGCGGGCTTATCCAGTCGTGCCGTCCGCGCTCGCCCATCGTCGGCTCGACGTCGGCGGTGAGTACCTGTGGCGTCGCGAGGGGGAGCTGCACCTGTTCAATCCGGAGACGGTGTTCCTCCTTCAGCACGCGACCCAGCAACGTCGTTACGAGGTGTTTCGGGAATACACCGAGACGGTGGAGCGGCTCAATCGCGAAGGAGGCACACTGCGGGGCTTGTTCGCGTTGCGCGAAGGTATTCGGCCGGCCGTCCCGCTGGACGAGGTGGAGCCGGTATCCGAGATCGTGCGCCGGTTCGCGACCGGTGCCATGTCGTACGGCTCGATTTCGGCGGAGTCCCACGAGACGCTTGCGATCGCGATGAACCGGATTGGCGGCAAATCGAATTGCGGCGAGGGAGGCGAGGACGCGCGGCGGTTCACTCCGGATCCGAACGGCGATTTACGTCGATCGGCGGTCAAGCAGGTGGCATCGGGCCGGTTCGGTGTGACTAGTCATTACCTCGTCAACGCCGATGACATTCAGATCAAGGTTGCGCAGGGGGCCAAGCCGGGGGAGGGCGGTCAGCTGCCCGGCTTCAAGGTGTACCCCTGGATCGCGCGTACGCGGCACTCGACGCCCGGCGTTGGGCTGATCTCTCCGCCACCACATCACGACATTTATTCGATCGAAGATCTGAAGCAGCTCATCCACGATCTCAAGAATGCGAATCCGCGGGCTCGCGTCCACGTCAAGCTCGTCGCTGAGACGGGTGTCGGGACTGTCGCGGCGGGCGTGTCGAAAGCACACGCGGACGTCGTGCTCATTTCTGGTCATGACGGCGGGACCGGTGCCGCGCCGCTGACCTCGTTGAAGCATGCCGGTCTGCCTTGGGAACTCGGCCTGGCCGAGACCCAGCAGACCCTGTTGCTCAACGGGCTTCGGGACCGCATCACGGTCCAGGTCGACGGCGCGATGAAGACCGGTCGCGATGTCGTCGTCGCCGCGTTGCTGGGTGCTGAAGAGTACGGCTTCGCGACCGCCCCGCTCATCGTGTCGGGATGCGTCATGATGCGGGTTTGCCATCTCGACACCTGTCCGGTTGGCATCGCGACCCAGAACCCGGAGCTGCGACGTCGCTTCACCGGCAAGCCGGAATTCGTCGTCACTTTCTTCGAGTACATCGCAGAACAAGTACGGGAGATCCTCGCGTCGCTCGGGTTCCGCTCGCTGGATGAGGCAATCGGACACGTCGAGATGCTCGACAACGCGGAAGCGATTGCGCACTGGAAGGCCGACGGACTGGACCTGACGCCGATCCTGCAGCCGCCACCGGTTCCGGATGGCACACCACTGCGGCGATATGTAGAGCAAGATCACGGTCTAGACGGTGCGCTTGACAACACCTTGATTCAGCTGTGCGAAGGCGCATTGCTCGACGGCCGGCCGGTTCGGCTCGAGCTGCCGGTTCGAAATGTGAATCGCACGGTTGGCACGATGCTGGGCTCGCTTGTGACGAGCCGGTTCGGTCCGAATGGCCTGCCTCCGGACACGATCGATATCACCTTCCGCGGCTCGGCCGGCCAATCCTTCGGCGCATTCGTACCCGGCGGTATGACCATGCGACTTTTCGGCGACGCCAACGACTATCTCGGCAAGGGACTGTCCGGCGGCCGACTCATCGTGCGTCCTGACGAGTCGGCACCGTTTGCCGCCGAGCAGAACGTCATCGGCGGCAACGTGATCGCCTACGGCGCCACGAGCGGGCAGATCTACCTCCGTGGCGTTGTCGGCGAGCGGTTCTGCGTTCGCAACTCGGGCGCCACCGTGGTCGCCGAGGGAGTTGGTGACCACGCGCTGGAGTACATGACCGGCGGCTATGCGGTGATCCTCGGCCCGACGGGCCGAAACCTCGGCGCGGGAATGTCGGGCGGCCTCGCGTTCGTCCTCGATCTCGACCGCGACTTGGTGAACGGTGAGCTCGTCGATGTGGAAGACATCACTGGCGAGCTGGCGGACGTGCTGCGCGAGATCTTGCACGAGCACGCCAGCTGCACGGGCTCACCGGTTGCGGAAACGTTGCTCAATTCCTGGTCGGGCGCGCCGTCTCGGTTCTCGGCGATTGTGCCGCGGGATTACCGGCGGGTCTTGGACGCCACCCGGCGGGCTCGAGATGCCGGGGAGGATGTGGACGTTGCCGTAATGGCCGCCGCGCGTAGCTGACCAGGGGTAACCCTTACCCTGAGGTCGTGAGGCGTCGTGCGAAGATCGTCTGCACCTTAGGACCGTCTACTGACACACCAGAGCGAACCCGGGCGCTCGTCGAGGCGGGCATGGATGTCGCCCGCTTGAATTTCAGCCACGGCGAGCATGCGGAGCATGGGCGCCGATTCCACGAGGTTCGCCTCGCGGCTGAGGCCGCCGGCCGCAATGTCGCTGTCCTGGCGGACCTGCAAGGCCCGAAGATCCGGCTCGGACGCTTCGCCGACGGTCCGGTCGATTGGCTGACGGGCGAACGGGTCCGGATCACGATCGAGGAGTGCGAAGGCACTCACGACCGCGTATCGACCACATATAAGCATTTGGCTGACGACGTTCGGCCTGGCGATCGGCTGCTGGTCGACGACGGGAACGTCGCATTGGTCGTGGTCGAGATCGAGAATGGCACCGACGTGGTGTGTGACGTCACGGAGGGCGGCCGAGTCAGCAACAACAAGGGCTTGTCGCTGCCCGGCGTCGCAGTCAGCGTGCCGGCGCTGTCGGAAAAGGACGCCGAGGACCTGGAGTTCGCTCTCCGGCTGGGCGTTGATTTCGTCGCATTGTCCTTCGTCCGGGCGCCCGAAGACGTGAAGCTCGTCCAGCAGGTCATGACCTCCGTCGGCATACATCGTCCGGTGATTGCGAAGATCGAAAAGCCGGAAGCCGTCGAACGGCTGGCCGAAATTGTTCTCGCATTCAACGGTGTCATGATCGCGCGCGGAGACCTCGGGGTGGAAATGCCTCTCGAGCAGGTGCCCGTCGTGCAGAAACGAGCGGTTCAGATCTGCCGCGACAACGCCAAACCCGTGATCGTGGCAACGCAGATGCTCGAGTCGATGATCACTCACTCCCGCCCCACCCGCGCGGAAGCGTCCGACGTCGCCAACGCGGTACTCGACGGTGCCGACGCGGTCATGTTGTCTGGCGAGACGAGTATCGGCAGCTACCCAATCGAGGCGGTGGCGACTATGTCGCGCATCGTCTCCACGGTCGAGTCCTCGGGCTCGCTGGCACCGGAGCTGCAACACGTTCCCCGGACGTCCGGAGGAGCGATCGTCAAGGCAGCCAAGGACATCGGCGACGCGCTGGGGGCGGTTGCTTTGGTCGCGTTCAGCCAGACCGGTGACACCGCCCGGAGACTGTCTCGACTGCATCCGGGCCAGCGTCTCCTCGTCTTCACGCCCGACGAGAATGTGCATCGCCAAATGGCTTTGCAGTGGGGAGCCGAAGCGCACCTGACCTGGACGGTCCGCACCACGGACGAGATGGTTCGCCAAGTCGATTCCGCACTTGTTCAGCGCGGCGTCTGCCACCTCGACGATCTTGTCATTATCGTTGCGGGGACGCCGCCGACGACGCCTGGAGCGACCAACACCATCCGGCTGCATCACATCGGAGACGTGCTGCAACGTGACCGCTGATATCGCACTCGTAGAGAACCAGCCCGTCGTCGACGCGCTGGTAGATCTGCTGGACCTCGAATTGGTCGAACCCGACGTGTTCATCGGGCGCAGCCCGCAGATCTCCTTGCAGCGCGTTTTCGGCGGTCAGGTCGCTGGGCAGGCGCTCGTGGCGGCGGCGCGCACCGTCGACCCGGATCGACCCGTGCACTCGTTGCACTCGTACTTCATCCGACCCGGTGACCCGTCTGTCCCGATCAGATACCGAGTCGACCGGGTACGGGACGGACACTCCTTTACGACCCGTCGGGTCATCGCCCTCCAGCACGACAAGGCGATCTTCGCCCTGGCCGCCTCGTTCCAGCTGGTCCAGGGCGGCGTCGACCATCAGCTGCAGATGCCCAACGTCCCGGCTCCGGAGACGCTACCGACGCTGCAGGATCGCTATCAGGGATTCGAGGAGGTGGAGGCGGTCTATGCCCGGTTGCCGCAGCCTTTTGACATCCGCTACGTGGACGACCCACCGTGGATCCAACGGTCGCACGGGCCGCGGGAGCACGCCCCGCATCGGATGTGGATGCGCGCCGCGGGGTCGTTGCCGGACGACCCGGTGGTGCACGTTTGCGCGCTGACCTTTGCTTCTGACTTCACGGTGCTCGACTCGGTGCTTATCCATCACGGGTTGGCCGCGGCGCTTGATCCGGTCAAGACGGCGTCGCTCGACCATGCCATGTGGTTCCATCGGAGCTTCCGCGCCGACGAATGGTTCCTCTACGTAACGACGTCGCCATCGGCCTCGGGTGGCCGAGGACTGGCGGAGGGCAAGATCTTCGCCCGAGACGGCCGGCACATCGTCAGCGTCGTCCAGGAAGGCATGCTGCGCGTGCCCAGCGCTTAGTCACGCGTCGGCGGCTTGCTGCAGTTCGGCCCACGCCGCGGCGACATGCCGGTGCTCGGTCTGAGGCGAGCCGATAGCCATCCGGAGCGTGGGCCGACCCTCCACCGCAGCGTGCGTGAGATACATCCGGCCGGCGGCGTTGACTCGCTCCATGAGCTGTTGAGTTGCCTCGTCGCCGGACCGCAGCCGGAACGTGACGAGGGCGAGTGGATGCGGACCGACGAGTTCGAAGCGATCGTCGGCCGCAACCCAGGACGCGAATTCTTGCGCGAGCGCGACGTCGCGTCGCACGTGCGCGCGGAGCCCTTCGGCGCCATACCACCGGATGACGGCCCATAGCTTCAGAGCGCGGAAGCGCCGACCCAGCGGCACATGCCAGTCTCGATAATCGATGACTTGCCCAGACTCCGTCGCGGCATTGCGGAGATACTCCGGCAGGATCGACAAGGCCGCCACGATGTTGTCTCGTTCCGCGACCCACATCGCGTCACAGTCGAAGTTCGTCAGCAGCCACTTGTGCGGATTCGTGCAGTAGGAATCGGCGGATTCCAGTCCTTCGTTGAGCCAACGCAGCTCAGGGCACACCGCCGCAACTCCGGCCCAGGCGGCATCGACGTGCACCCACGCGCCAGCGTCGCGCGCGATCCGGCCCAGCTCGGCCACTGGGTCGATTGCCCCTAGGCCAGTCGTGCCGATCGACGCCACAACGAGCGCCGGTGTGTAACCCGCGGCCCGGTCGGCCTCGACCAGCTGATGCAGGTGGTCTGGCCGCGCGGCCCCGGTTGCCAGATCGATGTCGATCATGCGCAGCGCGTCCGTGCCGAGGCCGGCCACCCGACACGCTTTCTCCACCGACGAGTGCGTCTGGCTCGAGGTGTATACGGTGAGCCGCTCCGTGCCGACGCCCGTGCGGGCCGTGCGGCCGCCCGTCGCCCGGTGAATCGCGGCCAGTAAGGCGACGAGAACGGCGTCCGATGCGGAGTGCTGGATCACGCCCGCTCCCCGTCCGGCCGAACGAAATCGTGTCGGTAGATCGAGCAGCGTGGCTAGCCAGTCGAGCACATGTGTCTCGAGCTCGGTCGCGGCAGGAGACGTCGCCCAGATCATGCCTTGGACACCGAGCCCGGACGCGAGCAGATCGCCGAGGATTCCCGGACCGCTTGCGTTGGCGGGGAAGTAGGCGAAGAAAGACGGGTGCTGCCAATGGGTGATGCCAGGCATCAGCACCGCATCGAGGTCGTGTAACACGCCGTCGAAGCCTTCGCCGTGTTCGGGTGGATCAGCCGGCAGCGCAGCCCGGATTTCGCCGGGCTTGACCGTCGAGAGCACCGGAAAGGACTCCAGCCGCTCGTAGTACGCCGCAATCCACTCGACGGCCTGGTGGCCATACTCCCGGAACTCGTCCGGCGTCATGTGACCGGTCACGCCGGCCAGTCTGCCCTCACTCCCGCACGGGAGTTCGTCGTCAGAGCCACTTGTTTCGCTTGAACACGACATACAGCGCAATTGACGACAGCACCATCACCAACAGCGCCAGGGGATAGCCGAGCGTCCAGCCCAGTTCCGGCATGTGCTCGAAGTTCATGCCGTAGATGGTGCCGATCAGGGTCGGTGCGAAGAAGATCGCGGCCCACGCTGAGATCCGCTTGACGTCCTCGTTCTGCGAATAGCTGGCCTCGGACATTCGCTGTATTTCGTCGTTCTGCCGCTGGCCGACGAGGGTCGACTTGACGATCAGCGTGGTCTGGTAGAACTCGATCACACCGTGGAGATAGCTGAGCTCGCCGTCCGCGGTGTTGCGGACGAGGTCGAACTGCCGGGCGTTATCGGCGACCATTCTCCGTTCGTCCGAAGTGATCCCACTAAGGTGCGTCATGCTGTCGTAGATGGCATCGCCCAGGGCGGCCATGGTGCGCACCGCGAGCAGGCCGTGCCGGGTCTGGAACAGCTCGGTCAGAAACTCCTCGGGATCCGAGACGTCCCCTCCGGTGACTTGCTGCTCCAGGTGCCAGACATCTCTGGTCAGGTTCTCTACGAAGTCGTCTTGCCCCCGCGTCATTGCAGACACGATCGCATGGGACAGCTCGAACGGCGTTGCCGGCCGGAGGCGGCCGGCCTCGATCCGCGTCAACGCCTCTCGGGTCTGGCGCAATGGGACGTCGGGGTGGACCGCCGGATTGATCGGGCCGTGAACGGTCACCAGATAACGGCGGCCGATGAATTGGTCCAACTCGATGTAGTGGACATGCCCTCGCTTGCCTAGCTCGGGCGTGTGCAGCGCGACGAAGACGTGGTCGCTGTAGGCGTGCAGCTTCGGCACCCGATTGCGCTCGACTGCGTCCTTGACCGCCAGCGGGTGGAACTTGAATATGTCCGAGAGAATGCGTTCGGCCTCGTCGTCCACGCTGGGAATGTCCACCCAGACGATGCCGTCGCCGCTCTTGAGCAGTGCCGGCAGCTCGTCGACGGATTTCGACTCGACGCCGGTTGCGGTAACCAGCAATACGTCCATGCTGCTCACATCCCTCGGTCCTGCCACGGGCGGCCGCGTCGGAGACCTGCTGGTGATCTTGGACTTACTTGTTGTCCCAAGGCGACAAGTGGAAGACCACGCCTGACAAACATAGAAGCGGCACGAGCGATCCGGCCGACAGTTGACCAGCCCTCCAAAGATGATCTTGAAGTTGTGGGCCAGCAAGGTATTATGTCCGAGATCACCGCTTTGCAACCTAGATACGAGATTTGGTGCCCCCGGTGGGATTCGAACCCACACTGGACGGTGTTTGAGACCGCTTCCTCTTCCGGTTGGGATACAGGGGCTTAATCCACACGAGATGCTACCGGGGCTAGGCTGACCCACAGCGTTGTCGTCAGATCGACCGGAGGGGCGCACCATTGTCTGCTGCGTCATCGAGTAGACGTGCTAGCCCAAGCCGGGCCACCGAAGGCAACGGCAGGCCGCGAGTACTCATCGCCGAAGACGAGGCCCTTATTCGCCTCGACCTGCGGGAAATGCTGCAGGAGGAGGGTTACGACGTCATCGGCGAGGCGGCCGACGGTGAGCAAGCTGTCGCCTTGGCGATCGACCTGAACCCGGACCTCGTCATCTGCGACGTCAAGATGCCGAAAATGGATGGAATCGCGGCTGCGGCGCAGATCGCCGACAAGCGCATCGCGCCGGTGGTCATCCTTACGGCATTCAGCCAACGGGACCTGATCGAGCGGGCCCGGGACGCCGGGGCCATGGCCTACCTCGTCAAGCCATTCCAGAAGCGTGACCTGTTGCCGGCCATCGAGATGGCAACCTCGCGATTCTCCGAAATCCGGGCGCTTGAGGGCGAAGTGACCGATTTACGCGAGCGCCTGGAGGCTCGCAAGCTCATCGAACGGGCCAAGGGCCTCCTCATGTCCAAGCATGCAATGAGCGAGCCGGAGGCGTTCCGGTGGATTCAGCGGGCGGCGATGGACAATCGGACATCGATGCGCTCCGTAGCCGAGCTTGTACTGAGCGGTGATGCAAGCGGCTAGGTTACGCACGCGTGGTGGAGATTTGGTTACGACCGGGATCGCGCATGCTCCGGAGGCTGTCTTCGTGATGTGCGTGTATTAACCTCCGGCCCACGAAGGCGCAGACGCCAGGTCTGCTCGACTCCTCGTAGGAGGACATGCAGTGCACAAGAGTTATGTGATCAAGATCGCGGCGGCGGGCACGGCCGGTGTGCTCGCGCTCGCGGCCTGCTCCAGCTCCAGCAAGTCGTCGTCAAGCGGAGGGGGTCTGGGCGGCGGCGGTTCCAGCGCGGCCGCAGGCGGCGGAGGCAATGTCAAGATCGGCTTCATCGGGCCGCTCTCCGGCGACAACGCGCAGCTGGGCATCAACGAGTACAACGCGGTCGTCCTTGCCGTGAACCAGGCGAACCAGAACAACACCTACGGCTTCAAGGTGACGCTGGTGAAGTCCGACGACGTCGGCGACCCGTCCAAGGGACCGGCCGCGGCGGCGGTCTTACAGCAGGACCCAGCCATCGTCGGCGCGATCGGTCCCGCCTTCTCCGGCGTGACCAAGGCCGTCGGAGCATCCTTCGACGCCGCCCACCTCGTGCTGATCAGCGGATCGGCGACGAACCCGACGCTCACCAGCCTGGGGTTCAAGTCGTTCCACCGGGTCGTGCCCCCGGACTCGCTCGAGGGCAAGGAGGCTGCCGACTGGCTGGCCAAGAAGGCCAAGTCCGTTTTCGTCGTCGACGATCTGTCCGACTACGGCAAGGGCGCCGCCGACGCGGTCGAGGCTGAGCTGAAGGCCAAGGGCATAAAGGTTACGCGTCAGGGTGTCGCGGCGAAGACAACGGACTACAGCGTCATCTCCCAGAAGGTGAAGGCCTCCGGTGCCGGCGCGTTGTTCTACGGCGGCTATGACACGCAGGCCGCACTGTTCGCCAAGGGTCTGAAGACCGCCGGCTTCACCGGCATCACGATGGCCGGTAACGGCGGAAAGTCGTCCAAGTTCACCGAAGGCTCCGGCGCGGCAGGAGACGGCTGGTACTTCTCCTGCGGCTGCCTCGACGCCACCGTCGCCCCCCAAGCGAAGGACTTCAACGACGCGTACACCAAGCTGTGGAACACCCCGCCGTCGACCTACTCCCCAGAGGCGTACGACGCGACCAACGCGCTGCTGACGGCGATCAAGAACGCCGGCGGCACGCCGACGCGTGCGTCCGTCTGGGACGCGGTCAACAAGGTTGACTACAAGGGCATTACGACCGAGGTCAAGTTCCAGCCGAACGGTGAGGTCGAGGCGCAGGTCATCAACCTCTACCAGCAGAAGGGCGGAAAGATTCTCCTGGTCGGCAACATCACGTCGGCCGGCTGACCGACCGCAGCATGTGCGACCCAGAGGCGCCTCGATCCGATTTTTCGGCGAGGCGCCTTTGGTCGCTGCGCGGTGCGTAGAGTCCGTTTGACGTTCTCGTTCTCGGTGGCCCCTGGAGGTGGGTATCCGTGAGCCAATGGATCCACGAACTTCCGGCCTACATCCTGCTGGGCCTGACCCGCGGATCGATGTATGCCCTCATCGCCTTGGGCTACACGCTCGTCTACGGCGTGCTGCAACTGATCAACTTCGCGCACAGCGAGGTGTTCATGTTCGGCGCGTTCGGTAGCTACATCGTCGTGCATCAGATTGTCGGAGCTGGCGGTCATCAGAATCCGGTCGGGGTCGTCGGAATCATCGCCATCGGCCTGCTCTCCGGAGCGCTCGTCTCGTCGGGCATCGCCTGGTTGCTCGAGCGGGTCGCCTATCGTCCGCTCCGACATCGGGGCGCACCGAAGCTGGCCTTCCTGATCAGTGCCATCGGTGCATCGTTCTTTCTCGTTCAGCTCGCCGGGAAGCTGTTCAACCGGTTTCCGGGCAACGCCTTTCCGTCCTACTACCAGACCGACCGGAGGCTGTTCAGCATCGGTACGGCCGATGTTCGCGTGCTGCAAGTCCTGATCATCGTCACCGCCGTCGTCACCATGTTTGCGCTCGATCGGGTCGTCTCGAAAACCAAACTCGGGCGCAGCATCCGCGGTGTTGCGGAGGACGCGCCGACCGCGGCCCTCATGGGCATCGATATCGACAAGACGATCTCGCGCACCTTCATCATCGGGGGAGCGCTGGCCGGTGTCGCCGGCTTCCTGTTCGCGACAGCGTTCGGTTTCGGCAACACGATGGGATTCGACCAGGGGGTCAAGGCCTTCGCGGCGGCCGTGCTTGGTGGAATCGGCAACATCCGCGGCGCCATGCTGGGTGGCCTACTGCTCGGGCTGGCTGAGGCGGTCGTCCCACCGCTTCCAGTCGTCGGCATCGAGTGGACGGACGTAGTCGCGTTTGTCGTGCTCGTCTTGGTGCTGATCTTCCGGCCCACCGGCCTGCTTGGCGAGCGGTTGGGGCGCGCAGCATGAATCGCAGCGACTTCACCTCTCCGGCCGCGATCAAGCGGCTGATCGCCTGCCTGGCCGGGTCCTTCGTCCTGGCGCTGATGTGGGGTCCGCAGGAGGGCGTACAGGAGGACTATGGGTACGCCTTCCGCCAGGCTATCTTCAGTCCGCGCATATTGGTGTTCCTCGGCATCGGCGTGCTCGTGTTCCTCGCGATCACGTTCTGGCCCTTGGTGAAGCCGAATCTAGTTCGGCCGGGCGCTCCGTCTTTCTTGGCCGGAGCGATCACGGTCGTGGCCGCGTACACGCTGCTGAAGTGGTACGACCCGCTTGGCAAGTTCGGAGCAGTCAGTACGGCCGTGGCCAACACGGCGGGCATATCGCCGATTGCCTCGGCGTTCTTCGGCTGGCTGCACTGGACGGAGTTCATCGTCACCGTCTTGCTCGGTGGCGTCGCCATCGCGCGTCGCGACCGGCGGCTGGCCTGGATCGCGGCAGCGCTGTGCGTCGTCTCTGGTGTCATAGCGGTCGTCGCCCACCAGGAAGTCGTCTCAAAAGGCGGTGGCGTCGACCACTCGCTGGGTCCGTTCGTCGCGGCGTTCGGATACCTGGTCATGGCCGTGGCCTGCGCGGCCGCGGCCGTGACTCACCAGCAGGTCGCGGCGACGCGCGACAGCATCGACCGCTTCATGAACTGGCGCCCGGGCCTGCCCGTGGCGGTGGCCGGCTTCGTCGCGACCTTGATAGCCATGACGTACGCCGCCTGGTTCTCGCCGCAACGGCTCGAAGCCAAGTTCACCGATCTGCATACGCTTTTCACCGGATACGGGCTCGCACCACTAGCAATGCAGTTCACGATCTGGCTCGGCTGGGCCCTCCTCGCCGCCGGGACGATCACGGCCGTGGTCGCGAGCTATCTGCGGCGTCGTGCTCTTGCTTGGGTCGCAGCAACCCTCGGCGTCGTCGGCGTGGTGCTTACCCTGATCACGCTCTATGGGATCAGCAAGATCGGCGCGGACAACAATGTCGACTCCGCGAGTGGGCCGTGGCAGAACCTCGGTTCGGGCGGCTGGTTGGCCTGCCTGGGGTTTAGCCTGCTGGCGACCGCGGGGGTCATCGCCGCAACCGCGAACGGTCGGCGGTATCGAGCCGCCGACCCAGCCTTGCCAGTAACGAGGGACACCTCGGACGCAGCGAACCTCCGCCGGTCTACCACCAAGACGGCGCTCATGATCGGAATCGCGATCGCCCTGTTCTTCCCGCCGACGATGACCGAATTCTGGCAGAAGGTGCTCGTCTCCGAAATAGGCGTGTATGTTCTGCTCGCCATCGGCCTGAACGTCGTCGTCGGCTGGGCCGGCCTCCTCGACCTGGGGTATATCGCGTTCTACGCCATTGGGTCGTACACCACCGCGTATCTGGTCGGTTCGCTGCCCCACAAGCCGCCCTCCTGGCTGCACATGAGCCCGCTGCTCGCAATCCCGTTCGCCATCGGGATCTGTCTGCTCGCTGGCGTGGCGCTGGGCGCTCCGACCTTGCGACTACGCGGTGACTACCTCGCGATCGTCACTCTCGGCTTCGGCGAAATCGTCCGCATCATCGCTGTCAACAACCCCGGTAACATCACCAACAGCACCCGCGGACCGTCGCCTGCGGTGCCGCACCCGGTCATCAACCTCGGCCCGATATCCATCACCTGGGGCTTGAACAATCTCCAGTACTGGTATCTGCTTCTGGTGCTCATCACCATCGTGGTGATCGCGTTTTACCGCCTGGAAGGTTCGCGGCTCGGGCGGGCGTGGGCGGCGATCCGCGAGGACGAGGTCGCCGCGCAGGCCACCGGCATTAACACGCCTCGGGTGAAGCTCATGGCCTTCGCCATCGGCGCGTCGACTTCCGGCCTGGCCGGCGTGTTCTTCGCGAGCCAGATCGGCTACTTCAACCCGGACAACTTCATCCTGAACAACTCCATCCTCGTCGTGGCGTACGTCGTGTTCGGTGGCATGGGATCGCTGCCAGGGGCAATGGCAGGCGCGGCCATCCTCACCTGGCTGCCGTGGTTCCTTCAGGACCAGGTACCTGGGCCGGACCGGCAGATGTGGGTCGGCGCATTGCTCGTGCTCATGATGATCTTCCGACCGGCTGGGCTGTTCCCGGCGCGACGTCGCAAGGCCGAGCTGACCGGAGTGGGAATGGAACGTGCGCCGGAAGTCGAACGTGAGGCGGTCCCCGCCGGCGAGGGGCTGTGACGCTATGACCGCGACAATGACCACGCCAGAGGTCGGCGCCGAAGACGTCGTCTTCGACATCGAGCATGTCACGTTGCGGTTCGGCGGCGTGGTCAGCCTCAACGACGTCTCGATGCGCATGCTGCGCGGCGAAATCCTCGCCATCATCGGACCGAATGGCGCCGGCAAGACCTCCCTGTTCAACTCGCTCACCGGCGTTTACACACCTCAAGAGGGGCGGATCCTCGTTTCTGGTCGCCCGGGCGAGCCGCCGACGAGCGTCATCGGCATGAAGACGCACAACGTGAATCACCTAGGCGTCGCACGGACGTTCCAGAACATTCGACTGTTCCCTGCGCTGACTGCGTTGGAGAACGTCAAGATCGGCGTGGAAACGCGCCAGCGCGCCGGTCCCGTGTCAGCGATGCTCGGCCTGCCGTGGCAACGCCGCGAGGAGAAGCAGAGCACCATAGACGCATTCGCCTTGCTCGACGCGGTCGGGCTCGCAAATCGGCCTAACGAACTCGCGGGATCCTTGCCGTACGGCGAACAACGCCGCCTGGAGATCGCCCGCGCGCTTGGCACGAATCCCGGCGTCTTGCTGCTCGACGAGCCGGCAGCGGGCACCAACCCGGTGGAGAAACGCGAGCTTGCGCAGCTGATCGGGCGCATCAACATCGAGCGCGACGTCAGTGTGCTGCTGATCGAGCACGACATGAAACTTGTCATGTCGGTCGCGCATCGCATTGTCGTGTTGAACTTCGGGGAGAAGATTGCCGAGGGCACGCCGCAAGAAATTCAGCGCAACCCTGCCGTGATCGCGGCCTACCTCGGCACGTCTGCCGAAGAGGTCGAGGCGGCGGAAGAGCGCCAGCCGGACATCCTGCACCTCATCGATACGGACGACGAGACGGCGCCCGAGGAGCAGCCATGACTGTGCTTCCCGTCGCCGGCCTCCGCTCCGCACCTGCACCCCACGAAATCGCTCACGCGATTTCGTGGGGGCCCCGCCCTCAGTCCGCTCCTCGCTCGCTGACGCTCGCTGCGGTTCTCCTTACGATGCTCGCGAAGGACGGCTCCTCATGACCCATGCTGCACCGTCCGAGATGCTCGAGGTCCTCGACCTCGAGGTGCGCTATGGCGCGATCCGCGCGATCAAGGGCATCACATTCCACGTGGGCAAGGGTGAGATCGTCGCGCTGCTTGGCGCGAACGGCGCGGGAAAGACGACGACGCAGAAAACGATATCCGGCATGCTCCGGCCGTCCGCCGGCCGCATTAACTTCCTCGGCCAGCGAATCGATGGCGTTCCGGCCCACGAGCTCATCCGATTGGGAATTTGCCACGTGCCAGAAGGTCGGCATGTGTTTCCCAGAATGACGGTCGCTGAAAACCTCGAGATGGGTGCGTTTCGATTCAAGAAGATTGATCAGGCCGATCTCGATCGAGTGCTCGAAATCTTTCCACGGCTGCAGGAGCGCTACCGTCAAGTATCTGGCACATTGTCGGGCGGCGAGCAGCAGATGCTCGCGATCGGCCGCGCCCTCATGGGCAAGCCACGCCTGCTGCTGCTTGACGAACCATCCATGGGACTCGCGCCAATGGTCGTCGCGCAGATCTTCACGATCGTCCGCGAGATCAACGAGTCAGGCGTAACCGTTCTGCTCGTGGAGCAGAACGCTGCCCAGGCGCTAGCACTGGCCGACCGCGGTTATGTGCTCGAGACCGGCGAGCTCGTGCTGCAGGGCACGGGCGCTGAACTGCTCGCCGACGACCGGGTTCGGGCCGCTTATCTCGGCGAGGAAATCGCCGCGTCCTAAAAGCGTCTTGGCCGGACCGGCTCGCCACGCCGCGCTGCAAATCCCCTCTTTCGGCTGGGGTTTGTGCCCGCTATGGTGTCGCTTGTTGTCGCAAGGAATGTTGGTTTGGGAGGCCTCATCCGCCCGGGGAGAAATCGGTGTCGCGTACCCATGTACGGGTCCGTCCTGCAGAGTTCGGCGACGTAGCTGGACTGGTACTTCTACTCAGAGCAACCGATCTGCAACTCGGCGCGTTCGGCGCTCGCATGTTCCAGGCCGAAACGATTGAACATCTGCCCGAGCGGCTCGCGCACATGGTGTCGAGCACGGACCGTGACGTGTTGGTCGCAATCGATGACAGTCGCGGTGACGTGGTCGGAATGATCGTGATATCCGACGACTCGGTCGGCGAGGTGGCGCAGATCCCGGTCCTGAACGTGACCCACCTGGTCGTCTCTCCACAACACCGTCGCCGTGGGGTCGGCCGCGCCCTCCTCGCAGCGACTGTGCACCTCGCGGATCAACGCCAGATCGAGAACATCGTCGCCACGGCTGTGACCGGGTCACGGGAGGCCAACCGGTACCTCGCCCGCCTCGGATTCGCACCGCTGGTCGTGCGGCGGATCGCGCCAACGAGCGTTTTGCGCCGGTCGCTCGGCCTCTCGGATTCGAGCGATCGAGTGGCGCTACTCCGCCGCGCTCGCATCGTGCGTCGCGGGGCGAAGGCAGTCGGCCGGATCTGATCGCCTCCCGCCTCGCACTGTCGGCCGACCCGCCCCGCACTGTCCGCCACACGCCCTAGACTCGGCCCTCGTGACGGCCGTCGATTCGCCCCCTCGCTTGCTCCTGCTGGACGGCCATTCGCTCGCCTATCGCGCCTTCTACGCGCTTCCGGTGGAGAACTTCTCCACGACGACCGGCCAGCCGACGAACGCGGTCTACGGCTTTACCGCAATGCTCATCAACCTGCTCCGGGACGAGGACCCCACGCACCTGGCCGTGGCGTTCGATGTCTCGCGAAAGACGTTCCGCGCTGAGACCTACGCCGAGTACAAGGCCGGTCGCGGCGACATGCCGGCGGACTTCCGAGGACAGCTGTCGCTCATCCAGGAGGTGCTCGAGGCGCTGCGTATCCCCTCGCTATCCGTCGAGGGATACGAAGCCGACGACGTGATCGCGACCCTGACCACGCAGGCAGCCAACGAACGCGTCCAGGTGCTCATCTGCACCGGCGATCGGGACGTGCTGCAACTGGTCACCGACGCGGTCACCGTGCTCTACCCGCGCAGGGGGGTGAGCGATCTGACGCGATTCACGCCTGAGGAGGTCGTCGCGAAGTATGGCTTGACGCCGGCCCAGTACCCCGATTTCGCCGCGCTTCGAGGCGATCCGAGCGACAACCTGCCCGGCATCCCGGGGGTGGGGGAGAAGACGGCGGCCAAGTGGGTGCGCGAGTTCGGATCGTTCGACGCGCTGGTCGTCGGCGTAGACACCGTCAAGGGCAAGGTGGGCGACGCGCTTCGCGAGCACCTGGCCGCGGTGATGCGCAATCGCCAGCTCACCGAGCTCGTTCGTGACGTGCCGCTTGACGTCGAAATCGCCGACCTCGCCCGGCAAGCGTGGGACCGCGAACGGGTGCATGCCCTGTTCGACAATCTGCAATTCCGGGTGCTGCGGGAGCGGCTGTTCGCGACCCTGACGGCAGCCGAGCCGGAAGCCGAGGAGGGCTTCGAAGTCAGCACGAGCCGCCTCGGGGTCGACGAAGTCGCCGAGTGGCTCGAGGAGAACGCCCGGGACGGCAGCCGCGTCGGGGTCGCCTTCCGTGGCAGCTGGGGTCGCGGGACCGGCTTGCTGACCGGGCTGGCCCTGGCCGCGGCGTCCGGGCGAGCAGCCTACATACAGCCGACCCAGCTCACCGAGAACGACGAGCGCGCCCTCGCCGCCTGGCTGGCCGATCCGGCCGCGCCGAAGGCGGTCCACGACGTCAAGGGACCCCTACTCGCCCTGCGGCAACATGGCTGGACGCTGGCCGGTATCACCAGCGATACGCAACTCGCCGCCTACCTGGCGCTGCCGGGCCAGCGCTCGTTCGACTTGGCCGATCTCGCGCTGCGGTACCTGCACCGAGAGCTTCGCGCGAACACTGTTGGCGATGACGAGTCCGAGCAGTTGACCTTGGACGGTGGCCTCGACGAATCGGAAGACGTTCGAGCTGAGGTCGAGACCGTCCACGCCAGCGCCATTCGCGACCTCGCCGACGCGCTGGACACTGACCTCGTCAACCGGGGGGCGAGCCGGCTACTGGTCGACATGGAGCTCCCGCTCACCTTCGTGCTGGCCGACATGGAGGCAACCGGCATCGCCGTCGACACCGATCTGCTCCTGGCGCTGCAGAGCGAGCTCGGCGCCGACGTGAAGAGCGTCGAGCAGGACGCCTATGCGGTCGTCGGACGTCCGTTCAACCTCGGTTCACCCAAGCAGCTGCAGGAGATCCTGTTCGATCAGTTCAGGCTGCCCAAGACGAAGCGCATCAAGACCGGGTACACGACGGATGCTGATGCCTTGGCGGCTTTGTACGAGCAGACGCAGCATCCGGTCCTGGAGCACCTGCTGCGGCATCGCGAGGTGGCTCGACTCAAGACAGTTGTCGATTCGCTGCTGCCGCTTGTGGACGACGAGGGTCGTATTCACACCACGTTCAATCAAACGATCGCGTCAACCGGACGACTTTCCTCGACTGATCCGAACTTGCAGAACATCCCCGTCCGTACGGCCGAAGGCCGGCGCATTCGAGAGGCTTTCACGGTCGGACCCGGCTACGAATCGCTGATGACCGCCGACTACAGCCAGATCGAGATGCGGATCATGGCGCATCTATCCGGCGATGCCGGACTGATCGAGGCGTTCACGACCGGCGAGGATCTGCATTCCTTCGTGGCGTCCCGCGCGTTCGACCTTCCGCCGGAGGCGATCGACGCCGAGTTGCGCCGTCGAGTCAAAGCCATGTCGTACGGGTTGGCATATGGCTTGTCGGCCTTCGGATTGGCGCAGCAGCTGAAGATTACGCCAGATGAAGCTCGCGGGCAGATGGACGCCTACTTCGCGCGATTCGGTGGCGTCCGCGATTATCTCCGCTCGGTCGTCGACGACGCACGGCGGACCGGGTACA
>Ga0207675_100001699_pt1 | contig 22055 bp, 12 predicted proteins | sample KBSSwiS42_FD_184305 | JGI IMG/M metagenome (GOLD analysis project Ga0207675, IMG submission 184305) | Switchgrass rhizosphere microbial communities from Kellogg Biological Station, Michigan, USA - KBS Switchgrass S4-2 (SPAdes) (version 2) | ecosystem: Host-associated > Plants > Roots >...
AATTTGCTACCCGGCTCACCTCGGGCCGCACTTATCACGACGGGATAAAGGCGCATTTCGACCTTTGATGCCCTATTTGTTGATTTTCCATCAGTTATACGCCTGCGCAGCTCTCAGTTCCTTTCATACAAGCTTTCCTACCGCTTATCCCTTAGTGGTTATTTGGTGTAACATGATTTTCCGCATCGCGTCCCATTTCGTGATGGATGAAAGGCCGGCTATCATTGAAATTTGCCGCTCATTACAAAACAATGTTCTATGCAATGCACAGTACCTAATTTTGAACTGTAATTTATAACAACGAGTACTAACGACAAACTAAAACCAATGACAAAGAATCTGAAGCTGCTGCCAGTTATTTTGACTTTATCAATTTTCGGCATCTTACAAGCGGCTGCTCAAACAAATGAATTAAAAGGAAGAATTACGGGAACAGTCGTCGATGGTAATACAAAGACTATTGAATCGGCCACTATTGCACTGCAGCGGTCAAAAGATTCATCTGTTGCTAAAATGAGCGTAGCGGATAAAACAGGCAAATTCGAATTCGACAACATCCCGGCCGGAGTTTACTTTGTTTCTGTTGCTGCAGTTGGTCATAATAAAGGCTTTTCCGACGTTTTTGAGATTAGTGAATCAAATCAAAATATAGTTTTAAAAACAATTGAACTTACACCACAGCCGAAGTCTATTGCTGGAGTTACTGTGACTTCCAAAAAACCTTTTATTGAGCAAAAAGCGGGTAAGACCGTTTTGAATGTGGATGCCTCACCTACGAATGCGGGCTTGAACGTTTTAGAACTCCTGGAAAAGTCTCCTGGTGTCACTCTTGATAATGACGGAAACATTAGCCTGAAAGGAAAGCAGGGTGTGCTGATTCTGATAGATGGCAAGCCGACATACCTGGCAGGCGCTGACCTGGCCGCATATCTAAAAACCCTTCAAAGCAGTACACTCGATCAAATCGAAATAATGAGTAATCCTCCATCAAAGTATGATGCTGCCGGTAATTCGGGTATTATCAATATTAAGACCAAGAAAGGTGTGGTAAAAGGAATGAATGGTTCCGCTAATCTTGGGTACTCACAGGGAGTATACGGAAGATTAAATGGTGGAGTCAATCTCAACTATCGCAATAAAAAATTAAACCTGTTTGGTGGGTACAATGGTGGCACCTGGGAAGGATACAATAGGTTAACTATTGAACGTAAATTTTACCAGGCTGATAAATCAACAGTAGAAGGGACTTCGGATCAATTGTCGAGGCCTCACTTTAAGGGGGTGTACAATAATTTCAAAGTTGGAATGGATTATAATTTCTCCAAAAAAGACGTGGCAGGAATAGTTGTCAATGGCAATTTTAGCGATGGTGATGAAGACCCAACCAGTCTTTCAAATATCAGGCATGCAGACGGCGAAATTGATTACAAACTTCGTTCGCATGCCCTGAACAATAGGAATTCAACTAATCTTTCGACGAATATTAATTACAAACATACATTTGATTCAACAGGACGTGAGTTTTCATTTGACTTTGATCGGGCATATTATAGTAACGAAAGCAATACAAGCCTGACCACAGAAATACTGGATGCAAATGGAATTGAAAATGGCGATGATGTGGTACTGGTAGGTTTTATCCCCTCTGAGATCAATATTTACAGCGGCAAGGCCGATTACATACATCCCTTTAGAAACGGTTTGAAAATGGAAGCTGGGTTGAAGACAAGTTTTGTAAAGACCGATAACCAGGTGGGGTATCAGAGAAACAGCGGAAATGGATGGCAGACTGATGACAGGAGCAATCACTTTGTCTACCAGGAAAATATTAATTCGGCCTACGTTATCATGTCAAGGACGATAAAGAAATGGGAATTGAATGCGGGATTAAGATTAGAAAATACCATCGCAAAAGGTCACCAGCTTAAAAATGATTCGAGCTTCACGCGTGACTATACAAGTCTTTTTCCTAATGTGGGGATTGGGTACAATGCTAATGAAAAAAATCAATTCAATTTCAGCTACAGCCGCAGAATTACGCGACCCAACTATGAGGCGCTGAACCCATTTGTCTTCTTTTTAGACTCGTTGACCTACGGCCAGGGTAACCCATACCTGCAACCTCAGTTTACAAACAACTTCGAAGTGAGCCATACATTTCATCGTTTTCTCACCACTACCTTCAATTATACTCAAACAGATGATATTATTACTCAGCTTCTGAAACAGGATACAGAGAAGAAGATAACATTTCAAACCCAGGAAAATTTCAGCAAAATGAAACAAATAGGCCTCGCAGTGTCGGCTAATTTTCCTGTGGCGAAGTGGTGGAACGCGAATATCTATGCTAATGTGTTCAATAATCATTATAGTGGAGTTTACCAGGATGATCCCGTAGACATCCAGTTCACAAGTTTCATGACCAATGTTACGAACAGCTTCACCATTGGAAAGAAGGGCTGGTCGGCAGAATTAAGTGGTTGGTATCGGAGCAAAGCTGCAGAAGGATTATTGGTTGCAAATGATATGGGTGCGGTTAATACAGCAATTGTCAAACAGCTTTTCCAGAAAAAAGCAACACTTAAGCTGGGAGTACGTGACATATTTTATACACAACGATTCAGCGGCTACGCCAGGTACAGCGATGTGGACGTAAATGTTGCCAGCAGGAGAGACAGCCGCCAGTTTAACGCTACGTTTTCTTACCGCTTCGGTAAAAACAATATAGCGCCTGCCAGGAGAAAAACCGGTGGCGCGGATGAAGAGCAAAACAGGGTGAACAGCAGCGGTGGAAATTAATTAAATATCAAGGACCCGTTGATCATTAACCTTATTCGGATAGTTTGAACGTTGAATTTCTCATGTTAAAGTCCCTCCTGTCCAGGAGGGACTTTGTTATTTTTGGTTTTCAGCAACTAAGTTTATTATCTTTATTTCTCTCAATTTTTTCTTATGCCTTCATTTGATTTTGTCAGCAAAGTGGACGCGCAGGCTCTTGACAATGCAGTTAATGTTGTTACGAAAGAAATAACCAACAGGTTTGACTTCAAGGGTTCGCATGTTGTGATTGATCTCGATAAAAAAGCATACCTGCTGAAGATCGAAACTGACGATGACATGAAAATGCGCCAGTTGATCGATGTGCTGATCAGCAGGGCACACAAACAGGGTATTGCACCTGAAGCATTTGATCTTTCCAAAGAAGGTCATCAAAGCGGTAAGATGTGGAAGAAAGAAGTGCAGGTAAGAAATGGGTTGTCTCAGGAGGATGCAAAAAAAATAGTCAGACAAATTAAGGACTCAGGGATGAAAGTGCAGGCATCAATCAACGATGAAATTGTAAGAGTTTCCGGAAAGAAGATCGATGATCTGCAAACTGTAATCCAATCGTCAAAGGGCTGGAACCTCGGAATCCCGTTACAAGTTGAGAATATGCGCAGTTGATTAAACCCGTCAATTGTGTGCATAACTGGGAATATTTCCTGCATAAACTATTAAAATGGTGGAAAAACTGGTGGGAAACCAGTGACTAACAATCACCATAAATATTTGGATAACCGTGATTCTCACACGTATCTTCAATTTACAATCGCTACAGGAAATTTTTGGAAACAGAGAAAGAATGTAGCACGGAGAGGTAAAAGATCTGTCAAAGGATTTATACTTCTTCTGAAAACATCAGGTAAAGCAAATTTGTCTGCGCAAGCAGGTTTAAGAGCTAAGTCTGATGTTTTCGCTTTTTATATATTACTGGTAAATTGCAATCACAAGATTTATACGCTGTCGAATTTCAACTACACGCAAATTATAAAATTGACTATTTTCCTTCGATCACAGGTGACGTTTCTTTGTTCTATCAACGCTGCAAGCAAATCATCCGGAATATAGAAAGATCCAATATCCTCCAAAAATCCAACATCCTTATGAAACTCGTCCATATCCCGTGAAATCGTTACTCTCCGAAATGGATATGAAAGAATTGACAGCCCTGGCCAAAAAGCCGGGGTTTGTTATTTTTGATACTCACCGTGGGTCTCATTTATTTGATGCAGTCAGGAAAGCAAGTGAAATGTTAATCAATAAAATAAACGGGCAGAAGGCATGATTTTCGTGCATAAGAGGCATCTTCAGCTATAATTTAAAAATGAAAATGATTAAAAAAGTCAGGGTTTTAAATTTACTATTTTGTCTGTTAATTATCAGCATATTGCATCTGTCCTTTTCCGTTGGCTCACCGGAACTTGTAAAAGAATTGACCGTTGCGTCCGGGACCAGCGATTCTGCTGTTGTTACGTCTTCAGCAGGATCCATATATGACAGTTTACAGTTGGATATGGCAGGTTTGAACAGAAAGGCATTTAATATCGCTTTGAATGGATGGGAAAAGCTGAATAAGGACGGTAGACTCGTTAATCATGATACTATTGGAATTATTGATTTCAGTCAGCCAAGCACCAGCAAGCGATTATTTGTGCTTGATATGAAAAATCACAGCCTTTTGTTTAATTCATTGGTTGCCCACGGCCGAAACTCAGGCAAGAAGCAAGCGGTTTCATTTTCAAATAAGGCCTCATCCTACAAAAGTAGCCCGGGCTTTTATGTAACGGGCGATACTTATAATGGCAGTAATGGCTTTTCTCTAAGGTTAAATGGCCTCGAAAGTGGCATAAATGACAAAGCGTTGGCGCGTGGTATCGTTATGCACGGGGCCGATTATGTCAGCGAATCATTTATAGCAGGCCGGGGTTATATAGGGCGCAGCCAGGGGTGCCCTGCTTTACCATTAAAAGATGCGAAAGATATCATTAACACAATGAAGGGAGGAGCCTGTCTTTTTATTTATACACCTGACCGTCATTATCTTTCCCGTTCTGAAATACTGAGTACGGAAATGCTGAATACTGATTTAAATGGCTGAGAAATTCGCCACGATTTCTTTTACAAACCTCAGGGTTAATGTGCTGTTTAGTTTTGACCTTCTCCTCGCAGCAATGTCTGATTTAATTTGAAAGATCCGTGGCTATATTGCGCCCGGTGAACTTTTAAAGGGCTAAGACATTTATTCTTAATTTAGCCACTTATTTATTGAGTATGCCAACGAATGCCAATAGACAATTTTTGGATTTCGAAAAGCCGGTTAAAGATCTGATTGATGAAATAGAAAACGCCAGGCACAGGCAGGAGAAGACAAAGATTGATATGACCGATGTAATACAGCGGTTGGATCAGAATATACTGGAGAAAAGAAAAGAGATAACGGCAAATTTAAGCAGCTGGCAACGCGTACAATTGAGTCGTCATCCTGACAGACCTTACACATTAAAGTATGTAGAGAAGATGACCGAAAACTTTGTCGAGTTGTATGGCGATCGAAACGTCCGGGATGACAAGGCAATGGTAGGTGGCTTTGGAACACTTAATGGTCATACTGTAATGATCGTCGGACAGCAAAAAGGTATCAATACCAAAATGCGTCAGCACCGAAATTTTGGGATGGCCAATCCCGAAGGCTACCGAAAAGCGTTAAGGCTGATGAAGCTTGCTGAAAAATTTAATAAGCCAATAATTACATTAATAGATACGCCAGGAGCATTTCCGGGCCTTGAAGCCGAAGAAAGGGGACAAGGTGAAGCGATTGCGAGGAATATTTATGAAATGACACGTTTGAAGGTGCCTGTTATTTGTGTCATCATTGGGGAAGGCGCCAGCGGCGGTGCCCTCGGGATCGGGGTTGGGGACAAAGTATTTATGATGGAAAATACCTGGTATACGGTTATTAGTCCCGAAAGTTGTTCTTCAATATTATGGCGCAGCTGGGAAAGCAAAGAGATTGCTGCCGAACAATTGCGCCTTACTGCTGACAAGATGCTAAGCTTTGGTTTAATAGATGGTATTATACCTGAACCTATAGGAGGTGCGCATTGGGATTACGATCAGTCAGCTGAAATCCTCAAGAATTACCTGATACCAGTCCTTGAAGAACTAAAACAAAAAACTCCCGATCAAAGAGTGTCTGAAAGAATAGAGAAGTTTGGAAAGATGGGCTTTTGGGAAGAAGTATAATTCAGCAGGACAGACAAATCTACACCCATGATTGGAAAACACGTGAGGCGATGCTATTGCATCATGTGGTCGCTATCGTTCCCGGAACCAATCAATTCAGACGTAAAATATAAATTTGCAATAAGGAATCATTTATAATCAAAATTTAGAGCTAACAATGTCGCTTCGGGAAAAATTCAGGGGAACGGGTATTGCTATCGTTACGCCTTTTGATGAAGGTGGTGCAATTGATTGGAAAAGTTTTGCGAAGCTGATTGAGTTCTGGATCGCAGGCAAGGTGGAATATCTTGTAGTGCTTGGTACAACTGGCGAAAGCGCGACGGTTCATGGTGAGGAAAAACAGCAGGTGTTTTCATTTGTAGCAAATACCGTTGCGGGACGATTGCCATTGGTAGCCGGTATCGGGGGTAATGACACGAGCGAAGTGATTGCAGGATATAGAAAGTTTGATTTAAAAGGGTATGATTCGATTCTTTCTGTATCGCCCTATTATAACAAACCAAACCAGGAAGGACTGTTTCGCCATTATAAAATGTTGAATGATGCCACGCCGCTTCCTATCATGATGTATAATGTGCCTTCACGCACAGGCATGAATGTAACGGCTGACACACAGTTGCGCATTGCGCATCAGTGTAAAAATATTTTTGCGACAAAAGAAGCCAGTGGCAATTTTGAACAGATTAATCAAATCATCAAATACAAACCCGAAGAATTTATGGTGGTGAGTGGTGATGATCCCATCACGTTGCCAATGATTGCTGCCGGCGCTGAAGGTTTGGTGTCGGTTGTTGCGAATGCCTACCCGATGGATTATTCAGAAATGGTAAGGTTATGCCTTGCTGGTCGGTTTGCTGAAGCACAGCAACTCCATTATAAATACACAGATATTATTACATCCATGTTTGCAGAAGGAAGTCCCAGTGGAGTAAAAGCATATCTTTCTGAAATGGGACTTTGTCAAAACACGTTCCGTTTGCCGGTGTATAAAGTAAGTGACAAACACCACCAAAAAATCAGGGAGCTGGTTAAATCAGTCGAATTGATCCTGCAACACTAAATCCCCATTATAGTCCGAAAAATCATCAGCTGCATATCCTTCTATAAGGAGATGCGGCCTTCGTTTTTTTGCCCAAATGTGGGCTTTCCGGCAGCTAAATATTAGGGATGTTGCAATCGATTGAATTAATATTGCAGTACTGATCAAATTATGATACTTATTTGAGCATTTTATAATTTCCACCGCCGGTGATTTTTGAACAAAAATCAATTTAGAAATTATTAGTAACCTGCTTGTTCATGAATCATAACTACTTACGACGAAAGTCATTTTTTGAGGGCTTAAGGAGTAAAGATGATACTATTTTATCCAATTTATGGAAAAAAAATGTCAAAAAAAGTTGGTTGGTAACTTTTTTCCGTAAATTAATCGAGTTTTTTATTATTCTACCAAAACCATACTAAAATGCTTGTCAACCAAAAAGCTCTCATGAGTTTACTGCTCGTGTTAGTTCTCGCTCTGGCCACGACTGCAACAGCACAAAAAACAATTACGGGAAAAGTTACGGGACCTGATTCAAAGCCACTTGGTGGGGTTACGGTTTCTGTAAAAGGTACTGTTGTTGCAACCGTTACTTCGCTTGAAGGCACTTACTCCATCGTGATGCCTGCAAAATCTGAAGTGTTGATTTTTTCATCTGTGGGGTATGAACTTTCAGAGGTGAGCATTGACAAAAACAGCAACACGATTGACGTGGCAATGAAATTGCAATCTACCAGTTTGAATGAAGTGGTGGTGACTGGTTATACTGCCCAGCGGAAGAAAGAAATCACCGGGGCGGTCTCGGTTATTAAACCCACAGAATTGACAAAAGTGGCGGCTCCGTCATTTCTCACCCAGATCGAAGGTCGTGCTTCCGGGGTAACAACCGTTTCCTCAGGTTCACCCGGCGGAGGAGTTTCGCTTCGTATTCGTGGAAACTCGACGTTCACAGAAGGAGGCGGCGATCCTTTGATTATTGTTGATGGATTGCAGATCAAGGGTGCGTTTCAAAACCAGATCAATCCAAATGACATTGAAAGCATACAGGTGCTGAAAGATGCCGCAACAACCGCTTCTTACGGTATTGGAGCTAACAATGGGGTTATTATAATCACAACCAAAAAAGGTAGGGGTGGCCAGGCAAAAGTTAATTTAAGCACATATTATGGTATGCAATCGGCAGTAAAAACATATGAAGACCAAATGCTGAAAACCTCCGATGAATATATGCAGCTGATATATCAGTCGTATAAAAATCCGGGTCTATGGCCTCAACCAGCAAATACGCTTACTTCCAGGACCTACGGTGTTGGTGCTACTCCGGTATTGCCTCAATACATTAATCCATTACCAACCTTGCCGGGCGACCCTATTAATACAACCTATAGTTACCCGGACAACCTGGTGATGAAAGCCAGCCCCGGTACTAATTGGTGGGATGCCGTTTTCACTCCAAGTGCTCCCATTTATGAAGTCAATACTGATGTGTCTGGGGGCAATGAAAAAGGCAGATATTTTTTCAGCGCAAATTACTTTAGCCAGGATGGGATAATGCGTTATACTGATTACAATAAATATTCACTGAGGGCCAATACTGAATTTAAGGTAAAGGCATTCACGTTTGGTGAGAACTTCACGGCAGCCTGGGATAATTATGTGGGTCAGCCCAACGGAAACCAGGTAGAACAAAACATGGTTACTGAGGGCTTATTGAAGATGCAACCTATAGTTCCGGTTTATGATGAAGGGGGTAACTGGGGAGGAACCAAGGCTGGATTCGGGAATGGTAAAAACGGCAGAGCTCAGCTTTATCGCAATAAAGACAACCGGGGCGAAGGGCAACGTGTATTCGGAAACGTGTTCGGAGAAGTCAGATTCCTGAAACATTTTACGGGCAGGATCATGTATGGTCTCGACGCAGCATGGTATTTTGGAAAAACTTATCGCTTTTCCGATGTTGAATCCAACGAGGTTACCGGTCAGCTTTTTTCTGAATTCATCAATCGCTATGACAACTGGATATTCTCACAACAGGTTACTTACGACAATAAGATCGGCGATCATGATATCAGGGTGACAGGGGTGCATGAAGCAAAACTTAATGAATACAGGAACTTCAGTGGTAACCTTGCGGGATTCCAGATTGACCAGCAGTCATTATGGTACATAAATACTGCCTTTGGTGATCCGGCTACAAGAACTGTTCAATCGGACGGTGGTAAAAATAATGCGAAGGAAAGCTATCTCGGTAGAGTGGAATATGGATTCAAAGGACGATACCTGTTTAACGGCTCAGCCCGTTATGATCAGTCGTCCAATTTCGCTGAGGATAAAGGGGAATTATTTGGGGGAGTCGGCCTTGCGTGGAGAGTCAGTGAAGAAAAGTTTCTGCAGGGTGTTACATGGATAAATGATTTAAAGCTTAGAGCGGCGTGGGGCGTTACAGGTAATGATGCAATTGATGGATCAAGAAATTATTCTTTATTTGGCGGAGGTCCCGGCCAAACGTTCTACGATATTAATGGTTCAAATAATGGGGTCGTCACTGGCTATGCTCCTGTAAGCGCCGGCCACCCGGTGGTTTGGGAGAAACAAAAGCAATATAATGTAGGTATCGATGCCGTTATACTTAACAACCGTTTGGAAACTTCCATTGACATTTACAGAAGGGTAAACAAAGATTTTCTCTATGCGCCTGGTCAGCCGGGAACATTTGGCTCATTTGGTGGTGTGGTAGCTGTTCCTTATGAGAATATTGGTAGTATATCAAACCGGGGTGTTGAATTGAGCTTCGTATGGAAAGATGTTATAGCAAGGGACTGGAAATACGACATCGGGTTGAATCTGACGTTTAACAAAAACGAAATCGATGAATTGGCACCAAAATTCAGCGTGACCGATTTCTTTCCTGCAACGCCCGAATCGCGTATCGGAGCGCTTGTTCGCAATTATACCGGCCACCCGATGGGTACATTTTATGGGTTAACACAGGCTGGCATTTTCCAGAGCGATGCTGAAGTAAATGATGGGGTCGTGCAGGACGGAGAAGCGGTGGGGCGTTTCAAGTGGGCTGATATAAACGGCGACAAGAAGATAGATAATAACGACAAAGGCATCATTGGAGATCCTAACCCGGATTTGGTTTTTGGATTTAACATTAACCTGTCTTATAAAAGCTTCGACTTTAATTTTTTTGCACAGGGTACTATGGGAAATGATGCTTTTAACTATGTAAAATATTTCACTGATTTTTATGGATTCAGCGGCAATCGCTCCAACAGGATGTTGTATGAATCATGGAGACCAGATCGCACAAATGCCATCTTGCCAATGCTGGATGTAACCGATAACTACAGCTTCCAGCCAAGCACTTATTATGTCGAGGATGCTTCTTACCTGAGGGCGAAAGTGGTTCAACTGGGTTACCGGTTACCCGCACGTCTTTTATCTAAGGCGAATATTGACAATGTCAGAATTTATATTCAGGGACAAAATCTCTTTACAATTACGAATTACCAGGGGCTCGATCCCGCGATGGGAACCCGAAACAATGCGACTGAACTTTGGACAGGCATTGATTATGGAAACTATCCTAATGCACGCGTAATTCTCTTTGGTTTAAACATGACATTCTAATCTTTGACAAGAAAAAAATACTAATATGCGTATTAATAAAGAGCTCAAAATAATATTCGGTTCCGTCCTTCTAGGGCTATTGATTTTTTCTTGTAAGAAGTCATTCCTGGAACGGCCGCCCGAAGCATCTTTCAACGAAGCTACATTGGCTAATGAAAAAGGCGTAAACGCCGTACTTATTGGCGCGTACGCGGCTTTGGATGGCTGGGCTGATAACGGATGGAGCAATGCGGCCGGAAATCCATGGCCGACCGCTGCCAGCAACTGGATTTGGGGAAGTGTAACTTCAGATGATGCTACTCCGGGTTCACAATTTAACGACCAGGTACCGGTAGAAAGAATGAATCGGTATCAATATCAGACTGACGACAGTTATTTTCGCGGAAAATACCAGGCTATATATTGGGGAATCGCCAGGGCAAACGCCACTATAAAGCTCGTGGCCAAAGCAGCAGATATGTCCGATGATGCGAAACAACAGATAGTGGGTCAGGCACGTTTTCTAAGAGCCTGGTATCATTTTGACGGGTACAAGATGTGGAAGAACATTCCTTACATTGATGAAAATGTCACAGAGTTCCGACAGAAAAATGATGTAGATATTTTCGATAACATAAAGGCCGACCTGGAATTTGCAATTTCCGTGCTTCCCGAAAAGGCGAACGACGCTTCCGGCCGCGCAAATAAAGGAGCAGCACAAGCTCTGCTGGCAAGGGCTTACATGTACCATGGTGGACAATTCGCTGAAGCAAAACCATTGTTAGCTGCGATAATTGCCAGTGGAAAGTATTCGCTGGTAGATAATTTTCATGATAATTATGACGCATCCAAACAAAATAATAGTGAATTGATATTCGTGTACAAATCATCAGTCAATGACGGTGCTGGTGAAAGTGCTAACGGAAATTGGGGAGATCGTTTAATGGGAATCCATAATATGCCTGGCGCAAACGCATGTTGTGGTTTTCATACAGCCACCTTCAATTTATTGAATGCGATGAAGACCGATCCCGCAACTGGCTTACCTATGGCCAACTTCAACAATGCCGATTACAACCAGGCCACAGATAACCTCGATCCCAGGGCAGACTGGACCTTTGGCCGTCCTGGAATTCCTTTCTATGACTGGGGTCCTTACCAGGCTGCCTGGATGCGCGATGTTGGATATACTGGTTACCTGGGGCAGAAAAAGAATACATTTCACAAGGGACAGTATAAGTCACTTTCTACAGCTAGCGGATGGAGTGATTGGCCGAACGCAATTGATGTTCCCCTGATTCGTTATGCAGATGTTCTTCTTATGGCTGCGGAATGTGAGATTGAGACCAATGGGAACCTGGGACAAGCGAATACCTGGATCAACATGGTTCGTGCGAGAGCCCAACACTTTGTGCAGGGGGCAGGCACGAGTGAAGCAACAATATCCGAACCACTACCCGCAGCAGTTGGTGGTATTACAACTGCTACCGTGAATAATACAAAATACAAGCTTGGTCTATGGCCCGCATTTGGCAGCCAGGCTGAAGCAAGGGATGCGCTTCGCTGGGAGAGAAGACTGGAATTTGCAATGGAAGGATACCGTTATTTTGATTTACTTCGTTGGGGCATTGCAGAACAGGTGTTGAATGCTTACGTCGAAAAGGAGAAAACTAAACTTGCTTGCTATGCAGGGGCAGAACCGTTCACCGACAAGAAGAAACTATTCCCAATACCTGCCATTGAAATCGAGCTGAGCAAAATCGATGGTGTAGCTCAGTTGCAGCAGAATCCCGGATACTGATATTTGTCAATATTCATAAAAAAGGGCACTCAACGCAGTGCCCTTTTATTTGGATCGATATTTTTTATTTGGTGTGTGCTCCGAACATATGAATCACTATATTGCCCCCGATCACATTATATACATAACTGTAAATTGAGAATCTGTGTTTCGAGTGAAAAATAAAATTTGCAGATCATTTTTGTCCGTTACTCTTTTGGTCTTGACATATTCCTGCAAACAAGCCGGCAAAAATGAAGTAGTCTACCAGCCTCCACCTGATGCACTGTTTGCAAAACTGTCTTCCATTGAAACGGGCGTTGATTTCTCCAACCCAGTACAAGATGACAGCTCCTACAATATTCTTACATATCGGAATTTCTATAACGGTGGCGGTGTTGCAACCGGTGATGTTAATAACGATGGCCTGGTTGACATTTTTCTGACCGCCAATCTTGCAGACAGTAAACTTTACCTTAACAAAGGAAATTTTAAATTCCAGGATATCACGTCATCGTCCGGGATTAAAAGCAGGAAAGGCTGGCGTACCGGGGTTACTATGGCCGATGTAAATGCTGACGGATGGCTTGATATATATATTTGTAACAGCGGTGACATCAAAGGTGATGATAAGGAAAACGAATTGTACATCAACCAACACAATAATACATTTAAAGAACAGGCAAAGGAGTTTGGTTTAAACGATGCCGGGTTTACTACCCATATTTCCTTTTTTGACTATGATCTGGATAATGACCTGGATGCCTACATTCTTAACAATAGTTTTGTAGACGTTTATAAATTTGATCTTGACTCAGCACGAAAAATAAGAGATCCGCTTGGTCACAAACTTATGCGTAATGATAGTGGACATTTTGTTGATGTAAGCCAGGAGGCGGGTATTGCCAGCATTAAAATTGCGTATGGACTCGGCGTATCAGTCAGCGATTTGAATGGGGATATGTATCCTGACATATATATAAGCAATGATTTTTACGAAAAGGATTATCTCTATATTAACCAGCATGACGGAACATTTAAGGATGAACTTGCTCAACGAATACCGCATATTTCTTCATCAAGTATGGGAGCTGATGTAGCCGACCTCAACAATGACGGTTATATGGATTTGATAACTACGGATATGCTTCCTGAAGATGAGTACCGCCTGAAGACAATGAATCGTTTTGAAGAGTACCATGTGGAAAGTATGAAGTATCGTGCCACCTTTCATTATCAATTTCCCCAGAACTGCCTGCAGTTGAATAATGGGAACGGCGAGTTTAGTGAAATAGGCTGGTATGCCGGGGTTGCAGCAACAGATTGGAGCTGGGGCGCATTGATATTTGATTTTGATAACGATGGAAACAAAGACATCTTTATCAGTAATGGAATTTACCGGGATATTACCGACATGGATTTTTCGGAATTTCTTGCCGATAAATCGGAAGTAAAAAAGATTGTCACTGAAAAGGGTCGCTTCGATTTTCGCGATTTTCTTCCTTTCATCCACTCCAGCAAACTGTCCAATTATGCCTACGTAACACAGCCGGATCTTACTTTTAAAAATCAATCAGAGGCGATTGGCCTTGCGGAACCTTCCTTCAGCAACGGCGTTGCTTACGCTGACCTTGATAATGATGGTGATCTTGACCTTGTAGTGAACAACATTAATGATCTTTGTTCTCTTTACCGGAATGAAACCGATAGCAAAAGAAAGAATCACTACCTGAAGATTAACCTTAAAGGGAAGGCAGGCAATTCTTTTGGGGTTGGCGCATGGGTTAGCGTTTTCAACAATGGCAAAAAACAAGTTCTTCAGAGTTACCCCGTGCGAAGTTTTCAAAGCTGTGTGGACAGTAAATTGATATTCGGCCTTGGAGCCCACACCAAAGTTGATTCGCTTGAGATTATTTGGCCTGACCTGACCCGCCAGGTCTTATATGACTTAGCCGTTGACATGGAAATTTCGCTCGATCAGACCAAAGCCGATAAGAAATTTATGGTTCAGCCGCAAAACAAAAAACTATTTAAAGATATTACTGGATCTGCACTGACATTGCCAGTAATGCATAAGGAAAATATTTATGTGGATTACAACGCTGAAAGACTGCTGCCTTATATGCTATCGACCCAGGGACCCAAATTATCGGCTGGTGATATCAACAACGATGGATTGGAAGATTTTTATTTAGGTGCTGCGGCAAACGAGCCGCGGTGCTTTTATCTTCAAAGAAAATCCAGTTTCGTAGTCAACAAACAGGATGCATTTGTTGCGGACAAGGATAAGGAAGATGCAGGTTCAGCACTATTTGATGTTGACAACGACGGTGACCTCGACCTGCTTGTTGCGTCAGGTGGATACCAGTACGACCAGGGTAGTTCGCTCTTAGCTGCACGTCTTTACATTAACGATGGCAAAGGAAATTATTCAAAAGGAAAAATGCCTGACGTATTTACTAATGCTTCCTGTGTACGTGTTGCGGACCTCGATAAAGACGGGTTTACCGATGTTTTCATAGGAGGAAGGGCAATACCCGCAGACTACGGTAAGAGCGGCCGGAGTTATATTTTGCAAAATATAAAAGGCGTATTAACCGACAAAACCCCGGAACTTTTAAAAGAACCGGGGATGGTTACTGATGCAGCATGGGCGGACCTTAACGGTGATGGATATCCAGAACTTATGCTTGTTGGGGATTGGATGGCTGTGACTATTTTTTTAAATAATAAAGGGGTAATTGATAATAAAGAGCCTGTTGCGAATAGCTCGGGGTGGTGGAATTGCATTGAGCCAGCAGACATTGATCACGATGGAGATACTGATTTCATTTTAGGAAATTTTGGTCTCAATTCAAGATTGAAAGCATCGCCAGAAAAACCAATGGAACTTTTTTTGAACGATTTTGACAACAACGGTACCTCCGAAGCCCTGATTTCCTACTATTGGCCTGATGGGAAAAGTCACTTGTTTCATTCAAAAACAGATATAACCTCCCAAATACCATCACTAAAAAAGAAATTTTTATTTTACAAGGACTATGCCGGGAAAGGCATAAGCGATGTTGTAAGTGGTGAAAGATTACAAAACGCGACAAAGCTCAGAGTGGAAACGTTGGCCTCGTCTGTTTTAATTAACGATGGAAATATGCATATGAGTTTGGTATCCTTGCCGGGTATGGCTCAACTTTCACCGATTTTTGGAATAGTCAGTGATGACTTTGACCATGATGGCCAGCTGGATATTTTTGCGGTCGGAAATTTTTATGATGTGAAGCCTGATTTGGGAAGAATGGATGCGCGGGCGGTCTATTTTCTCAAGGGAGACGGGAAAGGTAAATTTGAATGTATGCCGGCGCAGAATACCGGGCTTAATTTTCAAACACAATTCAGGGATGTAACTTTATTTTCAGCGCACAATAATAAAAGATTGGCACTTGCAGCTAACAATGGCCCGTTGGTGATCCTTGAAGCGCAATGACTAAATAGAAATTGAATTATTCGAACATGAAAAATTTATTGAGCAAAACATGGTTTCAGATTATAGTAGCAGGTGGACTGATCGGGCTGGTGCTGATTGTCCTGGATAATAAATTTCATTTTTGGGATGGAAAAAAAGAAGAGGGACAATATCACGGTCCGGTTGATGCTGATAAAGACGAAATGTACGTTACCACTGCCGACTATTCCGAAACTGCATTTGACTTCGGGAAGATCAGGGAAACGGATACGGCAAGTCACAAATTCATTGTTAAGAACACCGGTAAAGAGCCTCTTTTTATTTTTAAGGCCGTTGGATCCTGCGAATGCGTCAGGCCTATTTTCGACAAGGAACCGGTAGCGCCCGGCGCGGAAACAATAATAACAGTATACTTTGTCGGTAAGGGCCGAAAAGGTAAACAGAACAGATCCATTATGATCAACACAAATACGGACCCTGCCGAAATGGTTTTAAGAATCACTGGTGAAGTGGAATAAATATCATTTATCTAAATAAGTAGACAATGCAAAACAATGGAGAATGAGAAATCCGATTTTTCAATTCATTGTAGGATCTGTAATTTTTTCTTTCCTGTTTTACTCATGTGCCCGGAGCAAAAACAGGCTTTTTACTTTACTGGCACCGGATCACACGTCCATCCGGTTCAGTAATCGAATTTTTGAAAACGACTCGATAAATATTATTGACAATGAATATGTCTATAATGGTGGTGGTGTAGCCATCGGCGATTTCAACAACGATGGACTGCAGGATGTTTACTTTACTGGTAACATGGGCAGCAACAGGCTTTACATAAACCGGGGAAATCTTAAGTTCAGTGATGTGACTGATGCAAGCCATGCAACAGGGGAAGGTAGATGGAGTTCAGGAGTGGCCCTGGTTGACATAAACAATGATGACTGGCTTGACATATATGTTTGTGCCACTTTCAGATCCGATCCCATTGCCAGGGCTAACATGCTTTATGTGAACCAGGGGCCCGGCAAAGACGGTGTGCCGGTCTTTAAAGAAATGGCAACAGAATATGGAATTGCAGATACCACGCAAACCACTAATGCTGCATTTTTTGACTATGACCGCGATGGTGATCTTGACTTGTTTGTTTTGGTTGACAGGATGGAACCTGATCATTATCCAAATAAATATAAGTATACAATTACTGATGGTAGTTCACCAGGTACCAGTCGCCTTTATCGTAATGACTGGAATGATTCGTTGAAGCACTCCGTTTTTACCGATGTTTCAAAAACGGCCGGAATACTGGTAGAAGGATATGGGCTCGGTGTTCACATATCAGACATCAACAGGGATGGTTGGCCGGACATCTATGTTACCAATGATTATATCTCAAATGATTTACTCTACGTCAATAACCAGGACGGTACCTTTACTGACCGGGCGGCAGCATACCTGAAGCATACCAGTTTTTCCGCAATGGGAAACGATATTGCCGATATCAATAATGATGGTTTACAGGATATCATTGCGCTCGATATGCAGCCCGAAGACAATTTTCGCAAGAAAATGATGTTGAATCCGAATAATTATTCTTTTTACATTAATACAAAAGAGTACGGGTACCAGTACCAATACGTAAGGAATACGGTGCAGCTTAATCTTGGATTTCGTCCTGGCAATGATTCACTGAAACACCCCATGTTTGCAGACATTGCATATTATTCTGGACTTTCATCAACGGATTGGAGCTGGGCGCCCCTGGTTGCCGATTTCGACAACGACGGATACCGCGATGTGATCATCACCAATGGCTTTCCAAGAGATGTAACCGACCATGACTTTATTGCGTACCGGACCAATACAAAGAATTACGCTCCAAAGGAAATGCTATTGGAACAGATTCCGGCGGTCAAGCTGCGCAATTATGCATTCAGGAATAACGGTGATCTCACATTTGCAAATGTGAGTGAGGAGTGGGGTATTGAGATGCCCACATTTTCCAACGGTGCAGCTTTTGCAGACCTGGATAATGACGGTGATCTTGATTATATTGTAAATAACATTAATGATTCTGCGCACGTGTACAGGAATAATCTGAACGACGCAAAAAGTGATGCCACAAACTATCTGCGGATTCGATTGGAAAATAAACCGGGCAATAAAGAGGCATTCGGTGCTTTGGTGGAAATAGAATATGGCGACGGTAAACGACAGGTAAGTGAGCAAACGCCTTATCGCGGCTATCTCTCCACTATGGAATCATTTATTCATTTTGGATTGGGAAGAGACACGATTGTAAGGAAAATCAAAGTAACCTGGCCCGACGGGAAAATTCAATGGTTAAATGATGTAAAATCAAACCAGGTCACAACAATCAAACGGGCACCCGGTTTACCGTTAGCGGAAATTGAGCACAGGAACAGGCAAACATTGCTTACAGATATTACTACTGCTACGGGCATTTCGTATTCACACCAGGACCGGGATTACATTGATTTCAGTGTGCAAAAATTGTTGCCGCACAAATTTAGCCAATATGGCCCCGCGCTTGCGGTTGGAGACGTAAATGGAGACAAGCTCGATGATCTTTTCATATGCGGCTCATATGGATATTCAGGAAAGTTTTTTCTACAAAAGCAAGGCGGTGGGTTTAGCGAAAAATACCTCGTCGCCAACGCAAATACCGATAACAAACAAGAGGAAGATGGTGGAGTAGTGCTATTTGACGCAGAAAATGATGGCGACCTCGATTTGTTTATAGCAAGCGGCGGTTATGAGAACTCAAACGGCTCAGACAACTACGTTGATCGTTTCTATATTAATGATGGAAACGGAAATTTCATCCAGGATTTGGAAGCCATTCCCGCTTCTCACTTGAGTAAGAGCTGCGTAAAAGCTGCCGATTATGACAACGATGGAGACTTGGATTTGTTCATAGGAGGACGTGTGATGCCTGAAAAATATCCTTTGCCGGTTTCGTCGTTTATTTTGAGAAACGACAGCAAACCGGGATCTGTGCATTTTACTGATGTTACCAAAGAAATTGCCCCGGAGCTTATCGACGTTGGGCTTGTGTGCGATATGCTTTGGACGGATTTTGATAACGATGGATTATTAGATATTATGCTGGCGGGCGAATGGATGCCATTAACGATTTTAAAAAATGAAAGAGCCAGATTCAGGAATATTACCAAATTATCAGGGCTCGATACAATGTACGGGTGGTGGAGTAGCTTATGTGCCGGTGATTTTGACAATGATGGTGACGTGGATTATGTGGCTGGCAATACAGGACTGAACACTTTTTACAAAGCTTCGAAAGATCACCCGGTCAAAATCTATGCAGGCGACTTTAACAAAGATGGCGGTTACGATGCGATTCCGTCCCTTTATCTTCCTGATAAGAAAAATCAGCTGCAGGAATTTCCTGCATTTGGTCGCGATGACATGATCCGGCAAATGATTGCATTTAAAGCCCGCTTTACCAACTATAATTCTTATGCAGTAGCCACGCTCAATAAAGTCCTTACTCAGCCTGAAATGGATCAATCGTTAAAACTTTATGCTGATTGCCTTGCCAGTTGTTTCATCAGGAACAACGGAAACGGGAAATTTGAAATGAAACGGTTGCCGGTGACAGCCCAGCTGTCAACCGTATACGCCATGATTGCGGACGATGTAAACGGGGATCAAAACCTCGATTTAATAATTACCGGCAATGATTATGGAATTGAGATAGGAACAGGTCGGTATGACGCTTTTAATGGACTGGTGTTAATAGGTGACGGTATAGGTAATTTTCTTCCGATGGCGGCAGCTGAAAGCGGATTGTATATTCCCGGCGATGGAAAGAGCCTTGCCTTGTTGTTCGCAAAAGATCAGCCACTGCTGCTCGCTGCGCAAAACCAGGGACCACTGCTTGTGTTTTCAAAGAATACTTCCTGCAAAGCAATTCATCTTCTACCCGGTGACAGGTTTGCCGACATTCAATATGAAAATGGGAAAAAGAGAAAAGAAGAGTTTTATTATGGCAATACGTTTTATTCTCAGTCGGGAAGATACATTATCGCATGTGTCGGGCTTCAATCTATAACTATTACAGATGACAAGGGAAAAAAGCGACGCGCCAGTTTTTAAAATGAGAGTTCTTAATCCATTTTTGTTATTAATCTTTTCTATTTGTCCGCTTTACTCAATCCTGGGATGTCACTCTTCACGGAAGGATAAGCTTCTTGAAGAAGGTGAAGAATTATCCCGGAAAATCTGCGCTTCCTGTCATTCGTTTCCCGATCCCCAGTTATTGGATAAGAATACGTGGCTTTCTCACACTCTTCCCAAAATGGCAGATTTCATCCATGTGGAAGGACTGGATGATCCTTACACGGTAAGTATGCTGGAAAAAGACCAAAAACCGGCAACACGGGAATTGCAGGCTTCCGGCCTCTCGTTCGATGACTGGCGGAAAATACTTGAATGGTATGGACACGAGGCACCGGCAACACCTCTTGATAGGAAAATCAGGCCAGCAGAGATAAACATGACGCTGGATTTATTTACTGCTAAACTGGTGCTTAAAGAAGATTATCCGGTTACCACCATGGTAAAAGTGGATTCGATAAACCATGGTTTTTTCCTCGGGGACGGAAGTGCACAGATCGTTTATAAATACAATGGAGAGTTGCAGGTTGCAGATTCGTTCATAGTGCCCGTTGGCATTACTGATTTTAACAGGAGGCCAGGTGGCTTTGAGACTATTTCAATGGGCAGCCTGAAGCCGCCCGACTCTAAACTGGGAAAGTTGGGATTAACAAAAGGCGGGTTGAATTTTCAAGTCTTGCTGGATTCGCTGGAGCGGCCGGTACATGCGCTTTATAAAGACTTGAATCAGGATGGAAAAGACGACATCGTCATTTCGGAGTTTGGATTTCGGGTTGGAGATTTGAGCTGGTATGATAATATGGGATACCGCAAATATGAAAAACATATTTTAAGATCATTGCCTGGAGCTATTCGCACTGAAGCGTATGATTTCAATAAAGATGGTTTGGTAGATATAATTGCCCTCATGGCGCAGGGGGATGAAAGTGTACTGATCTATTACAATGAAGGCCAGGGAAAATTCCGAGAAGAACGAGTGTTGCAGTTTCCACCTGTTTTCGGGTCAAATTACTTTCAATTGGTAGATTTCAATAACGACGGTTGGATGGATATTTTAACAACACAGGGCGATAATGCTGATTACTCAATGGTGGTTAAATCATATCATGGCATTCGGATTTTTTCGAACGACGGCAAAAACCGATTTGAAGAAAAATATTTCTTACCACAATACGGCGCGCAAAAAGCTATCCCTGCCGATTTCGACAAAGATGGAGATCTGGACATTGTCTCGATTGCGTTTTTCCCGGATTACAAAAAGCTACCACTGGAGAGCTTTATTTATTGGGAGAACAAGGGAGATGGGACTTTCAACCGATATTCTTTTAACGGCGCGACCGCTGGACGCTGGCTCACCATGGATGCCGGAGATATTGATGGTGATGGCGATATTGATGTGGTAATAGGAAATGCGGTTTTTTCCGCGGGTTTGATACCAAAGATGCTGCGGGAAAAGTGGTTACAATATCCTGTTTCTGCCATTGTACTGTTGAATAACCTGGTAAAAAAATAAAAGGCATCACAAAATGAAAATGGTTTCTAATTGCGGTCTGGTCTTAATTTTTACCGCTGCATTATTCCTATTGGGTTGCAAGGCCAACAAGGAGATAAAACTTCCTGAGGCCACAGATGTCTTGCATCAGAACGAAAAGAACCTGACTGCCCTGATTATCTACGATATATTTTCACCCCCGGTTGCATCCAGGATATATGCTTATACCTCTTTAGCCCAGCATGAAGCATTACGCCACATGGATGTTGCGGAAGCCTCGATTGTTTCAAAGTTAAATGGATTTCCGGCCATGCCTCAGCCGCAGAACGGCAAACCGTATAATTATTTGCTGGCCGCGTCTGTGGCTTTTTATACCACGATGCGTGAAATGACTTTTTCGAAGGATACCATTTCAAAATTTGAGGAAGAAACTTACGCATCATTC
>Ga0207675_100001700_pt1 | contig 22050 bp, 15 predicted proteins | sample KBSSwiS42_FD_184305 | JGI IMG/M metagenome (GOLD analysis project Ga0207675, IMG submission 184305) | Switchgrass rhizosphere microbial communities from Kellogg Biological Station, Michigan, USA - KBS Switchgrass S4-2 (SPAdes) (version 2) | ecosystem: Host-associated > Plants > Roots >...
ACCTGCCGAGCGCACCAATACGCCCGCGTCCTACCCGGCTTTAGTTGTGAATAAGTCGATTTCCCTGTGGACAAACAATCGGGCTCAGAGAGCCTCGAGAACGTCGACCCGTCCACGGGCCGCTCGAGTTATTCACAACCCGAGCCAGCCGATTTTCTCGTTACGGGGCATCGCTGACGAACCTTACCCGTGAGCCGGACCGCAGAGTACTCTGCGCCCATGCGCGTAGCGGTCGGTACCAGTGGATTTAGTTACAAGGAATGGATCGGTAGCTTCTATCCGCCCAAGCTGCCTGCGAGCCGCATGTTGCAGTTCTATGCCGAGCGTTTGCCCACGGTAGAGCTCAACAACACGTTCTATCGCATGCCCAATGAAGCGCTGGTCCGCGGCTGGAACGAGCGCACCCCCGATAGCTTTCGCTTCGTGCTCAAGGCCCCGCGCCAGATGACGCACATCAAAAAGCTCGCGGACTGCGCCGACGCGCTCGCGCGCTTCACTCAGGTCGCGACGACGCTCGGCGAAAAGCTCGGGCCCTTGCTGTTCCAGTTGCCACCGACGTTTCAACGAGATGTCGATCGCCTCGCCGGCTTCCTGCGCCTGCTGCCGAAAGGGCTGCGCGCTGCGTTCGAGTTCCGACATCCCTCCTGGTTCGACGAGTCGACGTATGCGACGCTGCGCGAGCACGCTGCGGCGTTGTGCATCGCCGAAGTGGATGACGAGCGACCGCCTCTGGTGGCGACGGCCGACTTCGGTTATCTCCGGTTACGACGCGAGGACTATACGCCCGAGCAAATCGCCGGCTGGGCCGAGGCGCTGCGCGGCCTGCCCTTCCGCGAGGCGTACGTGTTCTTCAAGCACGAGGTCCGGGCCCCTGCCCTGGCCTTGGCGCTGCGCGAGCATTTCGCCGGATGAGCATTTCGCCGGATAACAGCCGCGGATAGCCCAAAACTTGGCCCGCCGCGGCGGCTCGAGCATAGAGGGATCGTGACGCTGGCCCCCGACTGGGCAATACTCTCCGGTGGAGGTAGCTCGTGCGCTTGGGAATCGACTTTGGTACTACGCGAACGGTCGTTGCCGCTTGTGACCGCGGTAACTACCCGTTGATTTCGTTCAACGCTCGGAGCGGCGACAGCCAGGAATTTTTTCCGAGCGTGGTCGCGGAAAAGGCCGGCCAGCTCTGCTTCGGCTTTGAAGCCCTGTCTCGCCGCGGAGAGCCGGGCTGGACGCTCTGTTTCTCGTTCAAGCGCTGGCTCTCGGCGCCCGACGCCACGCCGGGTCGCCGGGTGCAGGTCGGCTCGCTGGAGATCGATCTGGTGAGCCTGGTGAGCCGCTACCTGGACGCCCTGCGCAGCGCGCTACTGACCGACTCCAACTTACCGCGCAAGAGCAGCCGCGAAACGCTGGAAGCAACCATCGCGGTGCCCGCCAATTCGTTCTCGACCCAGCGCCTGGTGACGCTGGAGGCGTTCCGCAATGCTGGCTTTCGCGTGCTCAGCATGCTCAACGAGCCGTCTGCGGCGGGTGTCGAATACGCCCACCGCTACCGCAACACGCTCAATAGCCGGCGGGAGAAGGTGCTGGTCTACGATCTCGGCGGCGGCACCTTCGATGTCTCCCTGGTCGACATGCAGGGCCAGGCCCACGACGTGGTGGCGAGCCGCGGCCTCGGGCGTCTGGGCGGAGACGACTTTGACGACGTGTTGCTCGATCTGGCCTTGAAGCAGGCGGGCGTGCGCCGCAGCGCCCTCTCGGCGAACACGCTGGTGGAGCTCGGGCAGCACTGTCGCGAGCTGAAAGAGGCCATCAACCCCAACACGCGCAAGATCCACGTCGAGCTCGAGCGTTACGCCAGCCCCGCCGAGCGCAAGCAGCTGAAGTTGCCCGAGGGCAAGGGCGTGATCGTGACGATGGACGCCTACGACAGTGCCTGTACGCCGCTGCTCGATCGTACGCTCGAGCTGGTGCGGCAGACGCTCGCCGTGTCGCCCGGCGCTGCCGTCGCGCAGGCCAGCAACGACGACGGCGAGGAAAGCTCCGTGCAAGGCATCGCCGGCGTGTACGTGGTGGGCGGGGCGAGCGCGCTGCCCGCCGTGGCACGCGGCCTGCGCACAGCGTACGGCCGGCGCGTGAAGCGCTCCCCCTACCCCTCGGGCGCCATCGCCATCGGCCTGGCCATCGCCGCGGACGAGGCCGCCGCCTTCGAGCTCACGCAGCGTTACCAGCACAACCTCGGCGTGTTCCGCGAGGTGCAAGGCGGCATGGAGATCGGCTTCGATCGCATCATCGGCCCCGAGACGCTGGTGCCCGTACCCGGAGGCGAGCCGGTGCGGCTATCGCGCCGCTACCGCGCCACGCACAACGTGGGCCACTTCCGCTTCATCGAGTGCGGCTGGCTCGACGATACCGGTGGCCCCAGCGGCGACATCAAGCCCTTCGCGGACGTGCGCTTCCCCTTTGATCCGACCCTGCGCACCGAGTCCGATCTGAGCCTCGTCCCCGTGGCTCGCACTCCGGTAGAGGGTCCCGAGATCGAAGAGCGCTACTCGATCTCCGAGTACGGCACCGTCGAGCTCACCATCCTCGATCGAGAATCCGGCTTCGAACGCCACTATAAGATCGCCGGCTGACGCCGGGTAAGACCGCTGAGGCCGGGTAAGATTGCCCGCTGAGGCCGGGTAAAGTCGCCGGCTGAGGCCCTCTGCCCGGGGCCCGCCCGGGCCCCTCTGCCGTATCGATCCATGGTTTGTAAACGAACTACGTTTCGCGAAAGAAATAGGGTCCTCCCCGCCCCCTGCAGGCCGTCGTCCGTCGACGATACGAACTGGACTGAGAGCCACACCCAACTGCAGCCGTTCGCTGATCCCCGTTCCCCGTTTCCACCTTCCTGCTTGCAGACGCAGATCGGTCCATGATTCCCGGAACGCCGGATGAGCTTGCCGGATAAGGTCGGGTAGGCCGCCGCCGCGCAGCTCGCGTGCGCCAGTTCCGCGCGTCAGTGGGCAGTCCTGGAGTTGCACGGGGGCTCGCGGAACCGAGCCCTCTGCTCTTGGCGTCTGGGCGTCTGGGGGGTTCAAATCCTCCGGATTGTCGCTCAGGCGGGTGATAACCTCTTGCCGGCCAGATGTTGCCTTCCGCCGATGTACTGATCCAGAGCCGCCGCGTGCTGCTGCGCCCGGAGGGTGCACGTCCACAGATCGTGCCGGCCACGTTGTTCGTGTCGAACGGCTGCATCGTGCGTGTGTACCGGGGCACGCCATCACCACCCGGCTCGCCCGAGCTGCCCGCGGCCCCGCTGCTCGACTACGGCGATGGCCTGATCACGCCGGCCTTTGTCAATCCGCACACGCACCTCGCCATGAATTTCATGCGCGGGCGCTTCGAGGACCTGACGGCGAGCAGCAACGCCGTCGAACAGCTGTTTTTCCGCATCGAGGCGCAGCTCGAGCCGGCGGACGTGCGCGCCTTCACGCGCATGGGCGCGTACGAGAGCCTGCTGAGCGGCGTCGGTCTGGTCTGGGACCATTTCTATTTCGGGGACGCGGTCGCGGCAGGTCTGCGAGATGTGGGGCTGGCGGGCGTGGTGGCCCCGACCCTGCAAGACGTGCACGGTCCCGGCGTCGGTCGAGCCGAACAGGGGATCGCCGACACGCTGCAGATCGCGCTCGATGCCCAGCTGGCCAGCGGGGGCGTCTTCTCAGCGCTCGGGCCGCATGCGACGGACTCGGTCTCGCCCGCGCTCTGGTCCACGCTCGCAGAGCTCTCGGCGACGCACCGGCTACCGCTGCACTTCCACCTGGCGCAATCGCCAGAGGAGGTGGCCCGCGTACAGAACGCCTCGGGGTGCTCGCCCGTCGAGCGGCTGCGGCGCGCCGGCATCTTGGAGCTCGCGCAGCAGCGCGTGATGGCGCACGGCATCTATCTGTCGCTCGCAGACGCCCGGCTCGCCACTTCTGGATCGGAGCCAGGAGCGCAGCAAGCGGAGCCAGGAGCGGACCCGAAATCGCAGGCCGGGGGCGCGGGTTGGCTGGTGTTCTGCCCCACCTCGCAGACGCAATTTGGGCTGCCGGCGCGCATCGACGAGTGGCTCGAGGCACAGATTCCGTTTCTGGTCGCCAGCGACTCTGGCAACAGCAACGACGGGCTCAGCGTGCAGGCGGAGCTGCGCTGGGTGGCGGGTTTTCGAGCGCTGTCCTGCAGCTTCGGCGGAGCGCTCTCGCGCTTGCTCGCCGGCGGACAGAGCGCAGAGGCCGAGCAAGCGAGGCAGGAGCGCGAGGGCGCCGTCCAGCGCCGCGCCCTGCTCGGTGACTCCGACTTCTTGCTGCGCAAGATCTGGGACGACGCCGGCGCTCTGCACCCTGCGTTTCGAGCGGGCGTGATCAGCGAGGGCGCGCTCGCGAATCTGGCGGTCTGGGATCTCGACAGCCCCGAGCTCTGGCCGGCGACCGATCCACTGCGGGCGCTCGCCTTCAGCAACCTGGCACACGCGCTGCGACAGCTGATTCTGCTCGGGCGACCACTCGGCGAGGATGGTGCGTTCAGAAGCTCGCTGCTGCGCAGCCATGGCTATCGAGAAGCGCTGCGCGAGGCCAACGCGCGCCTCGGGCAGCTCTGGCGGCGAGCCGGTTGCTGAGGTCGCCATGCGCCCGGCACTGCTCGTCGACACGTACTCGCTGTTCTTTCGCGCGTACCACGCCTTGCCGCCCATGAACACGGCGAGCGGTCAGCCCACCTCTGCGCTGTATGGCTTTTGCACGGCGCTCTTCAAGGAGCTGCGACAATGGCGCCCGAGCGCCCTCGCCTTCGCGCTGGATGCGCCCCACGAGACCTTCCGGCACCAGGAGTTTTCGGGATACAAGGCGCAACGCGCGCGCGTGCCGAACGCTCTGCTCGAGCAGTTCGGGCCACTGCGCGAGCTGCTCGCCGCGTTCGGGGTACCCAGGTTCGAGGTGCGTGGCTTCGAGGCAGACGATGTGCTGGCGACCCTGGCGGCCGAGCTGCGCGCGGCAGCGCTACCGGCGCTGGTGCTGAGCGGGGACCGCGACCTGTTGCAGCTGGCGCACGGCGGCACTCGCGTGCTGTTTTTGGGCGCGCGCGGCCAGCCTGTGCGCGTCTACGACGAAGCCGGGGTCACAGCGCGCTTCTCGGTCCCCGTCTTGCAGTTGCCTGCCTGGATGGCGCTGGTCGGTGACGCCTCCGACAACTTGCCCGGCACACCGGGCGTAGGCGCGCGCACGGCTGCCAAATGGGTGCAGCTTTACGGCAATGTGACCAAGCTGCTCGAGCATGTGGGCGAGCTCGAGCCCGCACGCCTGCGCTCGGTGATCGAAGCCCACGCCGATCAGCTGCGCCAGAACGAGCGGCTCGCCACCCTGCGAGTGGACGTGCCGCTCGGGCCGGCGCCGCACGTGACAGCGCTGCAACCCCAGGGGCTCGAGGCCCTGCGGCAGATGTTTCGGCAGCTCGAATTCAAGAGCCTGGCAGCGCGCCTCGACGCGCTCGCCACGAGCGCGGACGACTAGCTACTGGAGCCTGTCCGCCAAGTCAGGCGTTCACGGCTCGGCCGCGATCAGCTCGAGCAACTGCTGGACGTCGACCGGCTTGACCAGGTGCGCGCTGAACCCGCTGTGCAGGCTGCGCTCGCGGTCGTGTTGCTGGCCATAACCCGTGACAGCGATCAACCGAGGCACCGCAGCTGCCAGCTCTTCCCTCAAGCGCAACGCCAGGGTGTAGCCGTCCATGACCGGCAAGCCGATGTCGAGCACTGCCACCTCCGGCTGAAAGTGTTTCGCGACGTGCAGCGCCTCGACAGCATCGCCGGCCGTCTCGGCCACGTGCCCCACGGCCCGAAGCACCTCGGCCAACATCACGGCGGCATCCTCATTGTCATCGACGACCAGTACGCGCAATGACCGGGACACCCGTCGCGGCAAGAGCCGGGCCGAGGACGGCATTTGGCCTGCCTCGTCCACGGCCGCCAGCGGAAGACGCACGGTGAACGTGCTGCCCAGTCCCACTCCAGGACTCTCTGCGGTCAGCGTGCCGCCATGCTTCTCGACCAATCGGCGCGCCAGGGTGAGCCCGATGCCGAGCCCGCCCGTCGAGCGCTCCGAGCTCTGCTGGCCCTGCACGAACAGATCGAAGATCTTGGGCAAGAGCTCCGCGGCAATGCCTCGGCCGTCATCGCGGACGCTCACGCTGGCCTCGCCTTCCAGCCGCTCCGCCACGATGACAATGTGGCCTCCGTTTTCCGTGTAGCGCGCAGCGTTCACCAGGAGGTTGGCAAACACCTGCCGCAATCGCCCCTCGTCCGCCTCGATCACGATGGGCTGCTCCGGCACATCGATCTGCACGTGATGGCCGCGCTGTTCGAGCATTGGGCTCGCGAGCTCGACGGCCTTTTCGATGACGTCCTGCAGCTCCCGACGCTGAAGCTTCAAGACCAGACTGCCGCGAGTGATGCGCGAGACGTCGAGCAAATCATCGACCAGACGCATCATATGCCGGACCTGGCGCTCGATGACTTGCTGCTCCTTGGAGGTACCGGTGTCACCTCGCAGCTGCATGAGCTGCAGCGCAGTGGCGATGGGGGCGAGCGGGTTGCGCAGCTCGTGCCCCAGCATGGCGAGAAACTCGTCCTTCGCTCGGCTCGCCTCCTCCGCAGCGAGGCGTGCGGCTTGCTCTTCCTGTGCCTTCTTTCGCTCCGTCAGATCGCGCGTGACCTTGGCGAAGCCGATCAGGATGCCATCATTGTCGTGGACGGAGCTGATCACGACGTTTGCCCAGAAGCGGCTACCATCCTTGCGCACACGCCAGCCCTCATCTTCAAAGCGCCCCTCCTGCGCAGCGACTTCGAGCTCGTATTCGCACTTGCCCTGGCGGACATCGTCGATCGGATAGAACGTGGAGAAATGCTTGCCCACGATCTCTTCAGCCGTGTAGCCCTTGATGCGTCGAGCTCCGATGTTCCAGGTAATGACGTGCCCCTTCGGATCGAGCATGAAGAGCGCGTAGTCGCGCACACTCGCCACGAGCAGGCGGAATAGCTCCTCACTCTCGCCGCCTCGCTCGCTCTGCGTCGCGAGCGAACGCCAGAGCTGGCCTTCGGAACGGCGCAGCAGGTCCACTTCGCGTTGCAGGGCCTCGTGGCGTTGCTGCAGCGCTCGCAGCTCACCTTCCAATGCGTCTCGCTCTTTCAATTGGCTGTTCAATTGGCTGCTCTTCTACCTTCGCCGCCGCGGCTGCCCGGCGCGCGGCCCCTGGGCCGCGCCGTTCCCGAACAGTCTATCAGGTCGAGTCTCAGCGTAGCGCATGCAGCGGGTTCCGAGGGACCTCTTCGCCGGGGCGTCCTCGTAGATCCCGACGGCTACGGATGTTGCATCCGGGTAGACTCGAGCCCGACGACGACAGCAGCTGGATGCGTTCGCCTGCGACGATACCACGCGGGACTGCCTGATGGGCTTCGCGCGGCATGAAGCTGTGCTCGACAGCGTGCGCAACCACAGCTCACCCGCTACATCCGGCGTCAAAGGGCGGCGCTCGACGACGGCAAGCTGATCGCCGATTTCAACCATGGCGCGCACCATTGCGGCCGTCATGAGGGTGGTCGCGGACCGACAGAGCGGGCGGCAAATTTCACGACTGCGATCCCGCCGGCCTCGCCCCGCTCAAGGAGAACAAGCGGCGGCCCCCGCTCACTGATCTGATCGTGGCAGGGGCTCGGGCATCCCGGCGCGACAGCGGTTTCGCGGGACCGGCCTGACGGCATACGGATTGCATTCGTGGGCGTCGGTTTCGATGCCCGGCCATTTCACGCAGCGGAGCGAGTACCTGGATGCCACGGTCGTGCAAACCCGTCACGACAGCGCGGACGCGGAGCTTCGCGACGGGCGCCGGCGTGTCTTCATCGAGGCAGTCGAACCTGAAATCGACGGCGGCACATACGCCGTCAAACGCATCCAGGGCGATACGGTCACCATCCGTGCCGATCTGGTCGTCGACGGTCACGATCTCGTCGCGGGCGAGGTCCTGGTGCGTCGCCCCTCACGCCGCAGCGGTGAGCCGAGCTCGTCGGGCGCTGCCCAGGAGACGGCAGTTCCGCTCGAGCGCCTGCTGAACGATCGCTTCTCCGCCAGCCTGGTGCTGAACGAGCTGGGGCGCTGGCACTACACGATCCAGGCCTGGGTCGACCATTTCGCCAGCTGGCAACGCGCTCTGCAGCGCAAGCTGGACGCCGGGCAGAGTCTCGAGGTCGAATTGTTGGTTGGTGCCGAGCTCGTGGCGGCCGCAGAGCGGCTGGCAACGGGCGCGGACGCACAGGCGCTGGGCGCCGCCGCACGGCGACTCGCGAGCGCTCCCGAACCCTGGCTGCCGCGCGCCCGCGCCGCGCTCGAACCCGAGCTCGCGCGCCTGATGGCTCGGTACCCGGACCGCAGCCATGCCACACGACATTCGCGCTGGCTGCCTATCTGGGTGGACCGCGAGCGCGCTCGCTTCAGCGCCTGGTACGAGATGTTCCCGCGCTCCACCGGCAAGGACGGGCGGCATGGCAGCTTCGAGAGCAGCCGCGCCCTCTTGCCCTATGTGGCCGGGATGGGTTTCGACGTGCTGTATCTGCCACCCATCCACCCCATCGGTCGCACGCATCGCAAGGGCAAGAACAACAGCGCGAGCGCCGGCGACGCCGACGTGGGCAGCCCCTGGGCCATTGGCGCAGCAGAAGGAGGCCATGACAGTATTCACCCCGCGCTCGGCACGCTGCAAGACTTCGCCCGCTTCCAAGAGGAGGCCGCGCAGCACGGTCTCGAACTGGCTCTCGACATTGCGCTGCAGGTCACGCCGGACCACCCCTACGTCCGGGAGCACCCCGAGTGGTTCAAACGGCGTCCCGACGGCAGCATCCAGTACGCAGAGAACCCACCGAAGCAATACCAGGACATCTATCCCTTCGACTTCGAGAGCGAAGCGTGGTGGAGCCTGTGGCAAGAGCTAAAGGGCATCTTCGAGTTCTGGATCGCTCGCGGGGTTCGCATCTTTCGCGTAGACAATCCGCACACCAAGTCCCTTTCCTTCTGGAAGTGGTGCATCGCCGAGCTGACCGCCGAGCACCCCGATCTGATCTTTCTGGCCGAGGCCTTCACGCGCCCCAAGCTGATGTACCTGCTGGCGAAGCTCGGGTTTACTCAGTCGTATACCTACTTCACCTGGCGCAACACCGCCGAAGAGCTGCGCGCGTATCTGGAGGAGCTGAACTCGCCAGCGCTGAACGAGTTCTTTCGGCCCAATTTCTGGACCAACACCCCGGACATCTTGCCCGAGCACTTGCAGCACGCCGGTCGTGCTGCCTTCGCCCTGCGGCTGCTGCTCGCCGCAACGCTTTGCAGCAACTACGGGATCTACGGGCCTGCCTTCGAGCTCGGCGACAACCTGCCGCGAGCGGGCGCCGAGGAATACCTGGACAACGAGAAGTACGAGCTCAAGACCTGGAACCTGAACGACCCAGCGTCGCTCCGCCCGCTGATTGCCCGCGTCAACACCATCCGGCGCGAAAACAGCGCCCTGCACCAGAACGCGCTGCGCTTTCACACTTCGGACAACCTGCTCCTGCTCTGCTTTAGCAAGCACTCGGCAGACGGCAATAACTCGGTGCTGGTCGTGATCAACATGGACGCACACAACGTCCAGTCCGGCTGGATCGATCTGGATGTACGGCAGCTACTGCCGGCGCCGCCCACGAGGCAGCGCGACCTGCAGCTGCACGACCTGCTGAGCGACGCCCGCTTCTTCTCCGAGGGCCGACGCCTCTTCGTCCGCTTGGACCCGGCGGCTGCACCCGCGCACGTATTTCGGCTGCGCCGCCGCGCGCGCACCGAAAACGACTTCGACTACTTCGTGTGATTCTGTTGGCCCGTGGCTCTGCCGCCCACGAGCCTGCTGCCCCCGAGCCTGCTGCCGTGACTCTGCTGCCTATGACCTCTCCCTCTGTGATTACTCCCTCCCCGACCTCCGCCCCCGGGGGCTCGCAGTCTCTGCCTGCTGCGGCGAAGGACGTTGCCTTGGACGATGATCCGCTCTGGTACAAGGACGCGGTCATCTATGAGCTGCACGTCCGAGCCTTCAGCGACTCCAACGGCGACGGCATCGGCGACTTTCCCGGTCTGACCGAAAAGCTGGAGTACCTGCGCGGGCTCGGCGTGACGGCACTCTGGCTGCTGCCCTTTTATCCATCGCCGCTGCGGGACGACGGCTACGACATCGCCGAATACTTCGACGTCAACCCGGCGTACGGAACCCTGAAGGATTTCAAGCGCTTCCTGCGCAAAGCCCACGAGCTCGGGATGCGCGTCATCACCGAGCTGGTGGTGAACCACACCTCGAACGAGCACCCCTGGTTTCAGCGCGCTCGCCGCGCCCCGCCCGGCAGCAAGCTGCGCGACTACTACGTCTGGAGCGACACCACCCAGCGCTACGCCGAGGCGCGCATCATCTTCAAGGATTTCGAAACCTCGAACTGGAGCTGGGATCCGGTCGCCAACGCCTACTACTGGCACCGCTTCTATTCGCATCAACCGGATCTCAACTTCGACAACCCCGCGATCCACGAGGCGCTGTTCCGCGTCGTCGACTTCTGGATGGACATGGGCGTGGACGGCATGCGGCTCGACGCCGTTCCGTACCTGTACGAGCGCGACGGAACCAACTGCGAGAACCTGCCCGAGACGCACGCCTTCTTGCGCAAGCTGCGCGCCTACGTCGAGGGCAAGTACGGCAGCCGGCTGCTGCTGGCCGAGGCCAATCAGTGGCCGGAAGACGCCGCCGCCTACTTCGGCAACGGCGACGAGTGCCAGATGAACTTTCACTTCCCGCTCATGCCGCGCATCTTCATGGCGGTCCAGCTGGAGGACAGCTTTCCCATCCGCGACATTCTGGAGCAGACCCCCAAGATCCCGGAGAGCTGCCAGTGGGCCACCTTCCTGCGCAACCATGACGAGCTGACGCTCGAGATGGTGACAGACGAGGATCGCGACTACATGTACCGCGTCTACGCCGACGATCCGCGGGCGCGTATCAATCTGGGAATTCGCCGGCGGCTCGCACCGTTGTTGCGCATGCGCCGCAAGGTCGAGCTGCTCAACTCCTTGCTTTTTTCTCTGCCAGGCACGCCGGTGCTCTACTACGGCGATGAGATCGGCATGGGCGACAACATTTTCCTGGGCGACCGCAACGGCGTGCGCACGCCCATGCAGTGGAGCAATGATCGCAACGCGGGCTTCTCCCGAGCCAACCCGCAGCAGCTGTATCTGCCGGTGATCACGGATCCCGACTACCACTACGCGGCCAATAACGTCGAAGCCAGCGAGAACAACCCCGAGTCGCTGCTCTGGTGGATGAAGCGTTTGATCGACGTGCGCCGGCGCCACCCGGTGCTGGGCCGCGGCGAGATCAAGTTGTTGCAGCCGGACAATCCCAAGGTGCTGGCGTTTGTTCGCAGCTACCAGGATCGGCGCCTGCTCGTCGTCGCCAATCTGTCGCGCTCTGCACAGTACGCAGAGCTCGAGCTCAAGGAGTACGCCGGCCTGTCGCCGGTGGAGCTGTTCGGCCGGCAAGCGTTCCCCAGCATCAAAGAGCAACCGCTGATGCTGACTTTTGGGCCTCATGACTTTTACTGGTTCTCGCTGGAAGCCATGAACACATCGCAAGCAGAAGTCGCCTCTCCACAATTGACGCGAGCGCCACCGAGTGTAGAGGCGCTCTGCTCCTCGCACGCGACCCGGCAGGCTCTGGCGGGTGTACTGCCCAGCTACTTGCGGAGCCGCCGCTGGTTTCGCAGCAAGACTCGGCCCATCGTGTCCGTGAGCATCAGCGAGGCCATTCCGCTGGGCGCCGAGCCTGCGCTCTTGGCACTCCTGCTCGTGCAGGTAGAATTTCGAGAAGGAGATCCAGAAACGTACCTGCTCCCCGTCGCCAGCGCGAGAGGCGAGGAGGCGCGGCGCATCGAACAACAAGCACCACAGGCGTTGATCGTCCATTCCAAGCCCGCGGACGGATCGGACGAGATCATCTTGTACGACGCCGTATACGGGCCGCATCTGGCTGAGCACCTGCTCGAGCTGTTTGCACGGCGCAAGGAGCTCCCCTCGTCCCAGGGTGTGTTGCGCTCCTGGCCGGTGAAGTCGCCGCGCGGCGGCGTGCTGAAGAAGGGGCTCACGACCAGCGTGTCCAGCGCCGAGCAGTCGAACACGTGCCTGGTGTTCGAGGGTGAATATATCTGCAAGCTGTTTCGCAAGCTGGATCGAGGTCTGAATCCCGAGATCGAGATCGGCCGAGTGCTCGCCGAGCAAGCGGATTTCGCCCATGCGCCCGCGCTGCTCGGGACCATCGAGTATCAGGCACACCGGCAAGAGCCAGCTACGCTGGGCACGCTGCAGCGCTTCATACCCCACCAGGGGGACGCCTGGGCGCTCACGCGGGACGCGCTACAGAGCTTCTACGAGAGCTGCCTGGCGCTGCCCAAAGACTCCGCTTCGGGGAGCGGCGATCCGCACCCCGGCTCGCAACCGGGCACGCTGCTCGAGGGCTCGCTGCTGCAGAAGTCGCAGCGCAGCCTGCCGGAAGCTTTCACGGCACTGGCGGGAGCGTATCCGGCAGAAATTCGCCTGCTCGGGCAGCGCACCGCGGAGCTGCACCGCGTCCTCGCCGCCAGCTCGGACGCGCAGTTCACGCCGGAACCGTTCAACACGATGTACCAGCGTTCGCTGTACGAATCGACGCGCACGCGGCTAAAACGCGCGACAGCAATGCTGCGCCGACAACGCCATGCCTTGCCGGCACGAGAGCAACAAGCGGCGGATGTGCTGATCGCGCGCCAAGGGGAATTCGACTCCGTGCTGCGCAAGCTCGTAAAGACCAAGCTCGACGTGCTCAGGATCCGCGTCCACGGCGACTATCACCTGGGGCAAGTGCTATTTACGGGCAAAGACTTCATCATCATCGACTTCGAGGGGGAGCCGGGCCGCACGCTCGCCGAGCGGCGCTTCAAGCACTGCGCCCTGCGCGATGTCGCCTCGATGGCGCGATCGCTCGACTATGCCGCACTGTCTGCACTGCGCACGGGCGCGATTCGCTCGGACGACGTCTCCCGGCTGGAGCCTTGGGCCAGAGCTTGGTCTGCGTGGGTGAGCGCTAGCTTCGTGCAGGCGTACCTCGCGACGCTCGATGCGCACGGCAGCCTGGTGCCGGGAAACGACGCCGATTGCTCGGCGCTGCTCGACTACTACCTGCTCGACAAATGCCTGTATGAGCTCGACTACGAGTTCAACAATCGCCCCGACTGGATCTCGATTCCCTTGTTCGGCTTGGTGAGCTTGCTGCCCTCGTCATCGGGCAGTGTGCATCCCCAAAGTGCGCCAAACGGCAACGGATCGTACCCCAGGTGAGCCAGCGGCGCTTTGCGCCCGGTGATGCATCTTGCCTGTGGACCTCGTAAGGCAGGTCGTGACGAAGCTGCGCACGAGGTCCAAGCTGCCACACACACCGCGCGGACGTTCGAGACAGCGCCGGTGAACCGGTCGGCAGCCACGGCGCTGTTTCGTCGAGCTATGTCGAGTCAGACGCGGTTGGCAAGGGTCTTGCTCCAGGATCCCCACATGCCTGCAAACGAGAGCCGCAATCTTTGGTCCGTCATTCTTGCTGGAGGGGAAGGCATGCGCTTGCGCTCGCTGACGCGCGCGCTGCACGGCGAGGAGCTCCCCAAGCAGTATGCCAACATCGTCGGGGGACAATCCCTGTTGCAGCGGACCGTGGCGCGCGCGCTCAGCTGGAGCGCGCCCGAGCAGATCGTCGTGATCGTGGCCAGCGACCGCGAGGCGCGGGCGCGCAGTCAGCTGGCGAGCTTTGGCGCGCTGAACCTGGTGGCGCAGCCGCGCAACCTGGGCACGGGCCCGGGCATCCTTCTGCCTCTCGCGCTGGTCCTGGCGAGGGATCCGTCGGCCACCGTGGTGATCCTGCCCTCGGACCACTTCGTACGCGAGGAAGAGCCGTTTCGCGAGACGATCGCAGTCTCTGCGCAGAGCGCTCGCGAGAGCGGCGCTGTCGTCCTGGTAGGTGCGGTGCCGGACAGCCCCGATCCTCAGTACGGCTGGATTGTGCCCCGCCGTGGCCCGACGGGGCGGCTGTATGTGGAATGCTTCGAGGAAAAGCCGAGCCCGACGGCGGCGCAGCGCTTGCTCGAGAAGGGCGCACTTTGGAACACGTTCGTACTGGTCAGCTCCGCCCAGCGCCTCTGGGCGCTCGGCGAGGCGCACCTGCCGCTACAGACCAAGGCGCTGGCCATGTTTCGCGAAGGCTCGACCATTCAGGAGCGAGAGCTCGTCTGGCACGCGTATGAAAATTTACCTGTCGCCGACTTTTCGCGTGACGTGTTGCAGCACGCCGATGGTCTGGAGGTACTGCCCCTGCCGGAGTGCGGCTGGTCCGATTGGGGAACTCCGGAAAGGGTACTGGCCAGCCTGCGAGGAACGCCAGAGTTCCGGCGCCTGCGGCAATGCCTGCGCAGCCAACAGGCCGCCGTCTGACAGCTGCGCGCTGCGTGCCGTTCGGAGCGCATCCCGTCCAAGGTGTGTCACCTTGGACGGGCGCCTCCGGGCCGCTCAGCGCTCCGCAGCCAGACCCGAGGTCGACGGCTTGCGCCGCGAGACTTCCTTCTTCGAGACGTCAGCCGAGGTCTTGGCCATGCCCTTGGGCACCGCCGCCGCGAACCCGGCGTCGAGCACCTCGTCGAAGCGAGCTTTCATCGCCTTGCCGAGCTGAGCCAGCTCTTGCTCCTCCAGGGCCTTCTCGACCTTCGGAAACAGCTCCTGCTCCTCCTCCTCGACGTGATGCTCGATGAGCTCCCTGAGCGTGGTTACGCGGGCCTGAAATGACTCCTCCTCGGGGTCCGTCATCAACAGCCGCTTGAGCGCGAGCTCTGCCATCGCGTGCTCTTCATAGCTCTCGTTGACCAGGTCCGATTCCGCTTCCTTGATGCGGGGATAGAAGAGCTCCTGCTCGATGGCCATGTGAGCTGCGAGACTATTCGCGAGCTCCTCCAGCACGGCGGTCGTGTCGGAGCGACCTCCTTGCAGCTTCTTGAACAGCGCCTCCACCTTGCGATGCTGGGATTCGAGTAGGGACGTGGCCTTCATTTGCTCTTGCTCCATTTCTGGCGCCCGTGAGCGGCGCCGTTTCACACTGGCCATAGCAAGTTGCGTGCCCTGTCCTCGCCGTGCGCGAGAGCCAAACCTGTGCCCAGCGGCGGTTCGCTAGATCAGCCGCTCCGCCATCAGCTCGATCAAGGCAGCCGGGTTGTCCACGTGCACCCAGTGCCCGGAGCTCAAAAGCTCGTGGTAGTGCACGTGGGCTGCGGCCGGCAGCTCACGGGCCCGTGCGCGCAGCTCCGGCGTCCAGCGATCGCTCCGCTCGGCGACGACTAGCTCGAATTCGGGGCGAGTGCGCGGCTGTGCCAGAAAGCCCCAGAGATCGACGCGAAAGTAGTCGCGCATCAACTCCTCGATGCCGTCGAGATTGAACGTCCAGGTGTAGCTCTGCTCCTGCCGCTTCAGATTCGTCGCCATCCACTCCGCGAGCCCCGACGAAAGCCCCGCGCTCGACAGCAGATGGTTCACGACGTCGCGCCGGCTCTGCGCGGGCATGGGCACGGCGCGCACCGCGGCCATCACCCGCGCAACCTCACTGTTGCTCTCCCCGTCGGGTTGCTCACCGGGTACGGCATCGAGCACCCAGACCTGCTCCAAGCTCGGAGCTGCGCGCTCCGCCGCTTGCCGGGCGTACTCGATCGACACCTTGCCACCAAAGGAGTGCCCGATCAGCACCGTGGGCTCCGCTCCGAGCTGCTGCGCGGGTGTGAACAGGTCCTGGGCGCAGGCCGCCAGCGTATTCGGAGGGCTGGCACCGCTCGACTGGCCGTGGTGCCGCAGGTCGACCAACACCTGGCGATAGTCGGGGCGCCGCTCTGCGAGCTTCTGGCTGAAACGGCTGAAGTTCTGCCCGGAGCCCAGCGCGCCATGCAGCACGAAGGCGAGCTTTGGCGCCTCGGGCGGGCCCAGCGTGCGGTGGTGGAGCACAAAGGTCATGCTAGCGAAGCCGGCCTCCAGGCGTTTTCAAAACACTGCTACCGAGCAGCTGGGCCGCGCCTGAGTCAGTCGCGCATCGCTTCGATCGGCGAGAGCCGGGCCGCGCGAACCGCGGGGAAAAAGCCGCCCAGAACGCCCATCACGCCACCCGCAGCGATCGAGCCCAGCAGGATCGACGGCGAGGGATCGAAGGTGAAACGGATCTCCTGCCAGGTGGCAAAGTTCATCATCGAAAAGTCCATCGCGGTCATGCCCATCGACGCCACGCTACCGATGACGCCGCCCGCCAGCGCGAGCACAATCGATTCAATCAGGAAGGAGAGCAGCACCTCGCCTCGGGAGAAGCCCAGAGCGCGCAAGGTGCCCACCTCTTTCGATCGCTGTGAGACGGCGCCGTACATGGTGATCATGGCGCCGATCATCGCGCCGACCGAGAAGGAGAACGCGATGAACGCGCCGAGCCCGATGATGAAGAGCGATGTGCCTTCCGACTGCTTCTCGTAATACACCTTCTCGCGCAACGGCTCGAGGCCGAGCTGCTTGTCGTTTTCGATGTATGCCGCGAGGCCGTCGTACGCCGCCGGCGACTCGAGCACGAGCGTCACGGAGGACGAAGAGCTGCCCCGTCCGAACGAGGTGCGCAACGTCTCGACGTCGCACCACACCTCGGACTCGAACGAGGAACCACCCGACTCGAAGATCCCGACCACCTGCACCGGCCGGTTCTTCTTCAGCTCGAAGCTCGAGCCGAGCTCGAGTCCTTTGAAATTGCCGCGCACGCCCTTGCCGACGATCACTTCATCCGTACCGGGCCGTGCCGGTCGCCCTGCTACGATCCGCAGCTCCGGATGGACCTTCAGCGCTTGCGGCGGCACGCCGCGCACCAGAATGTTGGAGACCAGCCCCTCGGCGCCACCCAGCTTGTCGAGCGCGATCACCACCACCACCTCCGGGCTGCCGAGCGGCTGGCCATCGGGGTCTCGCTTCACGCCCGGCGCGGCCATGACCAGGCTGGCGACGTTGGCGTCAATCCCGCTCGCCATTTCGGTGTCCGAGCCTTTGCGCAGCACCTTCACCCGATCCGCGGCTCCGTTCGTCACCAACGTATTGCGGATGCCGCGAGACAGCATCAGCGCGGAAGACAGCACGAACACGACGAGGCCAATGCCGAGCGCGGTCGCAATGGTAGTGGCCTTGCGCACCAGCAGACTGCGCAGGTTGTAGCTGAGCGGAATCATGACGGAACGGGTCCTTTCTCTTCAGCCGGCGCGGCGCAATGAGTCGACGACCTTCAGCTGAGCGGCGTTGTAGGCAGGCAGCGCCGCCGCGACCAGGCCCAGCACCGCTGCCAACAACACCGAGATCACGACCGTCTGCGGGTCGATGCGGAAGAACGGAAAAAACCCGCCCAGGTTTTCTTCCAGCGCGCGCCCCAAGCCCTGCTCGACCAAGGGGTACGACATCAGAATGCCGAGCACACCACCGAGCGTGCTCACCGCAACCGCCTCGCTCAAGACGAAGACCGCCAGGTGCTTGGGCAGGAACCCGATCGCTCGCAACACCCCGTACTCATGCGTACGCTCACGTACGCCCATCGCGACCGTGTTGCCAACGATCAGGGCCATGATGCCCAGAATCACCAGGCTCACCACGTTCACCGCCTGCAGCACCGCGGAGATCATGCCGATGAACGAGGTGTTCATCGCGCGCTCGCTCATGCTCAGCGTCTGGATGTCCCGCTCTTCGAATTTCGCATCGATCGCCTTGGCGACCTCCGCGGAACGGCCCGGGTCATCGACGCGGCTGACGATCCAGCCAACCTGGTCGTGCATGCCCTGCAAGGTGCGTGGATCATCGTTCAGATAGTCGTAGTGGAAGTACAGGGTGGCGCGATCGACGGACCGGCGTGTTGCCGTGTAGATTCCCGAGACGACGAACTCCCACTCGCCGGGATAGATCGTGCCGTTCAATGTGATGCGATCGCCGATCTTCCAGCCAAACTTCTTGGCCAGGGAATCTCCAATGATGGCTCCGGTCTTGGTCTGCACCCAGCTATCGCGCTGGTCCGCGGGCAAGAGGATCTCGTCGTAGACCTCGAGGAAATCCTTCGGCTCGACGGCGATGGTGGCGAAGAAGTCCCGGTCGTGCTTCGGATCCTTGCCGCCAAACCAGTTGGCAGAGGCCGCGCTCTTCACGCCGGAGATGCCCAGCACCTCCGACACGTAACGCCTCGGCATGGGCATGATGAAGCTCACCTTGTGCCGCGTGCCCACGCGGTCTTTGGCGGCATGATCGGCACCCGCCGTCCAGGCAGAGAGCACGGTGCGCAGCGTCACGAACGTGATGATGGCCACCATCACGGCCGCGATCGTCAGAAAGGTGCGCAGCGGGTTGCGCCGCAGATTGCGCACCGCGACCATGGTCATGTTCACAGCAGCGCGCCCTTGTCGAGGTGATGCACCTTCTTGGCGCGCTCCGCGGCGGCGGGGTCGTGGGTGACCATGATGATGGTCTTGTTGAACTCCTGGTTCAGGCGCTCCAGCAGCTTCAGCACGTCGTCGGCGCTCTTACGGTCGAGGTCGCCCGTCGGCTCATCCGCCACGATCAGCCGTGGGTCGGTCACGATGGCCCGAGCGATCGCCACACGCTGCTCCTGCCCGCCCGACAGCTCGCGCGGATAGTGTTGCATGCGGTCTTCCAACCCGACCACCTTGAGCGCGATGGTCGCGCGCTCGCGGCGCTCTTTACCCGACAGGCGCGCGAGCAGCAGCGGCAGCTCCACGTTCTCGAGCGCCGTGAGCACCGGCATCATGTTGTAGGTCTGGAAGATGAAGCCGATGTTGGCGGCGCGCCACTTGGCCCGCGCACGCTCCGGCAGCGCACCCACGTCGACACCGGCAACCTCGATCGAGCCGGAGGTCGGGCGATCCAGCCCGGCGATCAGGTTGAGGAGCGTGCTCTTGCCCGACCCGGAGGGCCCCATCAGAGCTTCGAAAGCGCCCTCTTGCACCGTCAGATCGAGGTCTTGCAGGACATTCAGCTCTTCCTTCCCCCGCAAGTACGTCTTGCGCACGTGCTTTGCAGAGACGATGACGCCGTTGGCGCGACCCGCTGCGGCGCCTGCCGCGTGCGACGATGTGTCTGAGCTCATTGGGCTTCCTTCTCCTTGATGCGCTGACCGTCGGCGAGCGTTTCGGGGGGCGAGGCAACGAGGCGTGTACCCGGGCGCGGCCCGTCCACCAGCTCGAAGCCCCGACCGAAGCTCGGCCCGAGCTTTACCGGCACCATGCGCACGGCGTCTTCCTCCACGACGAACACCACCTTGGCCCCCCCGCGCTCGGCCAGCGCCGCACTCGGCACGATGATCTTGGGCGGCTCCTTCAGCGCCTTCGGATCCAGCGCTTTACTCAGGAAGCTCACCCGGGCGGCCATGTCCGGCAGCACGCCCTCCTTCTCGTCGACAAACCCGACGCGCACGATCACCGTCGCCTTGGAGCGGTTCACCTGCGGCGTGATCTCGGCCGTGATGCCCCTGTAGCGCTTGGACGGGAAGGCATCCAGTACGATCTCCGTCGGCGTTCCCAGCTTGACCATCTGCAGGCGCTGCTCGGGCACGTCCGTCTCGACCATCAGCGTGTCAAAATCGGCAATCTGCACGCTACCCATGTCCACGCTCACCCCGGGCGGCTGTGGGCTCACGACTTCGCCTTCTTGGGGCGGCTTCGTCACCACGACCCCGGCGATGGGGGACTTCAGCACCAGATTCACGAGCCGCGTTTCCATCGCCACCACGTCCGCGTGCCGAGCCTCTGCTTCGGCAGTGAAGGCGGCCGCCTCCGCCTGAGCCGCCGCCGCGCGACGGCGCAGGGACGTCACGTGCGCCACCAGATCTTCTGCCGTGCCGCTCGCCGTCACGCCCTCGCGCGCCAGACGCTCCTGGCGCTCCGCCTGTAGCCGGCCCTCCTCCAGCTCCGCCTGCACGGTGGCCACCGTTGCCTTGGCGCTCTCCGCGCGGGCGAAGGCCGCCTTCACACCGCTGCGTGCCGCGGTCAGGCTCGCTTGATCATCGGCCGCGTCGAGCGTGAGCAACAGATCGCCGGGTTTCACGCGCTGCCCCTGAACGACGTGCACTTGCACCACCTTGCCCGGTACCTTGGGCGCCACGTGCGAGACGCGCTGCGCCACCACGTAGCCCGCGGAGGTGAGCTGCACCGACGCCTCCGCCGGCGACACCGAGCTCACCTCGGTAAAGCTCACCGCGGTCTTGAAGATTTCCCCCTGCAGGCGCGGCAAGGCAAATACGTACAGCCCAGCGCCGAGCGCGCCGAGCGCAGCAATGCCGAGGACCCAGGGCCACCACCGCCCGCGCCGTCGCACCGGCGTGGCACGATCGATGCGGAGAGAGGCCAGCTGCGATGACAGGTGGTCCGGCATGCCCGGCTTAGTAGGACTATCGACCCAACCCCGCCAGTCTCTTTTCATACTGGGCGGTGTTGTAGTCGGCTATTTTCTGCGCAAACGCAGGCGGCAGGCCCTCCTCCAGACGCTTGGCCGATTGGCGCGTTGCATCCAGAGCCTCTCGGGTATGCTCCTGGGCTTTTGCCGCATCAAACGCGTACCACGCCGACTGCGCCGCGTTGATGCGCTGCTGTGCGAGCTGCTGAGCGTGAGTGTTCGCTTTCGATTCGGCGTCCAACGCGGTCTCTCCGTCGAGGATTTCCTTATCTAACGTTGCCACCACGGCGCGCTCGTCGCACACCTTCCACGTATAGTCGCGCCATTTACGCGCCGACTCGAAGTCCTTGAAGCTGATGGCCTGGCGGACCGTCGCTGCGCTCTGCTCGCAACGCGCCGGGTCTTGCCCGAGCAGCTGACACCCCGCTGACACGAGCACCAGGAGTGGGACACAGGCCATCAGTCGGAGGATCAGCCGGGGCTGGGACGGCAGCGCCAGGGGTTTCGTGGTGGTCACTCGTTGGCTCCTTCGCGCTTTCACGGGTTCTGGGCGCGAGTTTGTCACAGGTCTCGCCGAGGCGGGAACTTCCTCGTCAGCACTCCCCGCATCACCGCTCCTCAGATCACCGCTGCTCAGTATCACCGCTCCTCGAGATCGCCGCTCCCCGTATCGTTCCTCAGTATCACAGACCGGTAAGGTCCGGCTCCGGGGAAGATTGCCAGCGGATGCGCTTTCGAGCAGACTCGCCGATCATGATTGGATCCGAGTCGTCGCTTGCCTGCTGCGCGCCGCCTGCGTCGCGAACCGCTCTTTCAGCCGCTCTTGCTCGAGTTGCCTGGTCTCACCCGCGTCGAGCAGCGCACTGGCTGAGCGCGCTCTGTTTGCTCGGCATCTCCGCGTGCCAGTCGGGAGAAGTGGGAAAGAGCTCGAGCTCGACATCCAGCTCGTCCGCCGGGGCAGGCTCGAGCGCGGCGAAACCTGCTCAAAACACTGCCGCGGCGCCTGTGAAGCCGGCCTCGCCGCCGCCCTTGCCCGGGGCGCTGCCTGCTCCAGAAGACGTCGCGGCGCCGCCCGCGACGGCAACCAAGACCCCGTCGGGCTTGGCCTACGTCGTGCTGCAGCCGGGCAGCGGCAAGGATCACCCCGTGCCGGAAGATACCGTCAAGGTCCACTACACGGGCTGGACGAAGGACGGCAGAATGTTCGACTCCTCGGTGGTGCGCAAGCAGCCGGCGGAGTTCGGCGTGACCCAGGTCATCAAGGGCTGGACCGAGGGTTTGCAGCTGATGAGCCCAGGCGAAAAGGTGCGCTTCTGGATCCCGGGCGAGCTCGCCTATGGTGATCCTCCGAAGCGCCCCGGAGCCCCTGCCGGTCAGCTCACGTTCGATGTGGAGCTGCTCGACATCATCAAGCCCCCGCCACCGCCCGAGGTGCCGAAGGACGTGGCCGCTGCGCCCGCCTCCGCCA
>Ga0207675_100001703_pt1 | contig 22024 bp, 20 predicted proteins | sample KBSSwiS42_FD_184305 | JGI IMG/M metagenome (GOLD analysis project Ga0207675, IMG submission 184305) | Switchgrass rhizosphere microbial communities from Kellogg Biological Station, Michigan, USA - KBS Switchgrass S4-2 (SPAdes) (version 2) | ecosystem: Host-associated > Plants > Roots >...
CGCTCGACTTGCTCAGAGCGGCATTCCGAGGGTTCTCGCTTTCTACCCGCATCCCGCATCCCGCATCCCTCATCCCTCATCCCTCATCCCCCATCCCCGCCTGTCGATTTCGCGCTCGCTCATTCGACGTGTTGGCAGGACGAGGTACAAACACGTCACCTTTGAAGCGAAGGGACTCCCGGAGGCCCTATGCGAACCACTTTCTCCACGCTCGCGCTCGCGACCGCTCTGACAGTTGCGGCAGCCACCAACACCATCGAGGCGCAGGGTGCCCCCGTGTCGAATCCAACGAAGAGCGGACGCGTGCAGGCGAACGGCATCGACTACTACTACGAGCTCCACGGCTCGGGCGAGCCGCTGCTCCTGCTGCACGGCGGGCTCGGCTCGATGGACATGTTTCGGTCCTCGTTGCTGCCGGCACTCGCCAAGACGCGGCAGGTCATCGCGGTCGACCTCCAGGGGCACGGCCGCACGACCCTCGGCGACCGCCCGATCGACCTGGTCGACATCGGGAACGACCTGGCCATCGTGCTCGACAAGCTCGGGTTCAAGCAGGTCGACGTCGCCGGGTACTCATTCGGCGGCGGTGCCGGTCTTCGGCTAGCGATCCAGCATCCCGCCCTCGTACGGCGCCTCGCGGTCATCTCGGCGCCCTTCGCGCAGAACGGCTTCTTCCCTGAGATGCTGCCGCAGCAGGCAGCGGTGAGCTCGGCCATCGCCGAGCAGATGAAGGAGACGCCGATGTACAAGTCGTACGTGGCGGTGGCGCCCAACCCGAAGGATTTCCCCCGGCTGCTCGACCGGATGGGCGAGCTCATGCGGCGTCCGGTGGATTGGTCGGAGGACGTGAAGAAGCTCTCGATGCCGGTCATGTTGGTCTTCGGTGATGCCGACATGATCCGCCCCGAGCACATCGTGCAGTTCTATCAGCTGCTCGGCGGTGGCCTGAAGGACGCAGGCTGGCAGCGCGAGCACATGTCACGTGCCCGGCTCGCGATCCTGCCGGACGTCACGCACTACGACATGTTCCTCTCGCCAGCCCTCGCTCCAACGATCCTGCCGTTCCTCGATGGGAAGAGCGGATCGAAGACCTGGGCCGAGCAGGTGAAGGAGTAGCAAGGCGGGCTCGAGCGCGAAGGTTCGTCCCGGCAGACGCGAGCCGATTTACGGCGAAAGATCGACTCATTAAGATAGGGCCGCCGCTCGCCAGCCGGCTCTCCGTCAGAGCCGCTGGCGCGAACCTTCACGCTCAGGTGGAGTTACCGATGCCCACCAAGTCGCACCCCACCGTCCCGCCTACGCAGGAATTTCTGGCCGCGCAACCTGCGCTTCCCTGGTGGAAACGCGCGCTGAACCGGCTTTTCGCGCCGGAGGCCAGCTGGCATAGATCGCGGACAGGGTACGGCTATTCGGCCACGTGGACAACGGTTTCATCGGACGGAACGGTATCGCAGACCAACAGGAAGGTCACGCCGGGTCAGGCAATCTCACCAAGCCACGCGCCTGGCATCCTCCCGTCCCTCGACGGGACGGGAGGATCGCAGATCTCGTCCGAGGAAGAGAAGTAACGTTAGGCGTCGCTATTGCTTGTCGTACACCACGTGGTGGTTGACCTTCTGGCCCGCCGCGTTGGTTCCAGAGATCGTCACCGTCCGCGACTTGCCGTCCGCCGCCACCACGATGTGGTTGGTCGTTAGGACTTTGCCCTTCAGCTTGTTCTCGATGTGATAGGTATTCGCATCGAGCTTCTTGAAGCTGATGGCGTCCTGTGCAGGGTTCGGCTTGCCATCGATCGTTCCCTTCCACGGACTGTCGGCACCGTCGAGCGTGGCGGTGTATTCGACGTGGACCTTCCGATCCTTGGCGTCGACCTGGTCAATGTTGGCCGTGACGCTTTTGTCGCTGAAGGTGTACGTCGTGGTGCCGCTCTTGTTGGCGAGTGACGCCGGATCGTATTTCGACTTCGTGGCGTTCAGCTTCCAGGTTCCGGCCAACGACTCGGTGGCCTGTGCCGTGGCTGCACCCGGCAGCGCGGCGGCGAGAGCCAAGAAGCTCATCAGTGCGACGCGTCGATGCGTGGACATTGTTCCCTCGCAGTCGAGAAGGTACATCGGCGTCGAGATGCGATGCATGGGCGACGGCGCTCACGCAGGGTGGAGGTCGGCCAGACGGGTCCGCTCCCGAAGGATCGCACTTCGCGCCGTCAAAGAGCATGACGACAGGATCGGTCTTCCGCCAGGTCGCTGCTATGGCGCAAATCCCGCCGCCGTCCATAAGGCAGCGCTGTCGAACATCCTGCCGTCCTTCATCACGAACCGGACGGTGCGAACGTTCGAGATATTGTCGAGCGGGTTTGCGTCGAGCACCAGAAGATCCGCGCGCTTCCCCGTCTCGATCGTTCCGAGGTCCTTGTCGACCCGCATGGCCTGCGCCGCGACCGCCGTCGCGGCGCGCAGCGCCTCCATGGGAGAGAAGCCCGCCTTCACATACAGCTCGAGCTCGCGGTACACGCTGTAGGCGGGGATGCCCTCATCGGTGCCCGCGATGATGGGCACCCCCGCGTCATGCGCGGCTTTGATGTTCGCGAGCATACGCGCGAGACGCGCGTGCGACGTCGCCGTGTCCGACGGCGACTGGCCTAACGACGCGACGTGGTCCTGGAGCAGCGGGCGCGGGAGGTGCTGGAGCACCGGCTGAATGTTCTCCATCGGCTCCGCCGCGGACTTGCCGCCGATCTCACCCCACGATGCCGTCGGGTCGAAGATGGTTTTCTTCACGAGGAAATGCGCGATCTGCTTCTTCCCTTCGTCGGTGGTGAGATCACCGCGCACGGGGAAGTGGGCGAGCTGATCCATCCCCGCGTCGATCGCTTCGTGAAGATCCATCGAGTTCGGTACGTGGCCAGTGCACCTCATGCCTTGCTTGTGTGCTTCGTCGCAGATCGCCGCCATCACCTCGGGCGCGAGCGCCATGTAGATCTTGATCATCTCGAACCCGAGCTGGTGGTAGCGTCGCACGATGGCGCGACCTTCCTCCGGCGTCGCTGCGCTGAATTCGCCAAACCCTTCCAGACCAGGTCCGTCGACCAGCCCCGCGAAGAACAGATTCGATCCAGTCACCTGTCCGGAGCGAATTGCGCTTCGCATCGCGACGAGGAGCGGCCACTCCGAGCCCATGTCTCGCACCGACGTGACGCCGGCCGCAATGTACGTCGGGATCCATTCGATCTGGTGCAAATGCGCGTGGCTGTCCCAGAGGCCGGGGATGATCGTCTTGCCCGCGACGTCGATTCGACGAGCGCTCGCCGGCACCGTCGTGCTTGCGCTCGGGCCGGCGGCGACGATACGACCCTTCTCGACCACGACAGTGGCGTTAGGTAAGGCAGGTGCGCCGGTCGCGTCCACCAGGGTCGCGCCGACGAGCGCGAGGCTCCCCTCAGCCGACGGCTTCGTTCGCGACGTGATCTCCAGGAGCTCCGCCATCTGTGCTCGCGTGGCGACTTCCATCAGCTCGTTTCGCAACGGCATCAGTGCAGCGCGAATCGTCTTGAACGACAAGCCGGCCCCTCCGCCGGTCGCGAACATGGCAAGGCGTCCGTTGCCGTCGAGCCACAGGTAATTGATTCCCCACATCACGCCATCGATCGTGTATCGCGTGAGCACGGTGCGATTCGCCCCGGAGCCAACGGTGTCGATGCCTCGTTTCTTGATCGTCACAGGATTTGGATCTCCCGGAACGACCGCGATCGTCTTCGGGCTTCCGTGCGACTCCCAGTAGCGGACGAGTGCGAGATGCTGCGCCGTAGGGAAGTACGAGAATGCGGCGTACGCGACGGGAGGGACGGGGACATCCGCGGCTTTGCCGTTCCGAGTCACCTTCGCGCGCGCCCCATCGAGCTCGACCGACACGGTGACAGTGCGGCTGGTGTCGGTAAGCCGCACCGTCTCGAACGTCCTCAACGCATAATCCTTCCCGGTGGCGAGGGTCAGCTGCGTGTGATTGCGTCGGCCGCGGTCGACGTAGTCGTAGTCCGACGTCAGCTTCATACCGCCATCGTTTGGTGCGAGCTCGTAATGCTCCCAACCCGCGGGCCGGCCGATGTAGAGGATTCTCAAGGAATCGTCGATCGTGGTCGACGGCAGCCGAGTCCGTTCGTGGCCAACACCGCTCGGCGCAACTGCCGCAGGCGCGGTGGTCGTGGCTCGCGCGACGCCAAAACCCGCGAGCGCTGCGATCATGGACAGACACGAAATGCCGGTGCGGATGGACATCGACGATTCTCGGTGTGGCTGGGTGGCCGAATTCTGCGGGCGACGCGAATATGCTACATCCCAAGCCAGAGAGGAAAATGCCCGACCTCCAAGTAAAGCCACGGTTGACGTCGTTCGCTCCCCAGTTTCTGGTCGATGACCTCGAGCGGGCGATGACCTACTACCGGAAGCTCGGCTTCACCTTCGGTGAGCCGTGGGAGGGGTTCTACGCGATTGGGGAGCTGGACGGGCTGGAGCTCCATCTGAAGGAAGCGCCGAAGAGGCCCGCCGAACGCCAGTATCGACGCGACGAAGAGCATCTCGATGCTGCGGCCGGCGTGGCAGGCATCGAAGCGTTCTACGAGCAGTGCGTAGCGAACGGCATATCGATCCTCAGGCCGCTCACCGCGACGGAGTGGGGCACGAAGGACTTCTACATCGAGGACCCGGACGGCAACGTCATCTCTTTTGGCGGCCGCCCGTCCGCATGACCCAGGCGCTGCGTGAACCTGTCGACGCAGCCGCCATTCCGACCTGGTGCCGGCGCCTTGCGGCCGATCTCGACGCGGCCGATGCGCGCGCCATCGCGCTTGCCAGGGGACTCACCATCGGGCAGCTCAACTGGCGATCGCATCCTGGGACGTGGAGCATTGGCCAGTGCCTGGAGCACCTCTCGCTGGCGAACGAAGTCTACGTCGAGCCATTGACAGAGGCGTTAGGCGTCCCAGCGAGCGGACCTGTTGCGGAGATCACGCCGGGCTGGCTCGGGCGCTGGTTCATTCGGGCGTACATCGAACCGGCGACCCAGCAGAAGCGCGCCCGTGCGCCAGGCAAGATCGTGCCTCGGGCGAAGGAGGTCGATTCGACGATTCTCGACCGGTTCATCGCGAGTAACGCGAGGGTGCGCGGCCTCATCACCCGCGCCCGGGGCCACGACATCAATCGCGTGCGATTCCGGAGTCCGTTCCTGCCACTGCTCCGATTCACCGTCGGCACGGGACTCCAGGTCATCACCCGCCACAATCACCGTCACCTTGGTCAGGCCGAGCGCGTCAGGCAATCGCCTGAATTTCCGCGTTAGGCCCCAAGGCGGTGCAATTCATCCGAGCGCTCCGCGACCGCATTCGCCGAGGCGAGATCACCACCACCATCCGTCTGTGGCAGCGACCACACGTGAAGGTCGGCGGTCGATACGCGCTCCCGCCCGGCGAGATTCTCGTGACGAAGATCTTCGAGGTCTCCCTGGCCGATGTCACGCCGGAGCTTGCCCGTCGATCGGGGTTCGTCGGCGTTGTCGATCTCCTCAAGGTCGCCAAGCATGGCCCGGGGAGACGGGTGTTCGTGATCGAGTTTCGTTACGTGGACCGGCAACCGGTGCGTGGTCGTCGCTGAGCCGCGGCGTATATCGCGACGGACTGGTAGCGCCCCAACCGACGCCACCGTGCGCGTAAACGAGCCGGGCCTTCGTCAGATCACGGCCGCGACTCTACCTGAACCCCGAGCCGCTCGAGCTGACGGGGAACGCCATCGGACCCCAACACGTGCAACTGCCCAATCGCGATGAAATGGGTTCCTCCGGTCGCGAGGAGCTCGTAGGCCTTTCGCGCCCACCAGCTGTTCCGCTGCGGCTGCATTATTTGATAGAGCTCGGGCGTCTTCGTCCGCATGCGATCGAGAGACCGCATCGGACCCTGTCCTGGATTCCCAGTGATCCAGCTGAATGCCTCGGTCGAGTCGTTGCGCCCTTTGCCGTAGTCGTCGAGAAAATCCAGGAGCCAATCGATGTACTGGCTCTGCGCCCGGTCAGGCATCACAGCCATGAAGGTCGCGAACGCCTCCCTGGTCGGCATCTCGTACTCGACGCGCTTCCCAGCGGCCTGCGCCATCTCCAGGAGTACCGCGTCGACGTCGACCGGCGTGTAGGACATATGGCGCGTGGACCAGAATGCCGACACGAGGACGCTGAAGGCTCGCCACGGGCGCAGTGTCTCCACCGAGTCTCTCTTGATTCCGAGCTCCGCGAGCCAAGTTAAGGTCCGTCTCCGCACCGGCGGCTCCAACACGTCGAAGAAGGTGCGTCCCGATTCGTGAGCGAGTCGTTTCATGCGCTCGGCAGCCGCCTCTCGTTCGGCGGGGGTCTGGGTGCTTGGCGGCGCTGATCCGGCCGTCTCCAGCCACAGCTGGGAGCTCTGGTCGAGCGCACGACGGATGGTAGGGGTGAGCCACGAGGTGTCCTTTGCCTCTCCGAAGCCGAAGATGAACACCCGAGCGTTGCCGTTTCGGGCGACCCAAAGCCGCGGTTCCCGCGAGGTCGGTGAAGGTTCCTGAGCCAGTGCTCCGGTGAGGGGAAGGGCGATTAGGGCCACGCGAAGTCCACGTCTCAGCACTATTCGGGTCCTCGTTAGGCAACGATCCACACGCGCGATCGGATCTCGCCGCATTCGGGTGCAAGCGAACCATTTCGTCGGCGACCAGTGGTCCCGCAGTCACCCCTGAGACAGACGTTGTCCCGCCAGGGTTGGCCGCGTGTCAGCGGTGGGGCCTTACAACCGCCTTGGCCTTCACGCGATGACTCCGATTGGGCGACGGATGCCACCTAACGCCAAAGGTCTCGTCTCCGTTACTCGCTCGCCGTTCCGATCGCGGCGCGCTGAAGCTGGCCTGAGGGTTCGGACGTCCTTCACATTCTCGATGCCGAGGATGAGCTCGGTGAGTCGAGCGCAGCGAATTTGTCCGGCATCTCGCGGTTGTTCACCAGGGCGGCTTCGCTCGCGGCGCATCGGACGGTCACCTGACTTTCGTGGTTCGCGTCGAACGGCTGGCAGCTCGGTGGCCATCACGCCGCCGCGCGCCCTTCTCGTCGTTTGGAGACGGCGTCATCCTGACCCGGTGTCTCAAGGTGGTGCGATCGTAGAACTTCTGCACCCGCGCCGTCCCGGCGAGGTGGTTTGGAGGCGACCCGCGCTGCATAATTGGCCTCAATGTCACAGCGAACAGCCAATCTCGGCCCCGGCCTTCGGGTGCTCCTAGGCATCATCGGGACGGCGGCGCTTGGATCGGGAATCGTCGTCGCCGCGACCGAGCTCCACTCCGCATACCTCGGCTCGCCGCTCCTGCCGACGTTGCTCGCATCGCTCGTTGCCGGCATCGCAGCGCTCGGCGGCGCCCTGATCCTCCGCGGCGCCGTACGCGGCCGGGTCACGGTTCGCGATCCGCGTGGCCACAGGTGGGACGAGAATGCCTAACGTGATCGTAGCACAGATGTGAAGCGCGTCTCGGCGATCTCGCTGCTGCTCACGTGCGCGCTGTCCGGCACTCCGGCCTGCGCGCAGGACACGGCTGCTCGGCCCGTTCCGAACATCGCCGAGCTCCAGAAGCTCGACACCGTGCTGGAGTTCGTCCGCCGGCGCAACGCAAAGGATTACGCCATCACCGCGCCGAATGGCATCGACGAAGGCAAATACGTGGAGATTGGTGGGATCGAGCAGTGGATCACGATTCGCGGCGAAGATCGCGGAAACCCGGTTCTTCTTTTCCTCCATGGGGGACCGGGCGATGCGACGAACCCGTGGGGTTTCGCGGGATTCCGCACGTGGCTCAGGTACTTCACGGTCGTGCAATGGGATCAGCGCGGCACGGGCCGCACACTGGGCAAAACCGGACCAACGATTGGCCCCACCATCACCATCGACCGCATGACGCGCGATGGGATAGAGCTCGCGGAGATGCTGCGCCGGACGCTGAACCAGGACCGGATCATCCTCGTTGGCCACTCGTGGGGCTCGATACTCGGCGTCTTGATGGTGAAGACCCGGCCGGACCTCTTTTACGCGTACGTCGGGACGGGTCAGGTGGCCGCCGATCCGACGAGAAACTATACGGTCGCCTACGACGAGGTCTTGAAAGCCGCCAAGCGCCGTGGTGACCAACGCGCGGTGACGGAGCTCGAGCAGGTGGGTCCGCCGCCATGGCCAGACGGCCGGGGATATGGCGTACAGCGCCGATGGGCGAATCTGTTCGAGGGCGCCGACAGGTTCCTCCCGTCCACGTTAGGCCTCGCCCTCTCCGCGCCGGGCTACACGGCGCGAGACGTCAACGACTGGCTCTCGGGGCAGCGCTTGAGCGCCGAGCGGCTCGTTCCCCAGACGAAGGCGGTCGACTCGGCTGCCCTCGGTGGCGAGTTCGCGATCCCGGTGTTCGTGATCCAGGGCGCCGAGGACTTCACTACACCCACGAGTCTCGCCCGAGGCTTCGTGGCCTCGATTCACGCGCCGCGAAAAGCGTTCGTCACCATCGAAGGAGGCGGACACTTCGCCGTGTTCATGAAGTCGGACGCGTTCCTCAACGAGCTCGTCGCGCGAGTGCTTCCGCTTGCGAAGCGGCGCTGACGTCAGTCGTGAGCCGGTAGCCATTAGTCGGCAGCTACCGACTAATGGCTACAGGCTAACGACCCCAATCAGTTCGCTTTGGGCCGTGGAAGCGCCGTCGGCGGCAAGATGTTGTTCAGCCGCATGTAGTTCGCGAGCTGGCTGTAGTGGTCCGCCATGTCGATCGAGTGGCCGATCAGCATCGACACGCGCGGTCGTTGCTGCGATTGGCCGCCGAACGTCAGCGTTATGGTTTCGGCCAGCTTCGCGTCGTCCAGCTGAGCGAAGGCATCTTCGCAGAACTTGAAGGACGCCTTGAGCTTCGAGACCAGCGTGTCCTTGGGCCACTTCGCCTTGACCGAGTCGGCGGTTGTCGTGTCTGCCGCGGATCGGGTGCCCTTCATCGAGCCAAAATTGTTGCAGAAGAAGTAGTTGTCGTCCGCGAGGTGCTGGGCGATGTAGCCAATCGAGAGCTGGGCGGGCGTCGGTTTGTAGCTGAACTTCGATTCGGGAATCGAGTCGAACGCCTGGGCCAGGTTCTTCTGATACCGCATGGTCGGGTTTTTAAACGCGTTCGTGATCGGATTGGCGGCTCCGGCACCGGACGGCTGCTGCGCGACCAGGCTCACCGGCAGGGCGAGCGCGAGGATCGCTACATAAGAGGTTTTCATACGTTCTCCCGGGAGGGGGGCAAGGGACGGCTGGTGATATGCGAGGCGTGCCCGATTTACGCAACGGTAAGCAGGCGAGCGCGACCTGAGAGTTGCCATTCGCTGACGTTGGGACGGATCGTCGTATCGAACTTTTTCGGGCCGGCTAGCATCATTGTGGTATGCAGCACCTCCTGGGCCTCGCCCGTCCGGTTGCCACAAATGCCGAGCTGGTGGCTGCCGCCCGAGGTGGCGATCGCGCCGCGCTCGGACTCCTGCTCGAGCGCCACCGGCCACGCCTCTTCGCGACCGCGGTGCGCCTCGTGGGGGGATACCGCTCGGATGCTGAAGACGCCGTTCAGGAGACGTGCCTTGCGGCGATCCGCCATATCGGGTCGGTGCGTGATCCCGAATGGGGGGCGCTGCAGCGGCTTCCCGAACCGCTCCGCGTGAGCGCCATGCTGCGCTACTTCGGGAGCTACGACTCATACGACGAAGTCGCGACGGATCCTCGGCGTCCCGATCGGAACGGTGCGAAGCCGGCTGTCCGAAGCAAAGATCAAGCTTGCCGAGGCGCTGCTCGCGAGCGCCGCGCTCATCGACGACGTTCGCGTTAGGGCGCGAGTGCGCACTTCGGGATCCCGCTCGAGCGCGTGGAGTTCGTGGTCGAAGGAGAGTTCGATCCACGAGGTGAGTTCGACGGGCTTGGCGGATTCGATGCGCCGCCCGAAGCGCGCCACTGTTACCGCACGCTGCACTTCCGGGCAACGCTGGTTTCACCCGCGCCACGCGAGGAACTGGAGAAGATCCACGCGCGCGTGCTGTCGCACAACATGGTATTGGGTGGGCTGCGCGGAGTTCCTCGAACGAGCGAGCTGATCACGCTGGCAACTGCCGGGGACGGGCGACGCGCGACGGTGGGAGGCGTGCGATGACGGCTAACGCCGATCTGCGAACGACTGCGGCGCCCCCCACACGATCGGTACACCGAACCAACTTGAGGCGGCGATGGCGAAACGCCTCGAGGATAGTATACGCATTGCGGTTATAGCCACTATGGCTATATAATCCACCATGACAACCGACCGCACGGAACTAGAGGCGTTGCTGCCGCTCCCGCCGGCAACGTTCCATATCCTGCTCGCTCTGGTCGATCAGGAGCGTCACGGCTACGCCATCATCCAGGACGTCGAAGAGCGCACCGACGGAGAGCTGCGGCTGAGCGCCGGCACGCTGTACCGGTCTGTCGCTCGCATGGTCGAGCAGGGACTCATCGCCGAAGTCCTGAAACGGCCCGCCGCGCGGCTCGACGACGAGCGCCGACGCTACTATCGCATCACGCCGTTCGGTACCGCCGTCGCCCGAGCGGAGATGGCGCGCCTGTCGCAGCTGGTCCGCCTCGCGCGCGCGCGCGGCCTAACGCCGGAGACCACATGATGCGCGCGCTCGAGCGGTTCTACCGCGTGCTCCTGTACCTCTACCCGGCGAGCTTCCGCAACGAGTACGGCCGCGCGCTCACCGCAACGTTCGTGGCGCGGCTTCGGGACATGTCGGGGCCGGCACGCCCGCTCCTCGGCGCGCTCGCCGCTGTTGGCGACGTGGTCCCGAACGCGATCGCGGCACACTGGGAAATCCTTCGGCACGATGTGCGGTACGCCGGCCGGTCGTTGCGGGCCAGTCCCGGCTTCACGCTGACGGCGATCCTCGTGATCGCGTTAGGCGTCGGCGCGAACACGGCGGCATTCTCGCTCGCGGACTTCGTGCTGCTTCGGCCGCTGCCGTTCCATGAACCCGATCGGCTCGTCGACCTCTGGGAATCGACGCCCGGGTACCCGCGCATGGAGTTCTCGCCGGCGAACTACCGCGACATGAAAGCCATGACGCACTCGTTCGCCGCGATGGGCGCGTACTCCGACCGCACGATGAACCTGGTGGGCACGGGCGAGCCGCGACACCTCACGGTCGGGATCATGACGCCGCATGCGATGCCGGTGCTCGGGGTGCCGCCGCTCCTGGGCCGCGCCATCACGCCGGAGGACTCGACAAACGAACAGGTGGTCGTCCTGAGCTACGGGCTCTGGCAAAGCCAGTTCGGCGGGGACGCCGGCATCGTCGGCAGGGCGGTCCGACTCGATGGTGAGCCGTACAGCGTGATCGGCGTCATGCCCGCGGCGTTCGCGTTTCCAACTCGCGAGATCGACGCGTGGGTTCCGTTCCTGCTGCGCGAGGCTTTCTTCGCCGATCGAAGCGACAACTTCCTCTCTGTGGTCGCGCGGCTCCGGCCGGGCGTGACGACCGAGCAGGCAGCGACAGACGTCGCGGCGGTCGCAGCGCGGCTCGAGCAGCTCGACCCGAGAGCGAACGAGCACACGAGCGCGGTTGTCGTTGACATGCGCGACGAGATGTCCGCGCGCTCCCGGATGCTCGTGCTCGCCCTCTGCGGTGCGGCGCTGTGCATCCTGCTGCTCGCGTGTGCGAATCTCGCGAGCCTCCTGCTCGCGCGGTCCGCGCATCGAAGCCGCGAGCTGGCGGTTCGCGCGGCGCTTGGCGCCGGACGCGAGCGCATCGTCAGGCAGCTCGTCACCGAGAGCATGGGGCTGGCGCTGTTCGGCGGCATTGCGGGCGTGGCGATCGCCGTGGCCGGCGTGCCGGTGCTCGCGCGCCTGGTGCCCGACTCGCTTCCGGTGAGTGGCCAGCCGTCAGTGGACCTGCGGGTACTGCTCGCAGCAGGGGCACTCGTTCTCTTGACCGGACTGATGTTCGGAGTCGGGCCGGCCGTCGCCGCGGGGCGGAGCAGGGCGCTCGACGCCCTTCGCGGCGGAGCTCGTGGCGGCATGCGGACGCAGCGACTTCGCGCGGTCCTCGTCACGATCGAGGTCGCCGCCTGCGTCGTGCTCCTCGTTTCGTCGGGACTCCTCATTCGGGCGGTCCTTCGGATCCAGGGGACTGACCCAGGCTTCCGTGCGGAAGGCGTGCTGACGCTGCGGACCGAGCTGACCGGAGAAAAGGCGGCGTTCGGAGCGCAACGCGTGGCGTTCTACGACCGCGTGCTTCAGGACGTCCGCGCACTCCCCGGCGTCCAGAACGCCGCGTACATGTCGGGACTTCCGATGGTCATGGGCGGTGGCATCTGGCCGACGACGATTGCGGGCGCGCCCGTCGTTCGCGACGCCTCGAACACCGTTGGGCTGCGCTTCGTGACGCCACAGTACTTTGCCGCCATGGGGATTACGCTGCGCGCGGGGCGGGACATCGCCGACGCCGATCGGCGAGAGAGCCCACCGGTGGCGGTGGTGAGCGAATCGTTCGCGAAGCGCATGTGGCCTAACGAGAACGCGATCGGCAAGCAGTTCACGATCATCACCATCCCGCGCACGATCGTGGGCGTGGTGGGCAACGTACGGGTTCGCGGGCTCGAGCGCCCGAGCGAGCCACAGGTCTACCTGCCAGCCACGCAGCTTCCCGATGGAATGATGGTGTTCTACGCGCCGAAGGATCTCGTCGTACGCTCGACCGTCCCGGCCGCGACGCTGCTGCCGGCCGTCCGACGCATCATCGCGGGTGCGGATCCCGATCAGCCGATCTCGGACGTGCGGATGCTGACGGAGCTGGTCGCGAGCCAGACGTCCTCACGGGTGACGCAGCTTCGTCTGCTAGGCATGCTGGCTACGATCGCGCTGGTGATCGCGGGGGTGGGCATTCACGGGCTGCTGGCGTTCGCCGTCTCCCAGCGCTCCCGCGAGCTCGGCGTGAGGCGCGCGCTGGGCGAACAGGTCGGCAGCATCGTGGGTCGAGTGATGCGGGAGGGGCTGGTGCTGGCGGCGGCCGGGGTAGCCATCGGCGTGTTCATCGCCTACCTGGCGGCGCGGGCGATGGGAGCGTTGCTGGCGGGCGTGCAACCCGGCGATCCGCTGACGATTGGCCTGGCGGCGGTACTGTGCTTCGTGACGGCGGTCGTGGGATGTGTGCGACCCGCCGTGAGGGCGGCGAGTGTCGATCCCATCACGGTGCTGCGCGGAGACTAACGCTGTCTCCTGGCCTGATGACTGAAAACCTATCGGTTTTCAGTCATCAGGATCGTTCACTACGGCGCTTGCTTGGCTTCCGCTCCGGCCTTCGTTAGGCGGTAGATCCGGCCGCCGGCATCGTCCGTGATGTAGAGCGCTCCATCCGGCCCCTGCGCGAGCCCGACCGGCCGGTGCTTCGCGCGATCCGGCTGGATCTCGTTCGCGGGAAGCCCGGCGAAGCCGTCCGCGAACGTCTCGTACGCGCCGCTCGCCTTGCCGTTCGACATCGGCTGGAACACCACGCGATAACCCTGCTGTGGCTCCGGAAGGCGGTTCCACGAGCCGTGAAACGCGATGAACACGCCGTCCTTGTACTTCGCCGGCAGCGCGTTGCCCGTGTAGAACAGCAGCGACATCGGTGCCCAGTGCCCGGGGAAGACCGCGGCCGGCTCCTTCTTGTCCGTGCAGCGATCCGTTTTCTTCCCATCGCCGCCGTACTCCGGCGCGGTGACGAGCTTCTTCTCGTCCATCGCGTAGTAGCAGTATGGCCAGCCGAAGTTGTCGCCCTGGCTCACCTGCAGCATCTCTTCCCCCGGGTTCTCCGCCGAGTACTGCGTGGTGGGGAAGACGCTCGGCCAGTTGTCGTGCAGCTGGTCGCGGCCGTGCTGCGTGGCGAACAGCGCGCCGTCGACCGGATGAATGGCCACCCCCATCCCATTCCGGATTCCCGACGCAAACCGCGCCGCCGGCGAAAAGCTCTGGCCGGTCTTGTTCGCGTCGAACTTCCAGATCCCCGCACGGGTGTTCAGCTCCGTGCACGGGTCGTTGCCGGGCGAGTCGTTGGTGCGGTCCTTCACCTGACAACTGTTCGTGGCCGAACCGACGTTGACGTAGAGCGCCCCGTCGTTGCCGATCGCGATGCTGCGCGCGCGATGGCCGGGCAACATCGGCAGGTCCTGCACGACGACCTCGCGCTTGCCGCTGGGCGTCAGCTCGTCGTCACCGCGCTTGTAGCGGACGATGTCCTTGCCCTCGTCGACGTAGAGGTAGCCGTTCGCGAGCGCGATACCGGTGTTGCCGACGGTCCCGATGCGGGTGATCACGTCGGCGCGGCCGTCGCGCGTGCTGTCGCGAAGCGCGACGAACGACGCTTTCGGTTTCGGTGCCGGCGGCGCGGGCGCGGCGGTCTGATTCTTCGGCGGCGGCTGCGTCCCCTCGAGCGTCACGTAGACGTCGCCGTTCGATGCCACGACGATGTGTCGAGCCTGGCCAATGCTGTCGGCGAACACCGTTGCGCAGATCCCGGCCGGCAGCGTGAGGCCGCCATTGTCGCCGGCGCATTTCGCCGGGAACGTAGTGTCCGAGGTCGCCGCGGTGGCGGAGCTGTCGCCCGTTCGGCGTTCGCCGGGGCTGCAGCCGACGACTGCCGCGGCCAGGAGAATGCTGGAGACGGAGAGCCCGCGACGGACGACGGTGTCGATCGAAAGACGCATACGTGCCTCGTTCGAGCGGTTGAGCTGAAAAGGTGGATGGAGTTCAACCGCGCAATATCGAGGCCTGAATGGAATTCTCAGGTCAGAGTACCGTCAGGTTCGTAGGCCGGGACTACTGACTTGGGCCGGTCAAGCCTTCCCACAGGCCATACAGGTAGGTAGCCCCAAGCGCCCGGTCGTGCAGCCCGTAGCCCGGCCGGCCACGCTCGCCCCAGATCATCCGCCCATGATCCGGCCGCATCGGACCGTCGAAGCCCGTGTCCCGCAGCGCCGCCAGTACGGCGCGCATGTCCACGTCGCCTAACGCCGTCGGATGCGGCGCCTCGTGGAACCGGCGCGGGCCCGTGATGTGGACGTTCCGGCAGTGCGCGAAGTGGATGCGGCCGCGCGCGCCGAGCGTGCGGGCGATCGCCGGCAGGTCGTTCGCCGGGTCGGCACCTAACGAGCCGGTGCAGAACGTGACGCCGTTCGCGGGACGGTCCACCAGCGCTACCACGCGCTCGAGCGCCGGGCCGCTCGTGACGACCCGTGGCAGGCCGAAGATGGGCCACGGCGGATCGTCGGGATGGATCGCCATTCGCACCCCCGCGGCCTCCGCCGCCGGCACGACCCGCTCGAGGAAATACGCGAGGTTCTCCCAGAGACGTTCCTCGCTCACGTCGCGGTAGGCAGCGAGCAGCGCGGCAAGCTCCGGAGCCGTGTACGCCGTCGCCCAGCCCGGCAGGTCGCCGGTGCCGCGAGTGAGGTCGATCCGGCTCAGTGCGTCGTCGTCGTACGCGAGCGCGGTCGAGCCGTCTCCCAGTGTGAGCGCGAGGTTCGTGCGTGTCCAGTCGAACACCGGCATGAAGTTGTAGCACAGCACCCGCACGCCGGTCTCGCCCATGTGCCGGACACTCTCGCAGTAACGCGCGATCAGGCGGTCGCGCGTCGGGCGACCGAGCTTGATGTCCTCATGGACCGGAATGCTCTCGATGACGGCGAGCTCGAGGCCCGCGGCGTCCACCGTGTCGGCCAGGTGGGAGAGCGCATCACGCGACCACACGTCGCCGACCGGCACATCGTAGAGCGCGCTCACGACTCCTCGCACGCCCGGGATCTGCCGGACGTGCGCGAGCGGAACCGGGTCGTTAGGCCCGAACCAGCGGAACGTCATCTGCATGCGGCCCCGCTACGGTGCTTTTTGGAGCGCCGTCGCGATCTGCTTTTCGATGGCGCCCGTGGACACGCAATCGCTGCGACTCTCGCTGCGTGGCAGCGGCGAGCCTTCCAGTCCCGGGTACTTGGCGAGCACCGACGCGCCGATCGCCACGCTATTGGTACCGGTTGTCGGCGACGTCGTCGCGACGGTCACCGTCAACGTCGACACGAGATTCTGCTCCGCAAGCGAGTTCTCGGCGAAGTCGCAATCGATGAAGTCGTAGTTGCCGCGCCGGTCGCGTGTGCGCGTGGCCGTGAGACTGCCGGCGACCGTATCGGACGTCGCGACCTCGAATCCCACTGACGTCAGCTCCTTGGACGCGAGCTGGACCACCTGGGCCTTGGAGTGCGTGGTCTTCAGCGAGACCGGCCCAGGCGCCTCGAACGTCGCCTGCTTGCAACCAACGATGGCGAGCGCGGCAAGCGCCGCGCGAGCAGAGTTCCTCACCTTCGATAATCCTCCCGACTTGTCACCAGATCTTGTCATCCCCCGCTGCGTTCGAAAGAAAACCATTGGTAATTGGTTACTGGAGCTGGTTATTGGTTATCGAACCCTCGGGACGCCTCTCTCAGCGAGATGACCATCCCGAGGGTTCAAATAACCAATAACCCGTACCAGTAACCAATTACCAGTTCTGTTGCGCTGTTTCGACCTCGCGCCCGATCTGCGGCAGTACCGGCAGCGGCGCCGCGATCACGTCCACGAACGTGTCATTGTACGCAGGCTGTCCGCCCGGCGCCCACGACGACGGCGTCAGAAAGTTCGCCACGGCACCCGTCTCCGTGGGATGACTCCACCACTTGCCGGTCAACGCGACGACGCCCGGGCGAATCGACGTCCCGACGCGCAGCCACGCCGTCACCTCGCCCTGCGCGTTCCTGACCGCGACTCGATCACCGTCGCCGAGGCCGCGGGTTTCCGCGTCCGCCGCGTTCATCTCGAGCGTCGGCCGCTCCATGCCCCGTCGCTGCCTGGCGAGGTTCACGTAGCTGGAGTTGAGGAAGTAGTGCGACTTTGGCGTGAGCAGCTGCAGCCGGTTACCGCGATCCGGCGCGTCGCCGGCCGTGATGCCGCTCAGCCGCAGCGATCCGGGCCGGAGCTCGGGTCGCGCGCGGACAGTCTTCTGCCACCCATTGGCCTTGAGCGACTCGAGTGAGACCCCATCAGCGAGTGCCGAGCCCGCGATCTCCTCGTCGCTCTCGTGCAGCGCCGGGATGGCCAATCCCATTCGTGTCGCGAGCAGCCGCATCATCTCGCCGTGCGACTTCGATTCGCCTAACGGCTGGATCGCGGGATGGTTGACCGACACGTAGTGGTGCCCCCACGCGCCGTTGATGTCGAAGTGCTCGAGCTGCGTCGTGGAGGGCAGCACGATGTCCGCATAACGTGCCGTGTCCGTCAGGAAGTGCTCGGCCACGACGGTGAACAGGTCGTCGCGCGCGAGCCCGGCACGTACACGTGCCACGTCCTGCTGCACGACGGCGGGGTTCGTCCCGAACACCATGAGCCCTTTGATTGGTGGTGTGAGCGTCGTGCTCGTCAGGTTCTCGCCGAAGCGCGCGAGATCGAGCGCGCGCGTCGGTCGCGGCGCGATGTCCGGCCGGGCCGCTCCGCCCTCGTCCAACACGGGGCTCGCCTCGATGAAGAGACCGCCGCCCGGATTCCGCCAGTGCCCGCCGAGGATCGCCAGCGCCGACAGGCTGCGCACGAACGCCTCGCCGGCGAGGGTCTGCTCCGGCGCGATGCCGCTCCGGATCGTGGCTGGCCGCAGCGTCCCGATCTCGCGCGCGAGCCTAACGATCTCGTCGGACGCAACACCGCACAGGTCGCTTGCCCGCGCTGGTGTCCATGACGTGACCTCCGCCTGCAGCGCGTCCAGATCGACGGCGACGGCAGCTTGCTCGGCGTCCACGAGTCCTTCCGCGAACATGACGTGCGCCAGGCCTGCCGCCAGAAACCGATCCGTGCCCGGCCGCACCGCCAGATGCCGATCGCAGCGCTCCGCGGTCCGCGTTCGTCGCGGGTCGATGCAGACGATGGTGGCGCCGTTCCGCCGCCGCGCTTCCTCGATGAAGTGCCAGTGATGATGACTCGTGGTCAGAAGGTTGGCGCCCCACACCACGACGAGCCGGCTGCTGGCGATCTCCTCGGGATCGAACCCGATCGGATGGCCTTCCGCCGCGAGCACGTTTCCCGCTGCGCCGCAGATGCTGCCGACCTGCCGACTTGCGCCGAGCGCGTGAAAGAGCCGCATCAGCGCGCGGCGCTGGACGACCCCCATCGACCCGAGGTAGTTCACTGGCAGGAGCGCCTCGCCACCGTACTCGGCCATGATTGCCGTAAAGCGATCGGCGATGATCTCGAGCGCGGTATCCCACTGGATTCGCTCGAACATCCCATCGCCCTTCGGACCGGTTCGGCGCAGAGGGTACAGCAGGCGGTCAGGCGCGTAGGTGCGCTTCTCGTAATCGTTGATCTTCGCGCACAGCACGCCGCGCGTGAACGGATGTTCGCGCGCGCCTTCCACGCGAACCACACGGTCATCCTCGACATGGGCGACCCAGGAGCACGTATCCTGGCAATCGTGGGGACAGCAACCTTTGACCAGACGGCGCTCGGTCATAACGCTTCGAGTGAAGGACACTTGCACGTTGTCATAGGCACGGTGGCGGCGCAAGCATGACCAACGTCAGGCGCTCCTCCGCAGCACGCGGTTGGCGACGAATACGCGCATGTTCCGCTGGGTCCCGGCGCATGAGTTGCAAAAGTCCGGTGGCATGAAGACCGACTCTGGATCCACCGTGTCGGCGTGGATGGCCACCGCCGACGTCCCGACCTATCCGCCGCTCGCCGAAGACGCCGAGTGTGATGTGTGCATTGTCGGGGCGGGAATCGCCGGCCTAACAACGGCGTACACGCTCGCTCGTGCGGGGAAGCGCGTGATCGTGCTCGACGACGGGCCGATCGGCGGCGGCGAGACCGGACGTACGACCGCGCACCTCTCCTGGGCGCTCGACGACTACTACGTCGAGATCGAGAAGGTCCACGGCTCGGACGGGGCGCGTGTGGCCGCCGAGAGCCATCGCGCGGCCGTCGATCGGATCGAGGCAATCTGCCGCGAGGAACACATCCACTGCGAATTCGAACGCCTCGACGGCTACTGGTTCGCGGCAAAGCCGGAGGACACGACGTTTCTCGACGCCGAGGCGGCCGCGGCACAGCGCGCGGGTGCAGGCGTGGAGCGCGTGGCCAGTGTGCCGGGAGTGCCGTTCAAGTCGCCCGGTGCGCTCTGCTTCTCCAAACAGGGCCAGTTCCATCCGCTCCTGTACCTGGTGGGGCTGGCAAAGGCGGTCGTTAGGCGCGGCGGCCGGATCTACTGCGGTTCCCACGTGGCCGAGTTCGAGAAGAAGCCGAGGCGCCCGCAAGTGAAGACGTCCGACAAGCACACCGTCACGGCAGACGCCGTCGTGTTTGCTACGAACTCGCCGGTGAACGACTGGGTGACGATGCACACGAAGCAGGCGGCCTATCGTACCTATGTGATCGGCCTTCGGATTCCGCGGGGCTCGGTCCCGCGTGGACTGTACTGGGACACTGCGAACCCGTACCACTACGTGCGGCTCGCCAACGCGACCGATCGCGAAGTGCTGCTCATCGTGGGTGGGGAAGACCACAAGACGGGGCAGGCGGAGGACCTCGAGGTCCGGTTCGGGCGGCTGCTCGAGTGGACGCGCCGGCATTTCCCGATCGCCGGCGACATCGCGTTTCGGTGGTCTGGCCAGGTGCTCGAGCCTAACGACTACATGGCGTTCATCGGCCGGAATCCCGGTGACGAGAACGTCTACATCGCGACAGGCGACTCGGGCAACGGGATGACGCACGGCACGATCGCTGGCATGCTCATCCCGGACCTGATCCTCGGTATCGAGAACCGGTGGGCGAAGCTGTACGACCCCGCGCGCAAGACGCTGCGCTCGGCCCCGGACTTCGTGAAGGAGAACGTCAACGTAGTGGCTCAGTACGCCGACTGGGTGACGCCCGGCGAGGTGTCCTCGCCTGATGAGGTGAAGCCAGGCACGGGTGCCATCATGCGCGACGGCGCGAAGAAGTACGCCGTCTATCGCGATGATGCCGGCGCGCTCCACATCCGCTCGGCAGTGTGTACTCACCTCTTCTGCATCGTGGACTGGAACTCGGTGGAAAAGACGTGGGACTGCCCGTGTCACGGGTCACGGTTCGATCCGTACGGCCGCGTGGTGAACGGTCCGGCCATCAGCGATCTGGCGAATCCGGGCGACGATACGTCGTAGTACACGCGGATTCCTTCCGGCGCCGCGTACGACTCGGCCCGGGGACAAGCTTTCCCAGGGGAGCAACGATCTGGCGGAGGAAGCGGAAACGGCCGGATCCCGCTTTGCATCCACACGGGCCAACGCAACGAACCGGGATCTTGAAATGAACAGGCTCGGGACGCATGAAATGAGCTTCCCGGGCCGTTCCCAAAAAAATCGGCTCGTTGTGCGAGCCAATCTGCCCGTTAGGCAGTATCCGGCCGCTTCCGCCGGATCCGCGTCATGGTTGTTTCGTGAAAAGGGTTGACGAACATCGAAGTCGATCCGCCAGCGCCGGGATGACGCGTGTCCCCACTAGCGGGCTACTGCCTGCCGCCCGGCAACGCGCCAGATGGTGTTCCCGACATCATCGGCGACGAGCAAGCCGCCGCGCGCGTCGATCACGACCCCGACGGGGCGGCCTAACGCGTCACCGTTCGCTTTCACAAAGCCCGTCAGAACCTCGAGAGGCGGCCCGGACGGCACGCCCTCGGTGAACGGCACGAAGATGACGGCGTAGCCACTGCGCGGCTTCCGGTTCCACGAGCCATGCTGGCCCACGAACATCCCGTTGCTGAACTGTGCGGGTAGGGCGTTCGATCCCGACCAGGCGAGGCCTAACGAGGCCGTGTGCGGCCCCAGCGCATAGTCCGGCACGATCGCCTTCGCCACGAGGTCCGGCCGCTTCGGCTTCACGCGCTTGTCCACGTGCTGGCCGTAGTAACTGTATGGGAACCCGTAGAAGCCGCCGTCGCGCAGCGATGTCATGTAGTCCGGCACGAGATCGCTCCCGAGCTCGTCGCGCTCGTTTACCGCCACCCAGAGCTTGCCGTGCTCAGGCTCCCAGGCGAGGCCCACGGGGTTCCGCAGCCCGGAAGCGAACACGCGATGGCTCCCCGTGGCAGGGTCGATCTCCCAGACCGCCGCGCGCTCGGTCTCATTCGCGATGCCGTTTTCGGCCGCGTTGCTGTTCGATCCGACGCCGACGTACAGCTTCGAGCCGTCGGGACTCGCGACGAGGCTCTTCGTCCAATGGTGGTTCAGCGTCCCTGCGGGGAGATCCACGACCTTCACGCCGGGCTCGGCGATGTGCGTCACCCCAGGCGTATACGGGAATCGCACGACCGCATCGGTGTTCGCCACGTAGAAGGTGTTGCCGACGAGCGCCATGCCGAACGGCGAGTTGAGATCGGAGAGAAAGACCGTCCGCGTGTCGGCAACACCATCACCGTCGGCATCGCGCAGCAGCGTGATCCGGTTCGCGCTCGGTACGGCGCCGCCGGCCTTTTTCTGGTAGTGCTTGAAGAACCATCCCTTGATCCCTTTGTTGTCGTCGGGTCGCTTGGGCGCGTTCGTTTCGGCGACCAGCACGTCGCCGTTAGGCAGCACGTACAGCCAGCGCGGGTGGCTGAGACCGCGGGCGAAGGCGCCAACGGTGGTGCCTGGCACGGCCGACGGCGATGCGCCGTCGGGCCACCCCTTGGCGTCGACCACGTTGACCAGCGGAATGACGGACGTGCTGGGCTCCGGCAGCGTCGGCGTCGGCCCCACACCTGCCGTGACGGGAAGACGGGCCGATGCACCGCACCCGACGGTCGCGACCGCCAGCAGCGCCACTGCGCACCGAATGAGGAGAGTACGCCGAGTCATGCATGCTGCAAAAGCAAATTCCCGGCCGACTGTGGCGACTGGGGACTGGGGACTGGGGACTGGGGACTAGGGACTAGG
>Ga0207675_100001704_pt1 | contig 22024 bp, 14 predicted proteins | sample KBSSwiS42_FD_184305 | JGI IMG/M metagenome (GOLD analysis project Ga0207675, IMG submission 184305) | Switchgrass rhizosphere microbial communities from Kellogg Biological Station, Michigan, USA - KBS Switchgrass S4-2 (SPAdes) (version 2) | ecosystem: Host-associated > Plants > Roots >...
GGTTGTGGAGCGTGAGCAGCCGCTTGGCTGTGAGCTCGCCCGCTCGGCTCAGATAATGCAGGTAGGCGCGCGTGTGCTCGCGGCAGGCCGGGCAGGGGCAGTCCGGGTCGATGGGCTCGCCGCTCGTCCGGTGCTCGCCCTTCGTGAGGTCCAGCCGCCAGCGGCGCTCCGGGTCGTGGACGAGCGCGGTCCCGTGGCGCGCGAGCCGGGTGGGCGTGGCACAGTCGAAGCTGTCGATCCCGGCGCCGACCGCGTGCACGATGTCATCCACGTCGCCGATGCCGAGCAGGTGCCGCGGCGGATCATCGGGCAGGCCGGCCAGCGACCATCCCACGACCTCGCGCATCTGCTCCTTGTCCTGCCCGAGCGAGCCCCCGATCGCGATGCCGTCCACGCCGGCGCCCGCGACGTAGGCGGAGGACTCCGCGCGCAGGTCCTCGTACACCCCGCCCTGAACGATCCCGAACAGGAGCTGCCCGGGTGGGGCGTGCTCGCGGCACCATGCGACGCAGCGGTCGAGCCAGCGGTGCGTTCGCTCCATGGAGCTCGCGGTGTAGTCGCGCTCCACGTGGAAGGGAGTGCACTCGTCGAAGGCGAGCGCGATGTCGGAGCCCAGCGCCGCCTGGACCTCCATCGAGGTCTCCGGGCCCATGAAGCGCTCGCGGCCGTCGGCGTACGAGCGGAAGCGGACGCCCTCCTCTTCGATCGAGATGACCATCGACTGGCGCTGGTCGCGGTTGCGCTTGATCTCCTCGGCGACCGACCCATGCCCCATCGAGAAGACCTGGTAGCCGCCCGAATCGGTGATGATCGGCCGGCGCCAGCCCATGAACTCGTGGAGCCCGCCGAGCTCGGCGATCAGCTCATGGCCAGGCTGGATGAAGAGATGGAACGTGTTCCCGAGCACCATGTCGTAGCCCAGCTCGGCGACCTCGCTCGCGTGGAGCGACTTGACCGTGGCGGTGGATGCGAGCGGGACGAACGCGGGCGTGCGCACGTCGCCGTGCGGCGTATGGATCACACCCGCGCGCGCGGCGCCGTCACGCGCCGTTATGTCGAACAAAGACTCGTGCCGGTCATGTCCGGCGGCTGCTCCTCGCCCAGCAGGGCCAGGATCGTGGGGGCCACGTCGGAAAGCGTGCCGCCCTCGCGCAGGTCGCCCACATCCGCGGTGACGATCAGCGGCACGGGGTTCATCGAGTGGGCGGTGTTCGGGCTGCCGTCCGGCTCGAGCATCTGGTCGGCGTTGCCGTGGTCGGCGGTGATCACGCAGACGCCGCCCTTCTCCTCCACGGCCTTCACGACCTCGCCCAGGCACTCGTCGACGGTCTCGACCGCCTTCACGGCTGCCTCGATCACTCCCGTGTGCCCCACCATGTCCGGATTGGCGAAGTTGATGATCCCGAAGGCGTAGTCGCCCTCTGTCCAGGCGTCGGTGAACGCGCGCGCGGCCCCCCTCGCGCTCATCTCGGGCTTCTTGTCATAGGTGGGCACGTCGCGCGGCGAGTCGACCAGCTCGCGCTGCTCGCCGGGGTACTCGTCCTCCTCGCCGCCGTTGAAGAAGTAGGTCACGTGGGCGTACTTCTCGGTCTCCGCCACATGGAGCTGCTGCATGCCCCGGTCGGCGAGCGTCGAGGCGAGCGTCACGGCAGGCCGCGCCGGCGGGAACGCGACCGGGTAGTCCCAGTCCTCGTTGTACTCCGTGAGCGTGGTGAGCCGGAAGCCGGCCTCGCCGAGCTTCTGCGTGAGCTGGCGGGCGCGGTCGGGCCGGAAGTTGAAGAAGATCACCGAGTCGCCCTCGCGGATGCGGCCTGCCTCTCCTACCAGCGTCGGCTTGATGAACTCGTCGGTCTCACCGCGCTCGTAGGCCGCCAGGACCGCGGCCTCCGCAGATTCCGCTGAGAACCCTGCTTCGCCCTTGACGATCGCGTTGAAGGCAAGGTCGATTCGGTCCCAGCGCTTGTCGCGGTCCATGGCGTAGTAGCGGCCGCTCACGGTCGCGACCCGTGCGGCATCCCAGGACTCCACCTTGGCGACATGCCGCACGCCGCTGTCGGGCGCGGTGTCGCGGCCGTCGGTGAATGCGTGGACGATGACTTCGGGGACCGATTCGTGGCGAGCAAGCTCCACCAAGGCGCGCAGGTGCTCCATGCTGGAGTGGACCCCGCCGTCCGATACCAGCCCCAGCAGATGCAGCCGCTCTGTCCGGCACGCGGCCCTGAGCGCCTCGTTCTCGTGGAACGACCCGTCCGCGATCGCCTCGTCGATCCGCAGCAGGTCCTGCTTCACGACCGCGCCGGCGCCGAGGTTCAGGTGCCCCACCTCCGAGTTGCCCATCTGGCCCTCCGGCAGCCCGACCGCGGGGCCGTGCGTGGTGAGCGTCGTGTGCGGGTAGCGCTCCCAGAGCTCGTCGAACACCGGCGTCTCCGCCAGCTCCACGGCGTTGCCCGGGCCCGGCTCCGCCAGCCCCCAGCCGTCCAGCACCACCAGGCAGACGCTCGGATGGCTCACGGCACGGAGGCGGCGATCTCCACGAGCCCCTTCGGGTCGAGGCTCGCGCCGCCCACGAGCGCGCCGTCCACATCCGGCTGGGCGAGGATCTCCGCGGCGTTGTCGGGCTTCACGCTGCCGCCGTAGAGGATCCGGACACGCTCCGCCGCCTCCGTCGCGCGGTCCCCGACCAGAGCACGGATGAACCCGATCGCGTCTTGCGCGACCTCTGGCGTGGCGACCTTGCCGGTGCCGATCGCCCAGATCGGCTCGTACGCGATCACGACGTCGGCGAGCCGGTCGTCCGCCACCTTCTCGAGCGCCTCGCGGACCTGCGTGCGTAGCTTCCGCTGGGTCTCCTCGCGCTCGCGCTCCTCCTCCGACTCGCCCACGCAGAGGATCGGCACCAGCCCGGCGGAGAGCGCTGCGGGAACCTTGTCCTGGAGCGCGCGGTCGGTCTCGCAGTTGTACTGGCGGCGCTCCGAGTGACCCAGCACCGCGCCTGTCACGCCCAGCTCGCTGAGCATCTGGCCGGACACCTCGCCCGTGTAGGCGCCGGTCTCCTCGTGGTGCATGTTCTGCGCGAACACGCCCACGTTCAGGTCGCGGAGCTCCTGCACGCACAGCTCGAGCGCGGTGAAGACGGGGCAGACGCCGATCTCCGCCTTCCGCTCGCCGTCCGGCGGCACCAGTCCCCTGAGCCGCTCGCAGTACTCGGCCGCCTGGGCCTTCGTGCCCCAGAGCTTCCAATTGCCGGCGATCAGCGGCCGGCGCGTGTGCTCAGGCGTCATCGAGGACCTCCACGCCCGGCAGGTCCTTGCCCTCCAGCAGCTCCAGCGAGGCGCCGCCTCCCGTCGAGAGGTGGTCCACCTCCCCGGCCAGGCCGAACTCGGCGAGCGCGGCGCCGGAGTCGCCGCCGCCGACGACCGTCGTCCCCTTCGCCCGCGCCACGGCCTCCGCGACGGCGCGGGTGCCGGCAGCAAACGGCTCCAGCTCGAAGGCGCCCATCGGTCCGTTCCAGAACACCGTGCCGGCCTTCGCCACCTCGTCCGCGTAGGCCGCGGCCGTGCGCGGGCCGACGTCGAGGCCCATCCAGCCGCCGTCCACCTCCACCCCGTCCAGCTCGCGCGTGTCGGCGCCGGCGTCGAACCGGTCGCCCGCCACGAGGTCAACCGGCAGCTCGAGGCGGCAGTCCGAGGAGCCGGCCTTCTCGAGCGCCTCGCGCGCCAGCTCCACCCCCTCCTCCTCCACAAGGGAGTCGCCGGTGGGGATGCCCTGCGCACGGAAGAAGGAGAAGCACATCGCACCGCCGATCAGGAGCACGTCGGCGTTGTCGAGAAAGCGGTCGATGAGGGCGATCTTGTCGCTCACCTTGGCGCCGCCGAGCACCACCACGAGCGGGCGCTCGGGGGCGTCGACGATCGAGCGGAGCGTCACGACCTCCTTCTCGAGCAGCAGCCCGGCAACCGCGGGACGCAGGTACTCGGTCACGCCGACGGTCGAGGCGTGGGCGCGATGGGCCGCGCCGAACGCGTCGTCCACGTAGGCGTCGCCGAGGGAGGCGAGCTCGCGGGCGAGGCCCGGGTCGTTCTCGGTCTCGCCGCGCTCCCAGCGTGTGTTCTCGAGCACGAGCACCGACGACGGCTCGAGCCGGTCGACGCCGCGCCGCACCTCGGGCCCCACGACGTCGGGCGCCTGGTGCACCTGGGCGTCGATCAGCTCGCCCAGCCGCGCGGACACGGGCGCCAGCGAGGTCTCCGGATCGCGGCCCTTCGGCCGCCCCAGGTGCGAGCACAGCACGACCCGCACGCCGCGCTCGAGCAGGAGCTGGATCGTGGGCAGCGCGGCGCGGATGCGCGCGTCGTCGACCACACGGCCGTTCTCGAGCGGCACGTTGAAGTCCACGCGCGCGAGCACGCACTCTCCGGCGGTCACCTCGAGGTCGCGAACGGTCTTCTTGCCCAGCGTGGAGCTCGTTGCGCCTCGGTCGGCCACCTCAGGCGACGGGCGATCTCGCCAGCACGCGCTGTGCCAGGTCGACGACGCGGTTCGAGTAGCCCCACTCGTTGTCGTACCAGGCGATGACCTTCACCAGCTTCTCGTCGATCACCATCGTGAGCGGCGCGTCGAAGATGGACGAGTAGGGCGACCTGGCGATGTCGGTCGACACGATCGGGTCCTCGTTGTACTTGAGGATGCCCTCCAGCCGGCCGGAGTCCGCCTTCTCCGCGAACGCCTCGTTGACCTCCTCGGCGCTCACGGGGCGCGAGACCTCGCAGACCAGGTCCACAACCGAGCCGGTGATCACCGGCGCGCGCACGGCCACGCCGTTCAGCTTGCCGTCGAGCTCAGGCACCACCAGTCCGATGGCCTTCGCCGCCCCGGTCGAGGTCGGAACGAGGTTCGCCGCGGCGGCACGCGCCCGGCGCAGGTCCTTGTGCGGGCCGTCCTGGAGCATCTGGTCAGCCGTGTACGCGTGGATCGTGGTCATGATCCCGCGCTCGATCCCGACGGCGTCGTGCAGCACGCGGGCCACCGGGCCGAGGCAGTTGGTGGTGCAGGAGGCGTTCGAGATGACGTGGTGGTTGTCCGGGTCGTACGCGTCGTCGTTCACGCCCAGCACGAGCGTCACGTCGGGCTCGGTCGCCGGCGCGCTGATGATCACCTTCTTCGCGCCGGCGGCCAGGTGCTTGGCGGCGTCGTCGCGCTTGGTGAACAGGCCGGTCGACTCGATCACGACCTCGGCGCCCACGTCACCCCACGGCAGCGCCGCAGGATCGCGCTCGGCGAAGACCTTCAGCTCGTCGCCGTCGACGATCAGGCTGTCCTCGGTGTGGTCGACCTCGCCCTGGAACGGGCCCAGGATGGAGTCGTACTTCAGAAGATGGGCAAGCGTCTTCGGGTCGGTGAGGTCGTTGACCCCGACCCAGTCGATGTCCGCGCCACGGGCGTGTGCCGCGCGGAACACGTTGCGTCCGATGCGGCCGAAGCCGTTGATGCCGGCCTTCAAGGCCATGTCTGGTCGTCCCTTCCCTTCGCGTTCTGTGCGGAGGCTCTGAATCTAAAGGAGGCTAGGGCCGGTGTGGCGGCTTCTCCACGTCCCTGTGGACCACCTCCACCATGAAATCGCCTCTCGCCTGGTATTCCCGGGCCAGGTGCTCCGCTATCACGACAGAGCGGTGCCGTCCCCCGGTGCAGCCGATCGCGACGGTCAGGTGAGACTTTCCCTCCTCCTCGTAGGCGGGGAGGAGGTAGTCGAGCAGCGGCGCCAGGCGTGCGTAGAACTCGCCAATCCCGTCGGAGTTCTCCACGTAGCGGATGACGTCCGCGTCGAGCCCGGTCTGCTCGCGGAGCTCGGCCTCGTAGTGCGGGTTCGGCAGGAAGCGCACGTCGAAGGTGAGGTCTGCGTCGCGCGGCGTGCCGTGCTTGAAGCCGAACGTCATGAATGTCACGGCGAGCTTGCCGGGGCCGCCGTGGGGCAGCATCTTGTCCGCCACCACGCGGCGCAGGCGCGCGGCCGACAGGTCGGTCGTGTCGATGGAAACGTCGGCGCGCTCGCGCAGCGGGGCCAGCAGCACCCGCTCGCGGGCGATCGCGGCCTCGACCGAGCCGCCGTTCGCCAGCGGGTGGCGCCGCCGCGTCTCCTTGAAGCGGTTGATCAGGACGCCGTCGTCGGCCTCCAGGTAGAGGATCCGGTACGGCAGCCCCGCTCCGTCGAGGTCGTCGAGCACGGCGACCAGGCGGTCGAAGTACTCGCCGCCGCGCACGTCTGACGCCACCGCAGCGCGTTCGACCTTGCTCCCCTCGTGGCCGAACAGCTCGGCGAGCGAGCGGATCATCTCGGGCGGCAGGTTGTCCACGCAGAAGTAGCCGGCATCCTCGAACGTGGCCATCGCCTGTGACTTGCCGGCCCCCGAGAAGCCGGTGATCACGACGAAGTCCTCGATGCCGTGATCCGTCATCGCACCCTGTTCACCTGCGCGTAGATGTCACGGGCGACCTTGCCGGGCAGCCCCGGCACCGCCTCGAGCTCCTCACGGCTCGCCTGCAGGAACCGTTCCGGCGAGCCGAAGTGCTGGAGGATGCTGCGCTTGCGGGCCGGGCCGACGCCCGGCAGCTCGTCGAGCACGGAGTGGGTCATCGCCTTGTCGCGCTTGCCGCGGTGGAACTCGATCGCGAAGCGGTGCGCCTCGTCGCGGACACGCTGGAGGAGCTGGAGCTCGACCGTGTCGTGCGGCAGTCGCAGCGGCTCGCGGCGGCCTGGGACGAAGACCTCCTCGATCCGCTTGGCGAGGCTCACGACGGTCACGCCGAGGTCGCGGAACTCGCTCAGCACCGAGAGCCCGGCCGACAGCTGGCCGCGGCCGCCGTCGATGACGATCAGCGCGGGGAGCGACGCGAAGCTCTCGTCGTACTCCTTGTCGTGCGGGCTGCGCTCGCGCTGCTTCACGTACTGGGCCATCCTCCGGGAGAGCACCTCGGCCATGGCTGCGAAGTCATCCTGAACGGACTCTCGGATGGCGAAGCGCCGGTAGTCGGACTTCTTCGGCGCCCCGCCCTCGAAGACGACCATCGACGCGCCAGTGTGGTGGCCCATCAGGTTCGAGATGTCGAAGCACTCGATCCGCATCGGGATCTGCTCCATCCCGAGCGCCCGCTGGAGGCCGTCGAGGGCCTCGATGCGCTGTGAGCGGCGGCGCTCCGAGCGGAGCCGGTCCTGGTCGAGCGCGAGCCGCGCGTTGCGCTCGGCAAGCTCGAGGATGCGGCGCTTGTCGCCGCGCTCGGCATGGCGGACCTCCACCGGGGCGCCGCGACGCTCCGTGAGCGCCTCGGCCAGGACGCCGAGGTGCTTGACCGAGAGCTGGACCACCACCTGCGGCGGGACGGCGATCGCGCTTGCGTAGTACTGGAGCACGAACTCGTCGGCCACCTCGCCCTCCTCGCGCTGGCCGGCGTTCTCGAGGTAGAAGCTCTGGCGGTCCTGCAGCACGCCGTCGCGGATCTGGAACACCTGCGCGTTCGCGTCCGTGCCCTCCGCGGCGACGGCTATCGCGTCGAGGCTGCCCACGGGCGCGTTCGAGATGCGCTGGCGCTCGAGCAGGGAGCGGACCGCCTTCAGCTTGTTGCGGTACTGGGCCGCCTGTTCGAACTCCTGCTCCTCTGCCGCCCTCTTCATCCCCTGGGCGAGCGCCTTCTCGATGTGGCGGTAGCGACCCGAGAGGAAGTCGATGATCGTCTCGACGTTCTCGCGGTACTCCTCCTTCGAGACATAGCCCACGCATGGCGCCTGGCAGCGCTTGATGTAGTAGTCGAGGCAGGGACTTCCGGACGCGCGGCCGGGCTGCGGGCCGTCGCAGGTCCGGTACATGAACACCTTGCCGAGCAGGTCGAGCGTCTCGCGTACGCGCTTGGCATTGCTGAACGGGCCGAAGTAGACGCGGTTCCTGCGGTGCTTCTCCCGCGTGAAGTAGATGCGGGGGAAGTCCTCGTCAAGGCTGATGCCGATGTAGGGGTAGGACTTGTCGTCGCGCAGCCGGACGTTGAAGACGGGCCGGTGGCGCTTGATGAACTCCTGCTCGGCGAGCAGCGCCTCGGCCTCGGTCTCGGTGGCGATGAAGTCGATGTCGGCGATCTGCGCCACCATGTCCGTGGCCCCGCGGCCGCCCGGCTTCGAGAAGTGGCTCGCCACGCGCTTCCTGAGCGAGCGCGCCTTGCCGACGTAGAGCACCTTGCCCTTGGCGTCCCTGAAGAGGTAGACGCCAGGGCCGTCCGGCAGCGCGCGGCGCTGCTCGTTTACGCGATCCGGTGCCTCGGTGGCCACTTCCACCGAGGATAGGTGTCGCCTACGCCAGCAAGCGGACGACCGACTCCGCGAACAGCGCGGGCTTCTCCTGGCCCTCGATCTCGACGGTCCACTTCTGCTCGAGCTGGTACCAGCCGTTCCCCTTCTCCTCGACGGAGAGGGTCTCCAGGCTCGCGCGGATGCGGGAGCCCGCCGGGACGGGCGCCGTGTAGCGGACCTTGTTCCAGCCGTAGTTGATCCCCATCTTGAAGCCGGACTCGGCCACGAAGAGCTGCTCGCGGAAGCTGTCGCACAGGCACAGGGTGAGGTTGCCGTGAGCGATCGTGGTGCCGAACGGGCTCTCGGTCTTCGCGCGCTCGACGTCCACGTGAATCCACTGGTGGTCGCCCGAGACGTCGGCGAACTTGTCGATGTCGTCCTGGGTGACCTCGCGCCAGTCGCTGGGGCCGAGGGTCTGCCCGACCAGCGCCTTGAGCTCGTCGATGCCGTTCACGGTTGTGGGGGTCATGGCGCGGAAGCCTACCCGTGGTGGTACCAGGGCTTGGAGTGGAGCGCTCGCTTCAGCGCCCGCTTCCCGTTCGTCATGAGCGGCTGGCCGTGGGTTGGAAGGACCGAATCGAATTGGAGCTCGAGGAGCGGCTCGAGCGTCGGGTTGAAGCGCTCGCTGTAGAAGCGCTCCACCTTTGCGTCGACCTTGTCGCCCGACCAGACGACGAGCCTGCCCTCCGTTTCGGCGACAGCATCGCCGAAGACGAGCGCGTCGTGGCTCGGCAGGTGCAGCGGCGTCTCGTAGCGGCGCGGCTTGCCGATCGTGTGTGCGGTGACGCCGCCGGGGAGCTGGGTTCCGGGCTCGATCTCGCGGAAGCCCGAGTCGTCCTTCAGGCGCTTGGTGCAGGCGCGGTGGCCGTGGATGGTCGCCTCGGCGTCCTTCCGGTAGCGCAGCCAGAGGTCCTCGGAGCTGCGCACGTGGTACGGGATCGTGATGAGGATGGCGAGGCGGCCGTTGAGGGAGGCGTCGATCGTGTCGAGCACCGGCCCGGGGTCGGGCGGGATCAGCGGGTCGATCAGCAGCGTGGTGTCGCCGGCCTGCGCGGCAAAGCAGGCAACCTCCGCGCCGAACTCCCCGGGATGCCACTCCGGATGCCGAGCCGTCCAGCGCCAGAGGCCTTGCGTAAGCTTCTGCATGTTCGGCACTATAACCGTTCAACGTGTTTAGTTGGTTATGAACGACAACGCCCCAGCTGAGACGCAGCAGGACACCGCCGGCGTTGTCGCCCCCCCGCCGCTGATCTACCTCGCCGGCCTCGTGGTGGGCATCGTCCTCGACGCCCTGCTGCCGGAGGGATCGCTCCCGTGGCCGATCCGGTGGGTCCTCGGCGGCGTTCTGGCGGTCGCCGGAATCGGGCTGCTCGCCTCGTTCAACACCGCCTTCACGCGCAGGGGCACCGCGGTCGAGCCGTGGAAGCCCACGACCGCGATCGTCACCACCGGCCCGTACCGCATCACGCGGAACCCGGCCTACCTGGGAATGGCTCTCCTCTACATCGGGATCACGCTGCTGGCCGATGTGCCGTGGGCCCTGCTCATCCTGCCGGTCGTGATCGTGGTCATCGACCGCATGGTCATCGCGCGCGAGGAGCGCTACCTGGAACGCAAGTTCGGCCGCGAGTACCTCGACTACAAGGGGACCGTGCGTCGCTGGATCTGAGGCCTACGCCGTCAGCCCGGCGGCTTCGACCGAGATGCCGCTGGCTTCGCCACGCACCACCTGCCGCACCCGCGCCACGACGAAGGCGCCCCCGTCGACGAACTCCTCGGGGATCACGGACCAGTCGCTGAACCCCCTCCGTCCAATCCGCGGTGGCCTCGAGGAAGCCCTCCTTGCCGTGATACGTCGCGCCATCCGGATCGGCGCGGTATGTGACCAGGTCATCGCCCCCAAGTATCCCCGTAGGCGGTTTCCGTCACGACACGAGGCGCACCTCGAACCCGCCTGCTGCAACATCGCCAGCACCGCCGAGCAGTCCCAGGATGCGCGCCACGTATGCACGCGTCTCCGGGAAGGGCGGGATGCAGCCGCAGCCGGCCACAGCGCCCGGGCCGGCGTTATAGGCCGCGAGCGCGAGCGGCACCGAGCCGAAGCGCCCCAGCAGATCGCGCATGAGGTGCGCCTGGGCGTTGATCGCCGCGCCGGGGTCGAACGGGTCGGCCAGGCCGATCCCCTCGGCGGTGCCCGGCATGAACTGGGCGATCCCCTCGGCCCCGGCCGGCGAGCGGGCGAACGGGTTGAAGTTCGACTCCGCGTACAGCTGGGCGGCCAGCAGATGAGCCGAAACGCCCCAGCGCTGAGCCGCTCGGATGATCAGCGGCGCGAAGCGGGCGGGCACGAAGGACTGGACCGCCCGCGTCGCGCGGCCGTCACCGCCACGCTCGCCGAACCCGACCGACGAGCTGCCCGGGCTGCGCGTATAGCCGTAATGCCACGGTTCCCACGAGTAGCGCTGGACGAAGCCGAACCGAGCGGCGTTCGCGGCCAGCCACGCATACGCCGCGGGCGGTGCGAGGTCGAGCTCGGTCGCGTAGCGATGGAGGCTCTCTCCGGGCGGAGCGACCCACTTGGGGTCCGGGTGCGCGGCGAACAGGCGAGCCTGCTCGGCGTCTGAGCGGAACCCGCTGCTGATGCCGAGCAACAGCCCCGCCTCGTCACGCGCGGCGGCCGCCAGGCGATCGAACGCAAGCGCGACGTCCGGCCGCATGCCCTCGCCCTGCCGGTAGGCGAGCGGCCCGTCATAGCCCCCGCCCGCAGCGGTGCCCGGGAACCCATCGCCCGCTGCAGGCAGAAGCTCGGCGGTGGCACGAGCGCGGATCGGGATCGCAGCCCCTGCCCTGCTGCGCGCGCCTCCGTCGCCGCCGACCGAAACGCGCACCGCACCGCGAACACGCACGGTCACCCGCGTGGGCGCGAAGCTGAGGGCCGGAAAGCTGACGTCCTCCGGACGAACCTCCACCCCGTTCCTGCGCCCGCCCCGGATCGCCGCCGCCACGGCCGCCGCGCGGTACTCGTTCTCCTCGAGGTGGCGCGGGTTCGGCATGTCCGGCTCGATGAAGGGCGGCTCGAAGAGACGCGGATACAGGTCGCGCATGACCTGAGCCGCGCTGATGGCGGCGAGGTCCGCCGTGCGCTGGTAGCGGCCCTTGGCGCCGAGCGCATTGCCGAACGCGAACAGCATGACCGCGCCGACCAGAACCGCCGCCGCGACCGCGAGCATCATCAGCGCGGCTTGGCCGGACTGTTCGTCCGGGACGGCGGCGCGCCCGCGGACGGCCCCCTTGCGTTTGAAACGGGCCTGGCTCATGCCGCCAGACCGTGCGGGCGCGCGCGCTACGCCTCAACGCGCGCCTGTGACAACTCTGCGCCGGGCGTGTGCGAGCCGCAGCCCGGCTGTCGGTTCTCCGCCAGCAGGTCGGCGGATCGCCCCCATGGCCGGGTGGGCGGCGCCCTGGCACGGTGAGCCCATGCTCGGATCAGGCTCATCTCGGCTCGCTCTCCTGACCGTCGTCGCTGCCCTCGCGGCGGCGGCGTCGACCGCGCCGGCCGCCTCGGCGGCCACGCAGCGCTACGCCAGCCCCACCGGTTTCGGGACGGACTGCAGCGCGGCCGTACCCTGCGCTATCACGGAGGCGGTCACGGGCACCGGGGCCGGCAGCGAGGTGATCTTGGACCAGGGCAACTACTCGCTGACGCAGACGCTCATCGTCCCGGCTGACGTCACGATCCACGGCGTGGCGGGCGAGCCGCGCCCGCGCCTGCTTTTCAGCGGCGCAGGGCAGAGCGGGCTTCGGCTGGAACACGGCTCGACGCTGCGGTACGCCCGAATTCATCAGTCGGGGCCGGCCTTTGCCGTGACAGCGTTGGGCGCGAGCGTCGACCAGGTGAGCGCGAACGCACCAGATTTCACCCTGTTCACCCGCAACGGCGTGATCCGGAACAGCATCGTGGTGGCAACCGCGTCCAAAGGGCACGCGATCTCCACGAACGCAGATGACATCACAAGCCTCGTGACGTTGCGGAACGTGACGGCGATCGCGCCCGCGAGCGGCGGCGTGGCGATCCGCGCAGAGGCGAGTGGCTCAGTCGGCTACGTAGGCATGCTCGTGAGAAACGTGATCGCCCGCGGCGGCCCCAACGGCCTCAGCTTCGACGCACTCGCCGACCTGGGCACCACCGCCAAGATCACGGTCGACCACTCCAACTGGGAGGGAGGGGGGACCGGCGGAGCGGGCGCCTCGATCGTGGACGGCGGCGAAAACCAGAGCTCCGCACCCGTCTTCGTCGACGCGGGCGCGGACGACTATCGCCAGGCGCCCGGGTCCCCGACGATCGACGCCGGGCTCAGCGAGTTCATCGACGGCCCGCTCGACGTCGACGGCGACCCCCGCCAGGTTGGCTACATCGACATCGGCGCGGACGAGTACGTCGCCGTCCCGGCAGCAACGACCGGGCCCGCCAGCGCCGTCGGCGACCACTCGGCGACGCTGAGCGGCAGCGTCGACCCGCACGGCGCCTCGTCCGCCTACCAGTTCGAGTACGGCCTCACGACCGCCTACGGCAAAACCACACTGTCGGCCGGCGCGGGCTCCGCCGGCGCGGTCGCCGCCACGGCGGCTATCGCCGGCCTGAGTCCAGCGACCACCTACCACTACCGGCTCGTGGCCTTCAACTCGGCCTACGTCACGAAGGGGGCCGACCGGACCTTCACAACCGCCCCGGCGCCCCAGCCGGCCCCCACCTCGCCCGCGCCGACCCCGACGACAGCCTTCGCCGGAGTCAAGCTCCTCTCCACCAGGCTGGCCTTCGGCGGCAGGTTCATCACGCTGAAGCTGAGCTGCCCGTCCGCGACGGCGGATCGCTGCTCGGGCCGCACCAAGCTCGCTGCCCGGCGGCGGACGAGCTCGGGCGCGGTGCGAGCGGTCGTCCTGGGTCGGGCGCCGTTCTCGATCGCGGCCGGAACGCAGGCCAAGGTGAGGGTCCGCGTCTCGCGCGCCGGCCGGCGGCTGCTCGGCCGGGTGCGACGCCTGAGAGGCAAGGACACGAGCGCCGCTCGCGACGGAGCGGGCCAGTCCCGGACGACCGTCGCCGGAGTGACCATCCGGCGTCGCCATCGCATTTGACAGCGCGTCGCTGGACGCGCGACGATCGGCTCGCTTCGACCGAAATGGAGTCCCGTGGCGATACGAGTACTGGTTCAGGCCGGTCACGTAGCCCCTCGCGAGCCTGGCTTTGAAAGTGGCACAGGCACGGTGCGGGAGCAGGAGCTGACGAAAGCCATCCGGCGGCGTCTCGTCAAGCTGCTCAGGAGGGACGAGCGCTTCCAGCCGGTGCCGTGCCCGGGCGACATCCCCGACGGCGTCTCCGTCGACGCGGCGATCTTCCTGCACGGCGATGGCTCCGCGAACCCCGCCTCCACCGGGTACTCGTTCGGCTTTCCGGTCCATCCCGTCAACCAGAAGCTGGCCACGCTCATCGACGCCGAGTTCAAGACGATTCCCGGACATCCGCCTCACCACGAGGACAACTACACGGGCGGCCTTCGTCAGTACTACGGCTACCGGCGCGTGCCGACCCCGGGCCCCGAGGTTCTCGTCGAGCACGGCTTCCTGACCAATCCGGGCGAGCAGAAGTGGATCTTCGACAACCTCACTCCGCTGGCGAGAGCCGAGTACCGCGCGCTCTGCCGCTTCTTCGAGCTCGAGCCGACGCTCGAGCTGCGTCGCGGCCGCCCGATCGGATTCACGATCGCGGACGCCTCCAACGGCGGCGGGGTGGTCGCGCGCGACCTGGAGCTCGGCCGCACTGTGGACAGGGTGAAGGACCTGGCCGGCCGGCTGAGGCGCTCGGAGCGCGTCCCGATCCAGGCCGCCTGACACTCAGGAGGCGAGCACGCCAACGCACGGCCCGCGTGCCCGACGCATGCGGTGGTGGTAGGCAGCGTCGTAGGCCGGAAGCAACACGCGCACCGCGGCGGCGAGATCGCCGGTTCGCAGATATGCCACGGCCGCGTCCGCCGTGTCGGCGCCCAGACGGGTGACCGAGCGGGAAATCGCCGCCTCGAGCTCGGCGGTGGGCGCGGTGCCGTAGGTTCGCACCAGGCGCGCGACGCGCGCTTCGAAGGGCGCGTGCAGCTCGATGTACGGCGCCGTCTCCATCCGAGCGATCAGCTCGTGCGGCACGCCGACGCGCCCGATGAACGGCCCTTCGTCCTCGACCCACAGCCGCCGGGCGGGATCGGCGGCTGCGAGCTCGCCGCGCACCGCGCGCTCGAACGCGGCGTGCGACGGCTGTGGACCGAGGCCGATCGCACCGAAGGCGGACCCGCGGTGGGAGGCCAGGCGCTCGAGGTCGAGCACCTGCTCACCCGCGGAAGTCAGCTCGCCCAAGAGCTCCGTCTTGCCGACGCCCGCGAGGCCGGTCAGCACGACCAGCCCGTCGGGAGGGGCGAGGCGCGACGCCCGGGACGCTACGACACGGTGCCTACGCCGGCTGGGCCGACGGAGACTGTCATCCGCAATACGGACGCGAGCGAGCCGCAACGCCCAGGACGACACTTCACTGCTCCAGAATTCCTTCTTTCCCCCGGTTCAAAAGCGGGTTGACAGTGCGTACGCGAGCCTACTCCACCGGAACCGGCTCGACCACATCGAACCGGAGACCACTGTCCACCTCACCCCGGCCGGTGGTGACGCCCCGCGCGTGCCATACCACGGTGCGCCCGCCGACCCAGCGCGCCCGCCGCAGTGCTCCGCTGACGACGACGCCGGTGCGCGGGACCTCCTCTTCGTTGATCATGTAGGGCTCCTTCTCCTCCGAGCCCTCGAGTCCGTAGCGCAGGATCGAGGTGCGCGGAATCACCAGCTGTGGGTCCGCGTCGTCCTCCACGAACCGCAGCATCGCCGCCCGCTCCAGCTGGATCTCGCGCGTGCTCTCGCCGACGTGCACCGGCAGGAACGGGACCCAGCTCTCCGACACGTCCGTGCCGAGCAGATAGCGCAGGGCGGCGAGCGGCTCACCGCCATCGGCGGACTGCTCCAAGAGCGCACGCAGCGTTTCGGTGAACTGCCGCGCCCGCTCGATGCCGTCGCGACCACCGCCCAGGCCGTCGGCGACTCGTCGTTCGATGCCCCACACCATGTTTGCGGCCTCGTCGCGCACGAGCGTGACGCTCTCGTGCGGCTCCGCCTCGGCGGCGGTGCCCAGCACGGGCGGCAGGAACAGGTGCTGGCCGAGCCCCGGTGCGACGGTGTCGGTTCCGCGTGGCGAGAGGCTGAACAGGTCCCATGACGTCCAGGAGCCGGACGAGCCTGCGACCGCCGGGCCCACGAGCGTGCGCTGCCCGAACACGTCGGTGACCACGATGCCTTGGATCTCGGCCAGCGTGCCAACCGGCTGGTGGTACGGCACGACAAACCAGTTGTTGCCATAGACGAGCGCGAACTCGGCGACCACGATCCGCGCGAGGTCGGTCGCCCGCGCGCGGAAGTTGCCGAGGTCGACGGCGGCGTCCTCGAACTGCCACCAGCGCGGATTCGGCATGCCCGCGAACTCCGCGGGCGCGGGGATCACCGTCCGGACGTCGGTGTCCGACCCGGACGTTCCCGGGGTCAGGCCGTGCTGGTCGAACGCCGGCCAGTCGAGCCGCCCGCTGACGTGCTCGGCGACCGTGAGCTGCACGTTGCCGTTCGCGGTCGGCAGCGTGCAGGCTGCCTGGTACTCGAGCTGCGTCGGGTCCCAGCCCTCGCCCGGCGCGTCCGGGTAGAGCGACTCGAACCAGGGGCGGAAGCGGGCGCCCGCTGACGCGACGATCGCGGCGTCGTCGGGAGTGAGCGCAGCGACGATCGGGGCCGGGAGGCCCGGCAGGGCGTCCGCGAGGGCCTCGTAGAGCCGGATGCCGTCGACGGCACGGCCCGCCAGCGCGGCGTTGGTCCTCCGCGCTCGCGCGGCGACACGCGCCTCCGCTTCCTCGACCACGTCGCCCGGCGCGGCATCGGGCAGGACCCCAAAGTGCTCGCGAAGAAGCGCGCGCACCTCCGCAGCCGGGAACAGCGCCGCCCGCGACGAGGCGGCGACCTCCTCGTCTAGCTGCGCCAGGAACGTGCGGCCGATCTGCGCGCGCCGGATCGGCGCGAACTCGATCGGCAGCCGCTCCACTCGCACCTCGGCCGGCAGCGAGCCGTCCTCGACCTCCTGCCGGCCGCGGATGTCATAGCCCGCGATGGGTGTCACGCGGCGCGCGAGCTTGGCGAATACGGCAGATCCCGCATCCTCGCCCTGGAACTCGCCCATCAGCCACTGCCGGCTGAGCATCCACAGCGGGTCGTGCACTCGGGCGGCCAGCGCGCGCTCGAAGTCCACCGCCCGCGCCTGTGGCTCGAGTCGCCCCCAGACACGCAACGGCTCACAGGTCTCGTAGTCGATGAACGGCATCAGGCAAACGCTCCGAAGTCGAGGACGACACGATCGCCGGGAACCGACGCCAGGCTGACGGCATCCGGCACCAGTTCGCCGGTGATCGCGGGCAGCAGCTGCCCGTACATCGTCGGCGCGAGGTGCGCAAGCTCCACCGAGCGCACCTGCGCGAGCTCGAAGGTCTCATGGAGCGTCTGAACGAGCTCGCCGAGCTGCCAGGTGCCGCGCCGGATCGGCGGCACCGCCACCAGCAGGCACTGCGGGGGCGAGGCGTCGGGCTGGTCGTAGTGCACCGCCACGCCGGTGGTCTCCTCCGCCGCGGGCACGGTCTCCGTCCACTCGTCGACGAGCAGCGCGTTCAGGGACGCCGCCAGGGTGCCGACGATCGCCAGTGAGAGGCGACCGCCGGTCTGGTCGCCGGCGGGGAGCTCCGCGCCCAGCCACGGCTCCGGGTCGCCGGACACGTCGAAGGGGAGTTGGGCCACGACCCCGGCCGGCGTGGGGGCGTCCACGGCCTCGGCCAGCACGAGCGCGTCGCACAGCGCCGCGACCGCCTCCCGAACCGCCCCAGCGCCGTGCAGCCAGCCGTCGACGTCGGCCGGCGACGCCGGCGTGGCCGCCGCCGCGGCCTGCACCTCGCCCGCATTCGCGAGCGTGGTGTCCGGGACGATCACGAACGCTTCCCCGAAGATCGCCTTCGCCGTCGCGAGCGCCTCCGCGGTCGACGCCGGTGTCGCGGCGGCGCGGCCGACGCGGTCGACGATCTCCGCGAACGCCGTCTCCGCGGCGGCGCGCAGCCGCTGCCGAACGGGAACGCGGCCGGGGAACTGGTCCGGCGGCAGCGCGGCCGCGATACCGAACTGCGCGCTGTCCAGCAGCGCCGACCGCCAGGTGCCGCGGTCGGCCCACGGGGGCAGATCGGCGCCGGCGTGGGCCTCCAGGAACTTGCGCGCGTCGCCGGCGAGGACAGTCTCATCGAGCGTCGTGTCGCCGGCCAGCAGCTGTGCGAGCGCCACGCCGGCCGCGCTCAGCGCGGCCCGCGCAGCGCCGACGCGCGTCTGCAGCTCGGCGAGGTCCGCCCCGTCGTCGCCGCCGGCCGCCACTCCTGGGACGGCGAGCACGTAGTCGTGCGCCGTCGCGGGCCGGGAGCGCCCCAGGAGCCCTCCGAGAGCCTCGAGCAGCGGCGCCAGCTCGAACACCGACCGCACGGAGTCCGGCCACGCCGCCCGCCTTCCGCGGATCACCTGCATCGCCTCGGGCGGCGCGGTGTCGTCTATTTCGGCGGGGCGCCGGGCGTCGAGCGCGCGGACGGACAGCTCTCCGACACCGGTCTCGAGCCCCGGCCCGAGGATCGCGACGAGGTCGATCGCGTGCAGCCCCAGCTCGGCCGCGGACACGTCACCCGCGTCGGCGCCGTCCTGGGCCCATACGAGCGCCACCCGCAGGTCGCCCGGCTCGCCCAGCAGGCCCGCGAACCAGGCGTTCAGCGCCGGCTCGGCCGCCGCGCGGGCGGTCAGCGGCATCGCAGCCCAGTCGCCCGGCGGCGCGCCACCCGACGGCAGCTGGAGCAGCACCCGGTGCGCGACGGGGACCCCGGTGCGAGGGGTCTGCGCAACCTCCGGCGGCGGCGGCGCCTTACCTTCCGAGAGCGCGCTGAGGACCGCCGCAGCACGGGCGTGATTGCCGACGGCGAGCTGATGGACGGCCTCCGCCACGACCACGTCGGCCACGGCATCGAGTGCGTCGGCGATGTGGTCGACGGCGCGGATGAAGCCCTCCAGCTTCGGGTCGCCGACCGCGGGAACGACGCCGGCGGGGAACAGCGACGGCCACTTGTCGGTCGTCGTGCGCAGGACGTCCGCGACCGTCGCCCCGCGCGAGCCCGGCGGTGCGTTCTCCGAGATCCATGTCTGGGCCAGGTCGACGATCGCCAGCCCGTCGCAGACCTGACGCGCGGCGACGTCGGGGCTGACGACGTCATCGACCCCTGCGGGCGACGGGAACGCCTGCCGGAGCGGCCCGATCAGCGCGTCGAGCGTTGTCGCCCCGGGCACCCCGGACGCGTAGTACTCGTGCAGGAACCGCTCGAAGCGGTAGCCGAGGAGGGCGCCCAGCCGGTTGCCGGAGCGCACGCCGTCCATCAGCGCCAGCGCCAGCCGCGTGCGACGCGACGACAGGTTGACAGCCATTCGGTTGTCGACGTCCGGCGTCTCGTATTGAGAGACGTAGCCGCTGCGCAGGATCGCCGCGGTGACGGCGTGGTTGACGGACGGCGCGTGGACGAAGCCCTGGCTCTTCGGGTCTTCGCGCACGGGGCGCGACGGGTCGCCGTCGAGCTCGGCCGGCACATGCGCCGCCGGCGGCCTGCCGTCGGGATTCTCCGGGGCCAGCTTCTCCACCCAGCCGTAGGCGGCGACGTGGGCCCCGCGCGGCAACGCCTCGCGCATCGCCGCCAGCCTGCGCTGGGCAAAGCCGGTGATCCAGGCGTCGAGGCGATGGCTGGCAACGTCCAGCTGCTCGCCGAGCAGCACCTCCAGGCGCTCCGGAGGGATCTCTGCGACCGAGGCGATGTCGGCGGCGTGATCCGCCACTCGTTGCGCATATGGCTGCAAGGGGTTGCTCGCCCCGGTCTTCACCCGGTCGAGCATCGCGCCCCCCGCTGCGTAAATCGGGTTGGTTGGCGGGAACGAGCGCTGGCGGCCGTCGAGCTGGGAGAGGTCGCGCAGCAGGTAGCTCCAGCCGGTGAGCGCCTCCGCGGCGGCGCCGGTCAGGAACTGTCCCGACGAGCCGATCACGACGCGATCCGCCTCGCTGAGCAAGGTGCTGTCGACGAGCGCGCGCAGCGCGGCGTCGCGCATCTGCATCAGGTAGGCGTGCCGGACGAGCAGCGCCAGCAGGGAGTCGTTCGGCTTGCCCGTCTTTGCGTCCGCGACGAGCTGCCGCGGGTCGGCGGAGAGGAGCGCCGTGAGCGCCGCCTTCGGATCGCTGCCCGCAAACGACCCGCGCAGCGCATGGGCGCGGCGCAACAGTCGCAGCTCGTAGGCGCGCGAGGTCTGGAGCGCTGCGTAGATCGGCGCCAGGTCCTCGTGCACCAGCCCGGTCTCCGGATCGCGCCGCGGCGCGGTGCTGGTGATGCCGAACGCGTCGCGCAGGATCGCGTCGAAGCGCTCCAGCGCCGCGAACGGGCCGAAGCTCGCGCCGGACTCGCCGGGCGAGTCGGACTCCCCCGGCAGCCCGAAGCGCAGGTCCGACTCGAGCGACGGCGGTCCGTGGCGTCCCGCCACGTTGACCGCGAAGCGATACTCGCCGCCCACGGCGACGGGCTCAAGTCCGAGCACCTCCAGGAAGTGGGCGCGAGCGTCGGCCGTCGGCGGGTCGGTCGCGATGCGGACGTGGTCCGCGCGGGCGGCGCTCCAGTCATCGTGCATCACATCGAGGAGCCGCTTGAGCAGCGAGTCGAAGTTCGCCTGCGCGGTCAGCTCGCCCGCGCTCGCGTCGGCGGGAAGCGCGTCCTCGGGCTCCGGGACGAACTGCGACCACGCCGTGACAGGGAGCACCCCGTACGGCTGGGGCCCGACCCGGAACGCCGGCACCAGGCCGCGCGCGGCGACATGGGCGAGCGCGAAGGCGCGCAGCCGGTCGCGCGCCTGGATCGGGACGAGCGGGGCGGCCTGCTCCTCGAGCCAGCCGCCGAGCGTCGCCGGATAGAGCACTCGCGCCATCGTCAGCGCCTCCGCGGTGCGGCGCTCACCGCTCCCGGCGACGTGGGCGAGCCGGTCGGTTGCGACCCCGAGAGCGCGCGCCAGCCGCAGCCCGTCGAGGGCGCCGGCATCCAGCGCATCCGTGTCCTCGAACGGCGGGTCGCCCCTCTCACGATCGAAGCCGACGTCCGGATCGTCGGTGGAGTCGAACCCCGCGGGCGAGGCCTCGGTGTTGTTGGTCGGCGTGCCGACGGGCACGATCGCGAGCCCACTGTGGCCGAAATGGTGGTTGTCGAGCATGCCCTCGAGCCGCTCGGCGCCGCCGTCGGGACCGTCGCCGCGCACCCCGATCGCGTACAGGCGCTCGAACCCCGTGCGCGCCTCGTCCGGCGTGATGTCGATCGCGATCGCCATTCCCTTGGCGAGCGCCTCGTCGAAGTCGGTCATCCAGCGGATCGAATCGCCGACCGTCAGCTCGCCGGTCTTCTCGTCGAGCGTGAACCGATCGCCAGACTCCGGGGCGGGGTCGATGCTGAGCTTGAGGTCCGGGTCCACCGGCGTGCCGGCGACGACGTGCTGGGTCCCCTCGGCCGATATGGCAACCACCATGAACCGCTCGGGCAGCACGCCGGAGCCCGCGGCGCGCGTCCAGCCGGCCGCCTTCGGCGCCTCATCCGCGGGCGGGAACTCGAGCTCCGGCGGCGGCTCGAGCTCGGCCGTGTCGAGCCGTTCCGCGATCGCCTTCAGCGAGCGCGTCAACACCCGCACCGCCTCCCCCGACTCGTCGTCGAGCGTCGCGGCATCGCGGCGGTCGAGCAGGCGCCGGGCGGTCGACTGGGCCACCTTGAAACGGTCTCGCAGCGCGGCGAGGGGTGCGGCCGGCATCGGCTCCTCGCGCCCAAGTGCCTTCCTCAGAGCCTCCGCCGCCTTCGCCAGCCCCGGCAGCAGCCCGCGCTGCGACGTCTCGTCCACGCGGCGCAGCGCGCCTTCGAACTCGGTCATGGCGTCCAGCGCGCGCTGCGCGAGCTTCGAGCCCGCGCTCGGGCGGGCGCGCTTCGGCTGCATCTCGCTGGCGATCCACGCCGCGCGTCGCGACCCGCGACCCAGGCACAACGCCCGCCAGGCGGCGCGCTGCGCGGCGTCGTCGGCCGTTGCGGCGGTCTCCGTCCAGAACGCGATCCCGGCGTCGCGCTCGATCGCTGTGAGGGCCTCCTCGTGCGTGTCGACGGCGATCTCGTCCGGGTAGATGCGAACGAGCAGGCGGTCCTGCACCTTCACGGAGGCCTCCACTGTGACGGTGAGGTCGGGACGGGCGATGTCCGAGTCGAGTCGTGGGTCGTCGCTCCGGATGGCGCGGATCGCCGCCAGCAGCGTCTCGCTGTCGACCGATCGCGACTCGACGGCGAGCCGCTCCGCGGCGCTGAGCAGCTCGCGCTTCCAGCGGCCGGGCAGCAGCGGGATCGTCGAGGCCGCGGCCGCGAGCGCCGCGACGGCGACAGGGTCGTCGCGTGCCGCCCCGATCCCGTCGAGAACCTCGCGGAAGGTCTGCGCGCCGTCGGTCAGCCG